>ERZ791905.1073-NODE-1073-length-19921-cov-8.123779_pt1 | contig 19921 bp, 14 predicted proteins | sample MGYA00510147_ERZ791905 | MGnify/ENA primary metagenome ERZ791905 (study PRJEB30046, sample SAMN00792084) | human gut metagenome | study: EMG produced TPA metagenomics assembly of the A metagenome-wide association study of gut microbiota in type 2...
TGTTGTCGCTTCACCCTATTAAAACCATATTTTAGAGAATTTGTAAATAGCTTTGCACTTTTCAATATATTTTCGTGCTGAATCTTAATGCTTTTGCCCACCCTTGGCAAAAAACATTTGCAGAATGGAAAAGATTTCGGACGCCGCGTCTGCATAATAAAGAAGCCGGGAGGATTGCCACGGTGGGCAGTCCTCCCGGCTTTTTCATTACCGGTCTTCAATTTTTCCATAAAACAATAAAACAAAAGACCGCGGGGTGGCGGTTTACCCGGGGATTCGTGACCCCTGCTTTGCGCCCGGCTTTCTGCGGATTTGCTGCTATGCTGCGGCGCAAAGCTTTTCAAATGCCGCAAGCGGTATTTGAGAGGGGTTCGAACATAAGCTGCAACAGCAAAAACAAAAGACCGCCGGATGGCGGTCTTTTGTTTTTGGTGGAGCATAGGGGGATCGAACCCCTGACCTCAAGATTGCGAACCTTGCGCTCTCCCAGCTGAGCTAATGCCCCATATCGGGATTGGTGCGGGTGACAGGACTTGAACCTGCACGTCCGGGACACCAGATCCTAAGTCTGGCGCGTCTGCCAATTCCGCCACACCCGCAGATGCAAGCTGTGCTCTCACACCTTTGTTATCATAGCACAGCCGCAAAAAAAAGTCAACAGGCAAGCACATTTTTTCTTGTGTGAAAACATATTCTGTGATAAAATCAAGGCAAATCCACCAGGAGGTTCTTTTATGAAAGCACTTCTTCTGAACGGCAGCCCGCACGAGCACGGCTGCACTTATACGGCACTCTGCGAGGTCGACAGGACCTTAAACAAAAACGGAATCGAGACCGAGCTTCTCTGGCTTGGCAATCAGCCGATTCAAGGCTGCGTCGCCTGCGGCGGATGCAGGAATACCAGGCGCTGCGTCTTTGACGACGGCGTGAACCGCCTGATCGACCGTCTGGACGAATTTGACGCGCTGATCATCGGATCGCCGGTCTATTACTCCGCGCCCGCGGGACAGCTTGTCGCCTTTCTCAACCGTCTGTTCTACGCGGGCGGCGGAAAAATGGCACACAAGATCGCAGCCGCGGTCGTCTCCTGCCGCCGCGGCGGTTCAACCGCAACCTTTGAGCAGCTCAACCAGTATTTCGGCATCTCGAATATGATCGTCGCGACCTCGCAATACTGGAACCAGGTACACGGCGCATGTCCGGAGGACGTGCTGCGCGACGAGGAAGGTCTGCAAACCATGCGCACACTGGGCGAAAACATTGCATGGCTCTGCCGCCTGCTGAAAAACGGGAAAGCCGCGGGCATCGAACCACCTGCTTACGAGCCAAAGCTGCGTACAAACTTTATCCGCTGAGCATCAAAAGGCTCTGCAAGCAATGCTTGCAGAGCCTTTTGATGCTTTAGCCTTGTGCGGCTTTTTTCTTTTTTCTGTGCTTATGTGCCGCAAGCAGGCAGACGCCGAGCAATGCGACTGCGCCGCAGACGCCGCCGAGCACATACGGGAAAACATCTGTCTGCACTTCGTACAGTGTGAAGTCGGCTGTCGGCACGGAGAATTCGAGATAGCTGCCGAAATCGCGGCTCTTGACTTTCTCGCAGCTGTCACCGTAAACCACATACAGTTCCCGATGTTTTTCGGCCTGCGGCAAGTAGCGTACCGTATAGGCATCCGCCGCAACAGTTTGGATCTCAACCGTATAGCCTGCAAAAACCGTTCTGCCGTGCAATGCTGCCGGAACATCGGCGGTTTCGCCGAGGCTGATCGCCGCTTCGTCGTCAAATGAACCGCAGACAAACAGGATCGGCTTGTTATCCGCGCGCGTCAATCCGGAGACAACCATCTTCACATCCCGATAATAGTTGGCTTCCAGCTTGGCGCTGTAGAGCGGCATCGCATAATCGTATGTATCCCACTTGCCGTAATAGCCATCCTTTGCGGGAACGGCGGGAATCTTTTCCGCCGGAATTGCCTCGCCGTAAGCAAACGGAACGACTGCCACGGTCTCGCCGTCGCAAACAAAGGTCAACGTAAAACCGATGTCGGCATCAAGCAGCTGCTTTGCCGCATCCGAGAACGTGTCAAAGTCCGCTTTTTCCGCAATGCCGGTGTAGCTGACATCGTCAATCCCGCCGAGCGTATCGCTGACAAAGCGGTTGCGGGCAAGGTCCGCCGTGTCGGCATCCCCTGCAATGCTTCCTGCGTACCGTCCGGAGCCGTCCACACAGACGAGCGCCAGGCAGTCGGAGACCGTCTTGCCGCTGCCGACAATGCCGCCGATGTAATCGCCGCCTTGCAGGCTGCAGACTGCAAGGGACTTGCGCACGATGCCGCTCGATCTCCCCACAATGCCGCCGGTGTAATCTCCGTCGGTTGTCGTAACGTCGCCGTGGTTCTCGCACAGGTACACGCTGCCGAAATCCATCAGCCCGGCGATGCCGCCTGCCTCATGCTTCTTTGCGGTAACTTCAGCCTCATTTTTGCAGCGCACGATCGTGCACTTGGTCTTATAAGTATATTTCAGTGTGCGGTCGCCGTTGTTCTTGATATCGTCCTCGGGGTCGAAATCGTATTCGATCGCCAACGAGCCGACGATACCGCCGACATTGATGTCGCCGTTTACCGCCCCTGCGTTCCGGCAGTTTGCCACGCGACCGCGTGCTTCATCCTCTCCACCGTCGTCCGAAACGTCCTCGACAAAGCCGTCTTCATCCGCGCGGACGCTGTCGTCATATGCGCTTTTCAGAATATCGCGCAGCGAGCGCATTTCGACTTGCAGTGCATCCAGCTCATTGTAGAAGTCATCCTTTTTTTCGCCGACCGAATCCCGCAAAGCCTCAATGGCGTTCGAAAGCGCGTCGGTCTTTGTAAAGAAAGCGTCTGGATCTCCGCCGAACATCTCGCTCGCCGACGGGATCACAATCTTCTCCTTTTTGGAAAGCTCGGTCGTGATGTCGGAAAGCCCGTCAAGCCCATCCGAGAAAGCATCTGCACCGTCGCCGAGCAAATCGAGACCGTCCTGCATGGCGCGGATCGCATCCTTTGCCGTATCCGGCACATCTTCCAGTGCATCCGCCGCATCCCGCAGATCCCCGGCGGCAAGCCGCAGGTCTGCAATCGACTTTGCCAGCGCGTCAAACCCGGTCGAGAATTTTTTCAGTGCGATCTCAAACGCCTCGGCATCAAAGTCCTCCGCAAGCGTTGCAAGCGCATCGGCTACATCGCCGAAAGCCGCCTGAAAATTTTGCAGTTTCTCCGCCAGCGCACGAATCGAAGCGATGAGATCGCCTAAATCATCACCGATCGTTCCCTGCTCCGCAAGCGCTTCCAGCGCGTCGGCAAGGTTGTCTGCCGCAGCGCCGAGTGTCCCGAACGAATCGGCGATCCCGCCGACCGCCGTTTCCAGTGTGTCAAACGGCTCTGCAACATCCGAATGGTCGCCGAGTGCGTCCGACAGATCTTTCAGCGCCTTTTTCAATGCAGTCATGCCGTCGTCAAGCGAGGATACGCCCTGATGCAGTTTGGAGAATGCGTCGGCAAAGTCTTTCGTCGACTTTTCCAATGCAGCCATCGCATCGTCAATGTCCGCGCCTGCCTCGGCAAGCGGCTCTTTTGCCGCTTTGGCGGCGTCAATGATCGCCGCGATCGAATCGCTGCACTTTGAAAACGCATCTGACGCAGCCGAGAATTTGTCCATGCCTGCCGAGAAATTGTCCAGCACGTCCGTCATCTCGTCGATTGCCGTGTGCAGACGATCCGACGCCTCGTTGACGGCGGCAGTCAGCGCATCCGTATACTGCCGTGCATCTTCCGTGAGCGTCTCCGCCGCATGGCTGACGTCCGTGGCACTTTCCCGCACGGCGTCCAGTGCGGCGTTCAGGGCATCATCGTCCCGCAGATTGCTGCTGTCAAAGATGTCGTCGACGCGATCAAACACGCGGTTCAGCTGTTCCAGCACATCCTCCGCATATTCCAGCAGAATGTACGGCTCCGCCTGCCCGACAATGCCGCCGACGTCCTTTCTGCCGCGCACAGTACCGTAATTCTCGCATCCGGACATCCAGCCGGACTGTCTGCCGCAGATGCCGCCCGTGTTATACCCGACCGAGCGATAGCCGACGCTGCCGTAGTTCGTGCAGTTCACAATACGCCCCTTGGAAAGCCCGCAGATACCGCCCGTGTCCGTTGCCGTATCCACGTTTTCTGTGGAACGGATCGAATCGAGATTGATGTTCAGATCCTGTAGGGTCTCTTCCGTATCCCCGGCAGTTGTATTGACCATGCCGCGGTTGACGCACCCTTCGATCGTGCCGAAATTCTGCCCGGCAATGCCGCCCGTATAGCTGTCGCCGGTGATGCTGCCCGAAAAGCTGCTGTTGCGCACGATGCCGCTCTCGGTCACATAGCCGGCAATACCGCCGACATAGGTATCACCAACAACCGTACCGCTGAAGCGGCATGCTTCGATCAGACCGCGGTTTTCCCCGGCAATGCCGCCGACCGAACGGGCATCCCCTGTCGGCGTGACAACACCGAGCACGCGCAGACCGCGGACAATGCCTTCCGCCTGTACATAGCGAAAAAGTCCGACATGCGTGCGGTTGCTTTTCAACGCAAGTCCGCTGATGGTGTGACCGCCGCCGTCAAACGTACCGCCGAAGGTCGGAATGCTGTCAAATTCAATGCCGGTCAGATTGATGTCTGCCGTGAGGACAAAATGCTTGCCCTGCGACCAGGTGTCGGTCTTGCACTGTGCGGCAAAGTCCGCAAACGCAGCAGCCGAGTCAATCGAGATCGTCTCGACCGCATTCTCCGCCTCCGCCGCATCGGAAACGGCGCCGATGCAAAGCGAAAGCGGCGCGCAGGCGATCAGGAGTGCAAGTGCCGCAGCAAGCAGCTTATGCCTGCGCATCGGGATTCTTCTGTTCATCACCTGCATCTCCTTTCTCGCCTTCAAATGTGTTGATCTTCACGACCGCGTCCAGATTGCCACTGATTGCGCCGTTGACATCCGCGTCAACAAAGCCTTCGATTCTGCCGCGGACGTGACCGTTGATGACGAAGTTGCCTGTCTCACGACGGACAAGCTCCGGCTTTTTGATGGTTACGCCGGTCTTTTCGACAATGCTGTCGCCGAGCAGCAGGATCTCCGGCAGCACCAGCATGACAAGAAACATCGAGATCAGCGTACCGCGGCAAAGCGTTGTACCGATCGAGACGATTGCAGGCTCTGTGGATATCTTGCTGATCAGGAAACCCGCCGATGCCATGATACCGCCCGAAGTCAATACGGTCGGGAACGCAAAGTTCAGCGCGCTGCGCATGGCGCTCTTGATATCCATCTCTTTTTTCAGATCCATATATCGGCTGGAAATGACGATTGCATAGTCGATATTCGCGCCCATCTGAATCGAGCTGATGATCAGATAGCTGAGGAAGAAGATCGATGCACCTGTGATGGTTGACATCGAAAAGTTCATCCACACACTGCCCTGGATCACCAGGATCAGCAGCACAGGCAGTCCTGCATTCTTGAACGTGAAGAACAGGATCAGAATGACAAAGAGCACAGACAGCACCGACACGATAATATTATCGGTTGCAAACGAGGTAGCCAGATCATAGCAGCTGGTCGAATCGCCGACAAAATAGGACGTGTCATAGTATTTTGCGGTGATCGTATGTACCTTGTCGATGAACGCGTAGGTTTCATCCCCTTCGACCGGCAGATTCATATAGACCAGCATACGGGAATAGTTCTCGCCTGAAAGCTGCTTCTTCGCAGTGTTCAGCTGCGCGTACAGGTCGTCAATGCTGTCGCCGAGCTCGCCGTCCAGCTGCACATACCCGTCACTCTTGAGGTCGTACACAAACATGAACATGTCGATGATCGGCACACTGTAATCATTCATGTTGGTGATCAGCTTGCTGTAGTCGGCGTTCTCCGCCGCGTAAACCGAGTACAGGAGTTTGGTCGTATCGATGTCGAGATCGATCATCTCCGAGAACTGCCGCGGCGTCAGTTTATCGGTCAGCACATAACCGTCCATCGCCTCGATGCTGGAGAGGGATGTGATGGATTCCACCTCATCGCATTGCAAAAGCTCGTCGATCAGCGCCTGCTCGCAGTCATAATCCCCGGCGGGGATAACCAGCGCAGCATAGTTTTTCGCACCGAAATGCTCCTCGATCATCTCTTTGGCGATCTGCGTCTCGTTCTGTCGGCTCGTCTTGGATGAGTTGGCATTGTAGGTGTACAGACAGTTGGAGGACAGAAAGAACGATGCCACCAGCACCACGGCAAACAGCGGCGGCACGACATAACGCAGCTTGTATACAAAGCTGCCGAGGAAAGAAATGTCGGGCAGCAGACTCTTATGGTGCGTGCGGTCAATGTATTTGCCGAGCAGCATGAGGAGGCACGGCATCAGCGTGAAAACGCAGAGCAGGCTGAAGAAGATCGACTTGATCAGGCAGATGCCCATGTCAAAACCGATTCTGAACTGCATGAACATCAGCGCCGCAAGACCCGAGATCGTCGTCAGCGAGCTACCGGAAATCTCGGTGATTGAGCTTGCCAGTGCGTTGACGACTGCGTCACGCTGGTCGCAGGTCTCGCGCTGTTCACTGTAGTGATGGATCATGATGATCGCATAGTCGATTGAAAGCGCCAGCTGCAAAACGGCGGTGACTGAATTGGAAACGAAAGAAATTTCGTCAAAAATGAAGTTGGTGCCTTTGTTCAGGATGATCCCGGCGACAAAGGTGATGAGCAGCACCGGAACCTCCATGTAGGTCTGCGAGGTCAGCAGCAGCACTGCCACAATGATGACTGCGGCGATCGCCAGGATCTGCGACATTTCGTTGGCAAGCGATGCAGAAATGTCCACATCGCTCTCCGAAATGTAGGTGTCATAGTCCGCGAGCAGATCACGCACAGCCGCATAACCTTCCGCCACAACGGCATCCCCTGTTTCGCCCTTCATCGTAATATCGAAGAGCGCGCTCGCCGCCTTGTAATGATCCTCTGTATCGTCAAAGGTGATCATCTCCACCTGCGGAAGCGCGGCGATCTTGTCGCTGAGCGCCTTTGCCTCGTCATAGGTGACGTTGGCAACCATGACACGCGAGGTGGCATAAGTCACAAACTCGTCCTCCATGATCGTCAGCCCCTGCCGGGTCTCTGTATCGGCGGGCAGATAGGCGGTCAGATCATTGCAGACATTGACCCAGTTCTGCGCAATCAGGGAAAAGATGAACGCTGCAACATACAGCAGCAAAATGATATTTCGCTTATCGACAATGAAAGCGGCAACCTTGTGCATTGCCGATTCGCCGGATTTGTTTTTCGACACGGGTACCGTCCTTCCGCACTCAGTTGTTTCTGTACTTGACCATATACAGCAGGATGAACAGATTTTCGATGCCCTCAACGATCAGCGTTGCACCGAGCAGGCAGACGATGGCAAGCGTTCCCTCAAACGGTGCGATCACCAGAAGCACGCCGAGCGCCATCGTGAGGATCGCGCCGATCAGCAGAAGCCACCATCTCGGCATACCGAACCGCTTGGCATCAACGGAGGACTGTACCTGCAGCGTTCCCGTCACCAGCGTGAAAATACCGATCAGGATGTGCACAAGCGAAATGAACGCCGTGGCGTTGCACACGATCACGATGCCGAGCAGGATCGAGGCAATACCGAGCGCCAGGTCAAACTGAAATGCAATGCGGTAAAGATCCCCGGAAAAATAGCCGACCAGACGCATGATGCCGTGCGCAATGCAGATGCCGCCAATGATGTAGCACAGGGCATAGGCAAAGACGGAGGGCCAGATCAGCATGCAGATGCCCGCAGCGATAAACAGGACAGACAGGATGATGTAAACCTTTTTGAAATTCTCGTACAAACTCATGACAATTCCCTTTCCAAACAAAAAAATATCGGTCTATGTTCTCATTATAGCCAAGTCGGCTGCCGTCCGCAACAGACAGAAAAAGCCCGGTGTGCAAAAACTGCACACCGGGCTAAAATTGCCCAAAAATCAGGCAAACCGGGCGGTTTGTCTGATTTCTGATTACTGTACGGCAGAGACCGTGGAAATCGCCTGACGGACGTTGCTGTCGAGGAGCGCACTCAGCTTGCGGATCATTGCTTCGAGGTCGCCCTTCATGTCGCTGTCCAGCCAGCGGCGGATCATTCCGATCACCGCCTCCCCGTAAAATCCGGCAACAAACTCCACATCGGCATCGGTACAATTCAGCCCCTCGGCTTCATGTTTCACAACTTCGGCGGCTGCATCATACACAACGCGCTTGAAATAGCGTTCCAACTGGTCTTTTTTCGTCGAATGATACAGGTGATAGACAGCTCTTTTGTTTTTCAGGACAAATTCGGCACCGTAATAGAGTCCCCCTTGCCAGGAGTTGCAGGTGCGCTGTTTTTCCAGCACACGCGCAACCTCTTCGCTGAGCAGCTCGTCGACCAGCGCATAGATGTCTTCAAAATTATAGTAGAATGTATTGCGGTTGACGCCGCAGTCATCCACGATGTCCTTCACCGTGATTCTGTCAAACGGGGTGGAATCGAGCAACTTCACAAAGGACTGCATGATCGCGGTCTTGGTGAACTTAGACATTCCTGACTCCTTTCGGCAATCCGGTCATCCGGGATCTCTTACTTCTCCACGCGGAATTCAACACTCGTGACATCCGCGCATTTGACGCTGTCCACGCCGACCTGCGACATCTCGCCGTTGACATACAGCGCCCAGTAGGTCGCATCGACATCATAGTCGGCAACCACGCCGCACACACTCTTGACATAGAGCCCGTATGCGCTTTGTTCACCCTCGATCAGTCCGGCATCCAAAAGCGCCGTACCGACCGTGTCTTTGTCGGTGTTAACAACATAACTCTGCGTAGTCCCGTCCGCAAAGGTCGCGATGAACGAAAAAGCACAGTTGCCCTCGCCCACATGCGTCCATTCGGCGGTGAGTTCTCCCGCGTCGGAGGATGCGGTGGAATCAGCCGTTCCCTTGCCGCAGCCGACAAATGTCAGTGCAAGCACGCATGCGAGCAGAAGCGCCGCCGCGCGCGTCAGAAATACATGTTTCATAATCATTTCCTTTTAAATCAGAATTCCAGTTTTGCCTCGATATACGCCTTCAGATCCTCGATCTTCACGCGCTCCTGCTCCATTGTGTCGCGGTCACGCACGGTGACGCAGCCGTCGCCCTCACTCTCAAAGTCATAGGTGATGCAGAACGGCGTACCGATCTCATCCTGGCGGCGATAGCGTTTGCCGATCGAACCGGTCTCATCAAAGTCGACATTGAAATACTTGCCGAGCATATCCTGCACTTCGCCTGCCTTCTCGGACAACTTCTTCGACAGCGGGAGGACGGCTGCCTTGAACGGCGCAAGTGCGGGATGCAGATGCAGAACGACGCGGGTGTCCCCCTCGCCGACCGTCTCCTCGTCGTATGCGTCGATCAGAAATGCAAGCGTCACGCGGTCAGCGCCGAGCGACGGCTCAATGACATAGGGCACATACTTTTCATTCGTCTCGGGATCAAAATATTCCATCGATTCGCCGCTGTGGTTGGCATGCTGCGTAAGGTCGTAATCGGTGCGGTCCGCCACGCCCCAGAGCTCGCCCCAGCCGAACGGGAACAGATACTCAAAGTCGGTCGTTGCCTTGGAGTAGAAGCAAAGCTCGTCCGCATCATGGTCGCGCAGTCTGAGATTGTCGCGCGTCATGCCGAGATCATAGAGGAACTGCTCGCAGTAATCCTTCCAGTATTTGAACCATTCGAGGTCGGTGCCGGGCTTGCAGAAAAACTCCAGCTCCATCTGCTCAAACTCGCGGATACGGAAGATAAAGTTGCCGGGCGTGATCTCGTTGCGGAACGACTTGCCGATCTGACCGACGCCGAAGGGGAGCTTCTTGCGCGTGGTGCGCGCAATGTTCTTGAAGTTGACGAAGATGCCCTGCGCCGTCTCGGGGCGGAGATACAGCTCGGAGGAGGAATCCTCGGTGACACCCTGATAGGTCTTGAACATCAGATTGAACTTGCGGATGTCGGTGAAGTCCTTCGCACCGCAGGCAGGGCATGTGATCCCGTTGTCCGCGATGTACTTGGACATTTCCTCGTTTGTCCAGCCGGCAGGATTGATGTCGAGATGGTTCTCTGCCGCGTAATCCTCGATCAGCTTATCGGCGCGATGACGCGTTTTGCACGCCTTGCAGTCCATCAGCGGGTCGGAAAAGCCGCCGACGTGACCGGAAGCAACCCAGACCTCGGGGTTCATGATGATCGCGCTGTCAAGACCGACATTGTACTTGCAGTCCTGCACAAAGCGCTTCCACCATGCGCGCTTGATGTTGTTCTTGAACTCAACGCCGAGCGGACCGTAATCCCACGAGTTTGCAAGACCGCCGTAGATCTCGGAACCGGGATACACAAAGCCGCGGTTTTTGCAGAGTGCAACGATCTTGTCCATTGTTTTTTCGGAATTATTCATGTTTTTCTCCTCTTGTCTGTATGGAAAAATTATTGATTATACTTCAGCATTGCGGTTATTGCCGCGGAAATATTCGGGATGAACACCCGCTCGCCGTCCCGGAAATAGTAGCTGCCCGGATAATCCACCGAGCCGACCTCAAACTGACTGTAGGCAAAGATCAGATCCAGCTGCTTGGTCAGATCCTCGGCGGTGAAATTGGTGGCGACATATTTCGACGCATCGGCAAAGATCGTCGCCGCCTTGGGAAGGTAGGTCGGATTGGTCATCTTCTGCGCCAGTGCACGCAGGAAAGACATCGTGGTCTTTTCGCGCGACAGCGTCGCGTTGGTATAGGAATTGTAGGCAAGCAGACCGCATACGTCATTGCCGGTCAGGGTCTGCACCCCTGCATCAAGCGAAATGGTCAGCCCAGAGGCCTCATCGGTATACTCCATATCGCACGGCACGGTGAAGGTGATATTGCCCATGGCGTCAACCGCGCCCGCCAGCTGTTCGATGCTTGTCAACGCGTAGTAGTCGATCTGCACGCCCGTGATGCCGGACATCTTGTTGACAAAATAGTCAAGCCCCTTGTCATAGTACAAGTCACGCACATTCGTGGTTACGCCGCCGACCGTCAGCTGCATCTCGGTCGGGATCTCCATATAGGTAATACGCCGCTTCTCCTTGTTGACCGTGACCAGCACGACCGCATCGGCATGTACCGTGCGGTACGGATAAACGGGGAGCGATCCGTTATAACCGATCAACTCGGCAGAATTCTGAAAATAAGGATACTGCTCTTCAATATTGGGATGATAGTCGGTCAGAATGCTCGGACGATAGTCCGTGCCGATCAGCAGCATACTGAACGATGTGCCGCCGAGATCATCTTCATCAGGCCCGAGCGGATGCAGGGCGGAAGAATCAGAGTCCGAGGTTGACACATCGCTGCTCTCGGTCGCCTTTTCTCCGCTGATCATGCCGTTGATGCTGTCGGTGACAAATCCGGTTATAAAAAACGCGCACAGACCGAAAACGACCAGCGCGATTGCAAAAGTCGCACAAAAGTTGCGTAAAGAATTCATTCCGCCACTCACTTTCACAAAGATTGTGACCGGCAGGACGAAAAAGCCTGCCAATCTCAGAACATTATACCGTATCTTTCGGTATTTTTCAATATCTATTCAATAAATTTCACCTCTTTTTGCTTGCCTTGCACCCGAAAGAATGGTATACTGAATAGGAAAACTTTTGCGGGAGCGTGAAGCCTTGAAGAAAAATGATGTATATGAAGTCAACATCACGGATATGAATTTCCTCGGCTTCGGCATTGCAAAAGTGGACGGCTGTGTGCTCTTTGTATCGGGCGCTGTCACGGGCGACCTTGTGCGCATGCGCGTCATCAAGGTCTGCCGTACCTACGCCGTAGCCCGCACGGAGAACATCCTCACGCCTTCCCCGCACCGCATTCCGGACGGCTGTGTCGTCTCGGCATCCTGCGGCGGCTGCGCCTTCCGCAGTGTGGATTACGCCTATGAGCGAGCGCTGAAGGAAGCGTCTGTCCGGCAGAGCTTTGTCCGACAGGGGCTGCGGGACGTCGATGTCGCGCCGCTGACAAGCGACGGACGCACCGATCGCTACCGCAACAAGGCACAATACCCGGTCCGCCGCGCAGCGGACGGCAGAATCGCCGTCGGCTTTTTCGCGGCAAAGAGTCATCGCGTCCTGCCCTGCACAGACTGCGCCCTGCAAAGTCCCGCGTTTGCACCGATCGTGGAGGAGATCCGCGCCTTTGCGCAAGAGACAAACCTCACGGTCTACGATGAGGAAACAAAATCCGGACTGCTCCGCCACATCTATCTGCGCATCGGCGAGGCGACCGGCGAGATCATGCTGTGTCTGGTGCTGTGCGGCGCTTCGCTGCCGCGTGCGGACGACTTTGTCCACCGCATACAGACGCGGTTTCCCGCCGTGGTTTCGATCTTTCTGAACCGCAACGAAGACGACACCAATGTAGTGCTCGGCAAGGACTTCACGCTGCTGTCCGGCAAACCGTACATCGAGGACATTCTCTGCGGCGTGCGGCTGCGCATCACGCCGCAGTCCTTCTATCAGGTCAACCGCGGCGCAGCGGAGCTGCTCTACGGCAAAGCGGCAGAGCTTGCCGCGCTGACCGGGCGCGAGACCCTGCTCGACCTCTATTGCGGCATCGGCTCGATCGGGCTTTCCATGGCAAAGCACGCAGGACGGCTGATCGGTATTGAGACCGTGGCATCCGCAGTTGCCTGTGCCGGGGAAAACGCTGCGCAAAACGGCATTACTCACGCCGCGTTCTACTGCGGTGACGCATCCGACACGCAGGCGCTGCTGAAAGATGCAAAAGCTGCCGAGGGCGACTTCGTCCCCGACGTCGTCGTGCTTGACCCGCCCCGCAAGGGCTGCACCGAGCGGCTGCTTGCAGACCTCGGCAAAATGGGCGCAAAAAAAATCGTCTACATTTCCTGCAACCCGGAGACGCTGGCGCGCGACGCAAAATTTCTGCTGTCCGACGGCTGGAAGATGAACACGATCTATCCGTTTGACCTGTTCTGCCGTACCGGACATGTGGAATGCTGCACTTCCTTTGAAAAAACAAATCTGACATATAACATATAGGAGACACTATGAAACTTCTCTTTGAAAAAGACTGCAAAAAGACGCAACCAGATCCGTTCATGTTTGAGGCAGACGGCAAGTACTACATGTATGTAACCGCCGGTCGCGGCGTCGAAGCATACACTGCCGATACCCCCTTCTCCGAGTGGCATTATGCCGGCATCGTCTGCACCGTGGACGGCTGCAAGGACTACTGGGCGCCCTGCATCATCGAGGCGGACGGCTGGTATTACCTCTACTACTCCTGCTCGAAGCCGGGCATGTTTGAATACCTGCATGTTTCGCGTTCGCGCTCCCCGCTCGGTCCTTTCGGTGAAACCAAGTGTCTGTTTGACCGTTTCTCGATCGACGCGCATGTCGTCAGAACTGCCGCTGGGCTGTTCCTCTTCTATGCCGAGGACAACAGAAAGCCCGCGCGCATCGGCACCCGCATCTTTGTGGACAAGCTGATTGACCCCTATGCGCCCGCTTATCAGCCGGTCGAAGTCGTTGTCCCGACCTTTGACGAAGAGATCTTCAAGCGCAACCGTTTCGGCGACGGCAAGGACTGGCACACCATTGAAGGTCCGTTCTGGCTGGAAGTGGATGGCTGGCAGTACCTCATGTACAGCGGCGCCTGCTATGAAAATGATACCTACCACATCGGCTATGCCGCCGCGCACACCGACGAGCCGGATCTGACAAAGGTCAAATTCGAGAAGCATACCGCAAACGGCAAGTTTGACCCGCTGATGATTAAAAACGACTTTGAAGAAGGCGTCGGTCATCACAGTGTGATCCAATATAATGGTGAATACTACGCAATTTACCACGGCAGAGACCTCACCAAGGGCGACGGCGAGCGCCGCACCGCGCGTGCCTGCCGCCTCCGTTTCAAGGACGGTATCATCACTGCCGAGCGTTTTGCAGATAAGCTGTAAAAGGAAAAAGCGCTGCCGCCCGCAGCGCTTTTTCCTTTGCGTATTTGAAAAGGAGCTGCCCGCGGGCAGCTCCTTTTTTCTTTTATTCTTCGAGATTTGCTTTATTCTCCGCAATGATCTTCTCCGCGACAGGTGCGGGAACCTCTTCATAGCGAACAAACTGCATGTCATAGCGTCCGCGCCCCTGCGTCATGGAGCGGAGCGCGACGGTGTACTCCAGCACTTCCGCCTGCGGCACCTCTGCCTCGACGATGGTCGAGCCGTGCTTGGTCTCATCCGGATTGATGCCGAGCACTCTGCCGCGGCGCTTGTTGAAATCGCCGAGGACATCACCCACCATTGTATCTGGCACATAAACGCGCATGGAGACGATGGGCTCCATAATCACCGGGTTTGCCTGCTTCATGCCTTCCTTATATGCAAGCGACGCCGCCATCTTGAACGCCATTTCCGACGAGTCAACGTCGTGATACGAACCGTCAAACAGATTTGCCTTCAGCCCGATCATCGGAAATCCGGCAAGCACGCCCTTTCTCATTGCCTCTTCCAGTCCCTTCTGTACGGCGGGATGGAAGTTCTTCGGCACGCTGCCGCCGAAAATACTCTCGGTGAAGGTCAGTCCCTCCGTGTCGCTCGGGGAGAACTCGATCTTGACATGACCGTACTGACCGTGACCGCCGGACTGTTTCTTATGTTTGCCCTCGACGGAGACCTTCTTCTTGATCGCCTCGCGGTACGCGATTCGCTGCTTCTCCAGCGCAACCGACACGCCGTAGCGCGCCTTCAGCTTGGCAACCGTGACGTCGAGATGCATGTCGCCCATGCCGTAGATCAGCATCTGCCGTGTCTCGGCATTGTTCTCAAAGCGGAGCGTGAGATCCTCCTCCAGCAACTTGGAAATGCCCTGCGAGATCTTGTCTTCGTCGCCCTTAGAAACCGGGACAATGCCCTTTGCCATATACGGGATCGGCGAGATCACATGCGCGTATTCCACCTTGCCGGACAGACTGAGCGTATCGTTGGTGTTGGTATTGTTCAGTTTTGCGGTCACGCCGATGTCACCGCAGCAAAGCGAATCGACCTCAGTCTGTTTCTTGCCGCACATGGTATAGAGCTTTGCCAGCTTTTCTTCGCCGCCGCGGTTGTTCTTCAGGATCATATCCCGCTTGACCTCGCCGTTCATGACCTTGAAATAGGTCATCTTGCCGACAAAGGGGTCGGCAACCGTCTTGAAGACGAAGAGCGCAGGATCGCCCTCTTTTTCAATGGCGATGTCACTGCCGTCCACGCTGTGCTCCACGCCGCGCGCCGTCGGGCGCGGGAAGGAGTCGGCGATGACGTCGAGCAGCGGCATCACACCCCAGACCTTGGTTGCCGAGCCGCAGAACACCGGCACGATGCCGCCGTTGATGATGCCCTCGTGAATCGCTTCAACCGCTTCTTCACGAGTGATCTCTTCACCGGCAAAGTATTTCTCCATCAGCGCCTCACTGGTCTCGGCGATGGACTCGAGCAGCATGTTGCGGTATTCGTGCGCCGTGCCGACAAAGTCCTGTGGGATGCTGGCGCCGTGCGACAGGTTGCCCTTATCATCATATTTATAGACCTTCATGTCGATGAGGTTGAGGAAGCCGCCGACATGGTCGCCCTCGATCATCGGAATGAAGATCGGACAGACCGCGACGCCGTAACGGTCGCGCAGCGTCGAAAACGCCTTTGCAAAGCGGGCTTCCCCGTCGTCAAAGCGGTTGATGAAGAAGGACTTCGGGATTTTCGCCTCGGTGGCATAGTCCCAGCCGAGGTCGGTACCGACCTGCGCGCCGGTGCGCCCGTCCACGACGATAATCGCCGCATCCGCCACGCGCACCGCCTGCTTTGCCTCGCCCTTGAAGCCGAGATAGCCGGGCGTGTCGATCACATTGATCTTGATATCGTTATGCATGAAGTTGATCATCGCAGCGGAAAGCGTAAAGCCGCGCTTGATTTCCTCAGGGTCATAGTCGCAGACTGTATTGCCGTCCGTCGTCTTGCCGAGACGGTCGGTCAGATGCTTGCTGTAGAGCATTGCCTCAGCAAGAGAAGTCTTACCGGTTGAGCCGTGTCCGAGAAGGACAATGTTTCTGATGTTCTTCGTAATCAAATTCGCCATGGTTGTTTGCTCCTTTTCTGCAAGTATTCCAAATTCAATTATACAGGAAAAGGATTCCGCTTTCAATAGGTTTTTTGAACTTTTTGCAACACAACCGTAGAATCAACCGCGCATTTTTTGTGCAAATGCTATAATTTCAGCGTAGCTTTCAGGCTTTCCGACTCTGAAAAACGCAAAACAAGGCGGCGATGCAAAAAAGCCAATCGCCGCCGAATGATCCGGTTTTACTTTCACAGCGTCCCCGCGGTATACCGATACAGCGTTCCGCCCGTTTCCACAAGAATGCTGTCACACGCCGCCGTGCCGACATACACCTTACAGCCGACATCGACCCACGCTGCCGTCAGGTCTGTATCCGGAATGCGGTATACATCCTCACGCGCGACCTTGCCATAATATGTGTACCCTGCCTGCTGCAGATCCCCGCTCCATTTTCCGTTATAAAGATACAGTGTTCCGTCGACATACAGACATTCCCGCTGTACGGTGCCGGACGGGAAGCCGGTCATATCCGCCTGCGTTTCCGGCCGATTCGATTTGGGCACTGTATCTGCCGTTTCCTTATCGCCGCATCCGGACAGCAAAAGCGCGCACAGGCAGACGGCAAGCAAAACTTTCAGAACTTTCATCATGCAGGCTAACCTCCGATTCAAATTGTGTTCGTTACATCTATGATACATATACTATTATACACTGCTATGATATGAAAAACAAGTCTATTTGTGCAAAAAGTCTGTATATGCGGTCAGGCGCAGCCACGCCCTTCAAAAGCGGATTCCCGCCCGGGATTTTCCCGGGCGGGAACCCTTTATTGCGTGGGAACGCTGTATAACGTCAGTTTTCGCTTACCGTAACGCTGCAAATGTAGTCGTTGACTTCGTCATCCCAGTATTGCGTAACCAGCGAAGAAGAATGACCGTCAACAACCTTAACATAGTCGCCCTCCAGATAGGTTGTCGAAATGCCGACGCAGACCGTCATGTGTCCGACCGTCGAGCTGTAGCTGGAGCCGGCAGCAAAGCCGAGCAGGAACGGACGGTCGGCAGAAATCTCCGTGTGCGCGTCTTCCAGTGTAGGATCCCAGATGTTAGTCGCCTGTACAGTGAAACCACGGTCATCGGCATAGCCGCTCAGCACGCCGGGGATCTTATTGTTCGCATAGCTGGTGAAGCGTACGTCCACCGCTTCCATCAAGCTTGTAAACTGCGCCTGCGTGGAGACAGTGGGGGTCAAGCCACTATAGCCGTTTCTGTTCCAGTACAGCAGCAGATGCGCGCATGCGCACACAATGCAGTTTGCCGAATTTTGGAAATAAATCGGCACATTGCTGAAGACGGTCTCCTGCGTTTCGCAGACATCCGCACCGCCGCCGTAATTAAAGTATGCGTTCTGGAGTTCATCGGTCGCATCGGCTTCGGTGATATAGACCGGCGTGCCGCCGCCGACCGAGACGCCGTGGTTTCCAAAGTCATAAACAAACTTTACATTTGCATCGGCTTTGGCATCGATATTGTACGGAATTTCGCAGAGCGCAGACTCAAGAATGCGCATATCCGCCGCTCTGACAATTACATAGCCGCGATAATGACCGTTCTTTCTGAATTCAAACAGAAGACTGGTCGGCGTTTCGAGGTCGTGGCTGTACAGTGCGGTAACCGGACTGTACGTGCAGTTCGTGCATCCCGCATACTCGGCATCAGCGGCAGCCATATGATTGAGATAGGAATCCAGCGCTTCATAATACGCGGACAGCTCCGGCGTATCCTGCATATTACCGGAGTCTTTACCGCCGAGCGCGCAAACCGAAAGAGACGTGACGAAAAGCATCGAAGCCGCCAACAAAATGCTCACATATTTTTTAAACATATTATTCCCTTTCTTTTTCCCGCGGCGGATTCCCCGCGAAGAAATCCGTCGCATTGTGCACACTACAATTGCAGTTTGGACGTCAACAATTGTTTCATTCTCAGTGTATAACACTTAAAACAAAAACATTGTCGAATTGTGGGTACATCTTGAAAAAATTAAAAAATATGCAAATTTCCGGGTTCTGCTCTTTTTCCCTGCCAAAGGTCATGTACATAAAGATAGCGGTCAAGCGCGGCGATCACTTCCCGCTTGCGCAAACTCCATGTGGGGGCAAGCAGCGCGTTCCGATCACCGTCGCCGGTCACGCGGGCAACCACCATGTCGGGCGGCAGATACGTCAGCTGTTTTGCCGTGACGGCGATGTAGTCCTCAAGCGAGATGGGCGCGTATGCCCCGCGCGCATACGCTGCGGCAAGCGCAGTCCCGCGCAGAACGTGCAGAGAGTGGATTTTGATCTGATCGGGATGCAGCACAGCCACCGCGTCCGCCGTCCGCAGCATGTCAGCACATGTCTCGCCGGGCAGCCCGTTGATGATGTGAATGCAGATCTCCGCTGTCGGTACGGCGCGCCGTAATGCGTGATACCCCGCGCAGAATGCGGCAAAGTCGTGTCCGCGGTTGATACGCGCCGCCGTCGCGTCCGACGCGCTCTGTAAACCGAGCTCCACCGTCAGATGCGTCATGGCCGACGCCTCGGCAAGCAGCGCAAGCACATCCCCGCCGAGGCAGTCCGCGCGGGTCGCAATGCTCACGCCGACAGTTCCCGGATATGCGATCGCCTCAAAATATGCCGCGCGCAAACGGTCAATGTCACCGTAGGTGTTGCTGTGCGCCTGAAAATACGGAATCACGCGGTCGCTCTGCCACTTCGCGGCGAGCTGCCGCTTTCCCGCTTCGATTTGCGCTGTCACTGTTTGCAGCGGCGCCGGTGCAAAGTCGCCGCTCCCACGCCCCGAGCAGTAAATACAGCCGCCATAGCCGCAAGTGCCGTCGATGTTCGGGCAGGTGCAGCCGATGTCCAGTGCCACCTTCAGGCACTTTCCGCCGAAGGTGCGGCGCAGGTAGTAATCATAGGTATAATATCGCTTGTTCGTGTCGCTGTTGGCAAAGGGATTGCACGCCTGCTGTGTCGGTTTCATCGCCGCACCCTCAATTCTCCGAGATAGTCATATGCACACACAGTATAGCATACGCCACTTCGTTCGGTCAAGGTAAAAGCGTGCCACCTCGCCCACCGTCTTCATGTCCGGCAGAAACTCGCGCTTGACATCGCGCGCATCCGCGCGTTCGGCCGTCGTCGGATGTGCTGCGTTGGCATATTCGTTTTCGATATACCGCTTCAGCTCCTCCTGCTCCCGCTCGTTGGCAATCAGCTCGGACGGCTTCGTCCCGTATTTTGCAATGTCCACGATCGGGTTCTGAATCTGCACGCCGAGCTTGTCCAGCGCATAGGTCTCCTTGTGTCCGTACTGGCTGTTGTAGCTGCTCTCCGTCAGTTCCTTCGCATTTTCAAAGAGAAAATCCGTGAAGTCCTGCACATCCAGCTGCTTGCTTCCCGCGCGGATGATCTTCGTCATGGCAGCGTTGTCGGTCTCCCAGGCGCCGTTCTCGCCGCGCACCTGCGCGGTCAGTCTTGTGATGGTCTCGGCGCGCACCTTTTTCTTTTCCAGCACATCGGCAATGTCGGCGAGCAGTGCGCCGGTGCGGATCGCCGCGTCCGCGGACGGCACTTTTTCCGCCGTAATCAGCCTTGCCGCCTCTTTCGCCGCGGCGGTCTTTCGGTCTAGCACCGCCAGACTTTTGCCGAACTTCTGGATCT
>ERZ791905.1079-NODE-1079-length-19825-cov-10.195751_pt1 | contig 19825 bp, 14 predicted proteins | sample MGYA00510147_ERZ791905 | MGnify/ENA primary metagenome ERZ791905 (study PRJEB30046, sample SAMN00792084) | human gut metagenome | study: EMG produced TPA metagenomics assembly of the A metagenome-wide association study of gut microbiota in type 2...
GCTCGGCCTGGCGGCCGGCCGAAGGAGCCAGGGCGTCGAGACTGTCGATGTTGCGCTCGCGCAGGAAGTCGTAGATGCCGCCCAGGTGCTCGCGCACACGGCCCCCGCCAAACTCGTAGACCTTTGTCACAAGGCCGTCGAGGAACTCGCGGTCGTGGCTGACAATGATTGCCGTGCCGTCGAAAGCCTTGATGGCCTCCTTCAGCACGTCCTTCGACTGCATGTCGAGATGGTTGGTGGGCTCGTCGAGGATGAGCAGGTTGACAGGCTCGAGCAGCAGCCTTATCATGGCCAGGCGGCTGCGCTCGCCACCGCTCAGCACGCTGACTTTTTTGTCGGAAGCCTCGCCCCCGAACATGAAGGCGCCCAGTATGTTCTTTATCCTGAGCCGTATCTCGCCCCGCGCCACCCTGTCGATGGTGTCGAACACGGTGAGGCTCTCGTCGAGCAGCTGCGCCTGGTTCTGCGCGAAATAGCCGATCTGCACGTTGTGGCCTATCTTCAGCGAGCCGGTGAAGGGTATCTCGCCCATTATGCACTTGACGAGCGTCGACTTGCCCTCGCCGTTCTTGCCAACGAAGGCCACCTTCTCGCCGCGCTTTATTGTGAGCGTCACGTGGTCGAACACGGTGTGCGCACCGTAGTCCTTGCGCACGCCGTCGCATATCACGGGGTAGTCGCCGCTGCGCAGGCACGGCGGAAACTTCAGGTGCATGGTCGAATTGTCTACCTCGTCGATTTCGATGGGCACTATCTTGGCCAGCTGCTTGATGCGGCTCTGCACCTGCACGGCCTTGGTGGGCTTGTAACGGAAGCGCTCTATGAACTCTTTCATGTCGGCAATCTCCTTCTGCTGGTTCTCGTACGCCCTGAGCTGCTGCTCCCGGCGCTCTGCGCGCAGTTTGACATACTCGTCGTACTTCACCTTGTAGTCGACCACCCGGCCGCAGCTTATCTCGAGTGTGCGGTTGGTTACGTTGTTGATGAATGCCCTGTCGTGGCTCACCAGCACCACGGCCTTGGCACTCTGTGACAGGAATTGCTCCAGCCACTGTATGCTCTCGATGTCGAGATGGTTGGTGGGCTCGTCGAGCAGAAGCACGTCGGGCTTCTCAAGCAGTATCTTGGCCAGCTCGATGCGCATGCGCCAACCGCCGCTGAACTCGCTCGTGGGCCGGCCGAAGTCGGTGCGGGCAAAGCCCAGTCCCATGAGCGTACGCTCCATCTCGGCCTCGCAACTCTCGGCCCCGAGCATCATGTAGCGCTCGTGCTCGGCCGTGAACCGCTCGACCAGCTTTAGGTAGTCGTCGCTCTCGTAATCGGTGCGCTCCGACAGCTCACGGTTGAGCGCATCGACGCGCTCCCTCATCTTGGTGACAGAAGAAAACGCCTTGCGCGTCTCGTCAATCACGGTGGTGTCGTCCTGCAGCTTCATCACCTGCGGCAGGTAACCTATTGTGGTGTCGTTGGGAACAGCCACCACCCCATCGGTGGGCTTCTGCATACCACAAAGAATCTTCAGCATGGTTGACTTGCCGGCTCCGTTCTTGCCCACAAGGGCTATACGGTCGCGTTCGTTGATGACAAAACTCACATCGCTGAACAGCGGCTTCACACCAAACTCAACCTTAAGTCCTTCAACGGAAATCATCTGTATCTCTTTTCTCCTTAATCGTCTGTTAGGTGCAAAATTACTCTTTTTTTGCATATCACACAAGCAAATCAAGGATTTAGAGCCAATAATTAAGATTTTATGTGACTTCGGGGGCGGCAGGCGGCACAGCCAGGGGCCGTCTGCACCACCGGCAGGCATGCCGGCGGGAGGCCCGTTTGCCGTGGTAACAAATCGCAACAAAACAGGCGCAAGCCGGACGTGCAGCCCCAGGCAGGCCGCCACCGGGGCGAACAAGAAGCCGAAACGGCCCATATCGGAGTGCGAAGGGGCCGAACCGTGACGTAACGGAGACCGCCACATAACACCCTGTGGCACAGAGGATTGCGCAGCCATGACTAAACGGTAACAAAAACTTACAAACCCAGGCTGTGGCATGCCCCCCGGCGGCGACCGCGGCCAGCAACTGTGGTATAACGAACAATATTGCAGAAGTACGCATGAATTATAGTTTAATCATGTTAAAACCTCTGTATTAGTGTAAAATAAACACTACATGGGTAAAAAAACAGGCAAATTGCTTTGCAATGTCAGAATTAAGCAGTAAATTTACAGCCTGTTAAACAAGAGGCAATATCTATAAACAATAACTAAAATACTATTTTAAATGAACAACCTTAAGGTATCTATTGCAGGGCTCGGCATTGCTGCGGCAATGTTCACGGCCTGCACATCAGAGCATCAGACGGCTGTGACTGTCTCCGGACTGAACCCCGCCGCCTTCGACTCTGTAATCAACGGCAAGAAAACAGCCCTGTACACACTGACAAACAAGAGCGGCATGGAAGTTTGCATAACCAACTTCGGCGGCCGGGTGGTATCGATTGTCGTGCCCGACAAAGACGGCAAGCCCACCGACGTGGTGCTCGGCTATGACAACCTGGCCCAGTATGCCGACACGGTGAACTCGCCAAGCGACTTCGGCTCGTCGGTAGGACGCTACGCCAACCGCATCAACAAGGGCCGGCTGACCGTTGAGGGCAAGGAATACCAGCTTCCGCAGAACAATTTCGGCCACTGCCTGCACGGCGGGCCCAGCGGATGGATGTACCAGGTGTACGACGCCGAGCAGCCCAACGACTCGACACTGAAACTGACCATCGTTTCGCCCGACGGCGACAACGGATTCCCCGGCACAGTAACAGCGACAACCACTTACACCTTATTAAATAACAACACACTCGACATCAGCTTTGATGCCACGACCGACAAAGAGACCGTGATAAACATGACAAACCACAGCTACTTCAACTTGAACGGCGACCCGTCGACCGAAGGCATGGACATGGTGCTCTACATCAACGCCGACAACTACACACCGGCCGACTCTACCTACATGACCACCGGCGAGATAAGCCCAGTTGAAGGCACGCCGATGGACTTCCGCACACCGAGGGCACTTGAGCAGACCGTGAACGACACCACCTTCGAACAGATAAGGAACGCCAGCGGCTACGACCACAACTGGTGCCTCAACACCTACAAGGACGGGAAAGGCGACGACAAGACCGTTGCGGCATCGCTCTACTCACCCAAGACGGGCATTTTCCTCGAGATGTTCACCAACGAGCCAGGCGTGCAGGTGTACACCGGCAACTTCCAGGGCACAGGCGTAAGCTGCAAGCACGGCGTGAAATACCCGAAGCACGTGTCGGTATGCCTTGAAAGCCAGAAATACCCCGACTCGCCGAACAAGAAAGACTGGCCGTCGCCCTACCTCAAGCCGGGCGAGAAATACCACAGCCACGTGGCATACAAGTTCAGCGTAAAATGAGAGACACCAACAAACAGAGACATAAAACACATACATACAACTTAAGGAAATGAACTGGAACACAAACGAATTCATTTGGCTCGACTGGGCTGTGCTCGCCGTAGGAGTGGTGGCCATAGTATGGGCAATATACCGCAGCATAAAGAAAGACAGGGAGAAGATGAAGGGCGCCGACAGCCAAGACTACCTCTTTGGCAAGGGAGAGCCATGGTATATCATAGGCGCGGCCATCTTCGCGGCCAACATCGGCTCCGAGCACCTGGTCGGACTGGCCGGCACCGGAGCGAAAGACGGCGTGGGCATGGCCCACTGGGAGATGCAGGGATGGATGATACTAATCCTCGGCTGGCTTTTCGTGCCGTTCTACCAGCTGCTCAACACCAAGATGGGCAAGATCATCACCATGCCCGACTTCCTGAAGTTCCGCTACACACAGCGCACGGGTTCGTGGCTGTCGATAATCACCCTGATTGCCTACGTGCTCACAAAGGTGTCGGTGACGGCGTTCACCGGCGGCATATTCTTTGAATACCTGCTCGGGCTGCCGTTCTGGTACGGCGCCATAGGCCTCATAGCCATCACGGCCGTGTTCACCGTGTTCGGCGGCATGAAGGGCGTGATGACGCTGTCGGCCATACAGACCCCCATCCTCATCATAGGCTCATTCCTCGTGCTTTTCCTTGGCCTGAGCATGCTCGGCAACGGCAGCATAGTGGAAGGATGGTCGCAGATGATGGATGTGTGCAACGCAGCCCACGACGGATTTGGCACGACACACATGTTCCACACCAATCCCGACGACCCGATGTACCCGCAGTTCCCGGGCTACGTGGTGTTCCTCGGCGCTTCGATAATCGGTTTCTGGTATTGGTGCACCGACCAGCACATCGTTCAGCGTGTGCTCGGACAGACCAAGGGTGAGGACAATACGACCGTGATGAAGCGCGCGCGCCGCGGCACCATAGCAGCCGGCTACTTCAAACTGCTGCCCGTGTTCATGTTCCTCATACCGGGAATGGTGGCTTTCGCCCTGTCACAGAAAGCAGGCAGCGGCATCATCATGGACATAACCAACTCTCACGACACCGACGGCGCGTTCGCAATGATGGTAAAAAACATCCTGCCGGCAGGCGTCAAGGGCCTCGTGACCATCGGATTCATCTGCGCGCTGGTGGCATCGCTGGCCGCATTCTTCAACAGCTGCGCCACCCTCTTCACCGAAGACTTCTACAAGCCCATGAAGAAGGGCATGAGCGAAAGCCACTATGTGTTCGTTGGCCGCGTGGCCACGGTAGTGGTGGTGCTGCTCGGACTGGCGTGGATGCCTATAATGATGAACATGGGCAACCTGTATTCTTACCTGCAAGACATCCAGTCGCTCATAGCCCCGGCCATGGTGGCGGTGTTCACCCTGGGCATATTCTCGAAGCGCATAACGCCGAAAGCCGGCGAATGGGGCCTCATCGGCGGCTTCCTCATCGGCATGCTCCGACTGCTGACCAACGTGCTCACCAACTCGGGCAAGGCCACCATGGAGGGTGCCTTCTGGGAGAACACCACATGGTTCTGGCAGACCAACTGGCTCATATTCGAGGTTTGGCTGCTCGTGTTCATCATTGTGGCCATGTTCATAATCTCGTGCTTCACGCCGAAACCCAGCAAGGAGCAGATTGAGGCCATAACTTTCACAGGTAGCTACAAGAAGGCCATACGCGACAGCTGGAACGTATGGGACGTCGTGGCATCGCTCGGCGTAGTGGCCCTGTGCGCCGCCTTCTACATCTACTTCTGGTAAGCAACATGCCACCGGGCCGGCACGGCACTTACGCCTGGCTGCCCCGGTGGCATCAATACAATCAAAAGAATACTGATGACAACATATTACGAAGAATATTCCAAAGTACTTGTGTCTGTCGACTGCATCATCTTCGGCTTCGACGAGGGTGAGCTGAAGATACTCATCGGCAAGCGCAAGATGGATCCGGGGCGCGACCAGTGGTCGCTCTACGGAGGGTTCATCCACGACGACGAAAGCGTTGACGACGCAGCCAACCGCGTGCTGTTCCAGCTCACGGGCCTGAGAAACATATACATGAGGCAGGTGGGGGCCTTCGGCAACGTAGACCGTGACCCAGGAGAGCGGGTAATATCAATTGCCTACTATGCCCTGATAAACGTGAAAGACTACGACAGCAACCTGCAGGAGGAGCACGGGCTGAAGTGGGTGCCGGTCAACGACCTGCCGCAAATGTATTCAGACCACAACACCATGGTGGCCAAGGCCCACAAGATGATGCAGCGCAAGATATCGCACGAGCCGATAAGCTTCAACCTGCTGCCGAAGCTGTTTACGCTGACGCAACTGCAAAAGCTCTACGAAGCCGTGTGCGGCGAGAAGGTCGACAAGCGGAACTTCCGCAAGAGGATAAAGGAAATGGACTTCATCGAGAAGACAGAACTGATAGACAAGACCAGTTCGAAGCGTGGGGCCTATCTCTACAGGTTCAACAAAATGGCCTACAACGAAGACCCCAACTTCAAGCTGTAAACAAAACAAAAGCATACAATCATGTTAGAAGAACTGAAAGAAAAAGTATTCAAGGCCAACTTGGACTTGGTGAAGCATAACCTGGTGATATTCACATGGGGCAACGTCTCGGCGATAGACCGCGAAAAAGGCCTCGTGGTAATCAAGCCGTCGGGCGTGAGCTATGACACGATGAAGGCATCAGACATGGTGGTGGTTGACGTAAACACGGGCAAGGTGGTAGAGGGCGACCTCAACCCCTCGTCAGACACACCCACACACCTTGTAATCTACAGGGCCTTCCCCGAGATTGGCGGCATTGTGCACACCCACTCTACCTACGCCACGGCCTGGGCGCAAGCCGGCAAGGACATACCCAACATAGGGACGACACATGCCGACTACTTCCACGACGACATACCCTGCACCGACGACATGACCGAAGCCGAGGTGAAAGGCGACTATGAGCTGGAAACGGGCAACGTCATCGTGCGCCGCCTCAACGAGGGGGGCATCAACCCCGTGCACACACCTGGCGTGCTGGTGAAAAACCACGGGCCGTTCGCATGGGGAAAAGACGCCGACAACGCCGTATACAACGCCGTGGTGATGGAGCAGGTGGCCAAGATGGCATTCGTGTCGTTTGCCGTCAACCCCGCCACAACCATGAACCCGCTGCTCGTCGAGAAGCACTTCAGCCGCAAGCACGGCCCTAACGCTTACTACGGACAGAAAAAGAAGTAAAACCGGAACAAAAGACATAACAAAACATTTCATAACTAAAAACAGACAGACAACTATGGTTAAAGCATTCGAGAACTTAGAAGTATGGTTCGTAACAGGAGCTCAGCTCCTTTACGGAGGCGACGCCGTCGTACAGGTTGACGGTCATTCAAAGATAATGGTCGACGGACTCAACGAGTCGGGACGGCTGCCCATAAAGGTGGTTTACAAGGGAACGGCCAACAGCTCTAAGGAAGTGGCCGACATCTTCGCACAGGCCAACAACGACAAGAAGTGTGTAGGCGTCATCACATGGATGCACACCTTCTCGCCTGCAAAGATGTGGATTCACGGCCTGCAGATACTGCACAAGCCGCTGCTCCACCTCCATACACAGTTCAACGCAGAGATTCCATGGGACACCATGGACATGGACTTCATGAACCTGAACCAGAGCGCACACGGAGACCGCGAGTTTGGCCACATCATCTCGAGGATGCGCATACGCCGCAAGCTCATTGTGGGATACTGGAAAGAGGAGAAGACGCAAGACCACATAGCCGTATGGGAGCGCGTGTGCGCTGCTTGGGCCGACGCACAGGACATGCTCATCATCCGCTTCGGCGACCAGATGAACAATGTAGCAGTGACCGACGGCGACAAGGTGGCCGCCGAGCAGGTGATGGGATACCACGTTGACTACTGCCCCGTGAGCGAGCTGATGGAATGCCAGAAGCAGGTGAAGGACGAAGAGGTGAAGGCTCTCGTGGCCGAATACTTCAAGCTCTATGACCACGACGCCGCCCTCGAGGATGAGAGCAACGAGAACTACGCCGTCATCTGGAACGCCGCCAAGGCCGAGCTGGCCATACGCGCCATACTGAAAGCCAAGGGCGCCAAGGGATTCACGACAAACTTCGACGACCTCGGACAGACCGAGGGCAGCCACTTCGACCAGATTCCGGGTCTCGCATCGCAGCGCCTGATGGCCGAAGGCTACGGCTTCGGAGCCGAGGGCGACTGGAAGTCGGCCGCGCTCTACCGCACCCTGTGGGTAATGAACCAGGGCATGGGCGGCGGATGCTCGTTCCTCGAGGACTACACCCTCAACTTCAACGGTGAGCAAAGCGCCATCCTCCAGGCACACATGCTCGAGGTTTGCCCGCTCATAGCCGCCGCCAAGCCACGCCTGGAAGTCCATTTCCTCGGCATAGGCATACGCAAGAGCCAGACCGCACGCCTCGTGTTCACATCCAAGGTGGGCAAGGGCGTAACGGCAACAGTGGTCGACATGGGCAACAGGTTCCGCCTCATTGTCAACGACGTCGACTGCATCGAGCCCAAGCCTCTGCCCAAGCTCCCTGTGGCATCGGCACTCTGGATACCGCAGCCCAACTTCGAGGTGGGAGCCGGATGCTGGATATATGCCGGCGGCACACACCACAGCTGCTTCTCTTACGACCTTACCGACGAGTATTGGCAGGACTATGCAGAGATTGCCGGCATAGAGTGTGTCATCATCAACGACAAGACCACCGTCGACGACTTCCGCAAGGAACTGCGCTTCAACGAGGTTTACTACATGTTGAACAAGGCGCTTTGCTAAGCCCCGCGGCCTCAACATAAGCTAAAAGGAGTTCCAGGGCTGTCTCGACAGGCAGCCACGGAACTTCTTATGGTTACTTTCATTACCATACATTATCAACTTATAATTACCAATATGAATACTGACGCTAAATCAATTATAGAAAACGGCAAGGCCATACTCGGCATAGAATTTGGCTCAACACGCATTAAGGCCGTATTGATAGACCCTGAAAACAGACCAATAGCACAAGGAAGCCACACTTGGGAAAACCAACTGGTGGACGGATTGTGGACTTACAGCATCGAGGCGATATGGTATGGGCTGCAAGACTGCTATGCCGACTTGCGGAGAAACGTAAAAGAACAATACGACATAGAAATAGAAACCCTTGCTGCAATAGGCGTGAGCGCGATGATGCACGGATACATGGCATTCAACAAGCAGCAAGAGATACTGGTGCCGTTCCGCACATGGCGAAACACCAACACGGCCAAGGCTGCCGCCGAACTGTCTGACCTCTTTGTCTTCAACATACCGCTCAGATGGAGCATATCCCACTTGTACCAGGCCATTCTCGACAACGAGGAGCACGTGAAAGACATCGACTACCTCACAACGCTGGCCGGATACATCCACTGGCTCATCACCGGCGAAAGGGTGCTGGGCATAGGCGACGCATCGGGAATGCTGCCCATCGACCCGCAAACAAAGAACTACTCGGCTGCAATGATAGAAAAATTCGACAACCTGGTAGCCGACAGGGGATACCAGTGGAAACTGGCCGACATATTGCCAAGGGTGCTGCCGGCAGGCAAAAACGCAGGCTTCCTCACACCCGAGGGCGCCAAGCGCCTTGACGTGTCGGGGCACCTGAAGGCCGGAATACCCGTTTGCCCGCCCGAAGGCGACGCCGGAACAGGCATGGTGGCCACCAATGCTGTCAAGCCGCGCACGGGCAACGTGTCGGCAGGAACGTCGTCGTTCTCGATGATTGTGCTCGAAAAAGACCTGTCAAGGCCCTACGAGGTGATAGACATCGTGACCACACCCGACGGCAACCCGGTGGCGATGGTCCACTGCAACAACTGCACGTCAGACCTCAACGCGTGGGTCAACCTCTTCAAGGAATACCAGGAACTGATGGGAATGCCCGTCGACATGAACCAAGTCTACGAAAAACTATACAACCACGCGCTCAAGGGAGCGGCAGACTGCGGCGGACTGCTGTCGTACAACTATTTTTCCGGCGAGCCCGTCACCGGCATGGCAGAAGGCAGGCCGATGTTCGTGCGCTCGGCAAACGACAAATTCACTCTGGCAAACTTCATGAGGGCCAACCTCTACGCAGCCGTCGGCGTGCTCAAGATAGGCAACGACATCCTGTTCAACGACGAGCACATCAAGGTGGACAAGATAACCGGGCACGGTGGTTTGTTCAAGACCAAGGGCGTGGGACAGCGCATCCTGGCAGCAGCGCTCAACTCTCCGATATCCGTAATGGAGACAGCCGGCGAAGGCGGACCGTGGGGCATGGCCATCTTAGGGTCGTATCTCGTCAACAACACGGCAAACCTGTCTCTGCCTGAATTCCTCGACGAGAAGGTGTTTGCCGGTAACCAAGGCACCGAGATTGCGCCGACACCAGAGGATGTGGCCGGATTCAACGCCTACATCAAGAAGTACAACAGATGCCTGCCCATAGAAGCAGCAGCAGTGAAATACAACTGACATACGTATTATTAATAGAACATATCGACGAATGAGCAACAAACTCTTTGCCTGTGGACTGTTCCTTGCCGCCAGCCTGTGTGTCTCGGCCGGCAACACAGCCCAAATCACCATATCGACCGACGGTGGGAAGAACATTATCCACAAGGAGATATACGGACAATTTGCCGAACACCTCGGCTCTTGCATCTATGGCGGACTGTGGGTCGGCGAGGATTCGCCCATACCCAACATCAAGGGTTACCGCAAAGATGTATTCGACGCGCTCAAGCAGCTGCAGGTGCCGGTGCTGCGCTGGCCCGGCGGATGCTTTGCCGACGAGTACCACTGGATGGACGGGATAGGCCCAAGGGAACAGCGGCCAAAGATGCAGAACAACAACTGGGGCGGAACGATAGAAGACAACTCGTTTGGCACACACGAATTTCTGAACCTTTGCGAAATGCTGGGCTGCGAACCATACATCAGCGGCAACGTCGGCAGCGGCACGGTAGAGGAACTGGCCAAGTGGGTTGAGTACATGACAAGCGACGGTGACACCCCGATGGCCAACCTGAGGCGCAAAAACGGGCGCGACAAGGCGTGGCGCGTAAAATACCTCGGCGTGGGCAACGAGAGCTGGGGATGCGGCGGCAACATGAGGCCGGAATACTACTCAGACCTCTACAGGCGCTATTCGGTTTACTGCCGCAACTACGACGGCAACAAGCTCTACAAGATTGCGAGCGGCGCAAGCGACTACGACTACAACTGGACTCGCGTGCTCATGGACAACATAGGCCACCGCATGGACGGCGTCTCGCTGCATTACTACACCGTGACCGGATGGAGCGGCAGCAAAGGCTCGGCCACCAAGTTTGACAACAACGACTATTACTGGACCATCGGAAAGTGCCTCGAGATAGAAGACGTGATTGAGCGCCACGCGCAAATCATGGACAAGAAAGACCCGAAGAAGCAAATAGGGCTGCTCGTAGATGAATGGGGAACATGGTGGGACGAGGAACCCGGCACCGTAAAAGGCCACCTCTACCAGCAGAACTCCATGCGCGACGCCTTTGTGGCTGCGCTGACGCTCAATGTCTTCCACCGCCACACCGACCGGGTGCGCATGGCCAACATCGCACAGGTGGTCAATGTGCTGCAGTCTATGATTCTTACCGACACCAAGGGAACCGGTCACATGGTGCTCACACCGACATACCACGTGTTTGAGATGTACAAGGGATTCATGGGAGCCACCAGCCTCCCCCTCACGCTTACATGCGACAGCATGGACGTCAGGGGCGACAGCCATGCCAAGGACGGGCGCCGCATACCCCTAGTGAGCGCGTCGGCAGCTAAACAGGCCGACGGTTCGCTAATCATCTCGCTGGCCAATGTGAGCCTGGACGAAAACCAAGACGTTGAGATTGCGCTCGGAAACAACGCTCCCAAGGCAGTTAGCGGACGGATATTAAGCTGCAAGTCGATTGCCGACTACAACGACTTCGACCACCCCAACGTCGTTGCGCCTCAAGAATTCAAAGGGGCCAAGCTCAAGAAAGGAACGATCAAGATGCAGATACCTGCCAAATCCATCGTGGTAATAAACGTTAAGTAACGCTCAACGGTATGAACAAAATCACCAACAAGACCATACTTGCCGCAACGCTTATGCTGTGCACGGCAGCCATTTCGGCTGCCGGAGCACGCAAAAGCCACAGGCAGGCATCGCCATACAAAGGATACATATTCGCTTACTTTGAGGGAACGGGCGACGCCGACAAGCAGGAACACCTGAGGTTTGCCGTCAGCGAAGACGCGAAGAACTGGTTTGCACTCAACAAAAACCGCCCTGTGGTAAGCTCAGACACCATCAGCGAGAGCGGCGGAATACGCGACCCGCACATCCTGCGAGGCGAAGACGGCCACACGTTTTACATCGTTGCCACTGACATGAACACCAGGGAGCATGGCTGGAAGGAGAACCCGGGCATCGTGCTGATGAAGTCCGACGACCTCGTCAACTGGACGCATGCGAAGATTAACCTGTCTAAAGACTACCCGGAGAACTTCGGCGACGCCTACTGGGTATGGGCTCCGCAGACCATATACGACAAAAAGGCCGGCAAGTACATGATATACTTCACGCTGCAACGCAACGACCGCAAGTCGCTCATAACTTACTACGCTTACGCCAATGACAACTTCACAGGGTTTGAAGGCGAGCCCAAGGTGCTTTTCAGCGCCAAGTATGGCAGCATTGACAACGACATCATCTACAAAGACGGCACCTACCACCTCTTTTATAAAGGCAACACAAAGAACGAAGAGGGCAAGGAGGTGAAGAACGGCATACAGCAGGCCACCTCGCGCAGCCTGCTCGGCAAATGGAAAGAAGACTTCAAGTATGTAGACTCTTACGCCGGCACGAAGACTCACGTGGAGGGTTCAAGCGTGTTCAAGCTCAACGACCGCGACGAATACGTGCTCATGTACGACCTGTATTCCAGCGGAAGGTATGAGTATCAGACATCGAAAGACCTCAAGACGTTTACAAGCAAACCGCAGTCTTTCAGGAAAGACTTCTTCCCAAGGCACGGGACGGTGACTTCGCTCACCGCCGAAGAACTTGACCGGGTGCAGTCAAAATGGGGCTATGTGCTCAAACACGACATCGAGAGCAACGGCAACCCGATATTCAAGCACAAGTTCACGGCCGACCCGGCGGTATTAGTACACAACGACACGCTGTGGCTCTTCACCGGCGAAGACTTTGCCGGCAACCAGCGCGGCTACACCATGAAAGACTGGCTGGTGTTCTCAACCACCGACATGAAGCACTGGACCGAATACCCCGTGCCGCTCCGCCCCACCGACTTCAGCTGGGCCAAGAACAGACCTGCCTATGCCGGACACGTGGCAGAGCGCAACGGCAAGTTCTACTGGTATGTGAGCACCAACTCTGGCGGCATCGGCGTGGCCGTGGCCAACCGCCCCGAAGGGCCTTACACAGACGCCTTGGGCAAGCCACTGCTCACAAAGAAAGACTGTTTCGCCTCTACCCACGGATGGGCATGCATCGACCCGGCTGTCTTCATCGACGACGACGGGCAGGCTTACCTGTTCTGGGGCAACCGGGAGTGTTACTATGTGAAGCTCAAGGAAAACATGATTGAGACCGACGGCGACATACACCAGGTGGCCATCGACGCCTCACACCCCTTCACCGAGGCTCCTTGGGTACACAAGTACAACGGCAAGTACTACCTTACTTACGCCTCAGAATGGCCTGAGAAGATTGCCTACGCCATGGCAGACAAGGTGACCGGCCCATACGAAGTGAAAGGCATAATATCCGAAATTGCCGGCAACAGCAACACAACCCACCCTGCCATCGTAAACTTCCGCGACAAGTGGGTGTTCTTCTCCCACAACGGCGGTCTGCCTGAAGGCACAAGCTACAGCCGCTCTGTGGTGGCCGAACCGATGGAATACAATCCCGACGGAACGATAAAGAAAATCAATCCATCAACAGAAGGCATGCAGTTCAAGGAGTGGAGCGGCAACCCGATACTGCCGGGCATGCACGCCGACCCCGAGATACTGTACTCTGAGAAAACCGGGCGCTACTACATCTACTCCACAACCGACGGACATCCAGGATGGGGAGGATGGTATTTCACATGCTTCTCATCCGACAACCTGGTCGACTGGCGCGACGAAGGCATAATACTCGACGTGTGCAAAGACACCAAGTGGGCAAGCGGCAACGCCTGGGCACCGGCAATCATCGAGAAAAAGGTTGACGGACAATACAAGTATTTCTTCTATTACAGCGGCAACGCAGGCAACGCCAAGGCCATCGGAGTGGCCGTGGCCGACAGTCCTACCGGGCCTTTCGTCGACTTGGGCCACCCCATTGTCAACAAAAGGCCGGCCGGACTGAAGAACGGCCAGCAGATTGACGTAGACGTGTTCAACGACCCCGACACCGGCATCGACTACCTATACTGGGGCAACGGCTACATGGCCGGAGCCAGGCTCAACCCCGACATGACGTCGATAGACACAACCACGCTGAAGCTGATGACCCCGCGGGGCGGCAGCCTGAGCGACTACAAATACCGCGAAGCCCCTTACGTGTTCAAGCGCAACGGGCTCTACTACTTCCTTTGGAGCGTCGACGACACAGGCTCACCCAATTACCACGTCGTCTACGGCACGAGCAAGTCGCCGCTCGGCCCCATTGAGGTGGCTAAAGACCCCATCATACTCATCCAAGAGCCCGAATCCGAAATCTACGGCCCGGCGCACAACAGTGTGCTCAAGGTGCCGGGGAAAGACGAATGGTACATAGTATACCATCGGATAAACAAAAACTACCTACCCAAGGACAAAGGGCCGGGCTACCACCGCGAGGTGTGCATCGACAAGATGGAGTTCAACGCCGACGGAACGATAAAGCGCACGATACCTACCCACAAAGGAATCAAGGCAATCAAATAACCACATAAAAAAACAAACAATCATGAACGACAAGAAAGTTATGACACTTGCAGCCGACAACATACGCATACTGGCTGCATCAATGGTCGAAAAAGCCAAGTCGGGCCACCCCGGAGGAGCCATGGGCGGAGCCGATTTCATCAATGTGCTTTTCTCTGAATTCCTTGTTTACGACCCCGAAAACCCGTCATGGGAAGGCCGTGACCGCTTCTTCCTCGACCCGGGCCACATGTCGCCAATGCTCTATTCGGCACTCGCCATGCAGGGCAAGTTCTCGCTCGAAGAGCTGAAGCAGTTCCGCCAGTGGGGCTCGCCCACCCCGGGACACCCCGAGCGCGACATAGAGCGCGGCATAGAAAACACGTCGGGCCCCCTCGGACAGGGACACACGTTTGCAGCAGGTGCCGCGATAGCAGAGAAATTCCTTGAGGCCCGCCTGGGCAAGGAGGTGATGAAGCACAAGATATATGCCTACATCTCCGACGGCGGCATAGAGGAAGAAATATCCCAGGGCACGGGCCGCATAGCAGGCATCCTGGGCCTCAACAACCTCATAATGTTCTACGACTCCAACGAGATACAGCTCTCAACCGAGTGCAACGTGGTGATGAACGAAGACACCGAGGCCAAGTACAAGGCATGGGGATGGAACGTTATCAACATCAACGGCAACGACGCCGACGAAATACGCGAAGCCCTCAAGGCTGCACAGAAAGAAGAGAAGCGCCCGACGCTCATCATCGGCAAGACCGTAATGGGAAAGGGAGCGCTCAAGGCTGACGGCACGAGCTATGAGCACAACATCGGCACCCACGGCGCACCGCTTGGCGGCGACGCTTACATCAACACCATAAAGAACCTCGGCGGCAACCCCGACGACCCGTTTGTGATTTTCCCCGAGGTGGCCAAAATCTATGCCGACCGCCGCGAAGAGCTGAAGAAGATAGTCGCTCAGCGCCATGCCGAAGAAGCCGAGTGGGCAAAGGCCAACCCTGAGAAAGCCGCCCTCATGAAAGAATGGTTCAGCGGCAACGCACCAAAGGTAGACTGGAGCGTTCTCACCCAGAAAGAAGGCGCTGCCACCCGCGCTGCCAGCGCAGCATGCCTTGGCGTGCTGGCCGAGCAGGTGCCAAACATGATATGTGCCTCGGCCGACCTGTCAAACTCCGACAAGACCGACGGTTTCCTGAAGAAAACCCACGCGTTGCAGGCCGGCGACTTCAGCGGTGCGTTCTTCCAGGCAGGTGTGGCCGAGCTGACCATGGCCTGCATGTGCATCGGAATGTACCTGCACGGCGGCGTCATACCTGCATGCGGCACGTTCTTCGTGTTCTCCGACTACATGAAGCCTGCCGTTCGCATGGCTGCCCTCATGGAGGTGCCCATCAAGTTCATCTGGACACACGACGCCTTCCGCGTGGGCGAAGACGGCCCAACCCACGAGCCTGTTGAGCAGGAAGCCCAGATACGACTTATGGAGAAACTCAAGAACCACCACGGCAAGGACAGCGTACGCGTGTTCCGTCCGGCCGATGCCGACGAGACAACGGTATGCTGGGCCATGGCCATGGAGAACACCGAGACGCCTACTGCCCTCATCTTCTCGCGCCAGAACATTGCCAAGCTGCCCGCCGGCAACGACTACGAGCAGGCCCGCAAGGGTGCATACGTGGTGGCCGGATCAGACGACGATTACGACATCATCCTGCTGGCCGACGGTTCCGAGGTGTCAACACTGGTGGCCGGCGCCGAGCTGCTGCGCAAAGACGGCGTCAAGGTGCGCATAGTGAGCGCCCCGAGCGAAGGCCTGTTCCGCAGCCAGAGCCGCGAGTATCAGGAGAGCGTGCTGCCCCACGGCGCCAAGGTGTTCGGCATGACAGCCGGGCTGCCTGTGACCCTTGAGGGCCTGGCAGGGGCCAACGGGCGTGTGTTCGGCATGCCGAGCTTCGGTTTCTCGGCACCCTACAAGGTGCTCGACGAGAAACTCGGTTATACGGCCGAGAACGTCTACAAGCAGGTGAAAGACTTCCTCGCAGAATAATGCAGCCATGGAGACAAAGACAATAGGTCTGGCATCAGACCACGCCGGATACGAACTGAAGCAGTATGTCATTGAATACTGCAAGGCTCACGGCTATGCCTACAAGGACTACGGCACCCACTCTACCGACAGTTGCGACTATCCCGACTATGGCCACGCCTTGGCCAGGGGCATTGAGGCAGGCGACGTTTATCCCGGCATTGCCATCTGCGGGAGCGGCGAAGGCATAAGCATGACTCTCAACAAGCACCAGGGCATACGCGCCGCCTTGTGCTGGATGCCTGAGATTGCTCACCTGGCACGCCAACACAACAACGCCAACGTTCTGGTGATGCCCGGGCGCTTCATCGACAACGCCATGGCAAAGAGCATAATGGACGAATTTTTTGCCACCGAATTTGAAGGAGGGCGCCACCAGAAGCGCATCGACAAGATTCCGGTAGACTAATGGCAAACTCTGTTTATAGGGGCCGCGACGGTTGTCGCGGCCCCTTATTTGTTTGAGCAGGCCATGAGACGCCATGCCGTCACATTGAAACAAGGAAGCCACCTCGACAGCATGCCACCCCGACACGGCGGGCGCAACGGCTGCCAACCGCGCCCACGGCACTCAACCCAGACCTGGCTTCATGTTCCCGGATGCAATGCCTTTAGCAAATCACCACATTTGGGTATTGCCCGACAGCCCCATTACCACTACCTTTGCATCGTGACAAGCCATCAAGGATGCAAGTAACAAAAGACCATATACGGAATGACATAATGCAGGCCTCGGCAAAGTTGTTCTTGGCCAAGGGCTTCGCAGAGGTGAGCATGCGCGAGATAGCAGCTGCCGCACACACCGGAGTGGGCAACATCTACAACTACTTCCGCAGCAAGGATCATCTGTTCTGCAGCCTTGTCGCCCCGGCCGTCAGAGACCTCGAGACCATGCTCGAGGAGCACCATGGCAGTTGTGGCCGCGACATAATGGACATGTGCGACAAGAAATACCTCGACTGCATGGTCAGCCAGTACACCGAACTGATTTGCAACCACAGCCACCGCCTCGACTTGCTGCTTTTTAAGTCGCAAGGCTCGTCGCTCGCCACATTCCGCGAACGCTTTACCGACAGGGCCACGTCACTGGTCAAGGCCTACTTCGCCGACATGAAGAACCGCCATCCCGGCATTTGTTCAGACGTGACCGACTTCTCGTTGCGCATCCACACCATTTGGATGTTCACTCTGTTTGAGGAAATCATCAGACAGAGAGTGGCGGCACAAGAACGCCGAAAGGCCATTACCGAATACCTGACCATAGAAATTGCTGGATGGAGAGAGCTCATGAAGATATGAGTTCTCTCCTTTTTTGTGAACAAAACCGCCGTACGTTCATTATTCAGCCTGACCGACCTACAGTATATAAACATAAACAACAAACAAAAATGAGAATGAAACTGATAAGCAGAATCTTGCAAAACACGCGCAAGCCCCACGGCTTCTGGGGCCGGATGATGCTGCGCGGAATGAACTGCGGCCACGCCAGAGTGGCCGAATGGGGCATGAGCATGCTGGAGTGGATGCCACAGTGGGATGCGCTCGACATTGGCTGCGGAGGCGGGGTCAACATCAGCCGCATGCTGAAACTGTGCAGCCGGGGGCGCGTGTGTGGCGTCGACTTGTCGCCGGAGAGCGTGGCCTTCGCCCGGAAGAAAAACCGCCACGCCTTGGGCCGACGCTGCGCCATAGAGCAAGGCAGTGCCGACTTGCTGCCCTACGCCGACGCTTCGTTTGACATAGTGACTGCCTTCGAGACCATTTATTTCTGGCCAGACCTCAACGGGGCATTCCGACAGATAGACCGTGTGCTAAAAGACGGAGGCCTGTTCATGGTGTGCAACGAGGCAAGCAACCCCAACAACACTTTCTGGACCAACCGTATAGAAGGCATGACCGTACATTCGGCCGAAGAAATAGGCCACGTGCTGACAAACACCGGCTTCGATGACATAAGCATCAACTATGGCCGTGGCGAGGAGATATGCATCATCGCCCGCAAGCCACATGCCCGCCCCCAGGCCGAGAAGTCCCGTCGCCAAGGAGCAACAGCCGGTTAGACGTCAGCCAAATAGGCTGCAAGTGCCGTGGCCGCCCATACTTAGCGCAAGCCGGAATCATCCGTTCGGCCGCACGGAACAGCCGGTATGGACGAGCATACAGGGCAAGGCGGCATTCCGATTTGCCGACGGCATTGTCATGACACGGCAGACAACATACTTTGTCGTAAACCAAACTACACCATAAATGAAGACATTAAACAAACTGACTCACTACATGGGCAACCGCAAAAAACTATTCCCGGTTGCCATCATCCTGTCGGCCGTGAGCGAGCTGGCAGGCATCGCACCATACATACTGATATGGCTTATAATGCGCGAACTGCTTGCCGGTTCGCCGGTGCAAGCCAACGGTAACATCGCGGCATACGCCCTGTGGACAGGTATTGCCGCCGTGGGCAGCGTGGCGCTCTATTTCGCCTCGCTTGCATGTTCGCATCTCGTGGCCTTCCGCGTGGAGACCAACATCCGCTCGGCTTCTTCGACACCACAACGAGCGGCCGCATACGCAAGGTCATCGACGACAACGCCGGAGTGACCCACTCGTTTGTGGCCCACCAAATGCCCGACCTCGCCGGAACGGTGCTCGTGCCGGTGGCCTCAATAGTCCTAATCATGTTTTTCAACTCGCGGCTGGGCCTGGCTTGCCTCATCCCCGTGGCCATTTCCATGGCCATCATGGGCCACACCATGAACACGCGAGGGCGTGAGTTCATGGCCGCCTACATGAACCTGCTCGAAAAGATGAACACCGAAGCCGTTGAATATGTCAGGGGCATACCTGTGGTCAAGGTTTTTCAGCAGACGGTTTACTCTTTCAAAAAACTTCTACAACGTAATAATGGAGTATAAGCATACGGCCTCGCGCTACACCGGACTGTGGCAACTGCCCATGTCTCTCTACACCGTTGTCGTCAACAGTTTTGTCTTTGCCCTCATACCCGTGGCAATATTGCTCGCCACGGGCGGCGAGAGCCTGATCGGAGTGATGCTCGACATGCTGCTGTTCATACTCATCACTCCCGTATTCTCACAGAGCATAATGCGCAGCATGTACATAGGGCAGGCCGTGGGCCAGGCATCCGAAGCCATAGACCGGCTCGACAGCATGCTCGCTTGCAGGCCGCTTGCAGGCATGCAAGGCCGGCCGCAACACAAGCCGGCACGGCTGGCAAGCTGCCG
>ERZ791905.1100-NODE-1100-length-19607-cov-6.345642_pt1 | contig 19607 bp, 15 predicted proteins | sample MGYA00510147_ERZ791905 | MGnify/ENA primary metagenome ERZ791905 (study PRJEB30046, sample SAMN00792084) | human gut metagenome | study: EMG produced TPA metagenomics assembly of the A metagenome-wide association study of gut microbiota in type 2...
TTTCCCACCGGTCGTAGATGCCGTTGTAGAAATCGGTCTTTTTGTTTTTGCGGGCCAGGTAGGCATCCTGCAAAGCCTTCTGGCGCAGGTATTCGGGGTGGAGTTTAGACTGTGACATCGGGGTTCCTCCTTATCAGCTCCATGCACATTCTGCCGTTGTGGTAGGGGCACTTCCACGGCTCAAGGATGGGTTTGCGGCTGGACGGTTTTCCGTCTGCGTCCACCTCCCAGAACCATTCACTGCCGGGGCGTTTGTCCACCATCACGTTGCAGATGTAGTGGTAAATATCGGCGGCGGCATCGCGGTATTTTGCATCGCCGCTCTTGTTGTATTCGTTCACGAAGCCCAGCACGGACTCGGCCTGCACCCACCACACACGGGTGGTGTTCACCTTGCCGCGGTCGCACTCGTTGACCACCGAGTGGTCAATGTAAGCTTCCTTGTAGATGTGGGCGGCAAGGTCGGAGTTGATGGCGTGGATGCGCTTGGAAAGCGCTGCATCTCCCAGTAAATCGCAGCCCCAGTCGATGAGCCAGCTGGACTCGATATCGTGGCCGTAGCTGTACAGGTCGATGATAGAGTTGTAGTGCTGGTCAAAGAACACCAGCTGCCGGTGCAGCTCCGGGCTGTAAATCTTGTGCTCGTAGATATCCAGGATACGGCGCAGGGCTTTTTCCACCTCCGGGTCACGGCTTGCCTGATAAAGCCCGGCGTAACCCTCGAACACATGGAGCAGGGTGTTCATGGTCTTTGCCGCCATGACACCGTTTTCCGAGAGCTTTTCGTTGCTCTCCGGCTTCCAGTCGATGGTAAAGGCCTCCAGATAGCCCTCGCTGTCGGTGCAGTGCTGCTCGATGAGATGAAAGATCTTTTTTGCGTAGATCAGCGCAACGGGGTCTTTGGTCAGCCGGTAGTAAGCGGAAAGGGCATAGATGGCAAAGCCCTGATTGTAGGTGTGCTTGGTGGTGTCCTGCGGCTTGCCGGTGTAATCGCAGCTCCAGTACACGCCGCCGTTTGCCTCGTCGTAGCAGTTTTTCAGGAAGAACTGGTAGGCGTGGCGTGCATCCTCGGCAAGGTCTGCCCGGCCGGTCAGCATGGCAGCCTCGGAGAAGAACCACAGAATGCGGCTGTTCAGGATGCAGCCCTTTTCGGCTTTTTTATCCAGCTTCAGGTCAAAATCCATGTAGCCGTAAAAGCCGCCGTTTTCCTCGTCCCGCAGCCCTTTCCAGAAGGGAATGATGGTTTGCAGCAGCATTTCTTCTGCCGCCTGTTTGATGGAAGACATAATACAGAACTTCCTTTCTGTACAAAGTAAAACCCTCTCGGTCACGGCTTGCGCCGTGCCAGCGCCCGGTAGGGGACGTAAAATCTCTTTTTGCAGAGATGGCGATGCGAAGCATTGACAGAGAGGGTTGCGCTTGACGCTTAGCGGATGCCCACCTCGTGATCGGTGGGGCCTGCGTTATCGTGGGTCTTGATGTAATCCACCACCTCGTCTACGGTGGTGAAGGCCAGACCGACATAGCTGTCGGCGCAGCCATAGTACAGAGCGATGCGGCCGGTGTCGGCATCCTGCAGGGTGGCGCAGGGGAAGCAGACGTTGGGCACGAAGCCGCGCTCCTCATACCACTTTTCCGGGGTCAGCAGGAAGTTGCCGCAGCGGTACAGTACCTTACTGGGCTCGTCCTTATCCAGAATGGCACCGCCGATGGAGTAGACGAAGCCATTGCAGGTGCCGGTAACGCCGTGGTAGAACAGCAGCCAGCCCTCGCTGGTCTCAATGGGGGCAGCACCGCCGCCGATCTTCACGCTCTCCCACCAGTTGGAGCCCTTGCTCATCACATGGCGGTGACGGCCCCAGAACTCCATATCCGGGCTCTGGCTCAGGAAAATGTCACCAAAGGGGGTGTGGCCGCTGTCAGACGGGCGGCTCAGCAGGGTGTACATGCCGTTGATCTTGCGGGGAAACAGCACGGCGTTGCGGTTGAAGGGGATAAAGGGGTTCTCGATGCGGACAAAGGTCTTGAAGTCGGTGGTCTTGGCGATGCCGATGGACGCACCGTAGAAGTCCTGACACCAGATGATGTAGTAGGTGTCCTCCACCTTCACAAGACGGGGATCGTAGGCGTACACCGGCATAAACGGCTCGCCCTTTTCGTTGACGAAGGGGATCTTGTCCTTGTCAAAGTTCCAGTGGATGCCGTCCTCGCTGCGTCCCAGATAGATGTAGGGGATGCCATCGACCTGTTCGCCACGGAACACGCCGATGAACTTGCCCTCGTAGGGCACCACGGCACTGTTGAAGATGCGTGCCACCCCTTCCACAGGGTTGCGGTCAATGATGGGGTTCTCGTTGTACCGCCACACCGGGGCGGTAACATCGGCGGGCTTTTCCTGCCAGGGGATGTTGGGCAGTGCATCGCAGAACATTTTTACGTTGCTCATAAGATAAACTCCTGTAATAGAAGATTGTTTGTTTTCCATCTGCTGTATTCTCCCGGCTCCTGCACAGAAACCGGGAGAAGCAGCAGATGAAGGAGAAAGGTGGATGTCGCAATTTTAGCCTTTGACCGCACCGGCAGCCATGCCGCTGTAGATCTGATCCTGACACAGCAGGAACACGATAAGGGCGGGGATGATGGTGATGATGACACCGGCGCAGATGTAGTTGTACTGGTTGCCCATGGGGCCGGAGAACACATACAGCGAGGTAGCAACCACCTGATACTTGGTCTTATCCTGCAGATACAGGTTTGCCATGTAGTATTCGTTGTAGGTGGACACACCCTTCAGGATGGCGCTGGTGACGATGGCGGGCTTCAGCAGGGGCAGCAGGATCTTGAAGAACACACCAAAGTAGGTGCAGCCATCCAGAATGGCGCTTTCGTCCAGCGTGGGGGAAAGGTTCTCGAAGAACTGCAAAAAGATATAGATGGTGATAACGTCTGTGCCCATCATCAGGATGATGTAGCCGGGCATGGAGTTCACCAGATGCAGGGCGGTCATGATCTGGTACACCGTGACCTGGGAGGCGATGCCGGGGATCAGGGTGGCAATGGTGAACAGGTTGCGGATCAGCTTGTTGCCGGGGAACTTGAACCGGTTCAGCACATAAGCCAGCATGGCGCTGATCATAATGCTGCCCACCAGCACGCAGATCAGGATAATAAAGCTGTTGAGGAACGCCTTGCCCATGTTGGCCTTGTTCCATGCGATGATGAAGTTATCGAAGTTCAAAAAGCTCTTGGGCAGGGTGATGACGTTGGTGTTGGCGTACTCCTCCTCGGTTTTAAAGGCGGTGAATACGCAGGATACGATGGGCACCAGTGCCACGAAAGCGGCAAAGATCAGCAGCACATACTTGCAGATGTTGATGAGGACGCGCTTCATCTTGATGGAAGCGATCTCGTTTTTGGTTGCGTTCATACGTTCTGCCTCACTTTCACTTGGTTACGCCGCTGCTGCGGTTTTCCAGCCATTTTTCCACAGCCTTCTGGGCGTAGGTGACGATCACGATGAGCAGCAGCAGAACCACAGCCATGGCGGATGCAAGACCCACCTTCTGGTCGGTATGGGCGATCTTGTCCATGACCACGAAGTAGGTGGAGGTGTTGAAGCCGCCGCCGGTGACAACATAGGGCATCTCGAAGGCGGACAGTGCGCCGGACACCGAGATGATGAGGTTCAGCACCACGATGGTGCTGATGGAGGGCAGGATGATGTCCTTGAAGCGGTGCCATGCGTTGGCACCGTCGATCTCAGCAGCCTCGTACAGAACGGGGTCCACAGAAGCGATCGCGCCGATGAACATGACGATGTTCTGGCCGATGTATTTCCAGATGGAGCAGGCCACCAGCACGACGTTGTTGATGGACTCATCCCGGAGCCAGAAGGGCAGCTTATCCACGTTGAAGCCCACCCAGCTCAGCAGGGTATCCAGCACAAAGCCGTGGGTGAAGAAGAACTTGAAGATGAAGCCCACCGAGATGCCGCAGATGAGGCAGGGAAAGTACAGTGCACCCCGGAAGAACTTGCTGCCCTTGCACTTGAAGCTCAGGATGGTGGCAAACAGCAGCGCCAGCGCCATCTGCACCACCGAACCTGCCATGTAGTAAAGGCTCAGGCTCAGAGCGTGGAAGCAGTCTTTGCGGGTAAAGACCGAGATGTAGTTCTGCAGACCCACAAAGGTGCGTCTGCCGATGTACTTCATTTTGAAGAAGCTGAACTCCACCATTTTGAAGAAGGGCAGATAGGTGAACATGAACAGCAGCACCAGCGGAACGAACAGGAACACCAGCGTGACGATGAGCTGCTGCCCGCGCATACTGTGGAAGTATTCGCTGAAGCTCTTGCGCTTTTTAGGCGCGGATACGGTTGCGGAAGATGCCATACAAAAGACCTCCTTTCACCAAAAACAGGGCGGACACGGGCCCGCCCTGCTGATTTATAACGATAGATCGCTTACTGCGGTGCGTAGGCATCCACGGCCTTGTTCCATGCGGCGTTCCAGTCGGCCACGATGTCGTCCAGAGTCTCGTCGCCGTTGATACCAGCCTCCACCACACGCATGACGTGGGTCTGGTCGGCATTCAGCATCAGCTCAGCCTCCTGCTGCACCTCGGTGGCAAGGTCTGCCAGCTCTGCGGGGGCGGGGGCATCCTCGATCAGGTCGATGCCGTCGAATGCCTTCAGGGTATCGGGGTATTCCTGGCTCTTCAGCACCGGCACACCGCCCTGATCATAAGCAAAGTTGGAGCTTTCGGTCAGCCACTTGATGTAGAGCATGGCAGCCAGCTTTTTGTCACCGGTGGTGTTCTTGTTCACACCGTAGCAGTAGTCTGCACCTGCGCTGGCGTACTGGGTACCCTTGACGGTGATGGGGAACGGCATATAGCCAATGTCGTCGGCGTGGTCACCGGCGGCCTGCATCTGCACGATGGCCCAGCTGCCCAGAACCATGGCACCGATCTGGCCGTTATTGATGCGGGGCTTGGAGCCCTCCCAGTCGGTGGTGGTGGGGTCGGCCTCGGTCAGACCGCGCTTCACTGCTTCGTACAGGATGTAGTACACAGCGTAGGGACCCATATCGTCCGCACCCAGAATGCCCTTCTGGAACGGATCCTTGGTCTGGGGCATGGTAATGTTCATCCAGTTCGGGTCGCCGGTTGCGCCGCCGCTGGTGTAAGCATCCCATGCGGTCATGGTCCAGCCGGCGGCGTAGTTGGTGTACAGGGGATCAATGGAAGGATCGTAGTCCTTGATCTTCTGCAGGTCATCCAGGAACTCGTCCGGGGTCTTGGGCAGGGTGGTGATGCCGGCAGCCTCAAAGACCTTCTTGTTGTAGACGATGCCCTGTGCATTGCCGGTGGAGGGGATGCCGTACACGGTGCCGTTATAAGCGCGGTTGGAAGCGAAGTTGTACTCGTTCTCAATGTCGCTCAGTGCGCACAGAGGCTCAAAGTAGTCGCCCAGCTCGGTCAGGGGGATGGCGGTGGGGATCATGCACAGATCGCCCCAGTCCTTGGAAGTCAGACGGGTGGTCATGTCGTTGGCATAGTCGGTGATGCCCTCGTACTTGATGGTGATGTTGGGATACAGCTTCTGGAATGCGGCAATGTAGCCATCGAAGGTGCCGTCATCGATGAGGTCGGTACGGTGGCTGATGATCTTCAGGTCAGCCTTCAAGTCGGTGTTGTCGGTGCCAACGGTCAGCTCATTGTAAGCCTTGGCACCATCCGCACCGGCAGCGGAACCGGCGGTAGAACCAGCGGTGGAGCCGGTGGAACCGGCGGTGGAGCTGGACCCGCCGCCGCAGGCAGCCAGAGCAGATGCTGCTGCCAGAATACCAGTAGCCTTCAGGAAACTACGACGATTGATCTTACGCATAGGGATGTCCTCCTTCTTTAATGTGGAACCTTTTTCCGGGTTACGAAAGCTTTTGTTAACTTGATTTAGCTAACTGTTTTCTTTCGCTTTTTGTGATTTAAGTATAGCCTTTTCACGATGCACTGTCAATATGACTAAAAAGATTCGGTGATTTGGCGGCAATTCGGCAATATTCCTTGTGAAAACTGCCCCATAAATCCGGGATACAACAGCCATTTTAAAGCTTAAACAAAAATTAAGCTAATAAGAAGTAATTAAATTAGCCTAAATAATACCCGACTTTCTGCGTCTTTTTCGATTTTTAACCGCTTTTTTGTTGACGAAACGCCCGAAAACTGTTATGCTTACCATAAAGTAAACGGAACGTTTTTTACCTCACGATCCAATCGAGAAAGAAAGCTGGGATAACTTATGGCAAAAGCAGTGCGCATGGCTGATATTGCCAAGCGGCTGGGCATCAGCACAGTATCCGTTTCCAAAGGGCTTGCCGGCAAGGACGGCGTAAGCGAGGCGATGCGGGCAAAAATTCTTGCTGCCGCCAAGGAAATGGGGTATCAGGTGCCTGTCCGCGCGCAGACGCAGACCGGCGGCGAGACCATCGGCATTCTGGTGGCGGACCGCTTTTTCAACGAGAACGCCTTTTATTCCAATCTGTACCGGGCGGTGCTCAAGTGCGCTGCCGAGCAGGACATCTCGGTGCTGATGGAGATCGTTCTCCCGCAGGCAGAAAAGAGCTGCAACATGCCCAATTTCCTTGTTAACCACAAGGTGGACGGCCTGATCTTCATGGGCGAGATCAGCCGCCGGTATCTGGCCACCGCCGTGCAGACCGGCGTGCCTTTTATGTTGCTGGATTTCTACGACGATGCCATTGCCGCCGACTGTGTGCTCAGCGACAACACCAGCGGCAGCTATACGCTTACGGAACACCTCATCTCCACCGGGCGGCGGAACATCGGCTTTGTGGGCAGCGTGCAGTCCACCAGCTCCATCATGGACCGCTATCTCGGTTATGTAAAGGCTCTGCTGCGCGCCGGGCTTCCCATCCGGGACGACTGGCGGCTCGAAGACCGGGACGACCGGGGAATATTCGTTCCGTTTACACTTCCCCATGAAATGCCGGATGCCTTTGTCTGCAACTGCGATGAGGTGGCCTACAATCTGGTGGAGACCCTCAAGCGCAACGGCTACCGGGTGCCGCAGGATGTGGCAGTGACCGGCTACGATGATTATCGCTTTTCTACCATCTGCAATCCGCAGCTGACCAGCTACCGGGTGGATCTGGATTGCATGGCAAAAACCGTGGTGGCACAGCTCCGCCGCAAGATGGCGCATAAGCCCGCCATCGCACCCACCGTCATCGTGCCCGGCGGCTTTGTAAGAAGAGAATCTACCTGATAAAAAGGGGCTGATGCACGAAGGTTTGTGCATCAGCCCCTTTAGCGGAAAATATAGTTTATATTGGGGATGCCGGAGCGTCTGCGGACGCTCCGGCATCCCGTTTTCATTTTTACAGGATCGTTCTCAGAAAGGCGGTCAGGACGTTTGCCGCCTGCCGGTGGTTTTCTACGCCCGGGTGCTGGCGTGCACCGACTGTCTCCGGGGTCGTTTCGGGCAGTTCCAGCAGATAAGCTCTGTCATCTCCGGTCGCGGCTTTGTACTGCTCCACGCCCTGCCGCAATACCGGCAGCAGCTCGCTGCCCAGCATTCCGATGCACCACACCAGCTTTGCCCCGGGGTTCTTTGCCCGGAGCAGGGTCAGGAAATGCTGTACACCATTTGCCACTTTTTGGGCGTCCGCAGGGTGGAAGTCTCCATTGGAGAGCCGCCGCAGCTGGTGGGGCTTGCCAGTGGCAGGGTCTTGCCACGGCGGGTTATCGAATGCGCCCGTGTCGTTGGTGCCCAGGTTGACGATGACGGCATCCGGTTTCCATGCAGAAAAATCGTTATCCTGCTGTGCGCCAAGGGCGGCATTGCGCTGCCCCATAGCTACACCGCACACCTGCGTATAGTAGGGCGGCATCACATGGCGCACATCGTTGTCCCAGCCGGTCACGATGCCCCAGCCACTTTGCGAGATGCAGCGGTATTCGGCTCCCAGTGCATCGGCGGTCAGGCGGCCGTAGTGGTTCTCCGCAGAGAAAAAGGCTCCCACCCAGTCCTCCTCCGGCTTGGCTCCGATGGCACCCTCGCCGCTGGTGATGCTGTCGCCCACAAACTCCAGCCGATACTGCGGCTCCGGCAGGGGCAGAAATTCGCCGCCTGCATATTCCAGCCCGGTGACCTGCAACAGATGCGCCGGGTCATCGTGCATGGCCTGCACATCCTTTAGCAGCCGGAGGTGCTTTGCCTTGCCCGGTGTCATGCCACGGAACAGGCACACCCGGCTTTTGCCGGGGTTCACGGCAAACCGTGCCACCCATGCGCCGTTCAGCTCCACGCTGACCCACGGCTCTACCACCTCATAATCGGCGAAAAAGTCCACCCACAGCTCACTGCCGGTAAATTCCAGCTCCATGCCGCTGGCCGTCCAGAACAGGGTCAGCGGGTCACGCCCGGTGTGCCGCCCCAGTGCCCGCACCTGCGGCAGCTGGGTCAGCGTCGCAGTTGTAAGTTGCTCCATTTTCTGTTCCTCCCCTTGGTTTTTGCCTGAAGCATAGCAGATTCTACCCAAAATCGCAAGCTAAATCTGTAAGCTAACAAAAACCTAAAATTTAGTTTAGCCTTTGCACCTCCCGGTGCAGGGGCTTTTTTCGGGTCAGGTTGACCAGTGCTTTACCACTCTCCTTGTACCATACGCTGAAAATGAAGCGGCATATTGACGGAACTTCCAAAACTGTCTTATACTTGTTGTGCAATCTGACGTTGATTTTTGAGAAAAAGAGGAAGGTTTCATGGAGCTGGAACACAACTTTTACGGGGTGAATTTTGCACCCTTTCCCCACCGGGGCAACCTGAGCAGCGAGAATGCCCACCGCAGCATGGCAGCCATGGTGGAAGCCACCGCAGCCAACTGGGTCATCCTGTCGCCCTCTGGAATACAGTCTGGCCCTTATAGTGAAGAGATCGACTGGCGCACCGATGCCACCCCCACAGACGAGGAGCTGTGCGGTGCCATCCGCTTTGCCAAGCAGTTGGGCTTGCAGGTGGCGCTGAAACCTACCGTCAACTGTGCCAACGGTGTGTGGCGGGCGCGCATCAGCTTTTTTGACCACGATGTGCCCTGCGAGACCCAGTGGAGCGGATGGTTTGCCAACTACACCGCCTTCCAGACCCACTACGCGGCTCTTGCCGAAGCCGAAAGCTGTGGGCTGTTCCTGACCGGCTGCGAAATGACCATGACCGAGCACCGGGAAGCAGAGTGGCGCGCCCTCATTGCCGCTGTGCGGCAGCAATATCACGGCCCGGTGAGCTATAACTGCGATAAATACGGCGAGGATCATGTGAACTGGTGGGATGCCGTGGACTGCATTGCCTCCAGCGGCTACTACCCCCTGAAGGACTGGGAAAACCAGCTGGACCGTATCGAGGCGGTGAGCCAAAAATACAAAAAGCCCGTCCTCTTCAGCGAGGCAGGCTGCATGAACATCACCGGCTCTTCTGCTGTGCCCAACAACTGGGAGCTGAAGGGAACACGGAACGATCTGGAGCAGGCCGATTGGTATAGTGCCATGTTTTCCGCCTGCGCCAAGCGCCCGTGGGTCATGGGCTTTGGCGTGTGGGACTGGCCTGCCGACACCAGAGCAGTCAGTGCCTACGCCGTGTCCGGCCGTCCGGCGGCAAAAATTATCCATAGTGCATATCAGGGAGGAGTTTTAGAATGAATACGTCCAATTTTGCTCGCTTGAAAGGACTGTTCCGCCGTGCCGCGGCAGGGCAGGAACTGACCATCGGCTTTCTGGGAGGTTCCATCACGCAGGGCAGTCTTTCCACCCAGCCCGGCAACGCCTACGCTTTCCGGGTGTACCAGTGGTTCGTGGATACCTTTCCGCAGTCGAAGTTCCACTACGTCAACGGCGGCATCGGCGGCACCAGCTCCCACTATGGCGTTGCCCGTGCCGTGACCGATGTGCTGATGTACCAACCGGACTTTGTAGTGGTGGATTTCAGCGTCAACGATCTGGAAGTCCCCTTCCGGCAGGAGACCTACGAGGGCGTTGTCCGCAAGCTGCTGACATGGCCCTCTCACCCGGCGGTGGTGCTGCTGAACAATATTTATTACGATACCGGCGAGACGGCACAGGACGAGCACAACGCCGTGGGCGACCACTACGGTGTGCCCCACGTCAGCATCCGGGACAGCATTTACAAGGATCTGCGTGCCGGTAAGTATGCCAGCCGCACTCTGCTCAGCCCCGATGGGCTGCACCCCAACGATTACGGCCACGGTCTGGTGGCAGGGGAAATCATCAAGCTGCTGGAGGCAGTCAACGCCCACCGGGAAGAACCGGAGCAGGAGCCTGCCTTCCCGGCACCGCTCACCGCCAATGCTTACGAGAACGCCCGGCGGCTGACCATCCGGGAGCTCTCCCCCAAGCTGGAGGGTTTCCGGGCAGACCCGGAGGAAAAGCTGGGGCATCTGGACCACTGGAAAAACGGCTGGGTAGGCCAGAAGCCCGGCGACAAAATCACCTTTGAAGTTGATGCCTCCTGCATCGCAGTGCAGTACCGCAAGACCATCCGCCGCCCGGCGCTGCGGGCACAGCTGGTGCTGGACGGCGACACCGCCCACCCTGTTCTATTGGACGGCAACTTCGATGAGGATTGGGGCGATTGCCTGTATTTACAGCCCGTCCTCCACCATGGCGAGCAGAAGACCCATACCGTGGAGATCACCATTCTGCCCACAGAGGATAAAGCTCCCACAGAATTCTACCTCATGGCGCTGATCACGGCGTGAGGGAAAATGCCCCTCCTGGATTTGATTTTGGTGTGTGACCACTCAAACCAATGCCGTTAAGCCGGTGGGGGATACTATAAAACGGCAAGGCCGCCTGCTGCCAAGCGACCTTGCCGTTTTATGCTGTATTTTGCTAAATCAGATGGTTAGCACTGCCTAACAACTGACGCAAAAAAATGCAGGGTAAAACCCTTCAAATGGTTAGGTAGAACAAATCCGTGGGATTAAAATAGCACTCCCGCAGAGCGTTGTCAAGCAGAAACCGATAGGTTTGCAGGGGTGAATTTTTTCGATGCAGAAATCGTTTTGCATCTTTTATGCCGCAGGGGAGGCTCCAATAACGAAATCTCTTTCAAAATCTCCGAGAATGCCTAAACATCTTGACAGAGGCAGCAGCAGGGCGAAGTGTACGATGCCCGGTTGGAAGGGAAATTTTCCGGCTGGCACGGCGTAAAGACCCAGCCGAATACCCTGCCCATCAACGGCATGAACACCGTGTCCATCTGGGAGCAGGAAGCCTTTGCGGGCAAGCTGCTGCACACCCCCAGCGGCGAGAAGGAATTACTGGTCCTTACCGACCACAGCGTCAACGAGATCGCACAGGAAGTTGGCGTTGGCGATGCCAGCAATTTTTCCACCCGGTTTGCAAAAGCCACCGGGCAAAGCCCTTTGCAATACCGCAAAAGCGCGCTGAAGCCGCTGGAGACGGCAAGGTGAAGCGCTTGATTGTAGTAAAGCATTTTCTGCAAAAACGGTGCGACCATGACCCACCTGCGGGCGCAGTGCGGAAGTGTAATAACCCACTATTGTTATTTTATGCAAAGAGTGATATCATCACTATTATGAAAGACTGTTTCCCTTAAAGAAAAAGTATGCACCCGCCGGATACTGAAAAAAGGACGGACGGGCAGCAACGGTAAATACAATGGAGATTTTACTCACAGGTTTTACAGCATTCCTGACGCAGGAGTGGATCGAGACGGCATTCCCGGATGATCATGTGCTGACTACCCACGCAAAAGGGGAAGCGCTGCTGGACACCCGGATCAAGACAGTGATGCTGGAAAGCAAGCAGCTGCTGGATCAGCTTTCGGAAACCTACCAGTTTGATCGGGTTGTCTATTTTTCTGAATATCTGCTGCCCCACGGTGATCAGGAAGGTGAACTGGACCGCCTGCGCCGGGTACTGCAATCCTGCCGTGAGCGGGAGGTGGAGCTGTTGTACCTCTCGGGGCCGGAGGCTGCATTGACGCCGTCCTCCGGCAAAACGCTGCTGGCCAATGCAGCGGAGGAACTTTGCTTCCATTACGCCAAGACCAGCAAACTTCAGGTCAAGGTGTTCCGCCTGCCCTATCTGTATGCCGTCTCGGCCAGCGGTGCGGAGCAGTTTGCACGGCTGTTCGAGCAGATATCTGCAGGGACTGTTCAAATGGATGAGCAGGCCGCGCAGCCGCTGCTGGCGCTCTGCGCAGAAGAATTGGCAGATCTCGTTGCCCGGGTATTCGATACATGGACGCCGGAACCGGAGCGCTTTACACTGCCGGATGTTTTTGGGAGCACACAGGGTCAGCTGGGCGAGGCGCTGCAAAAGCTGCAGCCCGGACTGAAGGTGCTGTACGGCACCGATACCATCCAGACCTATCCCGCAGCGGATAATACTGTCCGCCGCAGGTACGGCTGGTTCCAGCGGTACAGCCTTTTGGACGATCTGCCAACGATCTATAATATGTGGTGCGCCCGGCAGGCGGAGAAAAAAAGTTTTGTACGCAAAACGGTGGATAAGATCCGCCAGAGCCCGCGCCTGCTGCGGCTGATAGAGATCGCTGCCGCGTGGTTCGTCACGGAGCTGCTGGTGCGTATTACAGGCACGGACGCACAGTTCCAGATGATCGATTTCCGGCTTATGTTCGTTGTGCTGGTCGGCACGGTCTACGGTCTCAATGCAGGTGTGTTGTCCGCTGTGCTGGCGTCTGTTTCTCTGGCAGCGGGCTACCTGCGGCAGGGTACCACCCTGATGCTGTTGTTTTATGAGCCTGCCAACTGGTTAGCGTTCATTGTATATTTTGTGGTGGGAGCGTCCTGCGGCTATGTGCAGCTGCGTAATACAGAGACCGCCCGTTTCGTGCAGGAAGAAAACAAGCTGCTGTGTAAGCGGCTTGAATTTACCCGGAAACTGTATCAGGATACATTGGAGGATAAACAGATGTTCCGCCGCCAGATCCTGGGACGCCGGGACAGCTTTGGCAAGATCTATGCTGTGACTCAGCAGCTGGATATGCTGCAGCCGCAGGAAATCTACCGCAAGACGGTGCAGATCATGGAGGACGTGCTGGAAAACCACAGCCTTACCATCTACCGGATGGAAAAGAACCATGGGTTTGCCCGCCTTACCGCCGCCAGTGCCGGAATGACGCCGGAGCCGGCGCACTCGCTGGAGGTGGAGCAGTGGCTGGATGTGCTCCGCGCCATCGAACAGGAAGGGCTGTGGGTGAATCGCGGCTTCCTCCCCGGGCGTCCGATGTATGCTGCGGGTGTGCGGCAGAACGGCAGCCTTGTGGTACTGATCGGGCTGTATACTGCCGGTGAGGAGCAGATGACCCTGTATTACCAGAACCTGTTCCGCATCCTCTGCGGACTGGTGGAAACAGCACTGGTGCGTGCCTTTGCGTACGAAAGTGCTGTGCGGGAAAACTGGTATCTGCCCGGCACCTGCCTGCTGCGCCCGGCGGTGTTTGCGGAGCAGCTGGCTACAGCCTGCACCCTGCAGGAAGATAAAATGGCGCATCATCTGCTGCTGCGGGTGACGGGGGAATTTAAAGACCGGGCCGAACTCAATGAGCGGGTGGAGCGCTCCATCCGCAGTACCGATGCAGCAGGCGTTGGAACAGACAACGAGGTCTATCTGCTGATGAATCAGGCCGATGAAGAAGATCTGCCGCTGCTGACCCGGCGCTTGGGGGAAAAAGGCCTTTGTGTCACTGCGGTGCCGCTGGATGAGCAGCTGCGGCTGATCGACACTGCAAAACAGGAGGTACCGCATGCGTAACGGGTTCTGGCTTGGGCTTGTACTGCTGGCGGTGCATCTGGCTGTATGCGGGGGCCTTTGGCTGCTGGCCCGGACCCGGGCACTGGAGGTGGAGGGATATTTTATCCCGGTGATGCTTCTTGTGCCGCTGTGGGGGCCCCTGTGTGTGCTGTTGCTCCACACTTCCAATCGCCTTACAGGCGGGTGCCTGCGGGAACAGACACTTGAAAAGCTGCGAATAAACGATGAAATATACAAAAATATCCTTGTGGTGGGAAACGAAGACGAGGATACGGTCGTTCCGCTGGAGGAAGCGTTGCTGGTTGACAGTCCCGTGCAGAAACGCAAGCTTATCCTCTCGGTGCTGACGGATGATCCCGCAGGTTATTACGACCTGCTTCAGCAGGCCCGTATGGATAACGACAGCGAAGTGGTGCATTACGCTTCCACGGCATTGTCACAGATCACCAAGGAGGCAGACCTGAAATTGCAAAAGCTGGAACAGCGCTATGCCGCCGCCCCGGACGATGCTGCCGTGCTGGAAGAATACTGCGATTATCTGGAAGGCTACCTGAAAGACGGCTTTGTACAGGGCAGAGCCGCAGAGATCCAGCGCCACCAGCTGGAGCAGCTGCTGAAAAAACGGATGGAAAATCTCAGCGGACGCCGCAGCTGTACGCTGGAATGCAGGCTGGCAGATGTGCAGCTCAGTCTTGCGGAGTATGACCGCGCAGAAAAAACGCTGGAAGACCTTACGGCGCGCTGGCCCCAGCGCGAGGCGCCGTGGGTGCTCCGCCTGCAGCTGGCAGCAGCGCTGCGCGATGGGGCGGCTATCCAGAAAACGCTGCGTCAAATCGAGGAAAAGGAGGTCTACCTCAGTGCAAAGGGCCGCGAGATCGTGCGGTTCTGGCAGGGGAAACAGCAATGATAAAGGAGATCTTTTCCCGGCTGCGGGCATTCCGCTGGCAAAAGCTGCTGATCATCTGGGCTGTGTTCGTGGCGATGGCCGCTATCCTGTTTGCGGAGCGCAGCGGTGTTCAATACGAGGCAACGAAATTTAAGATCAATTATCTTCCCCGGACAGAGGTCAAGCCTGCACAGATCGCCATGTTCGGCCAGCCTGCCACCTGCCTGCTGCTCTACGATTCCGGGCAGGAAGGCACGGACCTTGCAAAAAAGCAGTTCGATCAGATCTTGCTGGATATGAAAGTGAGCACACAGGCTGTGGATGTGCACACAACGTCTCTTACGGACATCCCGGAGTTTGACCGGTATAAAACCGTTGTGGTCCTCATGAGTGAGCTGGACCCGTTGGGCAAACGCCTGATCGACCTGATGAACTGGGTGCGGGACGGCGGCAGCGTTTTGTTTGCCATGGCACCCCAGAAAACAACATATTTTGACGTGATCTCACCCGAACTCGGTGTCCTGTCCTCTTCCTGGGAGTATAAGACCGCAGAAAGCATTGTTCCCACAGAGGAGTTTATGCTGGGCGGCGGGCAGCGGTATGAGTTCAGTGACCCATTTGAATCCTCTCTCAGTGTCAGTCTCCGGGAGGAAGCCACCGTCTATGCCAGCACAGGGGACGAAGGCGTTCCGCTGGTATGGGGCACAAAGTCCGGTGCCGGCAGGGTGGTGGTGGACAACATCGGCATTTACGATAAGGTGCTGCGGGGCATTTATGCGGCTTCCTACAGCCTTCTGTGCGATGCCGCGGCCTATCCGGTGATCAACGGCGCTGTGTTCTATCTGGATGATTTTCCGTCTCCGGTGCCCGGCGGCGATGGCACTTATATCCGCAGGGATTACAGGATGAGCATTGCGGACTTTTATTCCAAAGTCTGGTGGCCGGATCTCGTAAAGCTTGCACAGCAATACTCTATCCGTTTTACCGGTGTCATGATCGAAAACTACGAGGACGATACCCAGAGTGCGCCGGAGCGTCAGCTGGACACCCAGCAGTTCCGATACTTTGGCAGCCTGCTGCTGCAACAGGGCGGGGAAGTGGGCTTCCATGGCTACAACCATCAGCCGTTGGTACTGCCCGATACGGATTACAAGGATCTTTACAGCTACCGTCAGTGGCCCAGTGAGGATGCCATTGCGGCAGCAATGAACGAACTTATCAGTTTTCAAAAGACCGTGCTGCCCAACACCGAGGGCAGCGTCTATGTGCCGCCCTCCAACATCCTTTCCGCTGCCGGGCGGAAGGTGCTTGGCAGCAAGGTGACCCAGATCCGCACCATTGCCAGCACCTACTTTGCGGAGGAGGCCACATCCCTGCCCTATGTGCAGGAATTCGGTGTGGCCAGCGATGGTGTCGTGGAGCAGCCCCGCATCGTATCCGGCGGTATGGTGGGAGATACCTATATGCGGCTGGCTGCGATGAGCGAGTTGAATATGCACTACGTCAGCACCCACTTCATGCACCCGGACGATCTGCTGGATGTGGACCGCGGTGCTGCAGAAGGCTGGGAAACTTATAAGGGCGGCCTGGAAGATTACCTCAAATGGCTCAGTGCCACCGCACCGGATCTGCGCAGGCAGACCGGCACCGAGTGCTCTGCTGCTATCCAGCGGTATGCGCAGCTGACGGTCACGCTGGACAGCACCGACACCGCGTGGACGCTGCACCTTGGCAATTTTGTGGATGAAGCATGGCTGTTCTTTCGCGCCAATGAGGGAACACCCGGCAAGGTGACGGGCGGTGAACTGACCCGTCTGACAGGGAATCTTTATCTGCTCAAAGCCAATGCCGACACCGTCCGCATTGAAAAGAAGGGGGCGTGATCATGCGCATCTGTCTGGTGCTGGAGGGATCTTATCCCTATGTCCACGGCGGCGTATCCACATGGATGCACGCTTATATTCAGGCTATGCCTTGGCAGGAATTCTCCCTCTGGGTCATCGGTGCCAAAGCACAGGACCGGGGAAAGTTTGTGTATGAGCTGCCGCCCAACGTGAAAGAGGTGGAGGAGGTTTTTCTGGATGATGCCCTCCGTCTCCACGGGGAGCGGCAGCCGGTCCTGTTTACCGCAGACGAGCGTACCGCCCTGCGGGAACTGGTACGGCTGGGCAGCCCGGATTGGGATGTGCTGTACCGTCTGTTTCAGGAAAAAGGCGTCCACCCGCTCTCTTTTTTGCAGAGCCGGGATTTTATGGAGCTGTTCACGGATATCTGCCTGCAGGAGTATCCCTATGTGGCCTATGCGGATGCGTTCCATACCATGCGCTCGATGCTGCTGCCGGTGCTCTACCTGCTTACGGGCCGGGTGCCGAAAGCGGATGTCTACCATGCGATCTCCACCGGCTACGGCGGTCTGCTGGCCTGTCTGGGCGGCAGTCTGAACCATGCACCGGTGCTCCTTACGGAACACGGCATCTATACCCGTGAACGTGAGGAGGAGATCATCCGCGCAGAGTGGGTGGTGCCCTCGTTCAAGAGCCGATGGATCCGGTTCTTCTATGTGCTTTCGGAGGAGATCTACCGGCGGGCGTTCCGGGTCAGCAGTCTGTTCTATAATGCCCGCCGGACGCAGATCGAAATGGGGTGCAATGCTGAAAAGTGCATCGTGATCCCAAACGGCGTCCAGTACGAGCGGTTCTGCAATATCCCGCTCAAACAGGAGGATGGCTGGGTGGATATCGGCGCAGTGGTGCGTCTGGCACCTATCAAGGACGTCAAGACCATGATCTACGCCTTCTTTGAGCTGGCCTCCCGGGTGCCCAACGTCCGGCTGCACATTATGGGCGGCGTGGATGATGAGGATTATGCTAAAGAGTGCTATGCACTGGTGGAGGAATTGCAGCTCAAAAATTTGATCTTCACCGGCCGTGTAGACGTGGTGCAGTATATGCAGAAGCTGGACTTCACCATCCTCACCAGCATTTCGGAAGGACAGCCGCTCTCTGTGCTGGAATCCATGGCAGCCCGCCGTCCCTGTGTGACTACGGAGGTGGGGTGCTGCCGGGAACTGCTGGAAGGTGCCCCGGGGGATACGTTCGGCATTGCAGGCTACTGCGTGCCCCCTATGTACCGTCAGGGATTGGCTGATGCGATGGAAAAAATGTGCGCCAGCCGTGCCCGGCGCGAAGAGATGGGGCGCATTGGCCAAAGACGGGTGGATGCGTACTTTCACCACGAGCAGATGCTGGCCAACTACCGCAAAATGTACGATGAAACCGCTAAGGAATATCACTTGGAGTAACCATGGCAGGAATTGGATTTGAATTGAAAAAGCTGTTCTGCCGCAAAGGGCTGTTTGCCTCCCTGCGGGCCTACGGCTATGCGGGTATCATCTGCACCGGCCCCATGCTGCTGGGCGTTGTGCTTCAGTTTGGTATTCTGCTGCTCTGCGGCTGGGTGAATGCCCAGCGGGAGCAACAGGATCTGCTGGTCTGTATGATCACCTATACGCTGCTGTTTTCCCTTACGGTCACCAGCTTCTTTTCCATGCCGGTAACACGGTATCTGGCAGATATGCTGTATGAGGAACAGGAGCAGACCATCCTGCCATCGTTCTGGGGTTCCAGCAGCATGATGCTTGTACTGGGCTGCACGCTGTATGGGCTGTTTCTGCTTGTTTCAGGAGCAACTCTTTTGCAGGGGCTGCTCTGCCTGTGGCTTTTTGCAGAGATGATCGTGAACTGGAACGCCATGAGCTATCTGACCGCCATCAAGGACTACCGGGGCATCCTCTGTTCGTTTCTGGCTGCCATTGTGCTGGCATTCGGGCTGGGGTTCGTACTGGTGGTGCTGCTGGGCTGTCCGGTGCTGGAAGGAATGCTCTTTGCTGTGACCATGGGCTACGGCCTGATGATGGTCTGGGATGTAGTGCTGCTCTGCCGCTACTTCCCGCAGAGCGATGAGAGCCCGTGGACGTTCCTGCGCTGGGTGGATGCGTTTTTACCGCTGGCTTTTACGGGGCTGTGCACCAACATCGGGCTGTTTGCCCACCTTGTCATCTGCTGGGCAGGTCCGTCGGGGGTACAGGTCAAAGGCCTGTTTTATGGGGCTCCGTATTATGATGTGCCTGCCCTTATTGCGTTTTTGACCATTCTCGTCACAAGCGTGAATTTTGTGGTGTCGGTGGAGGTCAATTTTTACCCCAAATACCGGAACTACTACAGCCTGTTCAACGATGGCGGCGTTGTGGGGGATATCGTCACGGCAGAGGAGGAGATGCTGGCTGTGCTGAACCGGGAACTCCGGTTCACGGCGCTCAAACAGCTGTTCGTCACAGCGGCGGTACTCTCGCTGGAGGGTGCCCTGTTGGATCTGCTGCCTCTTGGGTTCAACGACCTGATGCACGGCTACTTCCGCACCCTGTGTGTAGGGTACGGCCTTTACGCCGTGGGCAACACCGTCCTGATGATCCTGCTTTACTTTACGGATTACGGAGGGGCTGTCGCAGCAGCCGTGGTATTTGCTGTTTCTGCCAGCGGGCTTACAGCGCTTTCCATGGCGTTTGACCCTGTGTTTTATGGGTTCGGCTTTCTGATCGGGGCGGCACTGTTTTATCTGGTCACGCTGTTCCGGCTGGATGTCTTTACAGCCAACCTGCCCTATCGGGTATTGGGGCAGCAGCCTATTGTGGCAGAAACAAAAGCCGGGCACTTCACCCGGCTGGGGCTGTTCTTGGAACATAAAAAAGGAACAGAGCGAGAGGAGAGGGCAAATGAAGGATAAAGATCTCATCCCGCGCCGCAGGGTACTGGGGCTGGGTGTGGCGCTGGCCGGGCTGTGCGCGGGCTGTGCCGTGCTGCCGGCCGGGAGGTTCTTTTGAAAAAAAAGA
>ERZ791905.1104-NODE-1104-length-19570-cov-3.081322_pt1 | contig 19570 bp, 18 predicted proteins | sample MGYA00510147_ERZ791905 | MGnify/ENA primary metagenome ERZ791905 (study PRJEB30046, sample SAMN00792084) | human gut metagenome | study: EMG produced TPA metagenomics assembly of the A metagenome-wide association study of gut microbiota in type 2...
TCTTCCGATCGTTTATTTATTTTTTATCATATACTCAAAATCTACAGTTGGCCAATCACAAATTTAAGACAGTTCCAACTTACCAGTATATAATTGATAATAGGTTCCTTTATTCTTAATAAGATCTTCATGATCTCCACGTTCAATGATCTTACCATGTTCAAGTACAATGATCGCATCACTATTTCGGATCGTAGATAGTCGATGGGCGATTACAAATACAGTTCTACCTTTCATCAGGTTATCCATTCCTCGCTGTACAATGCTTTCTGTTCTTGTATCAATACTTGATGTTGCTTCATCTAAGATCAGTACTGGTGGGTTGGCTACGGCTGCTCTGGCAATGGATAGTAACTGTCTCTGTCCTTGAGATAATCCTTCTCCGTCTCCGCTGATCACAGTGTCGTAACCATCTGGAAGCATTTTAATGAACTGGTCTGCGTGTGCTAATTTGGCTGCTTCGTAGATCTGTTCGTCGGTTGCCCCTAAATTTCCGTAGCGGATATTGTCTTTGATCGTTCCTGTAAACAGGTGTGTATCCTGTAATACAATTCCTAAGGAACGTCTTAAGTCGTCTTTTTTGATCTTCTTGATGTTGATTCCGTCGTAACGAATCTTACCATCCTGAATGTCATAGAAGCGGTTGATCAGGTTTGTGATCGTTGTTTTTCCGGCTCCTGTGGATCCTACAAATGCTAGCTTCTGTCCTGGTTTTGCGAACAGACTAATGTCATGAAGGATGGTTTTATCTTCGTTGTAACCAAACGTTACATCTTCAAATCTTACATCTCCAGTTAATTCTGTATATGTTACAGACCCATCTGCAGAGTGTGGATGTTTCCATGCCCACATTCCTGTTCTTTCTTCACATTCGATAATGTTTCCATTTTCATCTTTCTTCGCATTTACTAATCTTACATATCCCTCATCTGTCTCAGGTTCTTCATCGATCAGGGCAAAGATCCTTTCTGCACCTGCAAGTGCCATTACAATAGAGTTAAACTGCTGTGCGACCTGCATAAATGGCTGTGTGAAACTCTTTGTAAATTGAAGGTATGATGCCATGACACCTAATGTGATCCCTCCAATACCTTCAATAGCTAACACACCACCTAATACCGCTGTTAATACAAATTGAAGGTTTCCGATATTACCTACAACTGGACCCATGATATTTGCATATTTGTTGGCATTTGCAGCACTTTCAAACAGAGATTCGTTTAACTTGTCAAATTCTTCTTCTGATTTACGTTCGTGGTTAAAGACTTTGACAACTCTCTGTCCATTCATTCTCTCTTCGATAAATCCTGTCACATCGGCTAATGATTTTTGCTGGCGGATAAAGTATTTTCCGCTGTTTCCACCAATCGCTTTTGTCACCGTGATCATGATTCCGATAACAACAACTGCAAGAATCGTTAAAATCGGACTTAATACTAACATAGAAATAAATGTTACAATGATCGTGAAAAATGACATCAATGCCTGAGGAATTGCCTGGCTGATCATCTGTCTTAATGTGTCCGTATCATTTGTGTATAAACTCATGATCGAACCATTTGTATTCTGGTCGAAATAACGGATCGGTAATGTCTGCATATGTTCAAACATATCGTCTCTGACGCGTTTTAGGACTCCTTGTCCGATAAATACCATCATCCTTGTATAAATAAATGTTGCAATGACACCTGCTGCAAAGATGCATCCAAGGACGATCATTGCGTGGTAAAAATTTGTGAAATCTGGATTGCTCTGTCCAACCAAAGGCAGGATGAAGTCATCGAGCATAAATTTCAATGATAAAGATACAGATACAGAAGCTGCTGCACTGATGAAAATGCAGACAAACACGAGAATAAACTGTAATTTATAAGTATCTGTTACATATTTTAAAAGACGTTTTGCTGTCTTCGCCGTATTTTTGTTGATCGTCTTTTCTAGTCTTTTACTCATCGTCTTCTCCCCCTTTCACCTGTGATTCATAGACTTCTCTGTAAATATCATTTGTCTTTAATAATTCTTCGGATGTTCCAACACCCATGATCTTTCCATCATCTAATACGATGATCTGGTCTGCATCTTCGATGGAAGATACTCTCTGTGCGATGATGATCTTTGTTGTATTCGGAATTTCTTCACGGAATGCCTTACGGATCAATGCATCTGTCTTTGTATCAACCGCACTTGTGGAATCATCTAAGATCAAGATCTTTGGTTTCTTTAATAACGCTCTTGCGATACACAATCTCTGTTTCTGTCCACCAGAAACATTGTTTCCACCCTGTACGATCTGTGTATTGTATCCAGATGGAAATTCATTTACAAACCCGTCTGCCTGTGCTAATTTACACATTCTCTGAACTTCTTCATCGGATGCATTTTCATCTCCCCAACGGATATTATCGTAAATTGTTCCTGTAAATAATACATTCTTCTGGAGTACCATGGATACCTGGTCTCTTAATGCTTCTAAGTTGTAATCACGGACATCAATGCCGCCGACTTTGACACATCCTTCTGTAACATCGTAAAGTCTTGGGATCAACTGTACTAATGTAGATTTTGCACTACCTGTTCCACCGATGATTCCAATCGTCTGTCCGGATCTGATATGAAGATCAACATCTTTTAAGGAAAGATTTCCATCTTCTCCTGCATAACTGAAGTTTACATGATCAAAGATGATCTCTCCGTCTTTCACTTCTGTTACTGCATCTGCTTTATCCTGCATTTCTGGTACTTCTTCCAAAACTTCTGTAATACGGTCTGTAGATGCTTCTGCGATCATGATCATTACGAATACGAAGGTTACCATCATCAGAGAACCAATGATCTGTAATGCGTATACGATGATACTTGTTAATTCTCCAGTTCCCATTGTTCCATGGATGATCCCTGTTCCACCGATCGCTACAAGCAGAAGTATAACAACATACATTGTAAACTGCATAACTGGTGAGTTCCATGCAACGATCTTTTCTGCTTTTGTAAACAGTGTATATACATACTTGGAAATTCCGTGGAATTTATCAATTTCATAATCTTCACGTACAAATGCTTTTACCACACGGGATGCGTTTACATTTTCCTGTACAGAATTATTTAAGATATCATATTCATCAAATACTTTGATAAAGTGTGGATGTGCTTTTTTCGCAATAAAGATCAATGTTCCTCCTAGTAATGGAATCACGATCAAAAATAGTATCGCTACTTTCACACTGTACTTTAATGTCATTACCCAGGATAAAATGATCATGATCGGTGCTCTGGCAAGTAGTCGGATACTCATCATATAGGCCATCTGGATATTTGTAATATCTGTTGTCATACGTGTGACAAGTCCTGATGTTGCAAAGTGGTCGATATTCTTAAATGAGAACTCCTGCACTTTGTAGAATATATCGTGTCTTAAGTTCTTTGCATATCCAGCACCTGCAACGGCTGCCATATTTCCAGCTGAAATCCCGAAAAACAGGGATAACATTGCCATAACAACCAGGATCACTCCTCGCTGGATAATATAATGTAAATCTCCGCTTGTCATTCCGATATCAATGATATTTGCCATCTCCATCGGAATCAAAACTTCCATCAGTACCTCAAGAATTACCAGGATTGGAGCAAGTATGGATTGTTTTTTGTATTCTCGGACTGATTTTAATAGGGTCTTATTCATCTTTCTTTCCTTCCTCCTTGTGTTTTTCTATAAGATTTTGTAATACCTGATATAAAACATGTTTGCATGTTATGACATCTTCCTCAGGAATGCCTTTTTCCATCCTTTTTTCACTAAGCTTAATATCTTCCAAGATTGCCTGTCTTAATCCTTCGGCTTTCTCTGTTGGTACCAGCCGCTTCTTTCTAGCATCTCCTTTGACACTTTCTCTTGTCAGATATCCATTCTTCTCCATCAACTGTACATATCCTGTCACAGTTGATTTGCGGATCTGAAATTCTTCTTCAATGTCTTTTTGATAAAGATCTTTATGCATTGTTTCTAATAAAACAAACTTTAAAATATGTTTCTGCATGATGGTAAGATCAGCCTTGATCACTTTATCAATTGGCTGATTCCTCTTCATCTCATGTGATAACATATGAATCAGTTTTCCCATGTGCATGTTATTGATCTTATCATTTATATCCTGCATTCACTCATCCCTTTCTTTTCAAAATGGTTAGCTTCCTAACTTTTTAGCATTATACAGAGAATAAAAATGAATGTCAATCGTTATTTTATTATCTCTATTATCGTTAACCAAATCTACTCACCGTGTTGACAATTGTTTTTTTCCATGCTAAAGTTCAGATTAATAAGATATTTTGAATTTAAACAAAGGAAGGTATATAGCATATGAATTCAGAACAAAATTTAACCCGTGAAGAAGCCATCGCGATCTTAAATACACCTGATGAACAATTAAATGAACTGATCGAACGTGCCGGAGCACTTCGTAAAAAATATAAAGGGAATCATGTAAGCATTCATCTTTTAACAAACGCCAGAAGCGGAAACTGCTCCCAGAACTGTGCTTACTGCGCACAATCCTGTCGTTCCCATGCAGATATTGAAAAATATAAATGGGTCGATGATGAAAAATTATATGGAGATAACACATTTGTCCATGATCATAAACTTTCCCGTCATTGTATCGGATTAAGCGGTATGAAATTCAGCGATGATGAGATTGAAGAACTTGCTTCTAAAATTCGTAAGATGAAAGAAGAGGGTACACATTTATGCTGCTCTATCGGATTTTTAACAAAGAAACAGGCCTTAATGTTAAAAGAAGCTGGATTAGACCGTATCAACCATAACTTAAATACAAGCCGTTCCAATTATCCAAATATCTGCACAACACATACATACGAACAGCGTGTAAACAATATTCATATGTTACAGGACCTTGGATTTGAAATCTGCAGCGGTGGTATCATTGGTATGGGTGAGAGTAAGGAAGATGTTGTTGATATGTTATTGGATCTGAAAGAAATCAATCCAGAAGCACTTCCGATCAACTTCTTAATTCCGATCAAAGGAACACCTCTGCAGGATAGAGATACTTCAAATTTGACACCAGAATACTGCCTGAAAGTATTATGTCTGGCAAGATTACTGGTTCCAACATCTGATATCCGCTGTGCCGCTGGACGTGAAATTTATTTTAAAGGAAGGGAAAAGGAATTATTGACCGTTGTGAATTCTATCTTTGCTTCAGGATATCTGACTGCAGATGGACAGGGAATTCAAGATACGATCAAGACGATCACGGATGCTGGATTTACATGCGAAGTAGAATCTGATTAAATTGTGATTGAATAGCTTAAATTATTGATGGAATATTATAAAAAGAGATCATGTGTCTGCAACCCACTTGCGTTCGGACTCTCACGTAGCTGTACTAAGCTCCTGAATGGTCATTCGACCATCCACTCGCTAAGTGCAGACGTGTTCGTACGGTTGCTGACACATGATCTCTTTTTATAATATTCAAATAATTTACGTTATTCAAACCACCACACAGTGTGTATGTTAAATGGTACCGATTTGTACTATGCATTCTTTACATAAACGCCGTTTTCTTTCACAAATCCCATTTTTTCAAGATAACTTTTATGTCCTTCTGTCACTTTCTTACAGATAAATTTCTTATATCCCTCTTCTGCTAATTTCGCATAAAGGAAACGTCCTGCGGAACAGTCTCTGTAGGTTGGTGTTGTGTAGTCAAAGCTGATCTCTAACACATCTCCTTCTTTCTTTTCCGCTAATACTCCGGCTGGAACCCCCTCGCAGCAGACTGTATATATTGTATCTGCTGCTGAAAGCTCCAAGGTGTTCTCTAAGAAGTATTTTTTCATATCTTCTTTATAGTGTTTTATAAAATATGTTAAGTAGGAATCTTCTTTGTCCCCACGAATCATATCATAGTGATTTCCATCTGCTTTACTTAACTTGATCAGATTATAAATATTGATCACTCTTAGTTTTACTACGGATGTCATCAGCATAGAAATGATAACAAAAATGCATCCGATATATCCAAAAATCTCAATCATTAATGCTGTACTCATTTTTTTATTCCTCATTTTCTGAAATTAGTATCCTGCACCATTGTCTGTATTTTTCATGATCTTGGTCAAACGGCTTGTTCCTAAACGGCTCGCTCCAAGACTGATGAATTTTTCTGCATCATCAGAACTTGAAATTCCACCAGCTGCTTTGATCTTTTCTTCTTCTGTTAACAGACATGTTTCGATGATAACTTTTAAAATTTTTCCATCACATGCTTCATGAACCTGTCTGATCTCTTCTTCTACTTCTTCATATCTTCCGTCTTTCAAAAATCCAATGTTAATGACCATGTCGATCTCAGATGAACCATTTGCGATCGCATTCTTTGTCTCGAACACTTTAACCGCCGTTGTATGGTAACCATTCGGGAAACCGATAACTGTACAAATTGGAAGTTTTCCCTCTACATATTCGGCTGCCTGTTTTACATAAGCTGCTGGAATACATGCGGATGCTGTTTCATATTTTATCTAATATCTGATGCCTCATTTAAATGAATTTAAAAAAGTGTTACCATGCTGACGATCAATGCACTCATTAAACTTACGAATACACCAGCGATCATAGAACGGATTTGCAACTCATAAACATATATTTTCGATCACTTGCTTTTTCTGATGTCAAAATGGTCATTATATTTTTTATTCTTAACAGCAATGCATTTTCATCATGTTTGATCCATTTCCAGTAGATCGATGCTGGAATTGCTAACAGCTCACTATCTTTAGATGCACAGATGGAAACATTATAATTTGTATCTTCGGAAAAAATCTCAAAATCTACTACAATATACATCTTTGCGAAATCCATAAAATAATATACTTTTCCTAATTTTTGATAATCTACCCCTGCAACATCGCCTTTTAAGATGATATAGACAGTATCGCATGGCTCTCCTGCTCGAATAATAAACTCATCTTTTTTTACATTTTTATGTACCGCCGCCCAGATGACTGCTTCTGATACATATTGAAATAACTTATTTAAGTAATCTCTTTTGCTTCCTTTGACTTTATTGATTTCCTCCAAAAATTGCTGTTTCGTCTCCATCTTTATCCCTCGGAACACTCTTTCCATTTACAAATTTTGCAACTACATTTCGATCGTCTGCTCAATCTTAATCCCATCTGCGAAATCTCCAAGTCCAGATCCTAAGATCAGTGCAACCTCCGGCTTGAAATCAATTTTCTTTTGTACGCTTTCCAAACATGTCATCAATTTTTTGTACTTGTTCTATTTTCACAAGAATTTAAAGAAAATAATAGCAGCAGAAACAAAACTTCTTTTTTGCTTCTGCTGCTATTATAAAAATGATGATGTCCTAACAAACATCTTTCTCTAATTTATGAATGATCTGCTCTGAATCTAATGGTTTTGTATAATAATATCCTTGTACAAGATCAACACCCCATTGTTTTAACAGGTCGATCTCTTCCTGAGTTTCCACTCCTTCTGCTACGACTTTATGTCCCAGATTCTGCATGACTGCAACAATATTTTTGTATAATAATGCGACCTGGTCATCATAGCAGATTCCATTTAGCAAAGAGCGATCCAGTTTGATCGTTGAAAATGGTAGTTTTAGTACCGTATTTAGATTCGCATATCCAGATCCAAAATCATCTAGGCAGATCTGAATTCCTGACTTTTTGAAATCTGCGATCGTCTGATACAATGCTTCACTATACTCTGTCGCAACAGTTTCTGTAATCTCAAATTGAAAATACGAAAACGGTATGTCAAACTCTTCGATCGTACGGAGCAGTTTTTTGCTATATCCTGATTTTAATAATTCCAATGGAGACAGATTATACTTTATACTTTCAATCTTTTCCATGATCTGTGGATGTTCTTTTATGAACTTACAGACCTTTCGGAATTGAAGATACCCAAGCTTTGTGATCTGTCCATGTTTCTCTGCAATTCCGATAAAAACTTCTGGTGAGATCATTCCAAGTGACGGATGTCTCAATCGGCTTAATGCTTCCATTGTACGATATCTTTTTTCTTTTAGATCATACAGTGGCTGATAATATACTTCAAAAAGATCCTCTTCAATTGCTGTCGCCATATATTTTTTAACTTCCTGTTCATAAAGAAATCCTTCTTTTGTATGTTGATCATTCTGAATCAGTATCGTTCTGTCTGATTTAGGTTTTAACTGTACCAGATATTCCAGATAATCGATCAATACATCGATCTCTTTGACTTCTTGAACGTTGATGATTCCACATATCGCAGCGGAAAAAGAAATTCGTTCCCCTTTTACTTTAAAAGGTCGTTTAAATAGTTTCATGATCGCATCTTTATTCGTTTCATAATCCATCAATGATGTTGTGAACACAAAAAAACGATTCCCATGAATCCTGAAAACATGGTTTGCTTCATTAATCTTGTGAAGGTATTCTGCGATCTGGATCAGCAATTCATCTCCTGTTGTAACTCCATATAGCTTATTAACTTGTTTTAGTTTCCACAAATCGATCATAAGCAGATGAAGTTCCTTCTTTCTCTTGATCTGCTCTGGAAACCATCTCCTGAAATAGCCTTTAGAATACAATCCGGTCAGGCTGTCTATATATAACTGTGGATTATAAAGTGCCCAAAATAAGATCGTAATCCCTAAGGATAACCCAAATCCTGTCATTAATACAGATTGAAATTTCATCTGTATCGTAACACAGACCAATGCAACTCCAAGGAATTCCTTGATTGCCCGAAGCTCATTCTTCTGATATTCTTCCTGATTGATAAAGCAATTTATAATGACAGCAGCTATACAGATCAATGTAAAAATATATGTTACCAAATATGCTTTTCCATGAACATACTGCCCCTGTTCATTACAATAAAAAAACTGTTTATGTAAAACATTGGTCACGATAGCTACTTCCATACATAGTATTGGTACTGCCATGATCTTTATATTTCTTGTTCTTATATCTTCATCACAGTGTCTTAATGCCTGTGTATAATTATAGAAAATATATACAACGATCATCTGCAGGATATAAAGCATCGTGGAAAAAAAGATCATCCATGAATTATAAGCAGGATTACTTTTTACCAATAGTATGGAGCTTAACAGATCAAATATGATATCAAATATTCCTGCAATAATTAAGAACCAGAATGTTCTTCCACTGATATTATTCAGTTTTTTATAACGCTGAAAATGAATCAACAGAAATATTAAAAATACAAGTCCTGCGATCAAAAAATCTATATTATAATCTGTCATTTATATTTCTCCTCTTTTTGTTACAATACATATCCTGATCGGCCTCATATTTCCAATCACTGATCTTCTTCTGTTTTCCTTCTATATCTTTTAAGAAACTTACCCCTCTTGCAATTGAAAGATAATATCTGTTATTTCTATTATACTTTATGATCTCTTGATCCATTTGTTTCAATAATTCATCCATATTCTCTATTGAATCAAAAATAAGCACACAAAATTCATCCCCACCGATCCTGTAACATTTTCCATATGTTGCAAATACATTTTTTATACATAGCGCCGCAGAAATGATCAGTTCGTCCCCTGCATTATGTCCATAAAGATCGTTTGTATTTTTTAATCCATCTACATCCATAAAGATCAATGCAGCATTATCGTAATCTTGTGCGTGATCCTCAATGTCTTGAAGCTGTTCCTCGAATGCAGTCCTGTTATTAATACCTGTCATACGATCTTCTTTTAGAAGTCTTTCATAAACTTCAAGCTCAGATCTTGTTTTCGCCTGTTCAACAAGATTTACAAAAATACTAGTTAATAACAACTGTTCAAAGATCAAAACACCCACTTCAAAAATGGTTCCATAAAAAGGAATCTCAAGTTTCCAGTACATGCATAATGATAATACCCCTGCAACGGCCATGATCCCAAAGGCATTCATAATGATCTTAAGTTCGCTATCTTTTGTTCTTCGGTATTCTCCTATCATCAAAACAACAATGGTTATTACTGCAATGAACAAGAGCACATGTGTTACGAACAGCATATGGACCATATGGATTTTCAAACATTTGTTTAAAATTCCCTGAATCAACGCATTCGCATAAAATAACAAATTGATCACATCTAAGACTTTATATTTTTCAAACTTCAGTGTATTTTTTACAAAATGAACCATCGGTACTGACATCAGCATAAATGCATAAAAAGAAATCATTCCTGTCAGTGCCGGAAATGATGTATATTCCTGTGCTAATGCTGAATCTGACAAAAACCAGATCCCACTTAGTGCCAGAAATGCTGCTATGTTTAAGAATCTGGTGCTGTTTAATTTAAAATGCTTCAGATAAATTCCAGTGATCAACGCTACAAAACTTAAGAAAAACATGATCGCGATCATCACGATACCGACTATTTCCTGTTGAACATGGAATCCCATAACTACATCTCCACGTCCAACTAAAATATCATCAAGCTGATAACTTCCGTTACTTCCGTTCTGATATATGATCTTGATAACGGTTCCCTTTTTCCCATGTTCTGGGATTCTCGCATCGCAGCTTAATTTAGATTTCATTTGATCATTGCGATGAAAATTAGAATCACTGTATCGATAGATCAACTGATCTCCAGCATAAATTCTAACAGAATATTTTGCTGCCTTTGTTGTCATCAGATATCCTTTGTATTTCTGGGCGATCGTATCATTATATAGTACAAGTTTTCCTTGCGGATCTGCCTTTATCTTCTGATTTAGATCTACTTGCACTTTTTTATTATCTTGTATTCGATACCACCCAATTGTCTCTGTTAATTTTCCTTTTGTATTCTTTACCTCTTTTTTTATGATCCCTATGCAGAGCAACGTCATGACAACGATCACACAACAGAGTAATATTCCTTCTGTTAACTGAATTAATCTTTTCTTTTTATCCATATATTTTCCTTCTCTTTTTAGATTTCCAATATACTCATTATAAAGAAAAAAATGACCTCTGACAATCTATTTAGAGATTATCCTGAGGTCGTTTTTATGATTTCATTTTTTTCAGCTATTTTTGTTCTTCAGAAAACCGTTTTTTGGCTCTTACGACTTCCTCTACATGTTTTGCTACGGTTGTACAACATCCTCCAACTGCACTTGCTCCAGATTTCATATAATTGTATGCGTATTGTTCAAATGACAGGGCTGACTGTTTGCCAAACCAGACTTTCTTCACTGCATCGTACTCTTCCCCGCTGTTTGGGTAAACTCCGATCGGAATATCACAGTTTTCTTTGATCTTATGGATCAATCCTGTGATATATTCTGGTTTTGTACAGTTGACACCGATCATTTTTAAATGAGGATATCCTTTTGCAAATGTTGTTGCACATTCTGCGATCGGTGTTCCTTCGCAGATAATATTTTCACTTAGACATGAGAAACTGATCCAGTAATCATATCCATATTCTTCAGCAATTTCTGCCTCAACTTTAGCTTCTTTTAGAGATGGTACTGTTTCAAATAAAATGATATCTGCTCCTGCTTTGAAGTAATTTTTGTGAACCTATTTGATCAGTTCTGGCTGTTCCGCTAAGATCTTAGCTGTCCACAACTTGGAATTCAGAGAGACTCCCCCTATTTTCCAGTGGTGTGGACATAGAGCCATCAATGACCATGATCTTATTTTCTTTGATGATGTTTTCAATAGAATTCTTCATCATAAAACATCTCCTTTTTCTTCGACTGTTTTATAAGATACTTTTTCTGGATGTTCTCCTCTTTTTAATGCTGGAATAAAACGATCCAAAAAATCATTATATAGTCGCATGATCTCTTTTCGTTTGCTGTAAATAAAGATCAATGTGACAATGACATAAACTGCACTTAACAAGTCGGTTGCCGCCATAAAAGATCGGCTTTGATATTATAAAATAATAAGAAATATTGTATTATGCATTTCTTACGTTAATATTTGACAACATTTTATTTTTGTGCTAGAATACGAACATAATTGAACGTGGATCGTGACTATTATATGAATAGGCGAGACTAGAATTTATGATAAGGTTATTTTTATACCCTTATTATATTTTCTGGTCTCTTTTTTATTTTGGAGGATACAAGTATGAAAGAAAAACACTACATAAAGAAAGTGCTCAATAATAATGTAGTATTTTCGAAAAACAAAGATGGAAAAGATATTATTTTAACTGGCTTAGGATTAGGCTTTCAAAAGAAAAAAGGAGAATTTGTTGATGAAAATAAAATTGAGCATATTTTTAAAATTGAAAGCGATGATATCAACACAAAATTATCCGCATTATTAGAACAGATTCCTATTGATTACTTCTATATTGCAGATTGCATCAAAAAACTAGCCGAAGATGATCTTAACAAAGAGTTAAGTGATAATATCTATGTTACACTTTGTGATCATATTTATTATGCCGTTGAGAGATATCATAAGGGCTTGATCTTCCAAAACCAGCTGGTCTGGGAAATTAGGCGTTTTTATCCTGAAGAGTATCAGGTTGCCAAAAAATCAATTGCTATTGTCAATGATGCTTTAAATATTTCACTTTCTGAAGATGAAGCAAGCTTTATTGCGTTACATATCATTAATGCTGAGATCAACGGAAAAGAACTTCAATCTGTTATTGAAATGACCAAACTAATCAAAGATATTTGTAACATCGTTCAATATGAATTTAACATAGCATTTGATGAGGAATCTTTAACTTATACCCGGTTTATTCTTCATTTAAAATTCTTTTCACAACGATTACTGCTTCATGAAAATGTTATGGAAGAAGCTAATTTTCTTTATGACCAAGTAGAGCAAAATATGTCAGAAGCTTTTTTATGTGCTAAGAAAATCTCTACTTATATTAAAAAAAGCTATGAATACGAAATATCAAAAAGTGAAATTGTTTATCTGACAATCCATATTCAACGCCTTTTAACACAAGGGCAAAAATTATAAGTTTCATTATGTACCTAAGATTGTGACTACTTCGAGTAGGCAAGACTTAAGATAAATTTTAAATCTTAAGGAGGAAAAGAAAATGACTAACAAACAACTCGCAGAAGAAATTTTGCAAAAAGTAGGAGGTAAGAAAAATATTAATTCTTACTCTCACTGCTCCACAAGGCTTCGCTTTGATCTTAAAGATAAAAATTCTATTGACAAAGCTGCCTTAGAAAGAACCGATGGCATATTACAGGTAATGGAAGTTGCCGGGCAAACACAGGTTGTAATTGGTTCAAATGTTCAATATGTATACGATGAACTTGCCACATTACTCCCACAAGGTAATACATCTTCTGAAAAATCAGACGGTAAAAAAAAGGGAGTCTTCGGATCTGCTCTAGAACTAATCTCAAGCTTATTTACTCCGCTGATTGATGTGTTAATCGGTGCAGGTATACTAAAGGGGCTTTTAAGTATCCTTACAGCTACCAATTTATTAACTGACGCAAGTGGTCCCTATCAGATTTTAAATGCAGCCGCTGACAGTTTGTATTATTTTTTACCAATTGTTATTGCAATCACATGCTCTAAGAAATTAAAAACAAATATGTTTGTTTCTGTAACAATTGCTGGTGCGCTATTATACCCAAATTTAACTGCATTATATGATGCAGGAACTGCAATTACTTTTTTAGGAATTCCCGTTCATTTGACTGCATTTAAGAGCAGTGTATTTCCAATTATTTTTGCTATTGTGTGGCTATCTTTTGTAGAGAAAGGACTAAAAAAGATTCTTCCTGATTCTATTAGAAGCCGAATTGCTCCTTTTTTCTCATTACTGATCGTAGTTCCAGTAACAATTGTTATTTTTGGACCTTTAGGATCTATGTTAAGTGATACAATCGCTAACTTTTATATGAGTCTTTACAAATTTAATCCAACAATTGCTGGTGGTTTCATTGGTGCAATCGCTCAGGTATTAGTAATTTTTGGTATTCACTGGGGACTGTTCCCTATTATCTTCTCCAATATCGAGAAATTTGGATTTGATACAATTTTAGCTGTTTTTGGACCAAGTATCATCGCTCAGTCTGGTGCTGCATTTGGTGTATGGTTAAAGACAAAAGATAAACGTTTAAAACAGATTGCATCCCCTGCAGCTATTATGGGATTCTTTGGTATTTCAGAACCTGCGATTTATGGAATCACTTTAAAATATCGTAAAGCATTTGCATGTGCTGTTATCGGTGGTGGTATCGGTGGTGCGATTGCTGGGTCTTGCGGTGCTCGTGCTATGGCTGTCGCTGTTGCTGCAGTTCCAACCTTCCCTGCTTACTTTGGAACGGGATTTACTGGATTTATCATTGCTTACTTTGGAGCATTCTTAATTTCAGCTGTCTTAACTTATTTTGTAGGATTTAATGATTCCATGATCCCTGAATCTGAACGTTATGATGCAAAAGGAACTGTTACACCTGTTGCATCTTCTATTGAAAACAATGGGGCTATTGCAATGAAATTCTACAGCCCTGCTGATGGAAACGTTGTACCTTTAACAGAAGTATCTGATCAGGCCTTTTCTTCAGAAGCTTTAGGAAAAGGAATTGCTGTAAAACCAACCAATGGAACAATTGTTTCACCGATTGCTGGAACCGTTTCTGCTGTATATCCAACAGCTCATGCATATGGAATTAAAGGAAATAATAACGAAGAAATCCTGGTTCACATCGGAATTGATACTGTAAAATTAGAAGGTAAATATTTTACACCAAATGTAAAAACAAATGATATTGTAATGCCTGGAGATCTTCTGGCAACGATTGAATTAGATAAGATCATTGAAGCTGGTTATGATCCAACCGTTATGGTTATTGATACAGCTGACAGTTCTAAACGAAATGTTACATTATTAGCAAAAAATACGGTTCATGCAAAAGACGATCTTGTCCTAATTGAATCTATATAAGGAAGTGATATCATGTTACAAACAACAACGATGCCTTTATCGAAAGGCTCCCTACATTCATGTACTTTTAAAAGAATTCCTGATGAAACACGTTTTCACGTTGTTGATCCTAACGTGATCCAAAAGGTAGAATCTTCTGGAAAATATATTCTTACATATAAAGAACCTGATACAACCTATTTGAATATTCATGAATTAAGAAAAGAGATGGGATCTCCAAACCTTGATCTGTGTACTGAGGAAATCGAAGAAATTCCATATCTTGTTTCATTATCTGACCGGAAAATTCCGATTACTTTTTTCCGAATTCCAAATAAGGAAAAACAATCTGCCATCGTGTTTATTCATGGTGGCGGGTATATTGGAGGCAGCACTTTGGTCTTACAAAATCAATGCCGTTTTCTTGCTGAGCAGTCTGGTGCAACTGTAATCTCCATTGATTATCGTCTAGCACCTGAAGCTCCATTCCCAGCTGCTTTTGATGATTGTAAAGATGTGGTCAAATGGTTAGTACATCATGCTGATCACTGGAATATTGATCCTAATAACCTTTCTATCGCTGGTGAAAGTGCTGGTGGTGCTCTGGCTGTTTCCTGCGGTTTATCTGAAGTTGGAAAATACTTAAAACTTGTGATTCCTATTTATGGAGCTTTGGATGTATGTTCCGCTTCTGATCTTGATTATTGGGATTATGATCTATACGACGTGATTCCTGAACATAAAAAATATGTTATCACTCGTTTAAATCGTTTTCGAAATTTAAATGGTACATTACAAAACTTATATCTTAATGATATTTCAGATGCAAAAAATCCTATGGCATCTCCTTTGTATGCCACAGATTTATCAAACCTTTCTAATGTATTAATGATTGAAGCAGAATATGATTATTTTCGATTATCTAATGATCTGTTTGCCGAACATCTATGGAATGCTGATATTCCTTGTGAAGTTATCCGCTATCAGGGAATGGATCACGGATTTTATGACAGACTTGGATATTGTGAACAGACAAAAGACTGTATTCTTGAGATTGCAAAACATATAAAATAATATATTGATACCAAACAGAAATGAATTCTTGGTTTGTAAGAATTCATTTCTGTTTTTTTGTAAGCGCTTTATCTAAGGGTGGATTTTCAATCCACACAAATCCTGTCATAATGATTGCTAGATGCTAGTGTTTTACTTCCATCGTTTGCTAGATGAATGAAAATGCTAGTACTTTACTACAATTATGGAGGAGTACAATGAGAGCAAAAAGACGTACCGAACAGGAACAGTATGAGATCATCATGAAATGCAGACAGAGCGGACTTTCTGATCACCAGTGGTGTTTGGAACATGACATCAATCCAGGAACTTTTTATAACTGGAGATCATTCCAGACCAGTCAACCGATCTTTATGGACCGACTTCTACAGAAGATATTGCAGAGATCACAAAACCCGTTGCAACAATGGAACTTCAGATCGGACAGGCTGTTCTGCGGATCAGTAATCAGACCGATCCAAAGTTACTGGAACAGACATTAAAACTTATAGGTGCATTCTCATGTTAGGTGATATCTCTGCTGTGGATGATATTTATATTGTCTGTGGATATACTGATATGAGAAAACAGATCGATGGATTATATTCGATCGTGAAGGATCAGTTTCATATGGATCCAGAGCAGAGAGCGCTATATCTTTTCTGTGGCAGGCGTTGTGACCGAATCAAAGCACTTTTATATGAAAACGATGGCTTCGTATTATTATATAAAAGACTGACGGACTCCGAGGGAAGATACTGTTGGCCAAGAAATAAAAATGAAGTGCAGCCGATCACCTGGAGACAGTTCGACTGGCTGATGTCAGGTCTGGAGATCGAGCAGCCAAAAGCGATTAGACCGAGAAAACCTGAGGATAAAAAAGAGTAAAAAAAGTCCCATTTTACTAGGGATTCCGCCGTTTTTATGGTATAATATAAGTATCGAAAAAAGGAGTTTTATACCATGAGTTCAGGCAGAAATGATATCCGTCTGATCGAGCTGAAGGATACGATCTCACAACTAAATCAGACGATCCGTGTGCAGACGGAGATGATCAAAGATCTTCGAAAAACGATCGAAGAACATCATGCATCCGATGAAAAGAAGGATCAGATCATTTCAAACCTGCAGGCAGAGATCTCATATCTGAAAGCAAAGCTGTTTGGAGCTTCCAGTGAAAAAAGACGGAAAGAAGATCTTCCGGGGCAGATGAGTCTGTTTGATGAACTTATGGAGGAAGAACCGGCAAAAGAGATCGAACCGGAATATATTGAGATCAAAGCCCATGAAAGAAAGCGGAAAAAGAAACCGGATCTTAACGAACAGTTCCGTGATATCCCTGTCCGTCAGGAATTCGTTGACACCCTGACAGAAGAACAGAAAACATGCAGTATCTGCGGAACAAAGATGGTCGAGATCGGTCATGAACTGATCCGAAGTGAAGTCATCTTTACACCGGCGAAACTGGAACGTGTGGAATATATCGCTACAACTTATGGATGCCCAAAGTGCAAAGAAACGGAGGAACCGCAGTTCGTTAAAGATAACGGGGTTCCTGCACTTCTGCGTGGAAGTTATGTATCTCCATCGCTTGCAGCACATGTGATCTGTCAGAAGTTCATGAACGCAATGCCACTGTACCGGCAGGAAAAAGACTGGGAACAGCTGGGAGCAACGATCACGAGAGCTTCCATGGCAAGATGGATCATTCACTGTTCCAAAACATACTTTCAGCCAATGTATGAATATTTTGAGAAACAGCTGAAGAAACGAAAGTTTCTGATGATGGATGAAACACGTCTTCAGGTGCTGAAGGAAGAATGGCGGAGAGCCCAGACACAGTCTTTTATCTGGGTGGTACGCAGCGGAGAAGACGGACTGCCAAAGATCGTGCTCTATCATTATACGGAAACAAGAGCAGGAAAACATGCGGTCGGATTTCTGGACGGGATTAAGCCGGGATATTACTTTATGGCAGACGGCTATCATGGATACAACCTGTTGAAGGATGGAAAACGCTGCTGTTGTTATGCACATATCCGCAGATATCTTCTGGAAGCGATCCCGAAAGGTCATGAAAAAGATTATACAGATCCTGCCGTTCAGGGAGTTTTGTATTGTGATAAGCTGTTTGAATATGAACGGCGTTATCGTGAAAAAGGGTTTTCTCCGGAACAAAAAAAGAAACGACGTCTCAAAGATGAAAAACCAGTCATTGAGGCTTTTTTGTCATGGCTTGATGCACAGACACCTGTCAAAGGAAGTCGTCTTGACCAGGCTGTGATATACATCCGAAACCGAAAAGATTCACTGATGACATATCTGGAAGATGGAAGGTGCAGTCTCAGTAACAACCTAAGTGAAAATGCGATCCGTCCGATCACGGTCGGAAGAAAGAACTGGTTGTTCTGTGATTCTGTAGACGGAGCCAATGCCAGTGCGATCTGTTTTACAATGATCGAGATGGCAAAAGCATATGATCTGAACGTGTATAAGTATTTAAATTTCTTATTGGAAAAACGTCCAAATGCGAGAACTGCCCAGAAAGAATTAGAAAAACTAGCACCGTGGAATGAAGAAGTGCAAAAGATGTTTGCTAGGAAAATGAAGTAAAGTACTAGCATTCTATTATTCTAGCAACACCCTAAGATAAAGCGCTTACCTTCCTTTAGGGAATTTACAACGGATTCTGTCTGTACACAACATGTCCATGGTCCAAGGACAAAACAACAGATTGCAAGCAAAAAGGCTCCTTTTTTCCACCCAAGTGCATTTTTCATTACGAACGATCTATCACACATATACTCGTCCATTGAATTTTTGTATTTTACACGATATCTCTGTCCAAGAATGATCTCACAGGCTTTTGTAGACATTCCGAGAAGTGCTGAGATCCACATCCAGAAGATCGCTCCTGGTCCTCCCATCGTGATCGCAGTTGCCACACCACCGATGTTCCCAACACCGATCGTATTGGCCATAGCTGTACATGCTGCTGCGAATCCAGATACGGTTCCTTCCCCTTCTCCTTTCCCTTTGAACATCTTTCCAAATGTATTCTGGAAATGAAATTTAATCTTTGTGATGTAGCGAAACTTAAATTTAATTGATAAATAAAGTCCTGTTCCGATCAATGCGATTGTCATTGGCGTTCCCCACAGGAAATCTGAAATCGTCTGAATTACAAGTAATAGTCCATTCATATATTTTTGTTTTATCCTCCTTTGTAATTTGTTGCTTTCATGATAAATTCAGAAATGAAAAAAGATACAGAACCTCATTTTCTGTATCCTTCCTTATCATTTTTATCATAATTTATGTTAAACCTTATTGTAAGAATAAGGTCAAGCTATTTCCTAGTTTTTTTCTAGTAAAATCTGTATTTCATAATTGGCATGAGCATAATTATCAAGATTATCCTCATATTCCATCGCAAGCATCAGTTCTGGCTTTGCCTTTCCCTGAAAATAACTGATGATCCTTTGAGGATTCCATGCCTCTTCTAAGATTCTTTCCCGAAAGCACAGATAATCTCCTTCTGGGAGCTTTAAGATATTTGGTGCATCTTTTACTTTCTC
>ERZ791905.1128-NODE-1128-length-19302-cov-3.597236_pt1 | contig 19302 bp, 20 predicted proteins | sample MGYA00510147_ERZ791905 | MGnify/ENA primary metagenome ERZ791905 (study PRJEB30046, sample SAMN00792084) | human gut metagenome | study: EMG produced TPA metagenomics assembly of the A metagenome-wide association study of gut microbiota in type 2...
GATAATGAAGTATATAAAAAGCCAAAAACAAGAAATAAGGAAGCGGAGAAAACAATCGCTTAAAATAAATAAGCGTATAAGGATTATATAAGCATATAAGTCTATCAAGTTATGCTTTTTATGTTTATACTTGTACGCTTATTAATTTTAAAAAGGAGAAAACTTATGGATAATAATATTATAAAAATTACTGAAGTGAATAAAAGAATTGATGAAGACATCAATAATTTTAAATTATATGTACAGCAGAAATACAATAAAAAATATACTGAGCTTGCCTATGGCAATATAAAAAATGCCAAGTATTATCAAGGCTTGGGCGAATTATCAATGCTAAGGGATATAGCTGTATTATCAGATGATTTTTTTGACCATACAAAAGATAATTTTAAGAGCCTTTCTGAAGGCTATTTGCGGGTCATAAGAGAAAGAGATGATTTAAAAGCTGAAATTATAGAGCTTAAAGACAGACTTAATGACATTGAAAAACCTGAAAGAATTAATCAGATTGAAAATAAAGCTGAAAATTATCTTTCTGATAACGAAAAAACACCTATGACACATACTGCAACAGATAAAGAAATAGAAAAAGCTGTAGCAGATGTTTTAGACATGAAAAAAGCTACTCCATCATTTTTAAAGGGATTTGCATATGCACTTGAAGACACTATAGTTACAGCTTTAATAAAAGGATATGTTGAAACCTTTATGACTGTATTTCCGGAATATCATGTATCAAAAGACAGAATAGCTGATATCATTTTCGATACGATTTTACATACGGATAATAAGATATCAAATAAATTGCTTAATGATAAAAATGTAATTAATATTTATGGAAACAATTCAAGAAACGTAGAGAGATTATTGCGGCTTGATGATTATGTCAAGAATCCTGAAACACTTACAATACAGCGTAATCTTATAAACATCAAAAAAAATGGTGCGAAGATGTTAAATTATGCACCTGATAAGAATGTATTTACTGATAAGCTTTTTGAATCATTATATGAAGACATAATAAGGCAGATTAACCATGCGGAAGGTCGCCCTGATGAAGAACTCTCCCATTTGTATGATTCAGAACAATATCATAAAGAGCAGGAATTTTTGAAAGAACTTATTGTAATTGAACCTGTATATGTAGACCATACCGGTACAGGATTCCTAGTATTTAATGATAATGATAATAAGTTTTTACCAGACAGACTTGATGTTAAAAATGCTTCTTCTGCCATTTCCTTTGCTCATACGGTAAGTACATTTCTTGATACACATAAGGATGTTTTAGCAACTCTTCTTACTGATATGAATATTTCAATGGAAGCTTTAAAGGTACAGATTGACAGAGCTGTGCTTTTATATAAGAACATGGAAGAAAATATTACTGAAGCAGTCAAAGAACATGAAAAAACTGTTAAAGAAAATAAACAGCCTGAACATAAAAAGCAGAATATATTAGAAAGATAAAGGAGATTTATTATGACAGATTTTAATAAGCAAAAAGAAAATACAAAAAATTTTTTTAATGCATTAGTAAAGATGTTTGGTGAAGATTCACCGGCATCTGCTGCTGCAAAGGTTATCTTAGATAACTGTATGGCTGCATATGATAATGCAGAGAAATTTAAACGTGGACAGACCGTATATCATGTATTAACTGATACGGATGGAGAAAACTATATCCGTGAAGAAACACTTACAGGACGCACTACCCTGTCTGAAATTGATTATTTCAAGGATAATTTAGGTACAACAGTTTTTACAGATAAATTACAGGCAGAACAGGCATTAAAGACAATGGGAAAAGCAACACAGACAAAAGACCTTTTTGGCATTACAGAAGGCGTATTCTGTCAGCAGGTAAACTGTCGTGGTGCAATCGGCGGCGGTTTATCAGGAGCTATTAATAAAGTATTTCCCACTGTTGGTGAAAGATATATGAAGGTATTTGAAGAAAATCATGGTATATCAAGCAGATTATTTGGTGGTTATGACTTTGTAAGGGTTACTGATAATTTAACTGTAGCTAACATTTACAGTCAGGATAAGTATGGTAATCCGGAACATACACATGAGATATATACAGACAGAAAAAAGCTTCTTAATGCTGTTAATTATATCTGTGATATTTTCCCAGACCGTAATGTATTTATTCCAAAGGAAATAGGCTGCGGACTTGGTGGTGAAAACTGGGAAGAAATAAAGGATGAACTGTATAAGCTTAATAAGGATAATCTTTACATAGTTGATACATGGACTAAAGCCCTTACCAAGTGCCAGATTACTCTTCCACCAAAGGCAAAGGCTAAAAATACAATTGATAAAGAAATTTAAGAAATATGGAGAAAATATTATGGCTATAGATTATGATTTAGAAAAATATCAGTTTTTAGATGCGATATCCAGACGATTTAGAAAAGATTTTGATGATATCTGCACTGTAGATACAAGCACAAAAGATACTTTTAAATTTACATTAAAATCCGGTGATACGGTATCTGTTAAGTGCAAATTTGATGATTTATTCAGTGATTATTTTTCAGGCTCATCCGGGGCTGAAGTATATAACAAGCTGCTTGCATGTATAGGCATAAATAAGTATTGTTATAGAATTGCTGATGCTTTTATACCTATAAATGATAAGGACAATATATTAAAGAATGTTAAATTATTTCCTGTAAATATACATGAGACATCTAAGGATGAAGAAAACATTATTTCTGGAAGTGTCATTTATCAAAAACATGATATATATGCACTGGCAAAAGAAGATATTGCGTTTATCCCTAAAATGTGTATAGAATCTTCAGATTCAAAGATACCTGTTATTAAAAATACATGTGAAGCACTTGGAATAAGTAAGGAAGAACTTCTTGATGCGGCAATAAAAAATACAATTAATTCAGAATACAATATTATTGGTCTGACAGATATGCTAGTAAATAAAGGCATACCATGCCCGGATGTACCTTTATATATTGTCATTTCTGATTCAATAAAAACACCTGCTCTATTTGTATCAGATGAAATAATGCATAATATAGCAAAAACAATGGATGATGATTACTGGATACTTCCAAGCAGTACAGAAGAATTTCTTATTATTCCTAAGTCTATGATTAATGTATCTGAAAAAGAAGATATTATGAATCTTATAAATTTAATAAAAGTAGCTAATGAAAAAAATGATATTAAAAAAGATGATATTTTTCTGTCAGACAGCCTTTACCAGTATACTAAAGAAAACGGATTTGAAATGGTACATGCTGATGATTTCACTAAAAAGATGCATAAAGCTAAAAATACAATAGGCAGAGAAATCTGATTTTATTACAAAGGGTGACAGTTTACTGCCACTCTTTTTTATTGCATTGATAATTTCCCACCTAAATTATTAAAAAAGCTTCTTTGTCAATTTATAAAATTTAAAAAATATATAATATCCACAAATACATATAGGCTTTATAATCCCTGCAACGTCAGAACTTTTTTAGTACATGTTGTTATAAGGCAGATATGTAAAAATATAGAAATGAGGATTAATTTATGGAAAAGAACACAGAAAAGGATGCAGAGATGCTTGAATTTGAATTTTTGGATGAACTTGAAGATGAGCCAGAAATTCCTGATAAGGTTAATTATGAGAATGAATATTATGAATATTTCAAAAATATTAATGAAATCATCAGAAATTCAGAACATCCTAAGTGGGATATTGTTAAAGCTACAATTAAAGAAGCTGCAAGAGATACTTTTGAGAAAATCAGCTTCGGAGTAACTAACAACAGGTTTGTAAACGAATTTAAGAACAGATGGAATGCAATGGCTTCTAAAGGCTATGCTTTTAAAGAAAATACCAAAGAAGGTATTAAAGCATATATTAATATATCAAAGTATGAAATGTTTTTGACTAAATATAACAGGTTTATAAACAGGGAAAAGCCTAAGCTTAAGATTCCTAAGATTTCTTTATTTGAATTTTCACTTAAAAACACTCTTATTGATATGATAACAGATAAGGTTATTGAAAAGCTTGACAAGGATACTTATAGCTTTGTTATGAATAACTCAAATGAGGATGTTAAACATACTGTAAAAGGATTAACTAAAGAAATGATGGATAATGGTGAAATAACTATTGAAAAGCAGGCTGTAGACATCTTACAGAGTAAATATAACATTCCTGAATCTGAGCTTAAAGATTTTCTTGAAAGACATGCTGTAGAAAAAGTTACTGATGAACCTGTAAAGGTAGAAGTTCCTGAAGCTATTGAAGCTTCAAAGAAAGATGAAATCTACAGGCAGGGTGATAAATACTTCCAGAATGGAAAGGAAATAGATGACGGTGTATTTATTAATACTGTCCATCTTAACGGTAAACATGCTATGGACAATATGTTTAAATACACACCTAACCTGCTTAATGAACTTCTTGATACTACGGTAGATTTACACAGTATGCGTGACAAACTGGATAATACTGAACTGAGTATTATGAACAACATAGACACTTTTTTCAGAAGCATGATAGACCGAGCTTCATTATATGCATATGAAGAAGGTGATGATATACCGTTTGATAAAATGAAGGAATTAAACGGCATAGATTTTACAAAAACAGATGCGGCTGTAGTTTATAAGTTTCTTAAAGAAAACAGTGCTTCAATCGTAAACGTAATAAGCTATGATGAAAGCAATCATATACCTCTTAACACATCTGCTTATAACAGAAGGCTTTGCAAAGAAGCTGTTTATAAGATGAATGATTATGTTAAGGCTCTTGATAAGGGCAATGATAAAAATATTAATACAGCTTCATTTAAGAAAGAATCTTTTAAAGATAAAAACAACAGAGTTAATCAGGTTCGTTAAACAAAATCATATAAGCATAACAAGTATAACTTGATTAGACTTATAACAATCAGACATATATTATCAAATGGCACATTAAATTAAACCTTAACTAAACTTGGACTAAGCTTAAACTAATTTAATTAAGTGTGCCATTAATTTGAGGTAAGAATTATGAAAAATACTAAAAAAGATATAACATATAATGAAATGATAAAAAGAGGCTATCTAAAGGTAACATTAAGTGAAGAAGATTTTATTATATTAAAAGCAGACATTAAAGATAATAAATATGAATATAATGGCAAAACTTATGATGTAAAAAATCCTGAAGAATTAATAAAATATATTGCAGACAGAGCAAATGTTGCGGTAACACTTAATTTAGTTACTGCTCCTACTGCTACTGAAATAGCACATCAGAATCTTTTTGATGGTGTTGAAAGCATGATGAACAGTGAAAATTATAAGAATTTTCTTAAAATGTCTGCAAACCTTGCCGGATATTCAATGAATAATAAAATACTTATCTTCTCACAATGCCCTACTGCAAGTGCAGTTATGAGTGCTAAACAATGGCATGATAAATTTGAGCAGAAAATAAAGAAAGATGAAAAAGCTTTATGGATATATAAGCCACATATGTATAAGACAGATGATGAAGGTAAAGCATTATTATTTTTACAGCGTTTTCTTCCTACTGCTACTATTGAAACATTACAAAATTACAGACATGGAGATACATATACAATTATATCCGGTTATGGTGTTGCACCTGTATTTGATGTATCACAGGTTGAACCTGAAAAGGATAAACCATTACCTGATATAACCATCAGAAAGCAGATTGACAGTTATTTTGAAAATTCAGAAAAGATTATTGATACGCTTATTAAATGCTCACCTGTTCCTGTATCATTTAATACACTTGAAAGAGATGGCATATTAAATAATGCATATGGATATTATTCAAGAAAGCAAAACAAAATAGTACTAAGGAAAGGTATGTCACCTGCTGACACAATACAGGTATTATCCCATGAAATAGCACACAGCATGATGCATAATCAGGAGATGCTTGATAACGAAACAAGTTATGATTTTACAAAATCAATTAAAGAGATTGAAGCAGAAAGCGTAAGCTATATATTTTGTCAGAGATTAGGTCTTGATACTGAATGTACAAGCTTTGGATATCTTTCAATGTATCTTCCACAGGATAAAGAAAAACGTCTGGAAGAATTAAAAAAGACGTATACAAGAATAGATACCTGTGTTAAGGAATTATCTGATAAATATGATAAACAGATGGAAGCTGATAAACAGCCAAAAACACAGGTTAAGAAAAAAGCAAAGGAAAAGGAAATTGACAGGGCTTCTTAAGGCTCTGTCTGATTTTCTTTAAAGGAGAAAGCAAAAATGAATGAACTAAAAAAATTTGATAAGACTTATGATTCATTAATCACTATCGGTCAGGAAATAGGTAAGATGTATGGAGACTTTTATAACTGCGTAAATTATACAGTCAACAAAGAAGAAAACATTATAGGCTTTACTTATTCATATAATGGTAAAATTTCAAGGAAAGATTTTTCCATAGATGATTTTAATGCAGCAACTAATATGGACATACTTGAAATTTTTGATAATTTGAACCGTCAGTATGATATGGAATTTCTAAAACTGGGAGAACGCATTGCAAATGACAGGTTTAAAGGCTTTATCTGTACGGATTATATTATAAACCGTGACAGTCATACAGTTACATTTAAGCTTGCGGATGATGTTTTAGATACTACTGTTGATATGTCATATGATAAGCTACAGTCATTATATGGAGTTGATGTTGGCAGGACTACGAAGACAATTGAAAACAGTATAACAAAAGATGTCAGACAGCATGTAGAAAAAATTGCTAAAACATTAAAAGAAGTTGATATAAAATCGGACAATGAAATAAAAAATACTATTAACTTTAATAGGTGTTCAAAAGAAAATACATTTTTATTAAACTGTGTGAACCGTTTAAGTAATGTAACACATGCCATAAAGAGTGGTGTAGGAAAAACATTAACAAATCAGTTACAGGCTACAAGGCAGAATTTAAAGGCAATGGGAAAAACATTATCATTAGCATATCAGTGGGAAAAAATGGAAATCAGTATAATGTATTTGCAGGCAAAGGATGCTGCTGTCGGATTTGTGAAGCGTAAAACAGATTTTGATATAGATAAAAAAGCCAGAGATATATTTCATACTAATCTTAATAATCCAAGAGAAGTTGTAGGTGATATATTAACCGGTATTGCTACTGCTGTTATATTTGGTCGTAATTCAACTGAATTTAAAGAAACAGATTTTGGAAGAGGAATAAAAAATTCTCTTCTTAAAAATGCATACAGAGTATATGGTAAGGATAGCCACGAATTTAAACGTATTTCAGAACAGTTTAAAAAAGAGGATAAGGATATTGACCTTAAAATAAGAAAACTTGACAGAAAGCTTGGCATAGAAGAAAATAGCATTGATAATGTTTTAAAGATGTATGATGAGCTTAATACAGCACTTGGAGAGATAGCTGACTGCACATCTGAAGAATTATCCAAAATATATGCCAAGCAGACAGAGCTAACTGCGAGTATGCAAAAGAAAGTCATTAAACAGATGAGCAGGGAGTAATTATGAATCAGAGAAAAGCTGAAAAATTAATGATAAAAGAAAGTGAATTAGTAGATAAAATCAATGAATACAAGCCGGAATTTCGGGCAAATCTTTTAAAGCACGGACTTGTAGATGAAAACTATCAATATATTAAGGAAGAATATAAAAAAGAAGCTGTTAAATGTATGCCGCCTGAATATGCCAAGCTTTGTAAACAATTAAAAGCTGTAAGAGCTAAAATGTATAAGATGGCTTTGCAGGAAAAAAAGATGGTTATGAAAGCTTTTAATTTGACTGAAGCAGACTGGGATGCTTTAGGAGATGAACCTGAACAGGATAAAGATAATACTTCCCCACCCGTTGAAAGCTTTAAAGTATCTGAAGAAGGCTTAAAAAAACTTGCACATCTTGCCGGATTTGATAATCCTGAAACGGCTGATAAAGATGTAATACTGACTAAGAAAAATAAAAATAAATCTGTAGAACGTATCTGATTATATTTGTTTTATTTATTGACAATAAGAATAATTTTCAGTATATTATAGTTAAATATTGTATTGCGTAATTGTAAAAATACAATACTGTAATTTTTCAATTCGTGAACAGAAAGGGCAGATATCAGTCTGCTCTTTTTTGTTTATTCAAAAATAGTGAATATCAAATTACAAGACCGCTGTTTAATCAGTGGTCTTTTTTATTGCAAATTCTTAACATGCTCATAATAAAAGAGACTTATCATACAATTTTTAAATTTCCTTTTTCGTACAATGTATACATAAAAATAATTATCAGGTGGTGAAATTTATGGATAAAGACACATTAAAGAAATTTTACAACCTACATAAGAAAGATATTCATACTGCCTACAGTACAAAATATGCAGAAAGAACGAATGAGCAGCAAAATTTAATCCGGGCATTTTCAGATATGTATAAGGAAGTATTTGACTGCCGACCTGTATATAAAAAAGATTTGCAGATACTTGAAGATAAACCGCCTATGAGATATATAGATGCACTTAATCTTTTAAAATCTGCTATTAACTGTCATATAATACAGCTTTCCAAAAACGGAAATCCTGTTGTATATCGTAGCACTACTGCTTCCCTGCCAGACGGAAGGGAAACGAACTGGTATGAAGAAGACATGGAAACACTGGTACATGAGCTTATGTGGGATACCAACGCACAGGATTTATTAAAGAAAATGATATCGGAAGAAAAAAATCCTAAAACAATTCAGAAAAATAAAAAGGAGCATGAAGGGCATGAAATTTGAAAATAAAGATATAAAAATAAATATTTCAACTTATTCAGATAAGCATTTATGTATAAGCTTTGAAACAAAAGAAGAAGGTTTTGAAGAGCCTGTGGCTGTCATAACGAAAGATTTTGATACAATATTGAAGCCATACACTCAGTTTGTCACACATGAGCAAATTTTAAAAATGCTTGAAAAAGAAAATTTAGGTCTTCTTGCAGGAACAGGACTTAAAGGCACAGATACTTACCCGCTTGTTATGTTTAATCCGCAAAAATTAGCTGAAGAAAACATTGAAGGACTGGAAGTATATGAAAGACTTAATAAATTAACAGAAAATGATAGAAAAGATTATTCCATGCATTATAAAGCCGTAAAAAATGCCAAGAGAAACAGGGTGAATGAAGTTGAATATGAACAGTAATGAATACATTGAATTAAGAAAAAAAGTTGAAGAATCACTTAACAATGCTGATACTTCTGTGCTTCTGCATATTAATGATTTTGGGCTTGAAGGCACATTTAAGTACACCAATATAAGCAAACTCTGTAACAGCATAGATGATTTTCTTGATATACAGGATTTTATATATGGATATTTCAATGTCAAAGATGAACAGATAGAAATTAAAACACTTGAGCTTGAAGGAAATACATATGTTCTTAAAGAGTTAAAGCTTGAAAAAAGCGACATTAAGAACCAGAAAGACTTTTTTAAGGCATTTGATAAATTTCTTGAGGATACAGGTATTGATTTTAAAATGCAGAAAGGCATTGGATGGAAAAGTTACATTACTCCCCTGCTTAAAATGTATATGTTTGAAAGGCAGAATAATACTCTTAAAAAAATAAACGCCCGTATTTTTTTTAATTATGACCGAATAGGTAACATAATAAATATGGAAAAACTGTATCAGATGAGATATGAAGATGATTTAAAAAAACTTACATCCAGTACGGCTTCTAAAAACATGCCGGATATTGATACAGGTCTTGGTAAGCCTTTAAAACTTGATTTAGCTAACTATAACACATACAAGGATATGGTAAAGGTTGATAAAGGTTTAAAAGCTTTGTGGAACAATGATGAAACATATCTTAAAGATAAGGCAGCTTTTTTAATAAGGGTTGAAGATAATCTGGGAATCAAGGTATGTAATATTTTTAACCAGCTTATGCTTAATAATATTGATTTTGAAATAAGCATGATGAGAAACAAAGATATAATCAAAAAACAGTCAATTATTAAAAATAAAAAGGAGAAAAGCTTATGATGTCAAATTTTGCAAATCCTTTTCTTGCACAGGCAAAGGATAATAATGGAAACTTAAAAATGCTTGAAGATACAATAAGAAGCCATAAGGATTATTGTATTTTTGGAATTGCAACAACAGGTATAGATGATGGGGAAACTGAACACTACCCTACTAAAATTGTATTAAAGAAAATGAAATATGATGTAACAGCAAGATTATATGCTGAAGATTACAGCCTTAACCTGACTGTTAAAGCACCTGACTCAGCTGTAAGTGCTGCATTAGAAAATGAGCGTTATGATGCACTTAAGGAAGCAGGCATTGATAAAGACGATTATGTAAAGGGCATAAATGTTAAATCTATTGAAGAAACCCAGAATGAAATTAAGTATTTCTTATCTTCTCTTGGCGATACAGTAATGATTGCACAGAGCAATATTGATTTTTCAAAAAAATATCTTGAAAAAATCGGTTGTGAAGACATTATTAATGGCAGAAATGTAATTGATTTTACAAAGCTTTTAAAAGAATACTTTGAAGGCAAGGATGATTCTTTAAAGAGATTTTCACTTGACAGCGTATCAAAATATATTAAAGCACCAAGTCTTACAGAACAGGATTTATCAGTAAAAAAGGTAAATCTTGCAAATGATATCATTACATATATCGGAAAGCAGGAAGATATCGTAAGTAAAATGGCTGAACATATACAGGCTGAAGATAAAAAGAAACAGGCTGAGTATGATGCATTTGTTGAAGAAGGCAAAGCAAAATATGCAAATGCAGGTTATAAAGATAAGTTTGATATGCTTATAAACAGAAGTAACTTGCAGACAGATGTTAAAAATCAGAAGGACTTAAACACATTACAGGATACATTAAAGAATAATAAGGATTATTGCGTATTACAGATTGCCACAACGGGATTTAAGCCTAGCGAAGCAGACATAATCAAGCTTACATGTATCTATATTAAAAATAATGATGGTAAATACAGACCGGCTGATAAGCTTGAATTTAATATTGCGGCATCTCCACAGAATATTATCAAAGCAGAAAATAACAAGAGCTATGATTATTTTGGTGAAGCAGGTATTGATTTACAGGCTTATAAAAATGGTGATTTTGTTTCAAAAGAAACTGCCGTAAACAGTCTTAATGAATTTTTATTAAAGTATCCATGTACTCTTGTATGTGGAAGTGGTACTGATTTTACAAAGAGATTTCTTGATACATTAGGACAAATTAAGTATCCGGAATGCGTGGACTTTAATCAGGCTCTTAAGGAATTTGAATACAATGCCATTATGGAAGGTTTATATGAGCCTATAGCCCTGCCTACTAACTTCAGTTTAAAAGATGTATGTGAAGCAAGAAAAAATGCTCTTGGTACTTGTTATGACCTTACAGGTACATTTAATAAAGCAAAGACAGTTGCAGTACTTATCAATGAAATAGATAAGAGCATTGAAGGCAGATTAAAACCTGTTTTAATTCAGGATACCAAAACTGCTATAAACGAAAGCATTGATACAGAACATACAGACAGTTTAACTGATGCACCGGTTGAAAAAGAAACTGGATTTGATGATTATAAAACAGAAAATACAGAAGAATACATTGATTTTGGTGACAATTCAGGTGAATACAGCCATATGTATGAAAACGCTGAAGAAACTGTCGATTTTAATTTTACAGCTGATACATCTGATTATGAAATTGAAGACTTTAATAACAATGAATCTGATATACCGCCTGAAGTATTTGTACCATATGATGAGCTTCAGGATATGGATTCTGATACAACTGAATCTGCTGTTAAAAATCATACAGAACCGGTAGCAGCTATGATGGAAAATGACAATGCAGACAGTACTGTAAGACAGATTTATTCAAATTTAAAAAATGACCATGTTGATGTAGTCACCGGTAATGTAACCAAAATAGGTGAAGCTGCTATTCCACATGTGTCAGAGGCATTAAAAAATGATACGAATACATCAGATGAAAAAGAAGCCTCAGATGAAGCTATATTATATGAGCCTGTAGAAAAGCATGAGCCAAATATAGTAATTGACCTTACTGCTGTTGTTGAACAGCTTAAGTTTCATAACGAACTGTTAAAATCCCAGAATGAACAGCTTATATTGCAAAATAAAAACAATGCTGAGATGATTAAGGAATATAAAGAGCAGAATGTTATATTAAAAGAGCAGAATAAATTAGCGGATACACAGCTTAAGTCAATGGAAAAGCTCTTATCTGCCATTGAAAAGCAGAATGAGGTTTTAAATGTACAGGCTGAAGCTGCCGTTAATACAGCACAGTATATTGACAAGCATGGTTTTACCCAGTACAGAAAAGCCAATATACAGGTGAAGTCAAACGAAAATGCAGGCTGATAATACAGACTGATGTGTAAAGATTAAAGCGGCTTGTAATTACAGGGCAAGCCGCTATGTTAGAGATTCGGATAAGAGGAAAAAATATGTATTACACACAAAAAATAAAAGAAGACGTACCAATAAGGGATGTAATTGAATATTACTACGGACAGCAGCCGGGAAAAGGCGGTATACACTGCCCTAATCCGGCTCATAGGGATAGTAACCCAAGTGCAAGCATTAAGAACAACAGATGTAAATGTTTTGCATGTAACCAGAGCTTCAGCCCTATAGATATTGTAATGATGAATGAATCTGTAGATTTTCCTACAGCATGTGAAATATTAATTGACAGATTCGGACTTGAAGAAAGACTATATTCGGATAAAGAAGATGAAAAGGTAAAAGATAACCGTTTTAACTTCTACGGCAGTGAATTAAAAAATATAGGCTTACAGTACAGTCCTGAAATAAGGGATTTGTATTATGAAGCACCTGACCAGTTCTGTATACTTATGTCAAGAAAAATTGCTGAAGGGTATCAGAAATATTATACAAGACAGGCAGAGATAAAAGAAAATATAAATTATTTTAGGAATCTGTTAGGTGATGAGCTTGAAGAAGCAGAAAAAACTTATGACCTTTATAAAGACTTGAGAAAGAAATACGACATAGTTAAGTACTCTCCTAAACAGGGAGAACTTATGCGAAAATTTATTTTATATCAGTCTTATGAAAATGACTTGGAAAACTGTAATGAAAAGATAGAAGAAATTATGCAGACATTAGCAAAGGTTGTAGCATATGAAAAGGCTTTAACAGATATAGATAAAGCTAAAATAAGAAAAACTGATAAAGAACTAAAAGCTGAAGATAATACAGTTTCCAAGGCAGTAAAAAAACAGAACATATATGATAAAGAGATTTGTTAAAAAATGAGGTGACAGATATGGATAGAAAATATTATCTGATAAACAGTTTTGGAAAAGCTGTTGAATATGAACATGAGCCAAGAATTAAGATACTTACAATGCAGGATATAAATAAGGCTTATAAAGTGATAAAGCATGTTGTGCCTGATTTGGACGACTATACGCTGTGTATGTCAACAAGAGGCAGCAATATGTTATTTTATAAAGAAATTGAGCATGATGGCAAAGCAGATATAGTAGGATTTCAGCTTACATTTTCAATAGTAGATAAAGAAGAACCAATTGACATCAGTTTATTCATTCAGAATAAAAGTAAGTTTACAGAGTTTTTGCAGAAATACAGACTCCCGGCTGATGTTGAAGATGAAATGAAAACAACAAAAAATGTAAAGTTATTTAATATAACAGGAAAAACTTATAAGGAAGATAACTTTGCTGAGTATGTAAGGGAACATGAAGAACAGCTTGGTGAATTACAAGATGCATACCAGATGGAATTAAAAGACCCGCTTGCTAATAATAAGAGCTTGTACTTAATGGCAACAGGTGAAAACTGTAATGTTTCAAAAAAATCTGCCTTAGTATGGGCTATGTATAATACAATAAAGCCTAAGCTGTCAGAAGCCGGATATGAAAAGATATTATATGGTTTTGATAAATGTGCCTGCATAACATTTTTAAAAGAGGATAAGGAATATCGTATAAATATATTTAAAGACAGACAGGATAATCCGTTGCTTGATTTTAATGGATTTTTATATGCATCAAAAGGTGAGGATTTAGAAGAAATATGTAATAAAGAGGTGGATAACTTCTTAAAAGATTTTAACCAGATGGAATCAAGTATCTTGGAAATTGGTAATGTAAAACAGCTTGGTGAAAATATATGTGACTACTGCTCTACCAAGGATTTGAGTTATCTTACAAAGCCTGCGGTAACTGAAAAACCCATAGGACAGACATATAAGGTTAAGCAGCAGGAGCAGCTTAAAGTTGGCTAGATATTATTATGAAGTGCAGAATATTGAGTTAATTTAATTCGATATTTTGCACTTTTAACTTATATGTTGAGTTAAAAATAAATTAAAACGAATTAAAAAGAAATAAAGAAAGAAGCTTTAAGAATAGAACTCGACCTATACAAAAATTCTTGAAAAATTTCTAATAAAAACTATAAAAAGGCTTATATAAACAAGGTATTAAATTAAAAATTGATAAACTATAAACACAAGAAAAACTCAGCAAAAATAAGTAACATAATAAGTAAAAAAATATATAGGAAGGATAAAGATTATGGCAGATACAACTACAACTGCCCCTGTAAGTCCTGAAGAACTTGAAAAAGAACGAAAGACTTTATGGGCTATATTAAAAGAATGGCTGGATAACTTATTAAATGATAAGAAAGCTGTTAAATTATTTGGTGAGCTTAAAGAACAAATGCAGGATATGGCTGATGCTATTGATGAAAATGCCAACCGCAATGAAGAAGTTCTTGGTGAAATGGTTAAGCTTAATCAGGTAATGTATGATAAGATACATGACCTTGATGTTTCAGATAATGAGTATGAACATAAACTTAATGAGCTTAATGACTGTGTTACAAGACTTCTTGACGTAACGGAAAAAATTGGCAAATCACAGGAGATTGCAAAGGAACAGGTACTTAATGCTCTTAAGGATATTCCTGATTTTGCAAAGACTAATTATGAGCTTAAGGTTAATTATGATGATAACCCTAATCATGTTTTGCTTATTAATAAGGCTGCGGTGGAAAACAGTGCTATTCCTGATGTTGTTCGTGTTATCCCTAACATGGATGGTACTATTTCAGTTGATACTATGGATATGAAGGATTTTAAGAAGGAATATGCAGGTAAGGATATCCGTACTATTAGTGAGGATAAAATCCGTGATGATGAAATTGCACAGCATTATGGTATTACAGACCGCCCTGTTAATGATATTGACCGTCTTATAGATATGGCAGGCATACAGCTTAAAGATGCATTGCAGTGTGAACAGGCAATATGTAAGAACCAGATTGAAATGTATAAGAGAAAGAAGCTTAATAATGAGCTTGCAAGAAAAGATTATCAGAATACACTTTCAGTACCGGCTTATGAGAACGGTAAGGAATACGCTGAAGGCGATATCAAGCTTGTAAGAAATACAAAACGATTTAAAGGTAAAACTCTACATGATAAGTTTACTTTTACGCTTGGAGACTGCCGTGTGGATTTCAATGTGCAGGCAACAGGTGATTTTACAGCTAAGTTTATTCCTAAAGTTGGTAAAGATATTGAAATATCTGATACAGTTAATGGAATTACTACAAATAAGAAGATGCGTGATGAACGCCCTGCTCTTACATTTAAAAGAGCAACTAACAGTATTGAATTTGGTGATTACCACAATGTAAAGTATCAGCAGATTATTCATTCAGAACTTTTTAGAAATCTTCTTAAGCAGTTATATATTGACCCTGATGTTGTACAGGAGAAGATGGATAATACATATGGCAGGGTTGCCATGATTGCTACTGTTAAGAAAGAGCATATGGATAAGGTGTATAAAATCGAAGATGTTCTTAAGAAAGCTAATCCGGGTAACATATACAGAAGTGAAAATGATACAACTTATATATCGTCACATATTGACGGCACTGATAAAAACCTTATATATGATTTCGACAGGGAAGGAAAAATATTTGGTGTAATGTTGCAGCAGGCTAACGGTGAGTATAAACGTATCATTGACTACAGCAAGCAGATTGTACGACCTGACCTTATAGATGATGATGTAAAGAAAAGCTTTAATCAGATTGATAAGGTGTTTAACACAAGCTGGGGAATTGAAACAGAACTTATGGAAGAAATCTATAATGAAACTGTTAAAGAAAACAACAGAGATAAGGATGCCAAGTCAAAAGATGCAAAGGTAAATAAGTTAGAAGGCAATAAATACATTGATGATGATATGATGCCTATTTACTAAAAAAATAAGCCTTGTAGCGGCAATTTCATATTGCTGCTACAGGCTAAAATAAATAATAAGGAAGGTAAAAAATTATGTTAGTATCAACTAAGGAATATTTAGAATTATTTGAAGGTGCAACACCAGATGAAAGACAGGAGCTTATTAAAGATATGAGCATTGAGGAAGCCGAACTTCTTCACGATTATGGCTATGATGTATTTCTTAATGATGGAGAAGTTACAAAGGTAGTCAAGAACGAAGAGAGATACGCAAAGCGTATGAAAGAAAATAAAATGATTGGCTAAGGTTGTCAATGAACAATTTATAAGTTACAATACACCTATCTAATGAAAGGTAGGTGTATTTTTATGTTAATATCCAACGAAGAATATTTAGAATTATTTGAGGGTGCAACACCAGATGAAAAATCAGAATTAATTGATGATATGAGTATAGAAGAAGCTGAACTTCTTCACGATAATGGCTATAAAGTATATTTAAACAATGGAGAAGTTGTCAGAGTTGTAAGCAAGGACGGCAATACAACATGGTATGCTTCAGGCTGCAAGAATAATTAAATATTACTTTAAAAAGGGGAACATATGCAATGCGTACTCCCCTTTTATTTTGCTTTGACAACTTTATCAGCAAGTTCTAAAATATTCAATCACCTGTTTAATTAATTTCCTTATATATTTTTTCTAATACTTCCCATTCTTTGTCAGATAATTTATTTAATGAAGAAAGGATTTTATCTTTAAAAGGTATATTCTGATTATCACAATGATTATCACAATATTTTTCTCCTGTTCCGTTTATCAGCCAGTCTTCATTAACATTACATTTTTCACATATAAGCTGTATTGTGGCTTTTGATGGAGAACGCACTCCTGTTTCATAGCTTGATAGATTGCATTTTGGTATGCCTAAATACTTTGCAAAAGTATCCTGAGTTTTTCCATATTCAGACCCTTTTCTTATTTCTTTTATTCTATTTTTCATTTCAACCACCTCGCTATTAATTCTTTTTTATATTTTAATTATACACCATTAATAAAAAAATAACTATAAAAAAGCTTTTTTATCATACATTGTACGATTCACATTGACATTTTTAATACATTGTATTATAATATAAATATACAAAGTATTATTTTAGGGGAATTTTAATATGAGTAAATATGAAATTAAACTTAATGAAACTGAATATGTAACTGTAGTATTTGACACATCTATAGAACCGGAAATTATAGTATTAAGACTTCAAAGAGTACACCGTAAGAATAAAGAATTAAAAAAATGTCAGACATTAAATGTATACACAAAGAATGATAAAGGTAAAAAAACATTTATAAGACCTGCAATGCCTGATGAAGAATCAGATGCACAAAATAAAGCCTTAGACATATATGAAATGGCAATGTAGATAAAAAGGAGACTGTCTATGAAGATTATGAGCAGCTACGGCATTGAAATTAAAAATATGAACAAAATATTTTACCCTACTATTGCTGTTTATAATAAGGCAGTTTCTTTTTGTATTTACATGTTCCCTTTTGTTTTACTCTTCTGCGTCATCTTCTATATGTTCTACAGCTTTATTAATATCACAATGCAGATAATTACAGATATTGTCTAATATAGCCATTGAGATATATTTGTTCTTTCTTATTCTTTGTCTTTATGGGAAACAATAGTTTCCTGATTCCGCTTATTTGCTATTATAAGTTAATAAAAATCGTACACAACATATTGCATAATTTTTGTTATTTGTAGTACAATATAAAAAAAGGAGGCGACATATATGGAAGATTCAATTATACGAATAATGCTTAAAGATGAATATGACAGAACATTAAGGATGATAGAAAGCTACAAAGATGAATTACAAAAATATTCTATAGGCAGTCCTGTAATAAGAAAACATAGTAACAATTCATATATGTATCTTGCTTATAGAGATAATGGAAAAGTTATTAATAAATATATTGGCAATATTAATTCAGAAAAGGTAAAAAAACTTGAAAAAGATTTAATGAAACGCAAATACCTGTCTGATGTCCTTAGCAAAATGGAATTTGAAAGAAAAGAAATTGAAATATGTTTAAAAGCAAGTGAAAAATTATATATTGACAAAAACAATGTAAAAAATAATAAAGAAAAGCTTAACACCCCAGTTTCAAAGAACAATATAGCAATTAATGATTTACAAACAGCTATGCAAATTAAATATAATAAAGAGCTTTTTCGTGAAAAAATAAGAGAAAAAATAAAAAATAAGGCATAATTGATTCGCTTTTATGAATAAAGCCTAATTTCCAATATAAGAAAGAAGGTAATTAATATGATTAATGCAGATATATATACGTTAAAGCATAAAGACATAGATGTAATATATTTTTGGAAAAACAATTCCGAAATACTTAATGCTGCTATTATTAAAGTTGCAATAAAATATCTTCCTTTGTCTTTAAAAAGAATCATTTATAATACTGATGAATTTGTAGAGCAGCCTGAAGATAAGGATTTTTTTATTCTTAACGGTGAAGGAATCTTCTTACTTGATAATTGGCTTTCAGACAGAGAAATTCCTTTAAGCAGAGATAATTATAATGCTTATATAAAAAAAGAGCTTACAGCAAGGCAATGGATGTTTGAAAATTATGCTATGTCTTTTACTGATTGTTATTGGATTGAAAAAGAAAATGACAATCTTACATGGAAAGATATATGTCAAAAATTAAGTGAAGTAGACCACTTTGTGAATGTGCAGGATGAAAACAGACACTATAAAGGTACTAATGCTACTCTGGGCGGACAATTAGAAAAATTCTGGTATAAAGAAAATGATACGCTTAAATTATGTAAGAAAAATGAGCCGTTGTATGATATATTAAGTGCCAGAGAGATTATTGCTTCTTTAATATATGAAAAACAGGGAATGATTCCTGATAAAGATTTCTGCAAATATGATTT
>ERZ791905.1130-NODE-1130-length-19291-cov-2.512425_pt1 | contig 19291 bp, 23 predicted proteins | sample MGYA00510147_ERZ791905 | MGnify/ENA primary metagenome ERZ791905 (study PRJEB30046, sample SAMN00792084) | human gut metagenome | study: EMG produced TPA metagenomics assembly of the A metagenome-wide association study of gut microbiota in type 2...
AGGAATTTTGCAGGCTCTGTGGTAGAGTAAAATCAAACCACAGGGCTTTTTTCTTTGGATTTTCCTGCACCAGAAGGAGGCGTGTAAAATGAAAGAACAAACCACCCGAACCCCGCCCAAACTGCGCGTCCTGAGCGCGTTTCTGGCGGTAGCCATGCTGTTGACCCTGCTGCCTGCGGCGGCGTTTGCGGCACCGGCTGTAAAAACATTTGACGTACACGAAGGCAGCGTAAAGATTGATGTTCCGCAAATTAAAGGCGCGGCAGGCGGCAAATTTGCCGATAATAAAATTAACAACACTTTAAATTTTTTTGTTTTAAAGCAGCTGTATACAGCCCTGCCTTTAAGCATGAGAAACGATGACGTTATGCGCACCGCTTACGATAAAACCTTTAAAGCCAAAGACGGCAGCGAAGACGCGCGCGAATTTGTTGAAGACGTGGCCGGTTTTGTTAATTTTAAACTGCGCTGCGACCTTGAAGATGTAAAACAGTACGGCGGCACCAGCGTGCCAAGCTATGATTTGCAGGGGCAGTATACCGTGCATTTTAAAGGCGATAATTATTTAAGCGTTGAACAGCGCGGTTACATTTACACCGGCGGCGCTCACGGCATGACGCTTTTTAATGCGGCAACGTTTGATTTAAACACCGGCAGGGAGCTCGAACTGGCCGATTTATTTAAAAACGGCAGCAACTATCTGGAACGCATCAATAAAGTTGTTGCAGTCAAGGTAGCCGAAGACTCCAGAATGTTCTTCGGGCCGGTAGAAGTAAAAGACGGCGACCGTTTTTATATTCAGGACGGCAAAAATCTTGTAATTGCCTACCCGCCTTATGAAGTTGCTCCTTATGCGGCTGGCGTTGTAACTTTTGCCATTCCGCTGGACGGCTTGAGCGATATTTTGGCAGTTGATATAAAATAACGCCTCCGAACCTTAAAAATAAAATTAAAATCTATTTATTTTAGCAGGCTGAAATGTTATAATAAATTTAGTCAACGGGGACTTCACAAATTGGTGGAGTCCCTTCTTTTTTAATATTTTGAAAGGTGAGGAAGTGATTTTATGGCAAAAGCAGAAGTAAAACAAAAAGGTTTCTTCGATAAAGCGATGGACTTTATTGAAAAAATCGGCAATGCCATGCCGGACCCTGTCAGCCTGTTTATTATTCTGGCGATTGTGGTTGTAATTCTTTCTGCTGTTTTGGGAAGCATTGGTTATGGTGCTGTGCATCCCGGTACCGGCAAAACCATTCAGGTGGTAAATCTTTTAACTAAAGATGGTTTCCGCGATATGTACAGCAAGGCTGTTGCCAACTATTCAAACTTTGCGCCGCTGGGCATGGTAATGGTATGTATTATCGGCGCGGCTGTTGCAGAAAAGAGCGGGTTCCTTGTAACCATGATGAAACAGGTTATGGGCGACGCCAAATCGTGGATGGTAACCTTTGCCATTCTTTTTGTTGCAATTAACGCTAACCTTGCGGGCGACGCCGGTTATATTGTTATGCCGCCGCTGGCAGCAGTGATTTATATGGGCATGGGGCGCAGCCCTGTTTTGGGCATGATTGTTGCCTACGCCGGTTGTGCAGGCGGTTTTAGTGCCAATATTATGCTTGGCATGACGGACGCTCTGGCTTACGGCTTTACTGAAAGCGCGGCACGCATGATTGACCCTAACTATCAGGCAACTATGGCCATTAACTGGTACTTTTTAATTGTATCCTGTATTTTGCTTGCTGTTTTTGGTACGCTGCTGACGGAAAAATTCCTGGTAAAACGTTTCCCGACAACCAAAGAAGATTTATTAAAATATAATTTTGACGAATCGGAAGGGCAGATTACCGAGGCACAAAAGCGCGGCTTAAAATGGGCTGTTATCGGACTTGTAATTTTTGTAATTGCGCTTGTTGCCGCCTGCATAGGTGATGACCCGCTTCTGGCAGACCCCAAAACACATTCTGTTATGACTAATGGTTCTCCGTTTATGAACGGCATTATTTTAACGGTTACAGTTGCTCTGTTTGTTGTTGGTGCCTGCTATGGCTTTGGCTGCGGCAAATACAAAAATGACCGCGATTTATTTGCCGATATAACTCTTGGCTTTAAAGATATGGCCGGTTACATTTTTATGTGCTTCTTTATTGCTCAGTTTACCAGTTATTTTGCATGGAGCAACCTGGGCATTGTAATGGCAATTAAAGGCGCAGAAGCTTTAAAGGCAATGGAATTTACCGGTGCACCGCTTCTGATTGGGCTTATTTTTGTATCGTGCCTTGTTAATATTCTTATCGGTTCTGCTTCCGCAAAATGGGCAATTCTGGCGCCGATTTTTGTGCCGATGCTGATGCTGATGGGCTTTGACCCGGCCGTTACGCAGGTTTCTTACCGCATAGGCGATTCCATTACCAACCCGCTGTCGCCGTTGTTCCCGTACTGCCCGGTTATTTTGGGCTTTGTACGCAGGTATGCGCCGGAAATGGGGCTGGGCTCCGTTATCGCCAACATGGTGCCGTTTTCCGTTACTTTTACGGTTATCTGGATTATCCAGCTTCTGGTATGGATTTTCCTCGATATTCCTCTTGGCCCGGGCGGCGGTATTTTCCTTAACTGATAATTTAAACGTAAATACAGCGGCTGCTTGAAGGGCAGCCGCTTTTATAAGGAGTATGGCTATGTACTACACAAAAATTGCAATTTCCGTTCATGGCAGTTCCGCGCATGGCTCTACGCCGCATTTAGGCAAAGACGCTATTGTTGCGTCATCGTCTTTTATTTTAAACGCGCAGGCTCTTGTAAGCCGCTTAAACAATCCGCTTAAGCCGCTGGTATTTACGGTAAGCGGTGTTAACGGAGGCACGCAGTTTAACATTATTACCGATTTGGTAAAAATGACGGCTTATTTATATGCCGGTGATGAAGAAAACCTTAAAGCCGCACAGCCCGGCCTTACGGCAATTGCCCAAAGCACAGCCGCAGCATTTGGCTGTACGGCAGAAGTTGAATTCGGCCAAGTGCAGAAAAACGGAGGTGAGGCATGATGAACTTTAAAGAAGTTGCTTTAAAAGAAGAAAGCTATATTTTAGAGCAGCGCCGCTGGCTGCACGCCCATCCGGAACTTGGCACCAAAGAATATAAAACAACGGAACATATTGTAAACGAACTGAAATCTTTCGGCATTGAAGTGCAGGTGTTTGATGATATTACCGGCTGCATCGGCATTATCCGCGGGGAACAGCCCGGACGCACGGTAATGCTGCGCGCCGATATCGACGCACTGCCGATACAGGAAGAAAACGACTGCGGCTTCTGCTCGCAGAACGACGGTGTTATGCATGCCTGCGGGCACGACTGCCATACGGCAATGCTGCTGGCTGCCGGTAAAATGCTGGCGGCGAATAAAAATCAGCTGCACGGAACGGTAAAACTTTTATTCCAGATGGCGGAAGAAATTGGGACGGAATCGCGCCATTATGTTGAAAAAGGCTGCCTTGACGATGTGGACGCCGTTTTTGGGCAGCATGTATGGGCTTTAATGGACAGCGGCACGGTTAATTTTGAAGACGGCGAACGCATGGCGTGCAGCGACCGCTTTACAATTACCGTAACCGGTAAAACCGCACCGGCGGATAAGCCGCAGCAGGGCAGTGATGCCGTACTTGCGGCGGCAGCCGTTGTTATGGCACTGCAAAGCCTTGTAAGCCGTATTAACAACCCGGAAAACACGCTTGTAGTAACAACCGGCATGATGAACGGCGGCAGCGCAGATGCCGTTATTGCCGGTAAGACAGAACTTGTGGGCACAGTAAGAACTTTTAATAAAGAATTCCGTAAAGGCATGCCGCAGCTTATTGATGATATTGCCAAAAAAGCAGCGCTTACCTATGGCTGCGAAGTTAGCAGCACCTATTTCTTCGGGCCTGCGCCGCTTATTAACGAACACCATGATTTAAACGAAATTGCCCGCAAGGCAGCCGTAAAAATTATGGGCGAAGGCTGCCTGAGCCATTTGGATAAAATGACGGGCGCGGAAGATTTTTCGGTATTTATGGAAAAAACCAAAGGCGTGTATGGCTTTATCGGTGTGCGCAACCTTGCCAAAGGGCTGAACTGCGTGCATCACCACCCCAAATTTGCGGTAGATGAGGACCAGTTAAAATACGGCGCCGGTATTTATGCGCAGTTTGCTTACGATTATTTAAACAGTGATGCCAAATGAACAAGCTGATGAAAATAATACTGCTGCTGGTGCTGGCTGCGTTTTGCAGCCTGGCATCGGCGCAGGAACCCGATTATGCGGACACGGGCAGCTGGGCGTACTGGCGTGTTGGCGAAAGCAAGCCGTCCGATTTATTTATTGTGTGCCCTACCGTTGACCTTGGCACGGGCGGCAATAAAAATATGAGCCTTACTGATAACGAAGCCAAAAAGAATTTTTACGGCGCACTTAATATGGAGCGCGGCATTTATGAGCAGCATTGCCGTATGTATGCGCCGTATTACCGCCAGGCAGTGTTGGCAGATTACGATTTGCCGGCAAACGAGGCAGAGCCTTATTTTAACCTTGCCTATAAAGATGTACGTGCGGCCTTTGTATATTATATGCAGCACGAAAACAACGGCAGGCCGTTTGTGCTTGCAGGGTTTTCGCAGGGTGCGGAAATGTGCCTGCGTTTGCTGAAAGAGTTTGGCGCTGCGGATTTTGTGCAGGATAACATGGTTGCCTGCTATGCAATCGGCTGGCGCTTTACGCCGCAGGAGGCGGAGCAGTACCCCTATATCCGCCCGGCGCAGAGTGCTGACGATTTGGGCACGGTGATTATGTTTAACAGCGAAGCAGCGGAGGTAACGGAATCGCTGATGGTGCCGCAGGGCACAAAAAGCTTTTGCATTAACCCGCTGAACTGGCGCACTGACGAAAAAGCGGCGGCAAAAACACTGAACGCCGGTGCGTGCTTTACGGATTACAGCGGCAGCATTACGCGCGAAGTGCCGCAGCTTACGGGCTGCTATATCGATACGGAGCGCGGCGTGCTGAAAGTGACGGATGTGGATAAAAAAGATTATCCGCCGGTGCTGTCCGTTTTTACGGACGGTGTTTACCATTTGTATGATTACCAGTTTTTTTACCGCAATTTGCAGCAGAACGTAAATTTGCGCATAAAAACTTTTATGGAAGAAAGGCAGGGGCAGAATGCAGCTTAACAACTTGCCCAAAATAAAAATTTTAGCAACGGGCGGCACAATCGCCGGCAGCGCGGAAGCAGCCGACAAATTGACAGGCTACACCGCAGGCACTATGGGCGTGGAAAGTTTAATTGGCGCCGTGCCGCAGCTGGCAGATGTGGCCGAAGTCAGCGGCGAACAGCTTGCCAATATCGACAGCTGCGACATTACCAGCGATTTGTGGTTTAAGCTGGCGGCGCGCTGCAACGAGCTGATGGCTGACGGTAACGTGGACGGCATTGTTATAACGCACGGCACGGATACGCTGGAGGAAACCGCCTACTTTTTGAACCTGACGGTGAAAGGCGACAAGCCCATTGTGCTTACCGGCGCTATGCGGCCGGCAACGGCAATCAGCGCGGACGGCCCGCTGGATTTGCTGAACGCCGTTAAAACTGCGGCCTGCCCCGATGCCAGAGGTCAGGGCGTACTAGTGGTGATGAACGATATCATCATGGCGGCGCGCTACGCCACCAAAACCAGTGCGTTCAAGGTGGAAGCCTTTCAGGCGCAGCCTTACGGGCAGCTTGGCACAATCGCAGGCGGCAGGGTTTATTTTGAGGCGCAGGTTAAACAGCGGCACACCCTGCAATCCTCCTTTGCGGGTAAAAACTACACCTCTTTGCCCCGCGTGGATATTATTTACACGCACTGCGACGACGACGGCGTGTTTGTTGAAGCGGCGCTGAAAGCAGGCGCGCAGGGCATTGTGTACGCAGGCAGCGGCATGGGCAGCATCCACAAGGGTGCGGAACAGGCGCTGATGAATGCGGCGGCGCAGGGCATTGCTGTTGTGCGCAGTACCCGCGTCAGCGAAGGACGCGTTTTGCCCGCCAACCCTAAATGGGAGGCGGCAGGTTTTATCAGCGGCGGTAATTTAAATCCGCAAAAGGCGCGCATTTTGTTGCAGCTTGCGCTGACTGAAACCAAAGACCCTGCTAAGTTGCAGCAAATTTTTGACGAATATTGATGAAAGAAGGCCATATTATGGCATTGTTGGACCAGATTTTGGAAGAAAACGCCCGCTTTGTGGCGCAGCTGCCGGAAAGCTATCTGCACCGCAACGAAAAGGTAAGCAAATATCCTGCCAGGCAGCTGGCGATTTACACCTGTATGGATACGCGGTTGGTAGATTTTTTAGAGCCTGCCATGGGCATTGCGCGCGGCGAAGCCAAGGTTATTAAGGCGGCGGGCAACATGATTACAGGCCCGTTTGACGAGGTAATCCGCAGCCTGATGGTGGCGGTGTACGAGCTGGGCGTAACGGAAATTATGGTTGTGGGGCACGAGGACTGCGGCATGCAGCATTCCACATCGGCGTCGCTGAAGGAGCGCATGCTGGCGCGCGGCGTTAAGCCGGAGGCGATAGCGGCGGTGGAAGGCGAGTTTGCCAAATGGGTGGACGCGTTCCACCACCCGCGCGAGAACGTGGAAAAAACGGTGGCCGAAATAAAAAGCAACCCGCTGCTGCCCAAAGATATTATCGTGCATGGCCTGCTGTTCTGCCCGGACAGCGGCAGGCTGGAAGTTATTGTGCGTGGCTGATAAGGTGGCGGTATAATGAAAGCAATTTACAAAATTTTGGCGGTGCTGATGGCGCTGTGCTTTGCGGCAACCGGTTTTGCTGCGTCCGTAACGGATAACGAACACGGCGTGCTGAAGCTGGACCGCAAAAACATTGATATGCTGCCGGACAATTTCCGCACGTCGGATTATGCGTTTGAAAAAGGCCTGCTCGGCGGCAAAGAGCCTTCGCGCATCGGCATGGAGAATTTGCGCATCTCCGGCAGCAAAGCGTTTTCCGAATTGGAATATGCGGAGATTTTAAAGCATATCCCGGCAGCGCCGGAGCTGATTTATGATGTTGACCTGCGCGGCGAAAGCCACGGCTACATTAACGGCAGCGCCGTAAGCTGGTACAAGCCTAACGACTGGGGCAACAAAGGGCGCGCGCACGGGGAAATTGTGGCGAGCGAGCAGCAGATGCTGGATGAAATTGCCGCTGTACCGTTTGTGAATATCGGCATTTTGGGCGCGAATAAAGAAATTGTTCCGGATAAATGCTACACATGGCCGGTGGAAAGTGCCGTTACGGAAAAGGCGATGACGGCGAAGCACGGCACAAAATATTTGCGCCTGACCTTAACTGACCATTTAATGCCCCATCATTTAGAGGTTGACCGCTTTGTGCGTTTTTACAAAACCCTGTCCAAAGGTGCGTGGCTGCACTTCCACTGCTTTGCGGGCAAAGGGCGTACTACAACCTTTATGGTGATGTATGACATACTGAAAAATGCGGACAAGGTAAGTTTTGACGATATCGTTATGCGCCAGTTCGCCATCGGCGGCATTAACCTGACGGCGTATAACCCCAACAAACCTGTGTGGCGGCAAAAAGCCGTTACCGAACGCATTGAGTTTTTAAAAGACTTTTACCAATATGTAAAAGCCAACCCCAAACTGCAAAAATCCTGGACGCAATGGGCAACGGAAAACAACCTGCCCTTAGCGGCGGAATAAACAAAAAGCCCTTTACTTTACGGTAAGGGCTTTTTTATCTACATATGCAGGTGAATTTTGGTATAATAATAAAAAGATTACAAAAGAGGTTTAACTATGCCGTTACAAATTGTTGCTGCCGATATTACTAAAATGAAAGTTGATGCCGTTGTTAACGCTGCCAACAATAGTTTGCTTGGTGGCGGCGGGGTGGACGGCGCTATTCACAAAGCGGCGGGGCCGCAGCTTTTGGAGGAGTGCCTGAAGCTGAACGGCTGCAAAACGGGGCAGGCAAAAATAACCAAAGGCTATAACCTGCCAGCACGATATATCATTCACACCGTTGGCCCGCGCTGGATGGGCGGCGCTGCCGGTGAGAAGGAAGCGCTTGTTTCCTGCTATTGCGAAAGCCTGAAGCTGGCAGTTGAGCATAATTGCGAAAGCGTTGCCTTTCCGCTGATTTCTTCCGGCATATATGGCTACCCTAAAGATAAAGCGTTGGAAGTTGCTGTGCAAACGGCGGAAGAATTTTTGCGCGCGCATGACCTGACGGTATATATTGTTATTTTCGACCGTAAGGCTTACCGCATTGCCGCTTCGCTGTATGACGCTATCGAAACATATCTTGACGAAAGCGAAATTGTTGAAGAAGCACCTCGCCTGAGTAATCTGCCGCCTTTAAAAATAAGCAAAAAGTTGCTTAATGCGGCGGTTGCCGAAAAATGCTGCAAATATGAAAGCGCAGACAGAGAACTTGAAGAATTTGTAAGCTATATCGACGAAAGTTTTACGGAAATGCTTTTGCGAAAAATTGACGAAAAAGGCATGACCGACGCCGAGTGTTACCACCTGGCTAACATCGACCGCAGGCTGTTTTATAAAATCCGCAAGGATAAAAATTACCGCCCCAGCAAGCAGACTGCCATTGCTTTTGCCATCGCGCTGAAGCTGCCGCTTGACGAAGCCAAGGAGCTGCTGACGAAAGCAGGCTTTGCACTGTCGCCGTCGCAGGTATTTGACAGGATTATTGAATTTTTCATTATCAACGGCAGGTACGATATTTACGAAATCAATACCGCGTTGTTTGCGTTTGACCAGCCTTTGCTGGGTGCATAAAATGTCGCCTTGCAGGCGACCACAAACGCTGCCGGAAATTTTACAATATGGTTGTAAGCAGAAATGTTTACAGCCATATTTTTATTTTGGAGGGCATTGTTATGAAACAAAACCTGACGGAACTCGTATTTATCCTTGACCGCAGCGGTTCAATGACGGGGCTTGAAGCGGACACTATCGGCGGTTTTAACGCTATGCTGCAAAAGCAGAAAAAAGCGGAGGGCGAAGTGCTGGTAACGACGGTGCTGTTCAACCATGAAAGCAAAACCATCCACGACCGCGTGGCGATTGACAAAGTGCCGCTGCTGACGGAAAAAGATTACTGCGTGGGCGGCTGCACGGCGCTGTTGGATGCTGTCGGCGAAACGGGGGAGCATATTAAAAGCATCCACAAATACGCGCGGGCGGAGGACGTGCCGCAGCATACGCTGTTTGTTATCACAACGGACGGCATGGAAAATGCCAGCACCAAATACAGCTGCGCGCAGGTTAAAAGCCTGATAGAACAGCAGAAAGAGCACGGCTGGGAGTTTTTGTTCTTTGGAGCGAATATCGACGCTGTTGATGTTGGCTGCGATTTGGGCATCGCCAAAGAGCGCGTGGCAAACTTTAACAACGACGCCAAAGGTATTAACCTAAATTTTGCGGTAGTCAGCGAAGCAGTATCCTGCCTGCGTACCGGCAAACAACTTAAAGCAGACTGGAAAAAGAAAATTGACGAGGATTATAAGAATAGGAAAAAATAAAATAAAAAGATGCCTGCTGTTGAATAAATTAAATTTGCAGAAATAGCAATAATATTACTATTTTTAAAATAGCCGAAGTTTTAAATAAAAAACAAAAAGCCTGCCTTTGCATTTGCAAAAGCAGGCTGAATTTTTACAATATTATAATTCTGGTACGCCTGAGTGGAATCGAACCACCGCACGCGGCTCCGGAGGCCGCTGCTCTATCCACTGAGCTACAGGCGCACTATAACATTTGCATTATACCACAAATATGCTGTTTGTACAATCGGGCTTAATGTACGTACTGTTATTTATTTTGCAGACGCCGTTTTTTGTGTTACAATTAGCTTATTAAATAAAACGGAGTAAATTATGCAAAAAAACATCTGGCAGCAGCTTGTTGCCGTTATAATTTTTATATGGGCCTTGTGGAATTATGAAATAACATTATCTCTGCTGAGCAGTGCGCTGGGCATTTTAATGCCGCTTATTACGGGCTGCGTTATTGCTTTTACCATAAATGTGTTTATAGAAAAATTTGAGCAGATATGGATGCGTGTGTTAAAAGACCGTGCTGCAAGGTTTAGAGAGCCGGTTTGCCTTATTGCAGGCTTTATGCTTATTTTTGGCGTAATAACGGCACTGCTTTTTGCCGTTTTGCCGGAACTGCATGCAAGCATTGTTATTTTAAGCCATAAGCTGCCGCAGGATATTGTATATTTTAATGCCTTTTTGCAGGAGCAGCTTTTGTCATGGAATTTTTCGCCAGAAGACGTGGCATATGTGCAAGACAAAATTTATGAATGGCAGGCTGCCGTGGAAGCTTACTGGCAGGCCAATAAAGCGGCTCTGCTTTCGCAGACTTTAAGCATTACGGCTTCTGTTGCCGGTGTGGTGGCAAACCTTGTAATGGGCTTTGTGTTTGCGGTGTATATTCTTCTGGAAAAGAAACAGCTTGCAGTATCATCACGCCGCGCACTTTATGCTTTTTGCAGTGCTGAACGCGCAAGATACATTATTGCGGCGGCATCGCTTGCCAAAAGGATTTGTTCCGGTTTTATCGGTGGGCAGCTTCTGGAGGCTTTCTTACTGGGGCTGATGTGTTTTGCCGGTATGATAATTTTAGGCATACCTTATGCTTTTGTTATTTCCGCACTGGTTGCGTGCCTTGCGGTTGTGCCGTATATCGGTTCCATAACCAGTGCAGTTATAGGCTGCATATTTATAGTAATATCACAGCCGGAAAAAGTTATTGTTTTCATTATCTTTTTCCTTGTACTGCAGCGTATCGAAGGCGATATTCTCTATCCGAGAATTGTCGGCAAATCCGTCGGCCTGCCGGAGCTGTGGCTGCTTGTTGCGGCTATGATAGGCGCAGGGCTTGGCGGCATTATGGGCATGATTATAAGTGTGCCCTTGTGTTCCGTTTTTTATGCGCTTTTCAGCGATTATATCAAACGGCGGCTGCAAACTAAAAAAATGAATGATATTTGAACTTTATGGAGGAATACTTAATGAAGAAAATTGCTGTACTGCGCTGCCTGCGTGTAAGCGCATCCTGCACGGGCAGTGGCTGCCTGCGTGCGTTAAACGAAAAAACAGGCGCGTTTGAACGCTATGGCGATGAAACTTTGCAGGCTGCTGCCGTTTTTACCTGCAACGGCTGCGGCGAAAATAAACTGCCTAACCAGGAAGGCATTAACAAAAAAGTTGAACGCATTATAAAAATGCAGCCGGACGCACTGCATTTAAGTAACTGCACTATGCCCAAAGATGAAAACGGCAACCGTGTAATCTGCCCGGTAATTAAAGAACTGGAAGATAAATTTACTGCTGCCGGTATTGGCGTGGTGCGCGGAACGCATTAACGGCGCAAAGATTAAAGAAAGAGGGTGCTGATGACGGCTAAAATAATTATTTCGGCTGTTAACCCGGAAGAAACCCGCATGGGCATTGTGGAAAACGGCCGTTTGATGGAATATGTTGTTGAGCGCAATAACAGCGCGCAGCTTGTCGGTAGCATCTTTCTGGGGCGTGTATGCAATGTGGTGCGCGGCATACAGGCGGCTTTTATAGATATTGGCCTTGATAAGAACGCTTTTTTGTATTTGGGTGACAAAACAGGCATTACCGAAGGACAGCGCGTGCTGGTTGAAATAACAAAAGACGCCCGCGGCAGCAAAGGGCCTACGGCAACGCTTGATATATCGCTTGCCGGCAGGTATGCGGCGCTGCTGCCGGAAGCAAATTATACCGGCATTTCGCGTAAAATTACCGGCAGTGCCGAACGCAGCCGCCTGAAGAAAATTGCCGATGAAGTTACAAACGGGGCGGCAGGAGCGGTTATGCGCACTAATGCGGCCGGTATGCCGGAAGAAGTTTTGCGTGCTGATTTGCAGCAGCTTATGACAGACTGGCAGATTATACAGGCGCGTGCCAAGCTCGCACGTTCACCGCAGGTGCTGCACCGCGAACTTGATATTTCCGTGCGTATTGTGCGCGACTATCTTAATGCCTGTATTGATGAAGTTGTTGTAGACAGCCCGGCTGTTTACGGGCGTTTGCAGGAACTTTTGCAGAATATTGCCGAAAGCAGAAGCTGCAAACTGCTGCTGCACGACAAACAGACCGATATTTTTTCATACTATCGTTTAAGCGACGATATTGCTTCCATCAGCGACAGGCGTATTGATTTGCCCAGCGGCGGCTACCTTGTTATAGATTATACGGAAGCTATGACAGTTATAGATGTTAACAGCGGGCATTTCAGCGGGCGCGAGAACCTGGCGGAAACCGTAATGCAGATTAACCGCGAGGCGGCGGACGAAATAGCACGCCAGCTGCGCCTGCGCGATATTGGCGGCATTATTGTGGTTGATTTTATCGACATGGATAAAAAAGAATACCGCGAAGAAATAATGGAACGTTTGCAGCAGGTGCTGCGTGCCGATAAAATGAAACCCTGCGTGCAGGATATGACGGTGCTTAACCTTGTGGAAATAACTCGCAAAAAAGCACGTCAGAACTTGTCGGCAGTGCTTTATGCTCCTTGCCCGGTCTGCCAGGGCAGCGGCAGGGTGCAGTCGCAGGAAACGGTAGGGCTTGAAATAAAACGCCGCCTGCGTACGCTTCTGGCCAAGCCATGTGCGCCGCGCAGCATTTTAATTATGGTCAGCCCGTGGCTTGCCGAATGGCTGAACCATAAAGTTATACGCCAGTGGGAAAAAGAACTGAACTGCACGCTTGCCGTAACGGCAGAGCCGCGTTTGCAGCTTGAAACTTTTTCACTTTTAGATAACACCGGTGTTGACAAATAACGCCCGGTGTGGTAAATTATTCCAGTATAGACTGATTGAGTCTGTCCCCAACCGCGCAGAGAGGTTCCGTAAACTCCGGATGGAGTACCGTATTTGGCGAGTATATAACAAGGGAGGTGCAAATAAATGTACGCAGTTATTAAAACCGGCGGTAAACAGTACCGTGTTGCTGAAGGCGATGTATTGAACGTTGAAAAACTGAATGCAGAAGCCGGCAGCGAAGTAGTATTTGACGAAGTTCTTACCGTAGTTAACGATGCTGATGTTAAAATCGGCCAGCCTGTAGTTGAAGGCGCAAAAGTTACTGCTAAAGTTGTAGAGCAGGGCAAAGGCGAAAAAATCCTCGTTTTCAAATACAAAGCTAAATCCAACTACCGTAAACGCCAGGGCCACCGTCAGCCGTTTACTAAAGTAGAAATCTCCAAAATTGAAGCATAATGGTTAAAGTCAGTATTTACCGTGATAAAAACGGAAATATTACTTCTTATGAGGTAGCAGGGCATGCCGGAGCGGCAGAGGAGGACGGTTACGACCTTGTCTGCAATTCGGTTTCCGTACTGACTCAGGCTCCGCTTATCGGTTTGGAGCGTTATTTAAAACTTAAGCCGCAGTACACAGTTGATGAAGAAAGCGGCATCTTTACATTAAAACTTGACCGGGCGGACAGCAATACACAGGCAATACTTGAAACAATGGTTCTGGCATTGCAGAGTGTAGAACGGCAGTTTCCGCAGTATGTCAAAGTGAAAGACACCAGGAGGTGAATACCGATGTTTGAACTGATTCTTCAATTACATGCTCATAAAAAAGGTACCGGCAGCTCCCACAACGGACGTGACTCCAACTCTCAGCGCCTCGGCACCAAAGCACATGAAAGCCAGCTCGTTACCGCAGGCAGCATCATCGTTCGTCAGCGTGGTACCCGCTTCTATCCCGGCAACAATGTAGGCATGGGCAAAGATTACACCATTTATGCAATGGTTGAAGGCCGCGTTAAATTTGAACGCAAAGGCCGTGATAAACGCCAAATCAGCGTATATCCGGTTGAAGAAGCTATGTAATTTGCTTACTACCCCAAAGTTTTTGGCTTTGGGGTTTTATTTTTGCCTGATTGTAATAAAAATTATTTACTGCAAATGTGAATTATTTGTAATTTTACTTTAATTTACAGCTTTTCTCCTTGAACAAAAGGTCAAAAAATGCTATGATTAAACCATGAGATAAGATAATTTTTTAAGGAGTGATATAAATGGCAGCATTACATTTAAGCGCAGAAAATTTTAAACAGGAAGTATTGGAAGCAAAAGGCAAAGTTTTGGTAGATTTTTTTGCAACCTGGTGCGGCCCCTGCCGTATGATGAGCCCGATTGTTGACCAGCTGGCCGACGAACTGGCAGATGTTAAGGTGTGCAAGGTTGATATTGACCAGGCTGAGGCGCTGGCAACCGAATATGGCGTGGAAGTTGTGCCTACTTTTATTGTTTTTGAAAACGGAGAAGCAGTTAAAAGCGTAAGCGGCGTTATGCCGAAACCTGTAATTTTGGATATGCTGAAATAAGGTGTTTTTATGGCTGATAAAATGACGGATATTATTATTATCGGCGGCGGCACAGCCGGAATGACGGCTGCCGTTTATGCCGGGCGTGCCGGGCGCAGTGTTAAGGTGCTGGAACAGAGCATTCACGGCGGGCAGATTATTAATACCAGCCATGTGGAAAATTTTCCGGGCTTTGACAATATTGCCGGTTTTGAATTTGCAACGGCGCTGTATGACCAGGCTGTAAAATTTGGTGCTGAATTTGTGTACGAAAAAGTTACCGGCATTGAAAATGCAGACGGTTTTAAACGCGTGCTTACGGCAAACGGGCATTATGATGCCAAAGCGGTTATTATCGCAACTGGTGCGCGCCCGCGGCCGATTGGCGTTGCCGGTGAGGGAAAATTTGTAGGACGCGGTATTTCCTTCTGCGCAACGTGCGACGGCGCTTTTTACAAAGGCAAAACCGTTGCTGTTATCGGCGGCGGCAACACTGCGCTGGATGATGCGGTTGTGCTTTCGCAGCTTGCTGAAAAAGTTTATCTTATTCACCGCAGGCAGGAATTCCGTGCCGAAAAACAGCTGGTAGAAAAGGTTCATAAACCCGAAAATATTGAGTTCATTCTCGATACTGTTGTAACGGGGCTGAAAGGTGATAAGCGCCTTGAAGGGCTGGAGCTGGAAAACAAAGTTACCGGCGAAAAATCGGAACTTGCCGTGGACGGAGTTTTTGTAGCTATCGGCCAGATGCCGGAAAACGGTATGTTTAAAAATGTTGTTGAGGTTGACGCAGGCGGCTATATTGTTGCCGGTGAAGACTGCAAAACAAGCTGCCCGGGCATTTTTGCCGCCGGTGACGGACGCACCAAAAAAGTGCGCCAGCTTACAACGGCTGCGGCAGACGGTACAGTTGCCGCACTTGCAGCAAGCGAATATATAGGTTAAAAATAATAATTCAATGCAAACGGTTCTGTTTAAAAGCAGAGCCGTTTATTTTTTACGCAAACTTCGGTAAACCCTTTTAAATTTATGGTAAACCTGTTTACAAAGAAAAGTTAACGTTGTATAATGTGATTGTTAACCAAAATAAATAACAAGGTTTACGTAAACGGAGGGCAAAATTATTATGAGTTTTATTATTGAAGTGGCTGATAAAGTTTTAAACGGCGGAGAAGTAACCAGAGCCGAGGCAGAACGCTTAATAAATGTAAGTGATGACGATACAATGCTGCTTTTGGCAATGGCAGATAAAATCCGCCAGAAATATAATGGTAATGCTGTCGATTGCTGCGCTATTATTAACGGCCGCAGCGGGCGCTGCCCGGAAAACTGCAAATTCTGTGCGCAGTCCGCTCATTATCATACCGGTGTTAAAGAATATCCGCTGCTGAGCGAGCAGGAATTTGTTGACGCTGCCAAAAAAGCCAAAGCCGCAGGCGCAGTAAGGTTTTCGATTGTAACAAGCGGCAGGGGGCAGAGCAAGGCTGATGATTTTGACAACATCTGCAAAGCCTTGAAACGTATTAAAGAAGAAGTGGGTATTGAGGTTTGCTGTTCTTTGGGCATTTTAACGGAGGAGCAGGCTTTTAAACTGAAAGAGCTTGGCGTAACGCGCTATCATTCCAATTTGGAAACCGCGCCCAGCCATTTCCCCGATATTTGCAGCACTCATACCTATGAAGATAAAATGTTTACCATCCATAACGCGCAAAAAGCAGGCCTGCGTGTTTGCAGCGGCGGTATTTTCGGGCTGAATGAAACGCCGGAGCAGCGCGTGGAAATGGCGTTTGAACTGAAACGCCTTGGCATCGACAGTGTGCCGCTGAATCTTTTAACGCCTATTCCGGGAACTCCGTTTGAAAACAACAAACCTTTAAAACCTTTGGAAATTCTGCGTGCTTACGCGGTTTTCCGTTTTATATTGCCGAAAGCGCTTATCCGCACCGCAGGCGGGCGTGAGGTTAACCTGCGCGATTTGCAGTGCCTGGCGTTAAACGGCGGGCTGAACGGCATTATGGTCGGCGGTTATTTAACTACCGGAGGCAGAAGCCCGGAAGCCGACAAAGTAATGATTAAAGATTTGGGACGTACTGTAACGCATCCGGTTTTATGAGGGGTGAGAGCTATGCTTTACAGTGTAAAAATGCGTTCGGCACAGGGCGGAGCGCATGAAGAAGGCGGCAGGCATATTTCCGGCGCAGAGCGCATTTTGCCGGAAGAACAGCTTGATTATGCCGTGCTTACCATGCTGCACCGGGCTCGCGAGCATGAACGCGGACGCGCTGATTTTATCAGCTTAAAAGTGGAAGAAATAAAGCCGCAGGATATTGTTTATAAGCCGCTGTTAAGTTTCAGTACCTGCCCGGTAAAAACGGCGCAGGAAGGGCACCGGGCGGCAGTTGCCGAGCTTGAGCGAGCCGGAGTGAAGCCTAAAGCAGCCCTTAAAGGGCTGGAAATGCTTGAAAACCTGCATGACAGCATGCGCGGTGCCATTGTTGTGGATTGTGAAAGCGGAATGCGTATTGACGGTATGGGCGAGCGCGGCGTACGTGCCAGCAAAATGGACTGCGTAAACAGCCGCGGCTATGATGAATATATGCAGGCGCGCGGGCTGACAGGCGACCATGTGCGCGAAGCGCTGGTGCTGGCATCCAAGGTTGCCGGGGCAGAAGGCATGGTTGCGGAGCTGTGCTGGTCGGATGACCCATACTATGTTACAGGCTATGTTGCCTCGCCGCTTTATGGCTACCGCCGCATACCCGTAATGAAGGAACGCGGCAGCGGCATTGGCGGCAGGGTATTTTTTGTGCGTCCGGATACGGATATGAAAGAATTGATTAATTACCTTGAAGAACAGGTAGTGATGATACAAAACGGGGAGGCGCTGACATGCTGACAGAACGCCTGCAGAAAGATCTGGAGGAAACTTATGCCAAAGGGTTAAGGCGCACTGTTGACGGGCTGCGCTTTAAAACTGCGGTACGCGCCGAAGATGAAAACGGCAAAGAATATCTTGTGTTTGCAAGCAATAACTACCTTGGGCTTACCCATGCGCCGGAGGTGCAGCGGGCTGCGGCAGAAGCGGTACGCCGGGGAACGGGCAGCACGGGCAGCCGCCTTACAACAGGCGCGGCGTTTGAAACCGGCGAACTGGAAAAAGCACTGGCAGAATTTAAACACGCCGAAAGCGCGCTGGTGTTCAATACCGGTTATATGACCAATTTAGGCGTGCTGTTTGCCCTGGTTAAACCGGGCGATGTTGTTTTCAGCGATGAGCTGAACCATGCCAGCATTATTGATGGCTGCCGCATTGCCCGTGCGCATGTTGCTGTTTACAAACACAACGATATGCAGGATTTGGAACGGCTGCTTAAAGAAATTCCTGCCGCTGGCGAGCGTTTTATAGTTACGGACGGCGTTTTCAGCATGGACGGTGATATTGCCAATTTGCCGGAGCTTGTGCGCCTGAAAGAAAAATACGGAGCCTGCCTGATGGTTGACGACGCCCACAGCGTTGGCGTTATAGGCGCGGACGGCAGCGGCACGGCGGCTTATTACAACATGCCGGGCACAATTGATTTGCAGGTTGGCACATTAAGCAAAGCGCTGGCGGCGGAAGGCGGGTACAAAAAATTATTCAAAGCTCAATTTTTGAGTATCTTATCAATAAATCGCGCCCGTTTATTTTTTCTACCGCACTGCCTGCCTGTGTAACGGCGGCGGCTCTGGCGGCTTTGCGCCTGCTGCGGCAAAAGCCGGAACAATATGTAGGCAGGCTGAAAGAAAATACGGCCTTAATGCGCAGGCTGCTGCATGATGAAGGCTTTGAAATAATCGACGGCGTAACTCCCATAGTGCCGGTGCTTACCGGCAGCAGCGAAAAAACCATGCGCTTTATGGTGGCGCTTTTGGAGGCAGGCATTATGGTTTCGGGCATACGCCCGCCGACGGTGCCGGAAGGCACAAGCCGCCTGCGTGTAACGGTAACGGCTGCGCATACCGAAACAGAAATTGAACAGGCCGCAAAAACTATGGGCAGAATATGGCGTGAATTAAATGCGTAAAGCGAAAGAAGGTTTTGGCATGAAAGCAATCGGTATAACAGCAACGGATACGGAATTTGGCAAAACGGTAGTAAGTTCCTGCCTGGCGGCGGGGTTTAAATATTTGGGCTTTGATATGGGCGTGTTTAAACCGGCGGCCTCCGGCTGCGTGCGTACGGCAGAAGGCAGGCTTGTTTCGGAAGATGCGGAACTGCTTATTAAAGGTGCGGGACTTACAATGGCTCAGCATGACGAGGTTGTGCCTTATGTTCTGGAAGCGGCACTGGCACCGGCGGAAGCATCTAAACTTGCAGGAGTTAAATTAGAGCCTGCCATAATGAAAAAAGCGGCGGCGAAGATGATAACCTCCCATGAAGTGACTGTTGTGGAAGGCGTGGGCGGAATTTCCGCACCGCTGACGGATAATTACCTTGTAAAAGATTTTTTCTGCGATATGAAGCTGCCGGTAATAATTGTTGTTAAACCGCTTTTGGGCAATGTTAACCACGCTGTTTTAAGCGCTTATTACGCACAGCACGAAGGGTTGAAGGTACTAGGCTTTATTGTTAACGGCTGGGATGAGGAAAATGCCGGTGTTTTGGAGCGCAGCAACCTCTATTATTACGAAAAATTAACTGGGCTGCCAGTTTTGGGCAGGCTGCCGGTTTTAAATAAAGAACTTTTAAGCGGCCCGGATATGCTTGAAGCGGGTAAAATTGCCGCGGAAAATATAGATTTACAGCGCATTTATAAACTTTTGGGAGATGGCGAAAATGAATAAATGGGAAGAACTCGACAAAAAATATATCTGGCATCCTTTTACGC
>ERZ791905.1135-NODE-1135-length-19170-cov-9.296155_pt1 | contig 19170 bp, 9 predicted proteins | sample MGYA00510147_ERZ791905 | MGnify/ENA primary metagenome ERZ791905 (study PRJEB30046, sample SAMN00792084) | human gut metagenome | study: EMG produced TPA metagenomics assembly of the A metagenome-wide association study of gut microbiota in type 2...
GGACGAAGACCAGCTCGTCGCCCTCGTCGAGCGAAATGGCGCGCTTGCCGCCCTTGCGCTGGTATTCATACTCGGACAGAGGCGTGCGCTTGATGATGCCGCACTTTGTGACCATCGTGAGATAGCCTTCCTCGGCAAACGAAGGCACCTCGATCATCGCGGTGACGCGCTCGCCGCTCTCCATCTCGATCAGGTTGACGAGATTTGTGCCCTTGGCGGTGCGGGATGCCTCGGGGATCTGGTAGACCTTGCGCATATACACCTTGCCGTTGTTGGTGAAGAACAGGATATAGGAATGGCTGTTTGCCACGACGACCTTCTCGATGAAATCCTCTTCCTTGGTCGTCATGCCGATCAGCCCCTTGCCGCCGCGGTGCTGCGCGGTGTAGGTATCGGCGGGCAGACGCTTGATGTAGCCCGCGTTGGTCAGCGTGACCACGCAGGTGTGCCGCTCGATGAGGTCCTCAAGGTCAATGTCGTCGGTCGCCTCGACAATGCGGGTGCGGCGCTCGTCCGAGAATTTCTCCTTGATGGCGGTCAGCTCCTCGCGGAGGATGCCCTTGACCTTGCCCTCGTCGGCGAGAATGCCGCGCAGCTCGTCCACGCGCGCCTCGAGATAGGCAAGTCTGTCTTCGATCTTCTGCCGCTCCATGCCGGACAGCTTGCCGAGCGTCATATCGACGATCGCCTGCGCCTGCACATCGGTCAGACCGTAGCGCGCCATCAGGTTTGCCTTTGCATCCGAGACCGACGCGCTCTTCTTGATCAGCTCGATGATCTCGTCAATGTGGTCGATTGCGATCTTGTAGCCCTCGTAGATGTGCATCTCGGCGAGCGCTTTATCAAGGTCAAACTGCGTGCGGCGGGTGATGATGCCCTCCTGGTACGCAATGTAGTTTTTCAGAATTTCGGGCAGCGTGAAGATGCGCGGCACGCCGTTGTCCAGTGCAAGCATGTTGACCGCGCAGGTGTCCTGGAGTTGCGTGTATTTGTACAGCTGGTTGAGAATGACCTGCGGGTTGGCGTCGCGGCGGTATTCCACCACGATGCGCATGCCGCCGCGGCCGCTCTCGTCGCGCAGATACGTGATGCCGTCGATGCGCTTGTTATTGACAAGGTCGGCAATCGACTCAATCAGCATGGACTTGTTGACCATGTAGGGGATCTCGGTGAAGACGATGCGGCGATGCTCCTCCTCGATCTCCGCCGTCGCGCGGACGGCGATGCGTCCGCGTCCGGTCTCGTAGGCTTCACGGATGCCGCGCGTGCCGTAGATCGACGCGTAGGTCGGGAAATCGGGACCCTTGATGTACTGCATCAGCTCGGGCACGGTGATGTCCGGGTTGTCCATCATGGCAAGTGTGCCGTCGATAACCTCGCCGAGGTTGTGCGTGGGAATATTGGTCGCCATGCCGACCGCAATGCCGATGCTGCCGTTGACCAGCAGGTTCGGGAAGCGGCTGGGCAGCACGACCGGCTCTTTGCGCGAGTTGTCGAAGTTGGGGACGAAGTCCACGACATTTTTCTCAATGTCGGTCATCATCTCATCCGCGATCTTCGAGAGCCGCGCCTCGGTGTAACGGTAAGCCGCCGCGCCGTCGCCGTCCACATTGCCGAAGTTGCCGTGGCCGCTGATGAGCGGATAGCGATAGGAGAAAGGCTGCGCCATGCGCACCATCGTGCCGTACACGGCGCTGTCGCCGTGGGGATGATAGCGGCCCAGCACATTACCGACCGTGGTCGCACTCTTGCGGAACGGCTTGTCATAGGTGAGGTTGTCCTCGTACATCGCGTAGAGGATGCGGCGCTGACCCGGCTTCATACCGTCGCGCACATCGGGCAGCGCGCGGCTGGTGATGACGCTCATCGAATATTCGATAAAGCCCTGGCGCACCTGTTTCTCAATGTCAACGGGTACGATCTTCTGCTCCGGAAATTCGATGGATTCGCTCAGCTGTACTTTTTTCTTACTCATGTTGTATAATTCCTTTTTCGGTCCTTTTCCACAGAGTTATGCACAACGAATGTGGAAAAGTGCTTGTTTTTCAGGTGGAAAACGCGGGAAAGTGCCGTAAAATCGGCTTTCGTAAGCGGATCTGCAATGTGGAAAACGCGGTGGAAAAGTGGAAAACGGGGGAAATGCGGATGCGGGTTGGTGCGAAAGGTGTGCATCCCGTAGGGCGTTGGCTTGCTCCCGCCGTTTTACACATCCAGATTTTCCACGTACTTGGCGTTTTCTTCGATGAATTCGCGGCGGGGTTCGACCTTGTCGCCCATGCAGATCGAGAAAATACGGTCACAGGCGATCGCGTCGTCGATGGTCGCCTTTTTCAGCGTGCGCGTTTCGGGATTCATCGTCGTCTCAAACAGCTGATCCGCGTCCATCTCACCGAGACCTTTGTAGCGCTCTGCCTTCGCGCGCGAACCGAGCTCGGCAAGCGCCGCGTCGCGCTCTGCGTCCGAGAAAGCATACACCTGCTTCGTACCGCTGTACACCTTGTAGAGCGGCGGCATCGCCATATAGACATGCCCCTCTTCGATCAGCGGCTTCATGTGCCGGAAGAAGAAGGTGAGCAGCAGAATCTGAATGTGCGAACCGTCGACATCGGCATCCGCCATGATGATGATCTTGCCGTAGCGCAGCTTATCCATATTGAAGCTGTCGCCGATGCCGCAGCCCAGCGCCTGAATGATCGGGATGAGCGACTGGTTGCCGTAGACCTTATCCACGCGGCTCTTCTCAACATTCAGCACCTTGCCGCGCAACGGCAGGATCGCCTGATAGCGGCTGTCGCGCCCGTCCTTGGCAGAACCGCCTGCCGAATCTCCCTCGACCAGGTACAGCTCGGTAAGCGAAACATTCCTCTCCTGGCAGTCTGCCAATTTGATGGGCAGCGACATGGATTCGAGCGCACTCTTGCGGCGCGTGTTCTCGCGCGCCTTGCGCGCCGCCTCGCGGGCGACCGCCGCAGAGATCGTCTTTTCGAGGATGATCTTTGTCTCGGCGGGATGCTCTTCAAAATATTCGTCCAGCTTGTCGGACACGATACCCGAGACCAGCGTGCGCACATCCGAGTTGCCGAGCTTTGCCTTGGTCTGGCTCTCAAACTGCGCGTCAGTCAGCTTGACGCTGATGATCGCGCAAAGCCCTTCAAGCACGTCGGACTGCGTGAGGTTGGGGTCGGCATCCTTCAGAAAACCTTTGGCGCGCGCGTACTTGTTCACACTGCGCAGCAGCGCCGCGCGGAAGCCCTCCTCATGCGTGCCGCCGTCGATGGTCGCCATGTTGTTGGCAAAGGAAACGACCGTCGCATTGTAGCCGTCGTTGTACTGCATCGCAACCTCGGCGATGGAATCGCCCTTCTGCCCCTTCATGTAGATGACGTCGGGGGTCAGCGCGGTGCGCCCGGCGTTGAGGTATTCGACATAGCTGATGATGCCGCCCTCATAGCAGAGATCGTCCTCGGTGACCGGGTCGGTGCGCAGGTCACGCAACACGATGCGCACACCCGCGTTGAGAAACGCCTGCTCGCGCATGCGGTTCAGCAGAATGTCATATTTGAACTCGGTGGTATCGGTGAAGATCGTGGGGTCGGGCTTGAACCGGACATAGACGCCGTGCCGCCCCGTAGTGTTCTCATCCTCAAAGAAAGGACGCGCCACCTTGCCGCGCTCAAAGCGCTCGGTGCAGTGCTTTGTTCCATGGTAGTTGTCGATCTCCAGCCACTCGGACAGTGCGTTGACAACCGATGCGCCCACGCCGTGTAAGCCCCCCGCAATCTTGTAGCCGCCGCCGCCGAATTTGCCGCCGGCATGCAGCATCGTGTAGACGACCTCAAGCGTCGGAATGCCCTTGACCGGGTGAATCCCGCTCGGAATGCCGCGTCCGTCGTCCTCGACCGAAACGCTGCCGTCTGTATGAATCTCCACCGTGATCTTGTCGCACATGCCGGCAAGTGCCTCGTCGATGGAGTTGTCCACAATCTCATAGACGAGATGGTGAAGTCCCTTCTCCGAGGTCGTACCGATGTACATACCCGGGCGTTTGCGAACGGCTTCCAGCCCTTCGAGCACCTGAATTTGACTGTCTTCGTATGTGCCGTGATTCTGTTCCATGTTGTTTTCCTTTCAGGAGAATGGTTATATAGAAAATAATAATAATCGGGAGTGAGGGGACACGGGTTTGTGTGAAAGATGTACATCCGTAGGGCGGGGGCTTTCTCCCGCCGTTTTTGCTTTGGTGTGTACGGGTCGTCGTGGGCGCCGACCCCTACCGAAATTGGTGCGTATCTTACAAATCCCTTTTCAAACGTTTTTGCAGGGCAAGGGGGCTTTTTGAAAAAGCCCCCTTGTGTCCTTCCCTTTCTGCCTTTACATCTCGCTTTTTTTTGCGCGGGTGCAGAGGGAGAGGGTGGACAGCTGCGAGATGCAGACCTTATATGCGCCGTCCTTCTCATAGAGGATGAACGACTTCGGAATCTCCTCCTTGGAGCTTTCCAGCCTGCCGCACTTCTGCTCGGTGCGCAGAAACTTGCGCGTGTCCGTGCCGCGCGTGGCATTGTCCATGTCGAAAATGCCGATGACGCTTTTCGTGCGGATGATCTTGTCGTTGCCCGCATGCAGGTACATCTATCTGTCCTCCGTGTAATGCCCGCCGCACACGCGAATCTTCTTCACGCCGACGAGCGTGTCATAATCGTTTTTTTCGCAGGCGGTGACAATCAGCTGCCGCCCGCCCGTGCGCGAAAGAATGTAACTCTTCCGCTCCTCGTCCAGCTCGCCGAGCACGTCGTCGAGCAGATAGACCGGCTCCTCGCCGATCTCCTTTGCCAGAATCTCGCCCTCGCCCAGCTTGAGCGCCAACGCGATCGAGCGCTGCTGCCCCTGCGATGCAAACTGCTTTGCCTCGCGCCCGTTGACGAAAAAGACAAGATCGTCGCGCTGTACGCCGAAAAGCGTCATCCGCGCTGCCGCCTCGCGCGCAAGATTTGCGCGGAAGAGGTCTCTGTATGCGATTGTAACATCTTCTTTTCGGGATATTTCGGCAGGAATGTCACAGCTGTAGTCGATCGTGACATGCTCCCTGCCGCCGCTGATCTCGGCAACCGTCCGCGTAACGCTTGCGCAAAGCCTCGCAAGGTAAGCCCGCCGCGCGACCAGAATCTCCGCCGATACCGCCGCCAGCTCCTCGTTGTAGCTCTCCATCAATGCACGGTCAAACCCGTCCTCGCACCGCAGCAGCGCATTTTTGTTTTCAAGCAGCTTTTTGTGCCGCCCGAGCGCAGCCACATAAGCGGGCGAGATCTGCGCGATCGCCGCATTGAGAAACTCGCGCCGCTCCGCCGGTGTGCGCTTGATGACCGACAGATGATCCGGACAGAACAGCACCGCACAGAAGACGCCGAGCGCCTCGCGCGCCGTGACCTTCACGCCGTTTTTTGTCCGCCGCCGCGTCCCGCCGAAATAGCGGTAGCCGAGCGTCTCTTCTTCGCCGCGGCGGGTAAAGGCGATGTCAACCCCGCAGCCCTCTGCGCCGAACCGCACAAGATCGCTCTCGCGCGTCGTGCGGAAGGATCTGCCCCGCGCAAAAAAGTAGATGGCTTCGAGCACGTTGGTCTTGCCCTCGGCGTTGTTGCCGTAGAGCAGATTGACTCCGGGATCAAAATGAATGCATTCTCTTTCCGCCGAGCGGAAATTTTCAAGCGTGATCGCCTTGAGGATCATTATTCCTTCATGCGCAGCGGCAGCACCATGTAGAGATACCGATCGTCCTTTTCTTCGTCCTCGACCGGCTCAAAGGTGACGCTGGTGAACGGCGTGATCAGCTTGACCCGCACCTTTTCGCTCTCGATCGCCCGCATGGTGTCGATCAGATAGCGGCAGTTGAAGCCGATCACGATCTCGTCGCCGGTCTGCTCTGCCGGGACTTCCTCGATGATGTTGCCGTTGGCGCTTCTCGACGAGACCTGCATGATGCCGTCCTTCAGCGTCAGCTTGACATAGTTCTTCGCCGTGCCGGCAATGCGCTCCTCGGAGATGAGCGCCGCGCGTTCAAGCGCAGCGGTGAACGCCGCCGCGTCCATGATCGCCTCGATCGGCTGATCCTTCGGGATCAGGCGGTCATAATCAATGTATTCGCCCTCGACAAGCCGCGAGGAGAATACGAGATTTTCCATATTGAAAATGATATTCTTTGCCGTGACCATGATCGTGAGAAACTGTCCTTCCTCGTCCGAGAGCATCTTGGAAAGCTCCGCCACGGTCTTGCCCGGCACGATGAAAGAGGTGCGCTCCAGGTTCTCGATCATGCTGAGCACCGGCGTTTTGTAATCGCAGACCGACAGCGTATAGCTGTCGCAGGTGACGACCTTGATGTTATCCGGCTCCAGCTTGAAGAACGCGCCGCAGAGCACGGGGCGCTGGTCGATCTGCGCAATCGAATGCGCGGTCTTTGCCAGCATCTTTTTCAGCACGCACTGCTCCATCGTGAAGGATTCGCGCCCGACGATGACCGGCATCTGCGGAAAATCCTTTGCCGCGAGCGCATGGAGCGAAAACGAGCTTCTGCCGCTCTGGATCGTGACAAGCAGCTCATCGTCCACCGTCATGGTGATCTCGTTTTCAGGCAGGATGCGCACGATGCTGAGCAGGCGCTGCGCATTGATGACGCAGCCGCCCTCGATCAGAATCTCCGCCTCGATGGAGGCGCGGACGCTTTTCTCCATGTCGTAGGTCGAGAGCTTCAGGCGGTCGCCTGCCGTCTCGAGCAGCACGCCTTCGGTGAACGGATGCGTATTCTTCGACGAGACCGCGCCCATCGCACGCACCAGCTTCTCCAGCATCTTTGCCTTTTCAAATCTGATCTTCATGCTGTTTCTCCTATGGTAAAAGTAAATTGATATGTGAAATATGGGGTTGTAGGGTTTGTGCGAGATTCGGCTCCCCTATGCAAGGGGTGAGCTGTGCGAGACGCGCAGCGTATCTTAGGCTTCCCTTGGGGAAGGCTTGGATTTGCCGATATAATCCGTAAATGAATATATATCTTTTTCAGAAGTAGACGTAGTAGAGGCGGTGGAAAATGTGGAAAACACCGGTGCGCCTGTATTCATGCGGCAAAAGCGGAAATTTTTATTCTGCAAAACGCCTGCAAAAGTTGTCGGCTGAAATGTGGAGTTTTTCTCCACAATGTTTTCCACACCGTTTTTCTGTCTAACTTTGTGGAAAACCCCGGGGTTTTTGTTTTTATTTGTCCTCTTGTATGTCGCGGATCAGGTTTTCCACATCCTCGGCGAAAGCGGGCTTGTCCGCCTTCTCGCGCTCGATCTTGCGGATCGCCGCCATGACCGTGGTGTGGTCGCAGGAGAAGACCGCGCCGATCTCCTCATAGGTCTTTTCCAGACCCTCCCGCAGGATGTACATGCAGGTGTGCCGCGCAAGCACAACATTTGCCGACCGCTTTTTGCCGAGGATGGTCTCGCGCGAAATGTTGTAGCGGTCGCAGACCTTGTCAAGCGTCTTCTCAATCTTGTTGTGTTCCGGCTCTTCCTCCGGCACAAAATCCGCGATTGCCGCGCGTGCGAGGTCGAGCGTGATTTTCTTGCCCTCAAAGAACTGCATGGCGCGCAGCTTTTTGACGCCGCCCTCGATGCGGCGGACGTTGCCGCGCAGCCGCTCCGCCAGATATTCGACAATATCTTCGGAGAGAGACAGCTTGTATTCCTCTGCCTTCTTGCGGATGATCGCCATGCGCAGCTCGGTGTCCGGCGGCTGAATGTCGGCGGAAATGCCCCATTCCAGGCGCGTGCGGATGCGTTCCTCGAGGTTCTTCATCTCGCGGATCTGCCGGTCGCAGGTGACGATGATCTGCTTCTGTGCCTCGTAAAGCACGTTGAAGGTGTGAAAAAACTCGTCCTGTGTGGCGTTCTTGCCTGCGATGAACTGAATATCGTCAACGAGCAGAATGTCCGCCGTGCGGTATTTCTCGCGGAACTGCTCGGTCGTGCCGTTTTTGATGGCTTCAATCAGGTGGTTGGTGAATTCCTCGCCGCGGATGTAGACAACGCGCAGATTCGGATCCCGCTTGAAAAGCCGGTTGATGATCGCGTACATCAGGTGCGTCTTGCCGAGACCGCTCTTGCCGTGGATGAACAGCGGGTTGTAGTTGACCTCGTCGCTCGTGGCGATGGCATAGCACGCGGCATAGGCAAACTTGTTTGCATCGCCGACAATGAAGTTTTCAAAGGTAAAGTAGGCAAGCCCCTTCGGGTTGTCGTTGTCTCCGGGGTCGGAGGAGATCAGCCGGATGTCATTCTCCAGGCTTTTTTTCTTCTCTTCTTCCTCGGTGATCGTTTTCTCTTTGATGTATTCCGTAAACAGGCGCTCTGCCTCGGCATCGTCGTCGAGCTTTTCGTGAGTGATGATGTCCACCTCAATCTCAAAGCCGAGATAATTGTAGAAGTGCTCCTTCAGAATATCGATGTATTTGTTTTTGATGATGTTGCATTTGAAATCGACCGGTATGGTCAGAAGCGCCAGCTTGTCGGAAAGCCGGATCAGCTGAATACTGCCGAACCAAAGCTCCTGCGAAGAGTTGGAAAACACCTCGCCGAGCGACTGGTAGATGTTCTGCCATACAGACGCAAGCTCTGCAAGTGAGTTCAGAAAAAGCGCCTCCTTTCGGATAATTGTACAGCATAAATTATAACATGAATCAGCCTTATTTGCAAGTCTTAAATTATATATATATTATAATATTATATATAATATAGAGAATCAGTCGAAAACCAAGGTTTTCGACTGGTGCAATGCCGTTCACTCGCGTCTCGCTCACCGCTCGCGACATTTAAGGAGTAAAAAAGCCGGCGCAGCCGTCTTTTTTACAGGATTTTTAATCAAAAATGCTTTCGACGTCATTTTATATAATGCAGTGGACAAACGGCGAAAAATGTTGTATCATAGGGGTACCAAAATATTTTCGGAGGGACTATGGAAGCGGAAATTCTGCTCTGGATTCAAAACAACCTGCGCGCGGCGTGGCTTGATCCCATCATGAAAGGCATTACCTATCTCGGCGAGGCGGGCTGGTTCTGGATTCTGCTCTCGCTTGTGCTGATCCTGACCAAAACCTATCGGAAGACCGGCATCACCTGCGGCACATCGCTCATCCTGCATCTGATCCTCGTCAACGGCGTGGCGAAAAATCTGTTCCGCCGCACAAGACCGTATGAGGTCATTGAGGGGTTGACGCGCATCGTCGGCAAACAGAGTGACTTTTCGTTTCCGTCCGGACATACCGCCGCATCGTTTGCCGTCGCGGTCGTGCTGCTCCTGCGCGCGCCAAAGAAGATCTCAATCCCTGCGATGATCCTTGCCGTGCTGATCTCGCTCTCCCGCCTGTATGTCGGCGTGCATTATCCCACCGATGTGCTCGGCGGTGCGCTGATCGGTACACTCTGCGCGTTTCTTGCCGTTTGGATTGTCGATGCGGTTGAGAAGAAGATCGGCGAGAAAAAAGCAAAACAGAAGTGAAAAGATGATCTGAAAAAAGCTCCCTTTCGGGAGCTTTTTTCGGTCTAAGCCTTCCCCACCGGGGAAGGCTTAGATGCGGTTGGAGACAGACGGTACCCGTGCGGTTTGCGCACAGTTTCTGCTATTTTGCAGGGGCGACCGTCGGTCGCCCGCCTGTACATAGCAAAAACGGGCGACCGATGGTCGCCCCTACAGTTGGTACAAAAAAATCGTACAAACCTGTAAGGGCAACTGCCGAATCGCCCGTTTTCATAATACATGCCTATTTCTATAAATAAATTTTTTACCCCTTGAACACGCTGTCGTCGTTCTTTTCGGTCACGTCTTCGGCTGTCGTTTCAATCGGTGCAGCGGCAGTTTCGGCTTCGGCGAGCTTTTTCAGCTTGACACCGTTGATAATGCCGAGAGAGAGCGAGAGCAGCACCCACGCATGGAACACAACATCCATCAGCATGCTGAAATCAAAACCGCCGCCGAACGAATCCCGCAGCAAAAAGATCGTGTCCAGCACGAAGAAAACCAGCGCCGGGATCAGCCAGCCGTAATGCTTCTTTGAGAACAGCCAGAACAGCAGATACAGCCCCAGCACGAGGACGGCAAAGCCGACAAAATAGACGAGGTATTTTTCATCCAGCTGATATTCCTGACCGACATCCATCCGCCCGGTGAGCACAAGCCCGAATATGACCGAATAATAGGGCAGATAAGCCGAGAAAAGAAAATAGGATGAAGAACCCATAAAAGCCATAAAAGCGTTGACAACGGTGAAAATTACGACGAGAAGCAGGTTTCCGCGCGCATTTTTGTAGCCGCGCGCAAGAGCCTCGGGGCTGGCTGGTGTTTTTTGTGTCATGGCGGTCTCCTCTATGTGTGTTATCTGTATTGTAGCAGAGAATGAAAAAAATGTCAAGTTCAATCGAAAAAAGAGGGGACAGACGATGCCCGTGCGGTGTGTGCGTGTCTTTGGCTCTCCTGTGCAAGGGAAAGAGCTGTACGGGACGCAAAGCGTTTCTTAGACTTCCCCAAGGGGGAAGGCTTGGATACCTCTCAAAAAAATTAACCCACACAAAAAAGCCCTCCTTGCGGAAGGCTTTTTTTTGTGTGGATTTACTTTGCGAGGGTGCGGTACAGGAAGGTGACGATCTCGGCGCGGGTGCAGATCCGGTTCGGGCTGAACGTTGTACCGCTCGTACCGATGGTGATCTCCTTGCCGACCGCCCAGAGCACCGCGTCTGTATAGTACGCATCCGCTGCCACATCGGTAAACGGATTTGCACTGTCTGCCGTGGGCGACTCTGCCGCGCGCCACAGCAGCGTGACGATCTGCGCACGGGTGCAGATGCCGTCCGGGTCAAACTTCGTCTCGCTGACGCCGAGGACGATCTTGTTCTCGACCGCCCAGAGCACCGCGTCTGCATAGTACGCATCCGCCGCAACATCGGTAAACGGCATTGCCGTATTCTTTGCCGCGGGCTTGCCGAGCGCGCGCCACAGGAACGTGACCGCCTGCGCACGGGTGCAGATGCCGTTCGGATCAAACTTCATTGCCGATGCGCCGACCGTGATGCCCCGATCGACTGCCCAGTCAACCGCATCCTTGTAATAGCTGTCGTCCGGCACGTCGTCAAAGTCGGTGGCTGCGATCTCGCCGATCTTGGCAAAGACCACCTCGACCGTATGCGTGCTGTTTACGCGCTTGAAGGTATAGCTCTCGGCGGCGGAAACGCGGCTGCCGTCGATATACAGGGCGGAGACGCGATAGCCGTCGTCGGGGATAAAGGTCAGGGTCTGATCCTTGCCTTCGAGGGCAAGAATCGTGCCGTAGGGGCTGACGCTGCCGCCCTCGGATGCTCTGACGGAGATCTTGTAGGACTTCTCCGCCTTCCCATCCGTGCTGCGCTTGACGGTCAGTTTACCTGCGGCGGCATCCGCGGTGTAGCGCGGGTCGGTGCCGTCATGCTCGATCAGAATTGCATATTCGCCCGCCCGGGACGCATTCGGCGTACCGTCATAGCGGAGCGTGACTTTGCCGGTGAGACTGTCGCTGCCGAGCAGACCCTCGACGGTGTAATCCGTGCCGAGAACGGGCGCATCCAGCGCGGGAATCCGGTTGCCGGTGCGGATCTGCTTGTCAAGCGCGCGGAGCGTGACATGCGCTTTGTCGACATGGACGTTCACGTCGATGAACGCTGCCGCATGGTCATTGTCGCCTGCGGCGCTGATGCGCACGGTGGCGTCGCCGCCCTGCTTGAAGGTCAGCGCGCCGCTTTCGTTCACGTCCAGCACTTCGCTGCCCGCCGTGACCGCATAGGTGATTGCGCCGACCGTGCCGGTGGCGGAAACGGTCTTGCCGCTCTCGCCGTAGACGCCGGTGACGGCATCTGCTGCGAGATTCTGCGCTGCTTTGCCGATCGAGAAGATCGTCTCACCCGAGACGACGTAGTTGCCGCCGTCGGCATTCACGATGCGGACGGTGGCAGTGCCCGCATGGATGTTGTTTGCGCACGCTACGGTGTATTCGGACGGGTCGATTTCAATATTTCCGTCAAAAGCTTTGACGGCTGGGAGAATGGCGTTGCCGCCCGCATAGGTGTAATTGCCCTTGACAACGACGCTTGCGTTGACGACTTTTGCCGAGACCACAAACGGCACTTCCAGCGTGCCGGTGTAGTTGCCGGTGCCGATCAGGCGGAGCGTGTAATTGCCCGCATTTGTTGCCTTGTCGCTGCCCGTCCCGACGGTGTAGGAGACATCGACGCCGTCAAAGTGTACGGCGCGGACGGTCTGCGTCTGCTCGGTGGTGTCGTAGGTGAGTGCGTCGCCGAGCGTGACGGAGGCATCCGCGATATCGCGCCGCGCGATTGTGAAGTCCGCGCTGCCGCTCCAGATGGCGTCGCCGGTCTCGCAGACGACACGCACGCTGTAGTTGCCTGCATCGGTGGGAACGCCTGCAAGTTCACTGCCGTCCTCTGCGTAGTAGGTGACGGTGGTCTTTTCCGTGCCGGCGGGCACCATGTAGACCGGTCTGTTGAAAGCGCCGTCATACAGTCCGTAGGTCCAGCCGTCCATCATCACGGAGAGTGTCTTTTCTTCCTTGTCTATGGCGATGAGCGAGAGCTGCGCGACGATATTGGTGTAGTGCGCATCCGACAGTCTTGCGTTGATCATGCAGAAGGTTTTGTATACGCTTCTGTCAAGCTTTGCGACGGTGATCACCAGCGTGGTGGGTTCGCCGTCCTTCCGGATAGCGGTGACGGCATAGTCCGCCGTGGCGGGGTCGTAAGCGCAATAGTTGCCGTCATCGGTGAAGAAGTAAATATCAAATTGGTCGCGCACCGTCAGCGTGTCGCCGTCCGGCACATATCCGCCGGCTTTTGCAAGCGCGAGGAGGTCGACCTCATAGCTGCGCGGCGAATTGCCGTTGTAGACCTCTATGCCTTGCGTGACAGCCTTCACAGCCGTATCCGGCTTGATGCTGACCGGGATGTCGACGACTGCCGCACCCGTGTTGGCGGTGGCGGCGATCTCGATATGCAGCGTGTAGCTGCCAAGCTCGGCAGGCGTTTCTGCCAGCGTATTGCCCGCCGCGTCGCGCCATGCATAGGTGAGCGTCGCGTCGTCATAGTCGCCGGTGATGGTCAGATTTGCCTTGGTGGGCGCGGGAATTGCCTTGCCGTAGACAAAGCTCGTCGGATAGTCCTTGTTGACTGCCGTGACTGTGGCAACAGCAATATGCACATCAATGCTGTACTTTTCGGAGTCTGCAAAGCAGTTGTTGCCCGCCACCCTATACCAGACGGTGTAGTCGCCTGCCGCCTTCGCGGTGGGCATCGTCTCGGTATAATTGCCGTCCTTACTTGTGCTGTAGACAAACTTGCAGCCGTCAAGGTCGGTGTTCGCCGCGATACTGCCTGCGTTCAGCAGGGCGTGCGCACCTCCGTCATAGACGAACGGTGCCGCCGTGGGAGCGGTGTAATGCGTGCCCTCTGTGAGCGACGCTTTGCGAATCTCGATAAGGCCTTCGTCACCGCGCATCGTGTAACCCTTGTAGGTGACATCGCAGGTGACTTTATAAAGCCCGGGCAGCGTGCCGGCGGGCAGGACATAAAGTTCATCGGTTTCGCCCGCAAGCGGCGTGTAGGTGTCGTCTTCGACCTTGTACCACCGGAAAGAGAGCTTCGACCTGTCGGGGGAGATATCGATCGTCAAATAGGAAACTACCCGCGTGGCATCGATGCCGTAGGGGACGCTGACATTGCCGATAGAAACGAACACAAGCGGAATCCGCAGCACCGTGGTGTCCGCAATGGTCTTGCCGTCACCGCTCAGCCAGCTTTCGGCATTGGCGGTCTCGGTGTAGCCAAAAGCATCTTCGAGGCAGTCGGCAACCGTGCCGGTCTCGCACACGATCTTCTTGTACGCGCCGCCCGCGAGCGCGGCGCTGCCGCCGTCCTGCACCGTGACGGTGCCCGTGCAGACGGTGTCTGCGTCGGTGACCGCAAGTTTACCGGAGACGGTAATATTCCAGCCGCATTTGACATTCGTCAGCGTGAGCGATGCGTCACTTGCGACCGTAAATGCGGCGCCGGCGGGCAGTCTGCCGTTTACGACGGTAAGCTTGACATTTTCAAGCGACAGACCGTCAATGATCTGCTTGCCGTTCAGATCCAGCGTGATCTCTGGCTGCATGCTCTGCGGATGCAGAACAAGTCCCCCGGTTGCGGCGTTGTCAAGGATGCGAACCGTATCGCCGAAAGCGGCTTCGTTCAGCGCGTCGGGAAGATTGTCATAGCCCGCAATCACATTGTTGTTTCTCGCGATGCGCACGGCGAGCATCTGCTTGCCGCAGGCGCACTTGCCGGTGTCTGCATCGACCGAAGTGTGCGCGGTGTGCTCGACGACCGTGACATTGCCGAGCGAGCTTACATTTGCATTTTGAATGGCGTCGGTGACGGAATCCGCAAAGGCGTAGTCTTCCCCGAGGTACTGCGCAAGCGGGCTGCCGTCGCTTGTATAGATGCGGTTGGCAAAATTGCCGCCCTCAAGCACGACATCTGCGCCTGCTGCGATCTCCAGCTTTTCAAAGCTGCTGTTGCCGGTGACGCGGAGAATGCCGCCCGCATTGATCTTGATCGGGAAGGCAAAGCGTACTTCGCCTGCGTTCCGCTCAAAAGCGTTCAGTTTGCCGCCGCTCTCCACGGTGACATCTTTGCGGAAGTTGCCGTGGCGAACCGTCAGTGTGCCGCCGTCCGTGACGGTGACTTCGCCGTTGAAGGTCGGTGCGGCATAGGAGGTGCTGTCCACTTCGAGCGACTTATAAATATTGACAAGCCCCTCGACCGACAGATTTGCCGCGACTTTGAAGTCGCCGTGGATGTACAGCCCGACATTGAGGATGCCCGCGCCGTCTGTGCTGATGATGGTGAGCACGGTGTCATCGCCGCAGTTGAATGCGCCGGGGTTTTCCGCATCGGTGCCGACCGAGAGCTTGTGCCCCGCGAGGTCGAGCGTGTAAGTGCCGCTCGGCAGTGCGGCGATGTTGCGCGGTCCTGAGGTGGTCACATTGCAGAGCAGCTTGACCGTGCCGCCTGCCTCTGCCGCTGCCTTGACGGCGGAGGAGAAGTAAGCATAGTAGACATCGCCCACCTGCGCTTCAAGCGTGAAGCCGCATTCGGTGCATTTGCCGTCCGCGCCGGGCGCCTGGTGCGTGCAGCGCTTGCCGCAGTTCTTGCAGACGACGGATTCAGCGCCGCTTGTCTCCATCGACCAGCCGTAGTCGTGCGCGGTGCAGACCTTGACGGTGACGGCGTAGTCGATCTCGGACAGATTGGTGAGGTCAACCTTTGTGTTGTCTTCATTCTTTACGACATAGCTGCCGGGTGCGATGCAGGCTGCGAGTGGGAGGTCAACCTCCTTGCGCTGATCGATATCGTAGTAACTTGCTTTGAGCGAGAAGAGGTTGCCGCCCCTCTCAAAGACGCCGCGCATAATCCGCACCGTCGAATCCTTGCTGTAGCAGTGGACGCCGCCGATGTAGGTGCCGTCCACGATGGTGATGCGGCTGCCCGAATCCACTCTGTTTGACGCAATGATGGCTGCCGAGGGCACATAGTCGTAGGGCTTGGTATTTGTAACATCGGTATGCAGCGTCAGATCCGCGCCGATGGCACGGATGGTTGCGTAGCTGTTGCTGCCGACAACGAAGCCGCCGAGGATGGAGACGGCTGCCGTTCCGCCATCGCTGTTGACGACTGCCACCAGCGTGTCGGCATTGCCGCGCAGGGTGTGCCCCGCAAGGTCGAGCGTGTAAGCCGCATCCGCCGCATAGAGCGTGCCGGACGCGCCGAAGTCCACGTCGCACAGCAGCTTTACTGTGCCGCCGTTTGCCGCAGCGATTGCCTTGTTCAGCGAGGTGTACTTCACGCCGTTAAGCTCTGCGACATAGGAGACGCCGCACGCACAGGTGTCGCCCGCCGAGAAGTCATGCGTGTGCGGAATGACCTTGACATCCTCCGTGATGTTGCCGAGGTTTTTGACGAAGACGGTCTCATTGTCCGCCTTGACAAAGGCACAGCCCTCGGCAAGAAATTCGACCGCGTCTCTGTAATAACCGAAGTCGCCCGGCGCGGTGACCTTGATTGCGGTCAGCATACCGTAAGATTGATATCCCGCCGTAAAGCTGCCGCCGCGCAGCGTGATTGCATACGGCTTGTCGGCAAAGAGACCGCCGTCGAGCACGCTGTCGCCCTCCACAACCAGTGTGCCGAAGGTCTGCGTGACAGCAGGGTTCTTACCACTCTGGTTGGTGCCGCCCGAGACGGTCACATCGGAGAGGGTGACGGATGCATCATTGTCGATGAGGAGCGCTATCGTCTCCGAATAGACAGAGCTGTCATGGATTCGGTTGACGATGCTGCCGTTTCGGATATGCACAGCGGCGGATGTTCCGTAGCCGGGCTTGATTTCAAGGAGTGCGTGCCAGGTCCCGACATAGCCGGAGGACAGGGTTTTTCCGCCGAGATCAAGCGTGAATTTGCTGCTTGTAATCGTGATTTTGCCGTTTCCGAGGTCAATGTCGGAGAGCAGCGTGACGGTGTTGGCAAGGCTGTTCGACGTCTGCATCATGTCGATGGCATCCTGCAGCTTGTCGGCGGCAAAGTAGGTCGTCGTGCCGTCCTTTTCCACGCGGATGTCCGCAACCTGCGTGCCGCATTCGGTGCATTTGCCGTCCGCGCCGACCGTGTGCGTGTGCTTCTTGATGATAACATCGGTAAGCTCGGTCACCGCCGATGCGTCAACAAGCTGCGTGTAGTCACTGCCGCCCGCGGGCTTCGTGTAGAAGAAATAGTCAGGCGCGAGGTACTTTGCAAGATAGAGTCCCTTCTCGTTTGTCCCGCTTTGGGTTTTTATCTTGCCGAATTTGCCGCCCGAAAGGACAAGCGTGCAGTCCGAGCTTGTAGGGGGAACCAGGATGAGTTCCTCAAATTCGCCGTCCGTGATCTTCGTCTCAAGGGCGTCGCAGAAAATAAGGGCTTTATGACCGGTGCCGCCCTCGACCGTCACGTTGTAGCTGCCGGTGGAGACAGACAGATTGCCGATCAGCGTGCCGCCCGAGATGAAAACATCGCCGTGGTACATGCCTTCCTGCTCGTAGCTGCTGGAGCAGGACAGGTGATTGATTGTACCGCCGCGCACGCGGACGGTGCCTACGACATGATAGAGTTCTTCGATGCTGCCGTCGCCCACTACAGTCACATTGGCGCTGTTGTAGCCGATGGCTTCATAGTTTTCGTCATAGATATCCTCGCCGATGCAGACATAGTCAATGCTGTGCCCGCCGAGGTCGAGCGTGATCGGACTGCCCCCGCGGAGGGTGAGCGGATCACTGTAAGCGCCGAATTCGATGTCGTCGAGCAGCGTGATCTGCATGGTGCCGTCGTCGGCGGTGAGGGTGCGCGAAAGGTCGTCGAGGTAGGTCGTCTTGCCGCTCTCTACAACCTTTGCCTTGTGCGGAACGACCTTGACGGTGACGGTGGCGCTGCGCGTCGGGTCGCCCTCCGGGTAGATATGGAGCAGATAGCCCGATTGCTTGGGTTCGTCCGCAAGCGTCACATAGACCGTCCATATGTTGTTGTCGGTCTTTTCGGCGCTTACGCGGATGGTGTCATCCAGTGCGCTTTTCTGGATATCCAACGTGAGGTCTTCCGTGCCCGTGTAGGCAACCTTGAAGCTTGCGGATGAACCTGCCGTTACGGGAACGGTGGTCTTGCCCGGGTTGGGCTTCGGCTTTTCCGCCGGCTCCGGCTCGCCGGCATTTATGTTGGAGAGCTTCTTTGCCGCCACACCGCCAACGGTGTAGGTCTGCTGTTCTGCGTTGTAGACGGCGGCGGTGTCCGTGTCGCCGCCTGCATCGACGGCACCGTAGAATTTGTTGCCGAAGGTTTCGGCGCCGAAGAGTTCGACTGCCTTCTCCGTGCCCGAGAGGGTGACTGCCGTGCCGCTGGAGACGGACAGCGTGCCGCGGACGGCGATCTTCGCGCCCGAGATGTTGACCGTGCCGTCGTTGACCGTCAGCATCTGATTGACGGCGTAGTCCGCCGTATCGGGCGCAGTTATTGTGAGGGCGCCTTCCTCGCCGCTTATATCGACCACAAGCAGACCGTAAAACCAGCCGCCCTTGAGTTTCAGGTCGTCCGTGACGGTCAGTTTGCCGGTGATGCCGTGGCCGTTCATCTCGATGGTCAGCGGCCAATAGGTGTAGCTGCCCTCGCCTTCAGGGTCTGCGGTTTCCACGTCGTCCAGCAGCGTGATGGTGTCACCATCGTTTGATTCCTCAAGCGCTGCATCGAGCGTGTCGTAAAGCGTGCCCGTGCTCTCATTTTTTGCGACGTCCGCCGCAAAGGAGGGCAGCGCAAAGAGCGCGGCACAAATCAAAAGGATGATTGCAAGTCCGCACAGGTGTTTTTTCATAGTTACCTCCCCGGTGTTCAAAAGATCGTTTCCCGACAAAATTAATAGATCTGTTTTGTTTAGATTATAACAAAGTCAAAAACGAAAGTAAAGAGGCAAATCGCATAAATTTTCCGCTTTACTTTCGGCAGATGTTAAACGCAAAAAAGCACTTGCGACATGCAAGTGCTTTTTGGAGCTGCTAACCAGAATCGAACTGGTGACCTCATCATTACCAATGATGTGCTCTACCGACTGAGCCATAGCAGCGAACCGGAGTATATTATAGCAAGTCCATACGGATTTGTCAAGTTGTTTTTGAAAGAAAAATGATTTTTATGCGGAAAAGTCCTACACACCGCGTCCAAGCCTTCCCCGGTGGGGAAGCCGAAAGGCACATCGTCCCTTCCCCCGCATTTTCGTCCGCCTTTTTTCAGCATGCCGCATCCTCTTTCGCGCTTTCTCCCCCCGGAAATAGGACGACCCCGTATTTCCCGCGCACCGTCGCCACCCGTCCCGCAAATATTCCCCGCCCCGACAGCGCGGATGTGACGGCTTTTTTGCCCGGTATTTCCTACAATGCAGATACATAAAAAAGAAAGGAACTGCATACAATGAAGGACTTTCAGACTGTGACCGCCGCCGCGGCAGACCGCATCGGCGGTTTCTTTGCCGGACTGCGGACGCGCATCA
>ERZ791905.1143-NODE-1143-length-19071-cov-6.848969_pt1 | contig 19071 bp, 14 predicted proteins | sample MGYA00510147_ERZ791905 | MGnify/ENA primary metagenome ERZ791905 (study PRJEB30046, sample SAMN00792084) | human gut metagenome | study: EMG produced TPA metagenomics assembly of the A metagenome-wide association study of gut microbiota in type 2...
GAACGCCGCCGTGCGTGATTTCGCCGTCCGTGCAGCTGCACCGGAGCGCCGTGCAGACGCGCTGATGGTCATCCGTTTCGCCGGTCAGGGCGACGACGCCGTCCGATTCTGTCAGCGTCAGCGTCTCATAATGCGGGCCGTGGATGTCCCAGACGTTTTCGTCCACGCCGAACGCAATGGTGACGACGCTGTCATGTGTCGCCGTGATGGTCACGCGCTGTGCGAGCAAATGCACCCGTTCCATCGCGCAGAACCGTTCCTGCCGGATAGTGATTTCGCCCGCATCCGCCTTGAACGTGCTTTCGCGGGTGAACACACCATCGGCAATATCGAGCGCGAGGCGGTGCGATGTAAGCCGATCGGCATTTTCCGGCAGCGACACGCCTTTCACGGCGACATACAGCGGATTCGGGGCATTCAGCGGCTCTTCCCAGCCCTGCCCCTTTTGGTGGTGGATGCCCGCGAGGTTGACGGCGGTCATCTGCTGTACGCCCGCCTCGCCAATCGTCCCGCGAACGCCCATATACCCATTGCCCGTCAGGAAGCGGTTGCCGTTATCCGCGTCCTGTGCCGGGTCAAAGCCCGTTCGCTCAATCACCGTATTCATCCGTGTATTCCTCCTCATGTTCAAAACTTCCCTCCATGCGGTATTCATGGAGGGAAATTCGCGGCTGCACTGCGCTTTTCCTGCTACGGATTGCAGGTTTTCGGGTGCGGAAATTTCGGTTCTATGCATTTATCCTACATACTCCAGCAAGTCCGACAATTTTCCCAGATGATACGTCGCGCGCGCATCCTCCTTGGCGTCCCCCATGGCAGCGCAGGCAAACCCGCCCGCTTTGGCAGCTTCCACCCCCGCATGGGCATCCTCCACCACCACGCACTGCTCCGGCTTCAAGCCCAGCATCTCCGCTGCCTTCAAAAACACCTCCGGGTTCGGCTTCGAGTGCGTGATGCAGTTTCCATCTGCCACCGCGTCGAAAAAACCATCCAGCCCCATCCGCTCCAGAATGAACGGCGTGTTCTTGCTCGACGAGCCAATCGCCAGCTTCAAGCCGCATGCGCGCAGGGTGTCCAGCGTGCGCTTCACGTCGCCGGACAAATCAGCGGGCGACATTTGGTTCAGCAACTGCCGATAGCGCGTGTTTTTCTCCTCCGCCATCGCGTTTTTCTCATCCTGCGAGTACGCCTTGTCGCTTTTTTCGAGGATGATGTTCAGGCTGTCCATGCGGCTGACCCCGCGCAAAAGGCCGTTGCGTTCGCGATCAAAGGGGATGCCAAGCCGATCCGCAAGCGCCTTCCACGCGCGGTAGTGGTACTCGTCGGTCGAGCAGAGAACGCCATCCAAATCGAAGATAATGCCTTGATATTGCATCGTGATTTTCTCCTATCAGTAAACGCAAATTTCCGCTGCCTGCGCGCCGTCGGTGCGGGAGGCGGAATTCATTGTGAACACAACCTTGACAAAACTGGCTTCCACACTATCGAAATCAATGCGGATGCGATTGCCCGTCGCAGGGTCGAATTGGTACTGCGTGGCGGGTGCAACTTCGGTAAAGTTTTCGCCGTCCTGGCTGACGAAAACGGCGATTTCCTGAATGCGCGCCTCCCAGATGGCGGATGGATTCAGGCAGACCGCGACGGTCGAGATGGTATGCGTCTCGCCCAGCACGATGAGCATTTCCGCCGGGAATCCTTTGCTTTCCCAGTAGGTATCGGTTTTGCCGTCGTTGACGTTTCGGCTGACGTACACGTCGGTATGCGCGCCGGAAATGACTTCCTTATTGAGCGCGAAATTCTCCGTTTCGGGGAGGGCGATGTACTGGTCAGCGGGGTCAGGGAAGCACGCCGGACGCTCTGCCTTGGTCTGGTCGGGCGCGGGGACAACGGTCACGATGGTGGGAATTTCTTCTTCCGCCTGCGTCAGAAGAGGCAGGCACGCCAGCGACAGGGCGAGCATGGCGGATACGACAGAACGCATTTTCATGAGCGAAATTTCCTTTCTATTATAATGGTGGATATGTGGATGATTGGCAGGTCGGTCGCGCCCATTTGGCGCGACAATGTGCAAGTGGTCGAAAGAGCAAGTTGGGGGCGCGTCTGAGGACGCGCAAAATTACAACCGCTGCGCTGAAAGCGCTTCGCTGTTCAGCGCTCGTGTGGCAGAATTGCGTGCTTTTCCATTACTGGTTGCACGACAAACTGTTGGGGCGTTGCCCCAAACCCTACCAGAGGCGCTGCCTCTGGACTCCGCAAGGGGGATCCCCCCTTGACCCCTTCGCGCGATTGAGTTGGTGACACTCCCTTAATTCTTCCGCGTGTTTATCCTCTTTTTTCCTTACTCCACCACAATTCCTTCACAATAATCATCATATCGCAGCTTCATCTGCTTCAAATTCGTCATCTTCTCCCCCAGAATCGTCACATTCCGCAAGGTCACATTCGTAATCCGATTATCCTCCCCATACCCCGACAATCTCGACGCCGGCACTTTCCCATCCAGCGTCCGCAGCACCGTCAGGCCATCAATCAGCACATCATCAATCGACCCAAACTCATCCTTGACCGTCGACCACGCCGAATTTTGCAGCGTCATCTCAATCAATTCCTTATTATTGCCATTATCGCCCTGCATGAAGGCGTTTTCGACGACGATGTTGCGGTAGACGATGGCGTGCACATACGCATCGTCGCTGTTATGGATGCTGATAACGGGCTTGTGGAAGTTATACAGCACGGTGATGTTCTCAAACAGTACATCGCTGATTTCGGGGTCAAGCGTCCAGCCCTTGTCGGTTTCGTAGCCGATTTCCATGGACTGGGCGAGGTCCGTCCACACCTGCATGTTGCGGAAGGTGATGCCCTTGGTGGAGCCGGAGTAGTTCTTGATGACGAGGCTGTCATCCCATGTGCGGGCGAAGCTGTTCGTCACGGTGTGGTCGGTGCAGGACTGGAAGGTGAAGCCGTCGCCATTTTGACGACCGGAAATGACCTTGACGTTGTTGATTTCCACATGCTTGGAGGAGTAAGAATTAACGTTCCAGCAGTTGGAATTGGCGACGATAATGCCGTCGATGGTGACATCCTTTGCGTGATTGAGATCAATCGGGACGCGCGCATACGAGCCGGGCTGATTCCACGCATCGTAGTCGCTGCCGTCAATAATGCCGCGCCCGCAGATGCGGACGTTCTTGGCGTTATTGACGGAGATGATGGAATGCAGCACCGCGCCGCCGGAGATATAGAGCGTCTGCCCGTCTTCCAGCGCGATGGCGTCCATGACCCACTCGCCGGAGGGGATATAGTAGACGTTCGGGTCGTCGGGATCAGGGACGTCGGTTTCCAGCGGATTGGCGAAGATGTGCAGCGCCTTGTTGACGTTATCGTTGAAGACAACGGTGTACTGCCCCGGCTCCGTAATCATGAAGGAAACTTTGCCGTCCTTGACTTCGGGCGTAATCCCCCACGACTGCGGAATGACGGCGGCGCTCTCCACTTTGTCCGGCAGTCCGGGCATTTCAACCTCGATGCGCACTTTGCCCTCGAAGTCGAAATAGGTCATAGGCGTGGTCGTCGGCTGAGTGTTGGCGTTCCAGATGTGTTCGTGGTTGACCATCACGTCATAGACGAACAGGTCGTTGCCGTTCGCGGTAACTTTCGCCGTCGCGGAGGTCGTCATCGTCTTCGGGCCTTCGTAGAGGGTCAGCAGCGTCGGATTCTCTTCGGCAGTCGCGGGCATCATCCACGCAGTCAGCAGAAGCATCAGCACAAGCATCAGGATGGTGGTGGTTCTTTTCATCGTTCATGTCCTCCTTGTTCGCCGCGGCGTTTCCAGCGTGTGGAAATTGTCCGCATTTGGTTAAGCGCTAAACCTGTACCATGATTATAGCAGGAAATTTGGAAATGTGCAATGTGCCTGAAGATAAAAATTTTCAGAAAAAGCCTCTTCTCCCCTCTTGACATGTGGCAAATGGTATGTTATAATCATGTCAACGATAGGTTGAGCGTTAAACCTATCCACCCGTCAACATCATAAAGGAGGTATCCCCATGAAGAAGTTCCTTGCTTTCCTGCTTTCCCTGACGATGGTGTTCGCGATGGCAGCTGTTGCGTTTGCTGAAGGCGAAACCTACCTGTGGGACAACTTTGACGACCGTGACCCGAATGCCAAGCCTGAGCTTGCGCCCAACGGCGCGCACCTCTGGTGGGACAACTGGGCGAACCTGCGCGCAAAGAATGAGGACGGCGCGTTGAAGCTCGACATGCGCCCCAAGGCGTATGACCCGGAAGACTACGACAGCGAAGACGACTACTACGCCCACGCCGCCGACTGGATGGCGAACTGGGGCGAAGCCGTTGACATGTGGGGTCTGGACGGCGTCTCCTACTGCAAATACCTGACCATCCGCATCAAGGGTGCGGAAGGCGGCGAAGAGAACAAGCTGATCATGGACTGGCATCCGGAAGACGCCAAGTTCTACGCGGCGCGCTTCTCTGACCTTGTGCTGGCGGACGGCACGCACCCGGTCATCACCACCGAATGGCAGGATCTCGTCATCGACCTCGAAGCGTCCGGCTTCCCGGGCATGACCAACGCCCTGCACATCCGCGCGTTCGCCAAGTGCGTCATCTACCTGGACGAAATCACCTTCTCTGAAGCCGTTGCGCCCATCGACGCCACCAGCTCCGAAACCATTCAGGCTGGTCTGACCGCACCGGAAACCGGCAAGCCCGGCGACCTGCCGATTAAGGACTATCTGGCTGAACTGGAATAATTCCAAAACGTTCAAAAAGGGGGGACAGTTTCGGCTGTCTCCCCCTTCTTTTACGGATTTTTTTCCAGAAACCGCTTGCGAACAACTTCAAAGACTGGTATACTTTTTATGATGCGCACGGACTTCGCGGACTTCGTCCGTTCTCTTTGATCCGCGCAGATTACCACGCCTAAAACACTGCATAAAATGGAGCATCGCATGGTCACACTCAAAGACATTGCCGCCGAAGCAGGCGTAAGCATTACAACCGTTTCCAACGTGGTGCATAACCGCAAAAGCCGCGTTTCCGAACAGAAGGTTGCAAAAATCTGGGAGATTATCGAGCGCGAGCACTACGTTCCCAGCATGTCCGCGCGCTCGCTGGCGAACGACCAGTCCGCCATCATCGCCATGGTCACTTACATCACGCCGCGCACCACCGGCAGCACCGTCAGCGACCCCTTCATGAGCAGCGTCGCCGCCAGCGTCGAGCAGCGCACCCGTGAAGCCGGCTACTACCTGATGCTGCGCTCCGCCGAAAGCGTCGCCGCGCTGGAGGGGTTGATTCACAGCTGGCGGCTCTCCGGGCTGATTATGACGGGGCTGTTTCAGGATTCGTTCTTCGATGCCGTAGCAAAGCTGGGCATTCCCGTCGTCCTCATCGACAGCTATGTGGACGACCCGAACATCTGCTGCGTCGGCTTGGAGGATGAAAAAGGCGGCTACCTCGCCACGAAGCACCTGCTGGAGAACGGCCACCGCGTGATTGCGTTCGCGTCGCCGCCGATTTCCCCCGCGGGCGTTATTGAATTGCGCCTGCAGGGCTATCGCCGCGCCTTGGCGGAATACGGCGTGCCGTACGACCCGGCGCTTGTCTTTACGCAGGAAATTTCCGTGCAGGAGGGCAAGAAGCTGGGGCATCAACTCAGCACACGTCCCGAAATCACGGGGATTTTCGCCTCGGCGGATATTCTGGCGGCGGGCATCATGTCCGGGCTGCATGAGTGCGGGGTAAGTGTGCCGCGCGATAAGTCGATTGTGGGCTTTGATGATCATTATATTTCGCAGCTGGCGATTCCGGGGCTGACAACGATTCATCAGGATTCGGAGAAGAAAGGCACTTTGGCGACGGAGATGATTTTGGCGCAGCTGCGGAAGGAAGAGATTGCGCAGAAGAAGGTTATTTTGCCGGTGCACCTTGTGGAAAGAGGCAGCGTGAGGAATATCAAGGGATAAGGAAAAAGAGGATAAAACCGGATCTTTCCTTCTTTGCCGATTCCGTGATGAACCAATTCGGAAATAGCATTATACAAGATCATCGGCACAGCGCCAAATGAAAACTTGGTGCTGTGCCGATGCTGTTTAAAAGGGCGCATGCAGGTTCAGAAATGGCAAGTTATCAGGCAACGTCCTGCATTCGTCATAGCAAAGTCTTCCTTCGCTCCACCGTTCAGAGGCGCTGTCCTTTATCCCAGCGTGATGCTGACCGCGCCATCCGGGCTGACATTCAATTTCATGCACAGCAAGTATCGCTTGTAAAACGCTTCCTTCTCCTTGTCCGTCATCATAATCCACGAGTTTTGCAGCGCCGTCTCCATCATCTCGCGAACGTTGAATGGTTTCGCGCTTTCTCCCGCCAGCTGCTGATTGATTTGCTCCTGAATTGCATTGATCAGCGTACTGGTTTTGATGTTGTACGACGCCGCCGTACAGAAGTCGTCAATGAAGCAGAACGGGATTTCATGCCGCGCCAAGGTGTCCATGATGGCCATGCCCGTTTTTCCCTTCTCCAGCATAACAAGGAAGCGGACGCTGTCCAGCTGGCGAATCATCGCCCAGTAGTCGCTGTCCGACGAAACAAGGATGACCGCATCCACGCCGGAGGTATACACTTCGCGGCTTGTCCGCACCGCCAGCGCCATATCACACTGCGATTTGTTCTGGTTCAGCCGCTCGACCTTAATATGTTCCAGCTCAAGGTTCGCTTTTTCATCCACCGCCGTAGAGAGCGTGCGGTCAACCAGCGTTTTCCATTGTGCCGTTGTATACTCGCTGTCAAACAGAATCACCTTGGATATTTTTCCCAGCTGCTCAGTCGGGAGGCTGCTCAGCGCCGCCGCGAGCTTCACGGCATCCGAATTTTCGCAGTCCACCGCAATCAGGCATTTTTTGCACTGCCCCAGCAGCCTGCCCAGATTGCGCATCGTGTGGTTGCCCGCATCACGCACCAGCGACAGGTTTTCAAAGCGGTCTTCGTGGCGTTCATAGAGAATCGTTACGAATTTTTCATCATTATAGAGGATGTTGCCCTTGCTCTCCGGGCTTGTAGCAACGGCATCCCAGTTAATCCAGCAGTGGAACGGGTAGCGGCGGGTATCGCTTTTATAGTATTCCCCTGCTTTTTTGATACCATCTTTCTTCGTCCCGTTCGGCATCAGGAAAATGGGTTTCACATAGTCCCACTTCACCCATTCCGGGAAAAAGCGCGCCACTTGATTGATTCGGTTGCTGATTTCACAGTTGATGCTGATAATGTATTCGTCAATATCCGGCTTTGCTTTGTAAATTCTGACGCCGTCCTGTTCCAGCTGCGCCACCGCTTCTGATGGAATGAGATTCGGCACGCTGCCAATATTGCGGAAACTCATGCGAAATTCATTCACAATGGCTGGATAATTGCGTTCCATCGCCGTGCGAATGCGGCACAGATTGCGGATAATGCGCGCCTCTTTGTGCGCATCCAGCTCTTCGTAGCTTTTCAGCAGAAATGGCCTTGCATTTTCTTCGCCAAAGTTTTCTTTGTCGATGCCAATAAGGTATGCCATCGGCGACACCAGCGTGTACGTCGAATTCTGGAACTCATTGTAGATGATTTTTTTGTCAAGCGCCGATGGCTTTTGCTGATTTTCCGGATTCTCATCGTCTATTGCAAGTGCTTGAACGAGTTTTGATAAATCAGCGAGATTATTGGAGGTGATTGTTTTACGCGCTTTCGGCTGGGTTTTCGTTTTCTTTGCCATGTGGAAGACTCCTTTTCTGTATTTTTTTATTCATTTCCATCATACCATTTTGGCGGCGGCATTGCAAGGGCAGCAGCGCACAAATATATTCCTGCTTTGCGCATTGTTTTTCCCGGAAGTGTTTGACAAAAACTGCTCGATAGTTTTATTTTTCTTGACAACAGATTATTATGATGTTATACTATTATTAACATTAGATACACCCAAATTGATTATATCGGGAGGGTTTTCTGTATGGAATACGTCACCCACCTCCGCGAGGACGGCAGCTATCAGCCGCTCAAGGAGCATTTGGAAGGCACAGCGACGCGTTCTGCGAAATTCGCCGCTTCTTTTGGAGCGAGTTCTCACGCCGAAAGAACAGCCTTGCTGCACGATATCGGCAAGTACAGCCCCAACGGGCAGCGCCGCCAGCGTGACCCGGAACACACTGCCAAGGTGGACCACAGCACGGCAGGTGCGAAGGCGGCGGCAGATTTGGACGATATGCACGCGGCGTTTGCCATTGCGGGGCATCACGGCGGTCTGCCCGACTTGGGAACCCGTTCCAGCCTCGATGATGGCACATTGTGCGCACGGCTGAACAAAAAGCTGACCGGCGGCGATGATCCATCCGCGTGGCGCAGTGAGATTTCACTGCCAACAGGCGTTCAGCTCACACCGTCGTGGCTTCCGCGGAATGATGCGCGCCTGACTGCCATGTACATCCGGATGCTGTTCTCCTGTCTGGTGGATGCTGATTTTCTGGACACGGAGCGCGCGCTCAGCAAGGAAGAAAAGCCGCGCGGCATCGGCGATTCCATGCCCGCGCTGCTGGAAAAGCTGCAAGCGCACGTTGCCAAATGGCTGGAAGAGCCCAAGTCCGACCTCTGCTGCCTGCGCAACGAGGTGCTGCGGCGCTGCCTGCGCGGCAGCGAAGATCCGCAGGGCTTGTACAGCCTGACCGTCCCCACAGGCGGCGGCAAAACGGTTTCGTCGCTTGCCTTTGCGCTCAGCCACGCGGTGAAGCATGACATGAAGCGCATCATCTACGTCATCCCCTACACCAGCATTATCGACCAAAATGCGAAAGTCTTTCGGGATATTCTGGGCGATGAGAACGTGGTGGAGCATCACAGTCAGGTGGATTTGCCCGATACGGATGCCGAAACGCCCGATGCCCTCCGCAAGCGCCTTGCTTGCGAAAACTGGGATGCCCCCGTCATCGTCACGACCGCCGTGCAGTTCTTTGAATCCTTCTACGCCGCCAAGCCCGGCCGCTGCCGCAAACTCCACAACGTCGCCAACAGCGTGGTGATTTTCGACGAGGCGCAGACGCTGCCGATTTCGCTGATGCGCCCCTGCGTCTCGGTAATCGACCAGCTGGTTCAGCATTACGGCGTCACCGCCGTTCTCTGTACCGCGACGCAGCCCGAATTGCTGTCCATTTTCAGTGGCTTCACCGCGGGCACCCGCATTCAAGAGCTTGTCCCCGACCCGGATGCGCTGTTCAGCAGCCTTCGCCGCGTCACCTTCCAGCAGGACGGGATGGTTTCGGACGAGGAATTAGCCGTGCGGATTCGTCAGGAAAATGCCGTGCTGTGCATCGTCAATTCCCGCAAACAGGCGCGCAGCCTGTACGAAGCCCTGCCGGAAGAGGGGCGTTTCCACCTCTCTACGCTGATGAATGCCATCGACCGCGAACGCACCATTGCCACAATTCGCGAACGCTTAGACAAGAAGCAGTGCTGCCGCGTCATCTCCACCAGCCTGATTGAAGCAGGCGTTGACGTGGATTTTCCGACCGTATACCGCGAATTAGCCGGACTGGACAGCATTCTGCAAGCCGCCGGACGCTGCAATCGCGAGGGAAAGGAAGCGGCGCAGGACAGCATCGTCCACATCTACCAGACCGAACACGCGGTTCCACCCATCATGCGCCCAAACATTGAAAGCTGCCGCACAGTGCTGCGCCTGTATGCGGAGGACATCGGCAGCCGCAAAGCCATCCACGCGTATTTTTGCGATTTGCTCTTCAAGCGCGGCGAAAATCAGCAGCGTTCACGACCCGTTTCGTCCGAAAATGATTTACTGGATACCAGCAAAACGCTGTCATCCGAAGCAAGATTTGCTTTCCGCGAAACCGCCGAGCATTTCCACTTTATCGACACAGATACAGTGACGGTGTACATTCCGACACCTGAAAACAGCGAGGACATCAAAGCCCTGCGTGATGGGCACTATTCGCGTGAGCTTTTCCGCCGTCTGGGGCGCTGCGGCGTGAGTATCTACCGCCGCGAGTATCAGGCGTTATGCGGCATCGGCGGCGTCACGGAAATTGCTGATGCGCACTGCGGCATTCTGAGCGACATCAAATTGTACACGCCGGAATGCGGCTTGCAGGTCAGCTGCACGAGCGGACTGGGGCTGTTCGCCTGATAGATGTAAAGAAACGGGCGGCAAGCATTGCGCTCACCGCCCGCCCCGTTAGACGATTGTCTATCTTAGTATTTCAACCCACAGATAGAAGCAGCGAATTGCCCGCCGTTTCCATCCGACTTTGGCATTTTATCATCTTTTCGCTGGCGTGTCAAACCATGATTGATAGTTCTGTTCAATCTCAAAGTTATTTTCTATTTTAGTGAATTTTCTTCTTGACATATACGCTGTGCCGTGCTATACTGTTCTTGTCAACCGAAAGGAAGTGAGTTGCTGACGATACACCCATTCGTCCCCTTGCGAACTGTCACTTGCCCACATCGGCAAGTGTTGATTGAGAAGTAAGAATGAGGAGGTGAACCAATGTCCATCAAAATGGAGGTGTGGGGCGAGTACGCTTGCTTCACCCGGCCTGAAATGAAGGTTGAGCGTGTCAGCTATGACGTTCCAACGCCCAGCGCCGCCCGCGGAATGGTAGAAAGTGTATACTATCATCCGGGCCTAAAATGGCATGTGGATAAAATCTACGTCTGCAAGCCCATCCGCTTCACGAACATTCTCCGCAACGAAGTGGCATCTAAGATTTCCGCCAGAAACGTGCTGACCGAAGCCAACGGCAAGAAGCGCTCCTATATCGACCGAAACGCCGATATTCAGCAGCGCGCTACCACCATGCTGCGAGACGTGCACTACGTCATTGAAGCTCACTTCGAGATGACCGACAAAGCCAATCCGTCGGACAATCCCGGTAAGTTTCAGGACATCGTGAAGCGGCGTCTTCGCAGCGGTCAAGCATACATGCAGCCGTATCTGGGCTGCCGGGAATGCACGGCGCATTTCCGCCTTTGGGAGGGCGGCGACATTCCCACCATCGACGAAACGCGGGATTTGGGCTATATGCTTTACGACATGGAATATTCCGACCCGGAAAACATACAACCGATGTTCTTCCGGGCGCAAATGGTGCATGGCGTGATTGATTTGACAGACTGTGAGGTGGTGAAATGATTCTGCAATCGCTCGTGCGGTGCTACGATTCGCTCGCCGCACAGGGCACGTTGAAGCGTCCCGGCTGGTCATCCGTCAAGGTGCAGTGGGGCTTGTATCTGACTGCCGACGGACAGGTGGCGTCGGTAGAAATGCTCGGCGCGGCAAACGATAAGGGCAAGCTGCTTCCGCTGCAGGACTTTCTGCCAACGCCCGTCAAGCGCACCTGCGGCAGGGCAGCCTGCTTTCTCTGCGACAACGCAAAGTACCTGCTGGGCATCACCAATGAGCCGTACAACGGTACAGGCAAAAACCCCGCCAAAGAGGCGGAAGCCTGTTTCCAAACCAGTGCCCAGAAGCATCATGCGCTGCTGGACGGCGTATCCTGCACGATGGCGCAGGCGATTCTCCGCTTTTTTGACACTTGGCAGCCTGAAAAGGCAGCGCAGTCCCCTGCCCTGCAGGAGCATTTCGATGACCTGTGCAAGGGCGGCAATCTCGTTTTCTGCATGATGGGCGCCTCAGGCAAAGCCGAAATGGCGCACGAAGTGTCGGAAATTCGTGCAGCGTGGGAGGCGAGCGTTGCCGGCGGCAAGAGCAATGCGGTACAAGGCCGCTGTCTGGTTACAGGCGACGAGGACACCATTGCCATGCTGCATCCAAGCATCAAGGGCGTTGTGGGCGCGCAGTCTTCCGGCGCATCGCTGGTTTCCTTCAATGCCCTCGCTTTTGAATCCTATGGGCGGAATAAGGGGCAGGGCTTGAACGCCCCCGTCGGGAATCACGCCGCCTTTGCCTACGGTGAAGCCCTCAATTACATGCTGCGCGAGAAGAATTACCACAGTCTGCTGGGATCTGCCACCCTCGTTTACTGGGCAGAAACGGCGCAATCCGCTTACAGCGACTGTTTTGCCGCTCTGCTGGGGACAAACGAAGACATGACGCAGAATACGCTGGACGGCAACATGAAAGCCATCCGCCTTGGGCAGGGTCTTCAGTGGGAGAATGTTCCGCTGGATTCCCGTACACCCTTCTACATTCTGGGGCTGTCGCCGAATGCGTCCCGCCTGTCGGTTCGTTTCTTCCTGCAAGGGACGTTTGGCGATTTTGCCGCGAATTTGGCGCGTCATCAGGAGCGTTTGAACATCATTCGCCCTTCCTATGACACGCGGGAAACACTTTCTGCCTATTCGCTGCTCAAGGAAACAGCGAATTCCAACAGCAGGGACAAGCTGCCGCCGTCGCATCTGGTGGGCGATTTGCTCCGCGCCATTCTCGGCGATACGCCTTACCCTGTTTCATTGCTGACGCAAACAGAGCTGCGCATCCATGCGGAGCACAATGTCAGCCGCGGCAAGGCGGCAATTCTCAAAGCGTGGCTGCTGAAAAACGGCAGCAATCCACAGTACAAGGAGGTCATCGACGTGCAACTTAACGAACAGACGAATTACGCACCGTATGTGCTGGGTCGTCTCTTTGCGGTGCTGGAAAGCCTCCAGCAGAAGGCAAATCCCGGCATCAACGCTACCATCATGGATCGTTACTTCAACGCTGCCTGCGCAACGCCCAGCATCGTTTTCCCGACGCTGCTGAAGCTGGCGCAGAGTCACCTGAAGAAACTTGATACCGGCTATTTCATCTATTACGACAAGCAGATGACGGAACTGTGCGGGCGCTTGACTGACAGCTATCCCGCGCGTCTGAACCTGCAAGATCAGGGTATTTTCCAGCTGGGCTACTATCACCAGAAACAGAAGTTCTTCACAAAGAAGGAGGAAAACAGCAATGTCTGATGTGATTCGCAACCGCTATGATTTCGTGGTGCTGTTCGACGTGCAGAACGGCAATCCCAACGGCGACCCCGATGCCGGCAACATGCCCCGCACCGACCCGGAAACGGGTCTTGGGCTGGTGACGGACGTGTGCCTGAAGCGCAAGATTCGCGACTATGTGGCGACCGTCAAGGAGGGCGACCCGCATTACGGCATCTACATTCAGGATGGCGTTCCGCTGAATCGCTGCGACCGTGAAGGGCTGGAGGCCTGCGGCTACGGCGACATCAAGGAGGACGACCTCAAAAAGAAACTGAAGTCGAATGACCCGGAGATTGACCGCAAGCTGCGCGATTATATGTGCAGCCACTACTACGACATCCGGACGTTCGGCGCGGTGATGACGACGTTTGTCAAGGCATCGCTGAACTGCGGTCAGGTGCGCGGGCCGGTGCAGCTGGGCTTTGCCCGCAGCGTTGACCCCATCGTGCCGCAGGAAGTGACCATCACCCGCGTCGCCATCACGACAGAAAAGGACGCGGAGAAGAAGGGCACCGAAATGGGGCGCAAGTACATCGTCCCCTACGGGCTGTACCGCGTGGAAGGGTTCGTATCCGCAAATCTGGCGCGCAAGACCACGGGCTTCAGCGAGGAAGACCTCGCCCTGCTGTGGGACGCCATCCTCAACATGTTTGAAAACGACCACTCCGCGGCGCGTGGCATGATGGCAGTGCGCAAGCTCATCATCTTCCGCCACGAGAAGGAACTGGGCAGCGCCCCCGCGTGGAAACTGTTTGAACGCGTGCGTGTAGCGCGTAAGGCGGATGTGACGGTTCCGCGCAGCTTTGCAGACTACGAGTGGACGGTGGATGACGCGAATCTGCCGGACGGCGTCACCTGCGAAGTGAAGGGGTGACGCAACAGGACACGACCCTCTCCGCCTTGCAGCATTACGCCTACTGCCGCCGCCAATGGGGATTGATTTTTCTGGAGCAGCAGTGGGCAGAAAATGCGCACACGGCGGAGGGGCAAGTGTTCCACCAAACGGCGCATCACGGCCCGGAAGCAGAATTACGCGGCAATACGCTGATTCTGCGCGGACTGCGGCTGGAATCCGCCCGCCTGCACCTGCACGGCGTCAGCGACGTGGTGGAGTTCCACCGCAGTCCCGACGGTGTTGCGCTGCACGGACGCGAAGGGCTGTGGCTGCCGTACCCGGTAGAATACAAAAAAGGGTCAGACAAAACGCAGGATGCCGACGAGGTGCAGCTATGCGCACAGGCGCTCTGCTTGGAGGAGATGCTCTGCTGCGCCATCCCGGAGGGCAGCTTGTTTTATGGCGAACCCCGCCGTCGGACGCGGGTTGCGCTGGATGAACCTCTCCGTGTGCGAACGCTGTCGCTTCTGGCGGAACTGCTGGAGAATCAGGCGCGCGGACATACGCCATCCGTTCGGGCGCACAAGGGCTGCAATGCCTGCTCGCTCAAGGATGTATGCGTTCCGCGGCTCAGCCGAACCGGCAGCGTCCGCGCCTACATGCACGCCCGTATTGCGGAGGATTCGCCATGAGAAAGATGCTGAATACGCTGTTCGTGACGACGGAAGACGCGTACTTGTCGCTGGAAAACGAGAATATCGTCGTCCATGTGGGCGAGGAAAAGCGCGCGCAGTATCCCCTGCTGATGCTGGAGGGCATTCTGACTTTCTCCTACAAAGGCGCAAGTCCAGCACTCATGGGTGCTTGCGCAGAGCGCGGTATTGGGCTGACGTTTCTGACGCCGCGCGGGCGATTTTTAGCGCGCGTCTGCGGCAGCGAGCGCGGCAATGTTCTGCTGCGCCGCGAGCAGTATCGGCGCGCCGACAGCCTATCCGCCAGCTGCCTGATTGCACGGAATTTCATCTTCGGCAAGGTATACAATCAGCGCTGGGTGCTGGAGCGTACCATCCGCGACCACGCCTTGCGCGTGAATGTGCAGGCACTCAAGGATGTTTCCGCCGCGTTAGATGCCAAGCTGCCGCAAATTGAATCAGCGGTTGATTTAGATGTGCTGCGCGGGCTGGAAGGCGACGCATCCGCCGATTATTTTTCGCTATTCGACGAAATGATACTGACTCAAAAGGCGGATTTCTTGCTGAACGGCCGCAATCGCCGCCCGCCGCAGGACAACATGAACGCCCTGCTCTCCTTCGCCTATGTGCTGCTCGCCAACGACTGCGCTGCCGCGCTGGAAAGCGTCGGGCTGGATGCCTACGTCGGCTTCATGCACCGCGACCGTCCGGGGCGCACGTCGCTCGCCCTTGACCTGATGGAAGAACTGCGCGCCCCGATGGCAGACCGCCTCTGCATCACGCTGGTGAACAACCGTGTGCTGCAGGACAAGCACTTCGACCGGCAGGAGAGCGGCGCCGTCTTCCTGAACGATGCCGGGCGCAAGCAGTTCTTGACCGCGTGGCAAAACCGCAAACGCGAAGAAATCACCCACCCGTTCCTGAAAGAAAAAATCATGTGGGGGCTTGTTCCCTATGTACAGGCGCTGCTGCTTGCGCGCACCCTCCGCGGCGACACAGACGGTTATCCCCCATTCCTCTGGAAATAACCCGAAAGCGAGGCGTTCCCGATGCTGGTTCTAATCACCTACGACGTTTCCACCGTCGATGCGGACGGCAAACGCCGCTTGCGGCAAGTCGCCAAGCGCTGCGTCGTCCACGGTCAGCGCGTGCAGAATTCCGTATTTGAGTGCTCTTTGGATGCCGCACAGTACAAGCTGCTTCAGGCGGAACTTCGGCAACTGATTGACCCGGAAAAGGACAGTTTGCGCTTTTACAACCTCGGCAATCACTACGAAAGCCGGATTGAGCACATTGGCGTGAAGACGAGCTACGCCCCGGAAGGGCTGCTGATGCTGTAAGGGTGCGCCGCGCGAATCGCCCGTGCGAAGCGCAAGCCTCCAGCCTTTTGCAGGGAGGTTCGCACCGGATTTCGCGGTTTTTCCGGCAAAATTACCGCATTTTCGGCTAAGCTGATTCTCAAAAGGACTGTTTTGTGGTATACTTTTTGTGCAAAGTCTATGATTCTGATCGACAGAATTGTTACTTTGCGCAGTCGCTCCCCGTGCGGGGAGCGTGGATTGAAATGCGATTTGTGAGCGAGAATCATCTGTTGCGCATGTCGCTCCCCGTGCGGGGAGCGTGGATTGAAATCGTATGAGTTCCAGTTTCTCGCAGGGCTTTATGGTCGCTCCCCGTGCGGGGAGCGTGGATTGAAATTGTGTCGTTGTAACGCCGATGTTACCATGCACGCGGGTCGCTCCCCGTGCGGGGAGCGTGGATTGAAATTGGCTGACGCAAGCGAGATTAATCCGTACGGCTGGGTCGCTCCCCGTGCGGGGAGCGTGGATTGAAATACTAACATTTCCGCTCTGTTCCAACGTGTCGACCGTCGCTCCCCGTGCGGGGAGCGTGGATTGAAATCTTCGGGATTTTTGTACCCGCATACACGGATGCGGGTCGCTCCCCGTGCGGGGAGCGTGGATTGAAATGATTCAGCGGGGCGCGTTCCGATTTTTTCCAGTGCGTCGCTCCCCGTGCGGGGAGCGTGGATTGAAATGATATATGATAGCATCAGATATCGATAGAGCGTGTCGCTCCCCGTGCGGGGAGCGTGGATTGAAATATACTGCCTTACTCCTATTCGATAAAAAATCCGCGTCGCTCCCCGTGCGGGGAGCGTGGATTGAAATGTCTGCCACTTCCGGGGAATTCTCCGTTGTCCCGTCGCTCCCCGTGCGGGGAGCGTGGATTGAAATAGCCGATAGCGTTTCTGACAAATGTTTCCATGTGTAGTCGCTCCCCGTGCGGGGAGCGTGGATTGAAATTACCGATTGCATAAGGCGCTACTACAAAAACAAAGTCGCTCCCCGTGCGGGGAGCGTGGATTGAAATTGGAAACCATTTACAGGAAACAATGTACTGAAAAGTCGCTCCCCGTGCGGGGAGCGTGGATTGAAATACATAGGGGCGCAAACGGTGACATTTCGGGCGCGCTGGTCGCTCCCCGTGCGGGGAGCGTGGATTGAAATCTCAATTAACCCCGCCACATCGTCCAGCGCGCCGCTCGTCGCTCCCCGTGCGGGGAGCGTGGATTGAAATGTTGTTGCTCGCTTGGAAGAAGTCCTCGACCCACGTCGCTCCCCGTGCGGGGAGCGTGGATTGAAATACGGCTTCCTGCACTTCGCGGGTCGTCATTGCGGTCGCTCCCCGTGCGGGGAGCGTGGATTGAAATCGCTACCGTCGGCAGCCACTTGCACTTGGAAAGGTCGCTCCCCGTGCGGGGAGCGTGGATTGAAATTAACACCTACACTCTGCTTTATGCCGAATGCCCGTCGCTCCCCGTGCGGGGAGCGTGGATTGAAATGCCAATATCGAGCGGAAAATCGACAACGTGAACAACGTCGCTCCCCGTGCGGGGAGCGTGGATTGAAATTTCCAACTCGTCCATCAGGCGCTTGTCCGTGCCGTCGTCGCTCCCCGTGCGGGGAGCGTGGATTGAAATTCGTCCTTTGCCTCGATGCGCTGTGCCGTCAGTGGTCGCTCCCCGTGCGGGGAGCGTGGATTGAAATAAGCTGTTTCTGCGCTTGCTTGATTTTTTCGGCGTCGCTCCCCGTGCGGGGAGCGTGGATTGAAATTTTACGCAGCCAAATATCAACACCAGAGCAGGGCGTCGCTCCCCGTGCGGGGAGCGTGGATTGAAATTGGAAGAGGCGACGTTGAACGCAAAGCAAGAATGGTCGCTCCCCGTGCGGGGAGCGTGGATTGAAATGCATTGAACTTCTGCATCCAGCGTTACAAGGTCAACGTCGCTCCCCGTGCGGGGAGCGTGGATTGAAATCAAGAAGCTGACCATCAACATCGGCTTCTCTCACGTCGCTCCCCGTGCGGGGAGCGTGGATTGAAATTACAACCTCGACCACGACACGGCATTTGAGAAAATCGTCGCTCCCCGTGCGGGGAGCGTGGATTGAAATTTCACGCAGCCAAATATCAACACCAGAGCAGGGGTCGCTCCCCGTGCGGGGAGCGTGGATTGAAATAAAACATGGTTTACCCCTTGACATTCACGCAAAGGTCGCTCCCCGTGCGGGGAGCGTGGATTGAAATATAAACGCTGTATGCTTTGTTGATGTCGTCCCAGTCGCTCCCCGTGCGGGGAGCGTGGATTGAAATTTCCCGGTCGGACGGAGCAAGCGCGGAAATCTCCGTCGCTCCCCGTGCGGGGAGCGTGGATTGAAATTTCGCGTGTCGGCTCTTTCTCCCAGCACCGCCACGTCGCTCCCCGTGCGGGGAGCGTGGATTGAAATTATTTTTCCGGATGCGAAAGTCAGGAAAGGTCAAGTCGCTCCCCGTGCGGGGAGCGTGGATTGAAATTCTGCGCACCACGCGATAATCTGCGCATCGTCGCGCGTCGCTCCCCGTGCGGGGAGCGTGGATTGAAATGTACACGCTGTATGCTTTGTTGATGTCGTCCCAGTGTCGCTCCCCGTGCGGGGAGCGTGGATTGAAATATACGCGCCGTATGCCTCGCTGATGTAGTCCCAGGTCGCTCCCCGTGCGGGGAGCGTGGATTGAAATGTGTCTTGGAGGTGTGAACGTGTATCAGAGCAAACGGTCGCTCCCCGTGCGGGGAGCGTGGATTGAAATTCCAACTGCGTTACGGACGCGCCGGAGACACCAAGGTCGCTCCCCGTGCGGGGAGCGTGGATTGAAATGTTTTTATTAAAGGCGTTTTTATCTTTTGCAACGTCGCTCCCCGTGCGGGGAGCGTGGATTGAAATTCTTTACATCGTCCAGCGCGACTGCCGCTGCTTCGGTCGCTCCCCGTGCGGGGAGCGTGGATTGAAATAATAAAAACGAAGCAAAAGCGCTACATGCGATAAAGTCGCTCCCCGTGCGGGGAGCGTGGATTGAAATGTCTGACCGCCGAGCCGAGCGACATTCCGACCATGTCGCTCCCCGTGCGGGGAGCGTGGATTGAAATCCCTCCGTTCGGAATCAGCCCTTGCAGCACGTCGTCGCTCCCCGTGCGGGGAGCGTGGATTGAAATGTTGTTGCTCGCTTGGAAGA
>ERZ791905.1148-NODE-1148-length-18977-cov-10.848219_pt1 | contig 18977 bp, 22 predicted proteins | sample MGYA00510147_ERZ791905 | MGnify/ENA primary metagenome ERZ791905 (study PRJEB30046, sample SAMN00792084) | human gut metagenome | study: EMG produced TPA metagenomics assembly of the A metagenome-wide association study of gut microbiota in type 2...
AGACTGTGCCGATAACCACCGGCAGCTCCAATTGTCCTGGCAGTAATGCTTCTGCACGAATTTTTTCGGTCAATAAAACCACGCAGCATTGTACAACAGGATACGGCGAAATCCGATCCTACCTGCAGGATAGAGGTACGCCGATTGGCCCACTGGATATGATGATCGCCGCGCACGCCAGATCTGAAGATATGTGATTCTGGTCACAAACAACGTCCGAGAGTTCGAGCGTGTGCCTGATCTGGTCGTTGAAAATTGGGTAGAGTGACCTTAGTTGTCTGCGGACGCCTCCCCTGCTCAGTGGCAGTAGACTGTTCGTTAGCGTCTTTTATAATAATTGCAATGGAAGGCTGCCAATTGGCAGCCTTCCATTGCAATACTGAAGTTATATTACTTCCATCCACCCGCAGCTCCATTGGACTCGTCTCTATCGATTTGAATGCTACCAGATCCGCTTCCAATCGTAACATTCGGGTCATACTGTCTGAGCGACCAACCCGTAAAATCTTTAGAGCCGCTCCAATCTGTCGCTGCAGCAAGCCATGTATATGTGTATGTGTTTTTGTAATAGCTCAAAACATCGCCCGACCCATATAGCCCAAGTTCATACGGGTAATTATTTTCTGCAAACACAGCTTTTACGGCCTGCAAATACTCTTTGATTCCGCCCCTTATATCGGAATACGACGCATCATAATCCACAGTAAAGTATATTGGTGTCCCACTCGGCTGTCCGAGCGCGTCAGCTGCGGCAATTGCATCTTCCGCATCTTCGCGTCCTTTTTCAGCCGTAAAATAGCTAATCCCAGTTGGTGAGCCACTTTCCCATATAGATACAATGCGCAGTCCTGCATCCAAGATAATTTTCTTTTCTGCAGACGTAATCTTAAAAGAACCACCCAAATATCTGCAAACAAACGTATAGCCACCGTCAACAAGCGTCTGTGCCTTTCGTGACGTAATTGTTGTCGCAGTATCACAGCCTAATCCCATACAGTGCACCTCCATTTAAGCATCTTTCTTTAGTTCAAATTTTCTTCCGTTTTTTACAAATTTAATAATCTCTTGTTGTCCGTCTTTCTCAAACATCACTGGCAGCACAAATTCTTTATCATGCCATGCTGGAGACAGTGCCGTTGCTTTTTGCCCTTCATACTCTTTGGGAATTGAAATATTTATTTTTTCCCATGTTTCACCCCCATCCTCTGTCATACAAACTGCAGGCGAAAATTCCTCATCTTCATATCGAAAGCATAGAAAACCTATGTTCTCGTCAACAAAACCACTTCCGCTGAGCACTCTTCCATAGATATCATCTATGTTTGAATCAATCTTAGTCCAACTTGTGCCGCCGTCCTTTGTTGAATACAGTTCATGCCGCTCATTGCCCATCCCCACGAAAGAGCATATAACTACCCAGCCATTTGAATCTGTCGTAAAGCCAATACAACTCCACGATATATCATCTTTTCTATCTATCGTTGTTTCTCGCCATGTGTCCCCTGAATCATCACTAATGGAAACTTGAATCTCTCCAGTTGTCTCATTTTTGTATACGATTGCTTTCTTTGTTCTTGACGCAAACAGCCCGTATTCCGACATATATTCCATCTCATCATTTTGGACCGTATAGCCGCAATCGCTCCAGTCAATTACATCTCCATTTGACAAGCGGGAATATGCAGACGCTTCCATTATTGTTTCATTCTCAATTGTTTCTTCTTCTACAGTCTCTTCCTCTTTGGTTGAGTCAATTTCCGTACCACTAACAACTTTATTTTCATCTTTAATTGGGACAGCATTTTTACAACCGCTCAAGATGAAGGTAGCGCATACACATAGAATGAACAGCGCCATTATCTTCTGAATCGTCTTCCTTGCTATGGTATTTCTCATGGCTGATTCTCACTTTCGTCATTTAACTTCAATCACTTCAATATGCAATAATAAATTTCCCCCACTAAATTACCAGTACTTTCAACTCTCCGATCACTCCATACAAGCAGTCCTCCTGGGTATATTTGAACATTTCCTGCATCAAATAAATTCTCTGCAATAACATATAATTCGCTCGTTTTTAGATCAAAGACCATGATGTTTGTCAAGATCATCCCTGACCATGTTACATAGTCTCCCCAGGTACTTATCTCGCCCAAATTTACTCCTTGCGCACTGCTCTTATAGTAAGCAGGAAAATCAGAGCTTATTTTATATTTCCATATATTTTCTGTGATATCGTATATTACAATTTCGCTGTCGTAATAAGTATTATTTGGTTTATTCTCAGCAATCAAATGCCCCCCATTTATGCAAGGGTTTATTACATTTTGCGTAGTGTCCAGCGTATAGATCTGCCCTGTTGCTATGTCATATATACTCGTATATCCCTCATAGAGCGCATCTGGTCTGATATACGCCTGACTCCATGCGATTTTCCCATTTCCACCGCTTGTATATCCAAGTACATTGCAGGTTGGATCAGCTTCCATTTGGTATATTGTTTCTAGCTTTCCAGACGATATTTCATACATTTTAACCACATCTGTAACTCGGTCTTCATCGTTCTTTCCAAAGGAAACGTATGAAATATACCCATCTGCAATAGACACATTTGTTGGTGCTGCATATGTATAAGCGTTGTTTTCTTCTGCCCTAATACCTGCATCCTGATCAACTACTGTGACAATTTTGTCAGATATACTAGCCACATATAGGCCCCAACCGTCGCCTAAATCTTCTTCCCCTTCGCACTTCAAACTCTCCACCCACGCAACATAATTATTTCCGTCCCACTTCGCGCAGTTTATTTTTGTTGTTCTTTCAGCAATAATATTTTCCAATAATATTGTTTGCTTTCCATCCTGTGTATATGCGCTAATGTTATTTTCCTCTTCATCTAACAAAAGGATTCTGGACTCTTTATCAATTCCAAGGATCCATCTTCCTTTTCCGAAGACCGCTTCATATTCTCCGGATTCAAACATGCCTTTTGCTTGTATAATTTCGTTGGTGCGCCCTTGCTGAATATCCGCATTTTCAATAAAATCTTGTTTCGTCTCAATTTCCTCTATAAGACTTCTCTTTTCCTGTATCTTAATCTCATCATTCCGTCCTACATTTTTATCATAATTTTTCTCATCAGCGGACGGCAAATATGAATTATGTTTTACACACTCATCATCGGCAGCCTCTTGGTTCTTTTTATGTGTAGTAACGCTGGCCATGCTGCAGCCAAGCAGCATGGCCAGCGAAATTACTAGCACCGCAAAACCAAGCCGCTTTTTAATAAAAAGGCAGCTTTTTTTCATCATTTAGTATACCAATCCCATATCATTGCAAAGAACCGCCATAACCTGGAATGTCACCTGCATATGATGCGTTCCAAGTCTATCAAGCGTATTCGAATCATAATAATAGCAAATTCTTCTCGATGGAGTCGAACTGTCAAAGCCCTCTCCCGCAACGTAATGCTTCATATCACTGTACGCTCCACCTGTTGGCGTTCCATATGTCTGAAGATAATTGAGGCTTCCCTCCACCTGATTTACATCATATATAACACCATAATCGGCCAGCAGCGTTGCAATAGCCAAGTTTGTAAAATATACTGCCCACTCTTGCGCTGTCATTGTATTATTCGGTTCAATTTTATAGCCAAGCTGCACAGCATAGGTATGATCAGAATACTGGTTAAGTGCATTTGGGACACGCCACAGCATCGTTCCACCCACACCATCGTTATCTGTATGCATTGCTGTTGCAAGGTCACTCTGCGTCACATTGATTCCCTGCCCTTTCAGAACAGCATACCCACTTGCTGGTCCGCACCACGAATCATATTCCTGTTCTTTTCCCGGAAGGTCGAGATACTTTACCTGATGATCCCCAATGTTCGATCTTGTTCCCATCATAGGAAGATAATCAAAAATCGATGCTTTGGGATAATAAATCGCAATCAATCTTTCAATTTCATTCCGTTCTTCGTCGGAAATCTGGCCGCCATTTTCAATGTATTTTTCGCGAATCTCCATAATCCGCATCACAGCATTTCCCTTCTGTGCAGAAAATGCCAATTCCTCAGCAGACGGAGTACCAATCAGGCCAGCCTCACAACAATCAGAATTGCTTGCAGAAACGGACATTGCCATTGCTGCAATAATTGCTACAACGAGGATACAACTCAAAATTTTTCTCATGAATTTTCTCCTTTCTGTTCTGTACAAATTGGATACATCTTACTTAATATATCTTCATAAGGTGGCCACCTTTAATAAAGATCTTCCGTCGCCACATACAACTCCTAATAGTTTACATACCCATTTATTGTAATATCAAAATCTGACGTATTTTCGATTGTCAGTGTATAATAACCATGCTGGCTTACTTCAATTTTTTCATCAATCTTCCCATCTGAAACAGTATCGTAGTAGAACTGCCCATCTGGAGCAATCAAACCTACATTAAAGCTAACATCCGCAGGTGCGTAAGATGCTTTAATCTCTACTATATCCCCTTTTTCAAGCGGGAAAGAGGTTGATGCTTTTCCAATCTTACCAGCAGAGACCTTTATGTTAATACGACCAGATGCCCGTCTTGCATTTACAGCAAATACGGATATGTTATCTTTTTCATATTCATATGCGTATGCAGGAACGCATAAGCTACTCGCCACAATGAGCATTACCAAAACAATGCATACGCATCTACTTTTATTGACCATAATTATAATTCTCCTCTACTTTACCACTCAAAATCAAATGATTCTGTACTCTCGCTTTCCTCTGGTTCAATCGTTTTGCTCGTCATATCTTCCATCGGTCTTGCAGCCTTTTCTTTCTGATAAAACAGCCACCCAAGCAATAGCATTCCAAAAATTATGATTGCAACAACGATGCCAACTTTCTTTTGTCTACTCTTATTTTGAACAGCGCTCTGTTGTTCATCTTCATTTATTTCGGTTGCTTCTTGCTTTTTTGTTGGTTGTTTGTCTCGTCCTTCCATTTCATCAGCATCGCTGCACAGCCAATCCAGCGATACATCGTAGATCTTCGCCAACGCCTTCAACTTGTCCATGGACGGCATAGTGTCTCCACTTTCCCAGCGGGAAACCGCCTGCCGGGACACGCCGAGCTGATGAGCCAGCGACATTTGTGAGATTCCAGCTTTATCCCTTAATACGATTAGTTTTTCCCTAAGAGTCATGCGCTTTACACTCCTGATTCTATATTCAGACCCCATCAGATGTAAACCACAAGTGGTTTACATCTAGGCAACTCTGAGTTGCCTCTTTCATTTTCTGACCTTTTCATACTCCGAAAGCACCGATTTCTGCTGATCTCGATACTGCACCATCAGATCACTAAGCAGTTCACTGACGCTGCGCCTTTCGACATAGGCAATTTTCTGGATATCTTCATACAGGCTCGGCAGCACAGACAAGCTCACCCGTTTCCGCAGCTCCCGATCCTCCTTCGGCCGACCGCGGCCGACACTATGCCGCTTCGTTTCCTCTGCCGGCTGCTGCTCAATGATGCTGCCAACAACAGACGCTCTGCGCCGGCTCTCACGCTCTTTCAAATTACCCATTTTCAATATCCTCCCGGTCGAAATTTCCGTTTATAATCATTTTCGCAATTGCCGTGTATTCTTTCGCAATTTCGCTGCTCGGTGCCTGCTCCACGACCGCCAGCCCGTCATAAATTCCTTTCTTCGCCACCGCAAGCCGCTTCACAACGCCGACGAGATTATACTCTTCCTTCAGCAGCGCAAGAATATCTTTATCGTCCGATACCCGCGCATCGTAGAGTGTCGCAATCACGCCCAGCACCTTCAGATCCGGGTTAATCAGCTCCTGGATCTCCCGAATGCTGTCCTGCAGCTGCGTCAGGCCACGGTATGCCAGGTAGTCCGTCTTGACAGGGATCAGAATGCCGTCCGCACAGGAAAGCGCATTGATTGTGAGAATCGAGAGTTGCGGCGGGCAATCGATCAGAATGTAATCATAGCTGTCCTTGATCGGCTTCAGCGCCCGGTCGAGGATCTTCTCCCGGCTCGCCCGCGAAAGCAGTTCCATCTCCATCGGTGCCAGGTCAATAATCGACGTCACGATGTGCAGCCGGTCATTGATTTTTTGTACGCACTCGCGGATCGGTATGCCGTCTTTCTTCAGAACGTCCACAATCGTCTTCGGAATCTCCAGCGGCTCCATGCCGACGCTGATCGTCAAGCTGGCCTGACTGTCCAGATCGATCAGCAGCACGTTCTTTCCAGCAGCAGCCAGCGCAGCGCCCAAATTGTGCGTCGTGGTTGTTTTCGCCACGCCGCCCTTTTGATTTGCAATTGCGATTACTTTCATTGCAGCATCTCCTTTTATTTAATTTATATAAGTTATTTATATTATATACGAATGGTTTCTTTTGTCAACAGAGCCACAAAAAACGCCAGCGGCAATGCCGCTGGCGTTTTTTTGTTTTATGTTTATCCGATCGACCAGCATACGCAGCATAAAGCAGAGCTTTCCGTATTTGGTATCGGTTTCTTCAATTGCTTTTTCATCACGCGCAAAATACAGGTCGATGGATTTAGAATATTTTATCTATTTCATATCCATAAACTGTCCACCCATTTCCATACAAATAAGACAGTGTGAAATCGCCATATCTGCCATTCGCGTAATAGTGTTTATTCCTATCCACAGTATGAGATGCTAGATATTTTGTGCTATCTGTTGATCCTGCAGATACAATAATCAGAGTATGATCGGGACTGCCATCATTCCCAATGTCAAAAGATACTGCATCGCCCACACCAAGATCTGCAGAACTACTTGCAATACCGGCACGATCTTTCCAATGCTTGTAGAAATTATCTGCACCACCCCAAGTATTAGAAGGCTTATCATTGTTATAATACCAATTTCCTGCTTTCAGATGTGTGAGAGTCGAGCCAGACTTAATCTGTGGAACACCGCCAGCAGCTAAACATTGTGAAACAAAGTCTGCGCAATCATACCAACCTCTTGCTGGATTAGACTGTCCAGGACGCCCCTCGTCGAGGTCATTATAATCATTGCTCGACGTGTCCATTTCTTTACATTTAGCGTAATAAGGATAATCGGTGTTGTTTGTTTTGTTCCACCATTCTTCTGCGTAAGCTACCGCTGCGGATGTATTATATGTAGTAGCGCGAGTACCTGCAGTAGATGTTTCATCCTCATGTACAGTTTCTCCGGCTGCAATAGTAGCGTGTGATGCAGACGGCATCAACGCTTCAATATCAGACCAGTCCGAACTGCGGGTGTTTAACGAAACCGCATTAAGAATCTGCTGATTAATGGCGATGTTTTCATAATAATCGAGATAAACCGCAAAATTCTTACATTCATTAACAAACTCGACTGTTCCGTTTTCATTCATTGCAGCATATATCTTTGCGAAATTTACAAATTCGGCATTATCAAGTGAGGCGATAATACCGTAAACCTCAGCTTTTTCCGCACACATTTCAAATGCAGCAGCATAAGTTTCAAGTGCTTCTCTTTCAGTCATTACGGGTTCCGCGTACAGTCTGATTTCTTGGTTGTTTACGACAAATGGTGTATATTCCTTATATTGACCCGTGATTGTACTGTTGTTTTCTGCCATAACAGCAACATTTACCGCATTGGAGTTGGTCTTATTACTCGCTGCAAAAACAGTTGTATTCGATGAGCATAACATAGCAATCGCTAGTAGCACACTTAATGCTTTTTTCATGATACCTATTCTCCTTTCCTCGTAAAACCACATTGTCTTTTCTTTCTGGCTACTTTTTGTCCTTAAAATTATCTTGCCGCTCTCACCTCTCCATTGCTTATTTGCTTCCGTAATTTTGTCTAGTTCCACAAATATGTTAGCAGCTGATTGCAAGAAATTAAACCGCGTTTGAGTTACATTCAGGCAACCGGCAGTTGCCTTTTCTATATTTTCACTTCACCCTTTAATTTTCCGCCCATTTTTGATATAATCCTCACGCTGCGACTCCTTCCAGCGGAAGGAGGTGAACGCCTTGTCGTACTTAACCGCCTTTGCTATCTCCGTACTGGCAGGAGTAGTTTCATACTACATCTGCAAGTGGCTGGATGGAGATAGTTGACTCCGCAGCACCCGGCCCAACGGTCTGGTCCACCGATAACAGACAAGAAGCCCTCCAGAAGCTGCAACTTCTGGAGGGCTTCGCTACGCCTTGTGTAGTTTTCTTAACCGCCTTTGCTCGGTCAACTGTAGTTTAGCAGATTCCGTTGATTTTGTCAACGGAGGATCCTGTCGATTGGCTGTATTCCCGCATTATATTATATACCATATATATAGTATATAAATTATATATCATTTTCCTTTATTTCTTCAAAACAGATCACTATGCGTTCCTGTTCTGGTTAAGCATAGAACAAGCTCATCATTCTTGATCTCATAAATCAGGAGCCAGTCTGGGGTTATATGGCACTCTCGGCATCCGATATAGTCTCCGGACAGGTTATGATCCCGATAGATTTCTGGCAGCGGCCGCTGTTCAGCCAAAATAGTGATTACTTCCTCCAACAGCCGCACATCATAACCTCTCCGAACAATCCGCTTGTAGTCCTTCTTGAAGGCCGTCTGATACCTAATTGTCAGCATTCAGATCCTCCATCAGGTCTTTTACGGAGGAAAAAGATCTGCTCATACCAATCCCATTCTCTGCATCCTCGATTGCTTTCCTTGTTACAGCATTCGGCACTTCGCCGCCAATCTCAAAAGGAATGCGATATTCACGCACCGCCTTCTTCGCAAAAATATTAATTGCGGCCGTCATCGTCATTCCCATATCTGCGCAAAATGCCTCAAACTGCATTTTTAAGTCGCTGTCCATCCGGATATTGATGTTTGTGCTTGCCATTATCGCAGCTCCTTTCTGTTCTTAACATTTTTATTGTATTCTATTTTATTTACATTGTCAATACGTCTGTTCCATTGCCTCCAACTCGGTCATAGACTTCACGACACCATGCCCGGCACGAACCTGAGTAAGACCGCGATCCAGCTTCCGCAGATACACGGAGTTTCTTTCAGCCTTCTCCATTTCACCGTACCATTCCTCGCTGATGATTACCACGTTCTTATCTTTCTTCCGCGTGTCAATTACAGTTTCGTCAATCATATTGTCTCACTCCTTGCATTGTTTCTTGTACTTTTCATTGTGCCACTTATTATGAAGACGCTGCACAGTCTCATCTCCATTTTTTGGGCAAATATGCCCCGCAAAAGCAATCAATAATTGATATAAAGTATATAAATTAAATAATATATATACTTTATATCACATAAATCCGCTATTTCTTTTTGGCTTAGTACTTGTTATACTATTTCCGTGCAAAGAAGAAGGATTGCGCTCCATGAGGATGTAATAGGAGGGAATCTGCATTTATGATTACACGCAAAGAAATTGACTTGGCTGCACCGCTAACAACGCCACAAATAGAAATGCTAACGGCTCTCGCAGCCTCTCCATCGACCGCAGATGTAGACTGTCCGGAATTAACGGCAGCACAACAAAAAAATTTCTATCGGCTCATCCGCAAAACGGATTCCCGCTTCATCTCAGGTGTCACAGATACACCGAAAAAGTAGTGTCCTTTGCTAAAACAATCACCAAGCAACCTTGCCATAAATCTATATATCGTAAATATCTTAAATAACGTATATACTTTACACAAGGTATATACGTTATTTTGTTTCCCACCACTTTCGAATCGTCTTCGGGTCCAGCCCTGTTTCTTTATAGCAATCAGCTTTTCGCCCGTCCGGATGCTGTTCGCGCCACGCCAGGACTTTTTCCTGCGCCGTTCCGCTTCCGCACGGCCGACCTTCCGCAGCCTTCATTGGGATTCCAATCGCCTTCATATCTTCCTTACGCCTTCGCGCCAAATAGAGATGCTTTTCCTGCGTCAACCCGTTTCTTCTATTCCGCTCTATATGAACGTCCGTCAAAGCCTCTATATCGGAAATCGTAAAGTTGTAATATTCTCGGTCATATGCCTCCAGTGCGCTCTTGATATCATCCTCAGTCAGCGCATTTTCGTGCTGCACCATCTGAAGATCTTCAAACGCTGTCTGCATATCCTTCCGAAGCTGCGCCTTTGAAACGTCGCATTTATAGGCATAGATCGCCATGCACATCAGGAAAAAGTAGCGATGCCCGCCTCGAATGGATAAGATCTGCCGCATCCACCAGTGATAAAGCGCATGGGGATCATCCCCATGAACCTTTCCTGCAATATCCCACTTCTTTGGATGCTTTTCACCTCGGACGATAACACGTTCATACCACTCCGGGTACGCTTCTCTGGCTTCAGCTCTCGTTATCTTGGAAGGTCGAAATGGTCTATTGACGTCTACACGATTTTCCGGTTTTGCGTAAGCATTCAAGTACTCCAGCGTCACCGGCTCGCCGGTCCGGAACGCCACAATCTGATTGCCATGCTTTTCATTGATGCTGCCGACCATGCGGAAGCTCTGGTTGATTGACTGATACTGAATCTCTTTATTTTGCGACGTCGCACCATACTCCCACATCCGGAATGTAAGATCATACTTTAGGCTCTTCAGCTGGATTTTAATATTCGGGTATAGATCTATTGGCTCTCGGAAAAAATAGCAAACGTGCAGGCCGGTTCCGGACAGCACAATGTACGTTGGCATCGGCAAGCGACGGATCCGCGTCGGATCACCGCCAAAACGTAAAAATAGATTCCGCAGCTCCTTCAGGCCAACACCATCCAAATCGAAGATCATCGCGTTCATCCGCTGCGCGTGCTCCAGCTTATTGGATCTTCCACGATAAGACAGCCCGCTGCACAACGTCAGCGGATTTTGTTCGATAAATTCCATGTAATCATTTTCCCACTGATCGGAGAACATGATTCTTCGACGCATTCGCTTAAAACCATCGGACGTTTGCTCCCGATACAGATAAATTGCGTTGGGGTGAGAATAATCCATATGCTGCTCGTCAGATCGCTCGTTATTCGGGAACATTTCCCGGTAAAAATCACACCCGCTGACCTCTGGAAACTGAGAACTCAAATACTCATAGCCTTCAGTATAATTCTGTGTCATACAGAATCCTCCTAGCAAAAGAAAAAGAAGCAAAAAGAAAAATCCGCTGCGGCGGGGACACCAAACCATCCGGTTTTGCCCACCGCCTTTCCCACAGGCTTACGCCTGCCGGTACGCCCACAGGATTCCCCACACCATAAAGGCGTGGAGAATCCTGATGGACGACCTTGGAAAAGACCGTGGACAAAACCTACCGCGCTGTCGGATGGGCTGCGCCCCCCGATCTAGCACCCAACAAATCGCTACAAATTGCAGCCCCCTGCTTGCTTCCGAAAAAGAGAAATTTTTATATTTTCGCAATAAAAATCCCAGCTCTGCCCTAGCCCTAGAACTCCTATACGGGGGCTTAGATTATCAATAGGTTTATTCCCTATTTTCAACTGTTATTATAGCCTGTCCGGTCCGCACTTTCAAGCCACCCGGACAGGCTATTTTACTATCCATTTTTCGTTCCAGCCCGCATATCTGCGGGGACGATTCCAATCGGTTTTGTGTGCTGAATGATATATTCCCAATAGCCAACTCTATAGTTTGCCCGAAGCTGCCGTGAGAATAGCGTATTGTGCGCTGCTTTGATTTCTTTCCAGTTTTCCGTTTCGATTAAATTCTCATAGCTGCTCCCGCTGCAAATCATCGTAATACCCACGTCGGCAAGCAAGCCATTTTTTCTGGCCAGAAGATCTTCCTCGATCAGCTGCCTTGCCTGGCTCTCTGTAAAATCGACCGAGTAAGGACTCTGAAGTACCGTCTCCCATACCTTTGCCGTCAGCAGCTTATTCCTGCCGGTTTTATACCGTATTTCTTTTTCGGAGGACATCACGACAACATACCCTGTATGTATCTTTTTCGGCCGCAGCCCTCTATCCGCATTTGCTCTTTCCCGCGAAATCCTGAGAAGGTTCGCATTGAGGGCGCGCTGGTCGGCGATTTCAGCCGTTTTCCGCTCCACCTGCTGTAGAAGGTCGTCTATCTGCGCTTGCACCCTCTGTGCGGCTCTGTCGGCCTCGTGTGCCGCCTCCTGTTTTACTCTGGATATCTCCCGCGCAGCGGCTCTTTCTGTTTCCTCTTTTTCGCGCTTGGCTCTATTGCGCTGATCAAGAAGTGTCTCATATTCCTGCTTTGTTTGAATCACATGGGAACACTCCTGGTCGTCCAGGCTGTCCACGGGTTTATACCCACCCGTCCACTGTTTTTTTACATACTCGATATCTCACTCGCCTCCCATCAAAGGCCACGGATATAGTTGTCCGCGACCACGCTAATTCTGTTATGCCCCAGCGCCTTGCTGCAGACCAGCATAGCAGCCTTGTCCAGCTTCTTGCCCGCTTCATCCTTGCGGCAAGTGTAGACGTCGCTCTGATATCTTTTTCCGGTCCCCTTATTCACCCGGTCAAATGGAATTTCGCTGATCTTTCTCGCATGAGCTTTGTAGATGGCAACTGCATAATCCGAGCGGTAACTGTGAATGTCCGCGCATTGGTGAATGAACTGCCAAACCTTTTCATCGGGCGGCGTGTTCTTCATCCGGTCAATGATCTGCGTTTGATTCTTCCCTATAATGGGGCTTACACGCTCCCTGCCGCCTTTTCCGTTCCGCACATGGATGAAATACTCACCGTCAAACATTCGCGTGTCCTGCAGCATCTGAAGCCGCTTCGTGTCGCCCGGCGTTCGCTGCTGCTCTGGAATTTTCTCAAGTGTCGTGATCTGCGCTTCGATCTGTTCCCGTGTCACCAGATCCGTTCCCTTCAGATCTGCCAGCTCACTGCGCCGCAGTCCGGTTCCCCGGCAGAATTTTATCAGCTCATCGTTGTTAGCTTCCGAGAAGTGCCGATCCCGCTTGGCGTCTCCCCGGCTCCGTTTGATTTCTGACCGGTTCCGCTTCGGCGGCTTGAAGTAGTCTTCATCGTCTGGCTTTATGCCATACAACTTCCCCAAGGCTTTCGCCTCGGCCTGAATCGTCCAAGCAGATAGATCCTGTTCAACTCGTACCTGCAGCCACTCGTTGACATACCTTTTTGCTTTCTTCAGCGTCGTACATTCCGGGTATTTTTCCTTGACATACTTCAAAAAGTACTTTATGTGCTTCCAGTAGGTCTTATATGTGTTGACCGAGAAGATCTTATCATCGGCTGTCCCGTTCAAGACTGCCTCGCGCTTACTTTCGCCCAGCGCCAGCATAGACGTCAATTTTTCATACGCCTGCTGGTGCAGGTCCTTCGAGTATGACTTGTTTTTTCGCCCCAAATGGTAGCCCCCTTTTCATTACGATATATAAATTATATATCGTATATACTTTATTTCAATTATATCAATTATTTACATTATATCATCGTTCAAGCTAAGCCGCTTCACGTCAGTTTCCGAAGAAACCTCGACGATCAGCAAAGTACACTTTTTTAAGTCTTATGTGTGACTGTTTTGAAGATTTCTCTTCTACACTTTTTTCTTGCTTATGTGTGCAGCCTATTTATTAGCGTCTACGGCAGTTGAGGTTCTGTCGAATCCTTTTCCGAGGGATCAGCTCTCCAGTGCTTTCTACAGTACACTGGCAACATTCAGTAGGTGGATGGAGAACAGATGCGTTCTGCTTACCTGTGCTTTCACAAAGATTACTCACAGCAGGGTCCATGATGTGCTTTCCAATTCACAAAGGTTACTACGGCAAGCCCACACATCACAAAGGTGCATCATACCTTTTTAGCGGCTCTAAAATAAAAACTGCTAAACCCCCGGCAGCTGCCGGGACGCTCTGGGCCTAATTACTATTTACCCTCGCCCAGACGAGTTTTCTGTAAAATTCACTGAGCCTTTCCAGCCGCTCAGTATTTGCAGTAAATATCCGCTGCCTCATCAACGGAAGTTCCATCAAAAGCCGTATTGAACGCCTCCACGACCTTTCTAGTGTCTGCCTGATCCAGGCCAACGATCTGTGCCGCCCGTAGAAAATAGCCCACGCAAGCATCGTTACTCCAGATTTCAGTTGTTTCCATCATCGCATCGGTGAAACTGGCTCCAGCCGAATCTTTCGGCGTCATTTTTTCTGATTCAACCTTTCGCATATAGTCCTTAATTGTCATTTGTTTTCCCTCCCAGCCAGTCCTAATTTACCGTCCTTTTCTATTCAAGCCCATCTTACCATACTATGCTGATAAAGTCAACATAAACTGAGTATATACGGATATAACGGTTTACCCGTTCACACATTCGCGCAAACGGGTAAACCGTTATTAGGCATCCAAGATGCCCGGAGTTCCCCGGCGCAGCAGCACCGGGCGGGGTAAACCCCAGGCGTCTGCGGACGCCTCCCCTGCTCGGTGCGACAACGAACCACCTTTCCTGTCGGCTGTCCGTTGTCGCCACCGAGCAATGCGCTCATCGAGTATTCGCCGTGCCAGCGAGAAAACTTCAGTATCGCCGCTGCCTATACAACCAATCGCGCAGGTTTTGTATCTCCGTTTAGTTGCCTTGACAATAATTATTTTGTATGTATAATATAATTATGGACACACTAAGATTTGAATGGGACCCCAACAAGAATGAGATCAACAAAAAGAAGCACGGCTTATCTTTCGAGGCAGCAAAGGAGGTCTTTTACGACGAGTTTGCCATTCTATTTGACGATCCGGATCATTCCATTGAAGAAGATCGCTTCCTCATTATCGGATCGATCAAATCGCAGAAAATTTGCATTGTGAGCCATTGCTACCGTGACAACGAAAACTGCATCCGTATTATCTCGGCAAGGCAGGCAACCAAAACCGAGCAACGCATTTATCTTGATGGAATTTGAGGTGATAGTATGAGAGATGAATATAACATCAGCGAACTGAATCCAAGAAAAAATCCATACGCGAACCGGCTGAAAAAGCAGATCACCATCAACATCGACGGCAGCACCATCGACTACTTCAAGTCTCTGGCCGACGCAAAAGGCATCCCCTATCAGACTCTGATCAACCTCTATTTGAGAGACTGTGCCGATAACCACCGGCAGCTCCAATTGTCCTGGCAGTAATGCTTCTGCGCGAATTTTTATTCGGTCAATAAAACACGCATCCTTGTACAACAGGATATCATGGTGCGTCCCTCGCAATACGCACGAAAAGGCAAAAGAAGTATAAAACCGGCGACCATTCTGAATGGCCGCCGGTTTTTATGAAATTGGAAGATCTCGTCTTTAATCTCTGTGCAGTATTCACTCCACTTTCTGCTCCATAAGATACAATGACACACGAGACTGGATCCGTTCGGCCGTTGTCTTTTCGTCGATTGCTCCATCAATGTACGCTGCCATTTCTTCCTGAATGATTTTCTCGATGGGCTCGGTCGGATAGTCCGGTTTCTGTGCATGATCAACTAGTGCATAAAACGTATCAATGTCTTCCTGAGTGATCTTTTCCTGCGCCAGAAGCTGTGCAAACTGCTCCTGTAGCACCGTATCACTGACCGGAAGATAATTCATGCTTTGCTGATAGGCCTCCGATAGTAAATAGCTCAAAAATGCCCATGCGCCAGCCTTCTGTTCGCTTTTGGTGTTGATGGAAAGCAGACTGTTAAAATCGAGCTGGCATCCGCTATCATAGTCACTGGGGTACGCATAATACACATATTGCTTCAGCTCAGGGTACACATAGCGTCCCGGCTGATAGACGATGCTGTCTGCGGATAAAATGACATAGTAGTATAAAAGGCCGTCACAGGTGGCAGCAACGTCAAGATTTTTCGGCAGCGCGTCCAAGGCTTCCTGCTGCCGCTGCAGAAGTGCAAGCTGTGCGTAGAACGAATCACACTCGAAATTGCACGTTCCCTGCGCTGTGTCCACATAGTCGATTGCGCACCGCTTCGCCATCTGCGAGGAATAATCTGAGTTGAGGGCAAATGGATACAATGTATCATCGCCCTGCTCACATGCCCGCAGAACCGTCTCCGGTCGGCAATCTGGAAGCTGCTCGGGGTCGGCAGCGTATGTCAAAATGGTATAGTCGACCGGCAGGCGGTAGACACCACCATTTTTCTGCGCCTGACGCAAAACGCTTGGTCGGATTCTCTCCAGCGGCTTTGTGCTGTCTGCTTCCATCCACCTGGTCAGGTCTTCAAAGAACACAGCGTCATCCAACTGCGCCCACTGTGTATCATAGAGCAGGTACATATCATAGCCCTTGCCCGCGCCAAGTTCCGTCAGGGCCAACTCAGTTTGCTCGTCCGATTCCGCCGCAGTGATATCTATACGGTACTGCGGGTACAGTTTCTGGAAGTTGGCAGCCGCAATCTCGATGTCATACGAACCGGTGCCTGCAAAGAGCGTGATAACCGTCGGGTCTTCAAGTGTTTCTCCTTCTGGCAGTTTTTCATAGAAGCACGCGGCCTCGACATCGCTGTTCCATGCAAAAAATCCGGACTCCGTTTCCAAGACAGTACGGTAATTGTTGACAGACGTGTTTGCGTTGTCCGCCCAGTGCAGAATCGCCGTCAGCGTCCCGGCATCAAAATCCGGGCGCAGCAGATACTCGCCGCTGATTAAGAGCAACGTCCCGTCTGCCGCCTTTCCCATACCCTGAATGTCCAGTCCGTCGCAGGAAAGCTCCCCTTCCGTTTCCAGCGTCTGCGCGTTCAGGCGAACGATCTTCTCCGTCTGATAAATTACATCGCCCTCCACGCGCACGAAGACCGCGCCGTCTACGCAGACGAGCTGCAAGAGTCGCCCACCTATATCGCCGCTTTTTGCAAGCTCCGTGCCGTCAGCGCCAACCAGAACGACCGCGTCACCGAACAGGATAAAATAGTCCGTTCCATCGCTATCCAGCTCATACGGCGCATCTGCGCCGCACTCTGCCAGCGGGATACTACCGGTCAAATGCTCGGTTTCGTCGTAAAGATAAATCGCATAACCGCCATCGCTGGATGCCCGCACGGATTGTTCATCATCCGTCCCGGCAAAGAACAACGGATTGGCTCCTGCCAGCAGAGCAAGCGCATCGTCGGTCTCGCACACGCTGTAGATATATTCTGCGTCCGGCAGCTCCAAGGCTTCGCTGTTTCCGTTCGCGTCCGTAACGCCCAGCTTCGCCGGTGCATTGGAAAAGGAATAGACCTTGCCATTCCAGACGCATTGCCCTTCCGGATACGAAATTCCGATTGGATTTAAGTAGGGCGTTTGGTTGTAGCACTGTCCCTCTGGGAGTCCGGAAACATCAACCTGCGCAGCAATGCTTTCCGCTTTGGGCTGAGTCGATTGCTGCACGTCCGATTCCGCGCTGCGTGCGTTGCAGGCGGTCAGGAAAAGTAGGAGCAGAAGGAAGATAGAGAATACTGTTTTTTTCATATGTGTCACCCATATAGTCTGTTTGGGCGCACGGAAAAACCGTGCGCCCTGTTGCAGGCGGTCTTGTATATCTAGCGGTGGCTCAATCCAGCGTGGCGTAGCCGGTAGAAACAGCGTCCAGCGTGACGCAACCGGTAGAAACATAGCCCGTTTTATTTGCATTTGCCCCCGTAGCTACACGCACATAGTACCAGGAAATCCCATCGCCGTTAACTCCCTGGAGGATTCGGACACGATCTCCCTTCAGAAGCGTGCCAAGAACATTTTTTTCGTCTAATTCAGGTCTTGCTCGGAAATTCGCAGCCTCGACAGACACCGTTCCGTAGTTATAATACTGCGGTTCGGCAGCAGAAACGAAGCTGGCACTCGTGCATGCAATCAGCACACACACCAAAAGCAGGGCGATAATACGAGTTTTCTTTTTCATTTTGCTTCTCCTTTCGTTTCATATTCCCATAAGAATTGTTTTCGACTGTCTATCCTCATAAAGCGGCCGCTTTTATAAAGATCATATTGGTGCTGCGAACAGCCTTTTTAGTCGCTCCTTGCAAAATTACGCAGTAATGGCAAAACCTCTCCCTGCGGGTCTCATTGCGTCTGTCCCTATTAATAATTTACATATCCTGTAACTTCTATATCCACGTCCGAATTGTTTCTTATCGCAAACGTATATGTTCCATTTTGGGGAATTTCAATTTTCTCGTTAAACGCTCCATTCTCACCTTTCAAATAATGGAATCTCCCATTCTTATCTACCAAGCCAAAATCCACATCTGCTGAACTTGGAGAATATGTCGCATTAATCGTAACCGTTTCCCCTGCCGCCATTGGAAATCCCGTCTTTGCAGGCTTTAACTCTCCTGCCTTAACCGTTACATCAAATTTTCCCATTGCACGTTCTGCTGCATTAACCGTTCCAGCAAAGCAGCTAACAAGCAAAAGCACTGTCAGCAACGAACACAACATCTTTTTCATTTTATTTCTTCTCAGTCCTTCCATTCAAAATCAAACCCATTTGCAGCTTGATCTGGCATATCAACATCTTCGTCTCCCATATCTACAAATTGTTTTCCAGGCATCTCCTTATTCTCAGATCTCGTTGCGATCCATATGCACGTTAAAGTTATTACGCCAACCACTAATGCAATCGCAACGAATCGAATCTTTCGCTTCCTTTTATCTTTCGCACTTACAGTGGTATTTTTTGTTTCATTCTCTTCTAATGGCGACACCACTTCAATCGGTTTTTCATCAGCCATGTCACTGTCACTGCACAGCCAATCTAGGGATACACCGTAGATCTTCGCCAGCGCCTTCAGCTTGTCCATGGACGGCGTAGTATCTCCACTTTCCCAGCGGGAAACTGCCTGCCTGGACACATCAAGCTGATGTGCCAGCGACATTTGTGAGATTCCAGCTTTATCCCTTAATACGATCAGTTTTTCTCTAAGGGTCATGTGCTTTACACTCCTGATTCTATATTCAGACCCCATCAGATGTAAACCACTTGTGGTTTACAT
>ERZ791905.1157-NODE-1157-length-18826-cov-2.677801_pt1 | contig 18826 bp, 14 predicted proteins | sample MGYA00510147_ERZ791905 | MGnify/ENA primary metagenome ERZ791905 (study PRJEB30046, sample SAMN00792084) | human gut metagenome | study: EMG produced TPA metagenomics assembly of the A metagenome-wide association study of gut microbiota in type 2...
TGCCAGGCGGCCTGGGGAATGCCCGCATTGTCCGCCACCAGCTTAGTCAGGGTCTTATCCATAGCCACGGCGGAAGCGGCCACGTGGGGTCCCACATAGGGAATTCCCGCCAGCTGCAGCAGGCCCTGGATGGTGCCATCCTCGCCGTTTTCACCGTGGAGCACCGGGAATACCACGTCAATGCGCTCCCGCACCACGCAGTCACCCTCGAAGTTCAGCAGGCCCTGACCCCGGATGGGAGAAATGGCAGCCTGCCGGTTTTCCGGGCAGTGCTCCCACTCGCCGGTGGGCAGCTTGGAGTAGTCCCGGCTGCCATAGAGCATCCAGTTTCCGGACTTGGTAATGCCCACGGGGAAGATATTGTACTTCTCCGGATCCATATTATTGAGAACCGATTCGGCGCTCCGGAGGGAAACCTCATGCTCCGGACTTCTGCCGCCGAACAGAACGCATACACTAAGCTTCTTCATAACATCCTCACTTTTTGCTGTCCTCGCCGGAAAGCAGAGCCTCTCCCGCGCGGAAAATATCGCCTGCACCCATGGTCAGCACAATGTCGCCCTCCCGCACAATGGAGCGCAGGCAGTCGGTGACATCCTGCAATGTCTCACAATAGATGCTTCCGGGGATCTGGGCAGCCAGATCCGCAGAGGAGATGCCGATGGTATTGCTCTCTCGGGCGGCATAGATCTCCGCCAGAACCACCACATCCGCCTTTTGCAGCTCCCGGATGAAATCATCCATCAGCAGCTTCGTGCGGGTATAGGTATGGGGCTGGAACGCCAGGACGATCCGGTGGTCCCCCATGCCCCGCACGGCCTCCAGGGTCGCGCGCAGCTCATCGGGATGGTGGGCATAGTCATCGTAGACCTTTGCCCCGCGGTATTCGCCCTTGTATTCCATGCGGCGGCCTGCCCCGTGGAAGGCCTTCACACCATCGGTGACTTTCTGGCCGGGGATTCCCATGACCCAGGAGGTAGCTGCCACAGCCAAAGCATTCATGGTATTGTGTCTGCCCAGGACCCCCAGGTCCATATGGCAATAGAATTTTTCATCGCACAGCACATCGAAGTGCCGCCAGTCGTCGCTGATGTTCTCCGCGCGGACCCGGTTGTTTTCTCCAAGGCCAAAGGACACATAGGGGATGCCCTCCAGGGCCTGGACCGTATGGGGGTCGTCACCATTGGCCACGACGGCATCCGAAGCCATGCCTGCAAACTTATGGAAGGACTTCTGAATGTCCGTCAGATCCTTGAAATAATCCAGATGGTCCGCCTCCACATTCAGCACCACCGCCAGAGTGGGGAAGAAATTCAGGAAGGAGTCGCAGTATTCGCAGCTTTCCAGCACAATGGTATCCCCGTGGCCCACCCGATGGCCTGCATGGAGCAGAGGCAGGTAGCCACCAATCATCACCGTGGGGTCCTTGCCCGCTTCCATAAGGATATGGGTCATCATGGAGGTGGTAGTGGTCTTTCCATGGGTACCGGAAATACAAATGGCATTTTTATAGGACTTCATGATCTCGCCCCAGGCCTGTGCCCGCTCGAACACGGGAATGCCCACAGCCCTGGCAGCAGCAATCTCCGGATTGTCATTATGGGCGGCAGCAGTACGGATGATGCAGTCCGCTCCCGCAATATTCTTGGCACTGTGGCCGATGTCCACATGGATGCCATGGGCAATGAGCTCATCCGTAGACACGGAGGCGCTCATATCTGAGCCGGAAACCTCCATCCCCATTCCCTTCAGCACCAGCCCCAGCGGCCGCATGGATACGCCGCCGATTCCCACCAGATGCACATGGCACCCCGGCTTTAAGTAGGCGGCTATCTCCTTATTCTTGTTCATGTATCTGTCCCCCGAACGAGAAAAAATTACTGACTTTTCCTATTATACTACGTTCCGGGAATTTTTACAACCATAATTTTTCCGTTTACCGTACAAACACCGTACTGATCCACACCAGCCCCGCAGCCTGGGCCGTTGCCAGCAGGAGGGTGACAAATTCATACAGGAACTCTTTCATATCGGTATTTCTCCCTTCTTTTTTTGGCTGTACCCTCATTATAGCTGCATATTTGGGTCGAATGAACGCGAAACAGCACAGGACTACCAAAAAAAGGTAAGAATATCTTAAGGTCTTTGTTCACACATCTCTGCAAATTTGTGCTATAATGTCACGGCAATAAAGAATCTAAGGAGACTGCATATGCGCGGAAAAAGTCATTGTCAGCTGGGCAGCTTTCTTGCCGCCACCTACTTTCCCCATATCCCGGCAGTGTACCGCCGGGCCTTTCTGCTGGGCTGCATTGAACCGGACAGAAACTTCGCCACCTATTTCAAGGGCTCCATCCGCGCCCAATGGCTGCGGGGGCATAATTTTGAGAACGCCAAACGCTACATGGCCAGGATTGCCAAGCGCCTGGAGAATAAGCCTCGCTGGAACGCCCTGGACTACTATACCGCCGGAAAGCTGATTCACTATACCACGGACGCTTTTACATACGCCCACAATTCCAGCTTCCCCATAGATCTGCGGGAGCACAAGGTCTATGAGGCCGCCCTGCAGGACTATTTCCTGGAGTTTTTAAAATCCCACAACACCGCCCCCCGCAAGCCCTACCACTCCGTCATGGACACCATTCAAAAGAATCACTGGGAATACCTGCGCACCACCCCCGACATCTTCCGGGATGCAGCTTACGCCTTCTCTGTCAGCTGCTGCGTTGCCCAGATGCTCTCCCGCCGCACTGCGGCGGCAATGTAAAAGCAGCGCCCTGCCGCAAAAGGCAAGGCGCTGCGCTTATTTATATGGGAAAACACGACGTCGCTGAATCAGGCCCTTTCATACAGGCAGAATTCATAGGCGATTCCGTTTTCTTCCCCGCTGCCCAGAAGCTCGGTCAGCTTCCAGTCCGGGTCACTGTCCAGGTCCGGAAACCAGGTGTCGCATTTCACGACCGTGTTCAACTTTGTGACATAGGCTTTCTCGCAATAGGGCAAAAGCTGCCGATAGACGCTCCCCCCGCCGATGACCATGGCTCGGGGGGCATTTTTTGCCTTTTCCAGCACCTGCTCCACGCTGTCACACAGGGTAAAGCCCGGATAAAGCCCACCACGCCCCGTCAGAAGTACGTTCTCTCTGCCGGGCAAAGGCTTTTTTCCGGGGAAATCCTCCACAGTCCGGCGGCCTGCAATGACCATGCAACCTTTTGTGATCTCCCGGAAGAATTTCCGGTCGGCGCTGAGGGCAATGGGCTGGGTTCCGCTGCAGCCAATGCCCCAGTCCGCGTAAACCGCTACAATCAGTTCCATTTTCCTACCTCAGATCGCCATAGGGATCTCAAAATCAAAGGGATGGTACCGGTAGTTTTCCAGGCGGAAGGAGTCTTTGGTAAAGGCATAGAAATCCGAAATGCTTTCGTCCATGGAGAACTTCGGGGCTTCATAGCCATCCAACTCCAGCATGGCTTTCACGGCAGGAATGTGCCGGTCATAGATGTGGCAGTCGGCGATCACATGGACCAGCTCCCCCACCTTCAGCCCGGAAACCTGGGCCATCATGTGGGTCAGCACCGCGTACTGGACCACGTTCCAGTTGTTGGCCGTCAGCATATCCTGGCTGCGCTGGTTCAAAATGGCGTTCAGCGTATCCCCTGTCACATTGAAGGTCATGGAATAAGCGCAGGGGTACAGGTTCATTTCATGGAGGTCCTCAAAATTGTAGATATTGGTCAGGATGCGCCGGGAGGCGGGATTGTGCTTCAAATCATAGAGCACCCGGTCCACCTGGTCAAACATTCCCTCTTTGTACTGATGCTTGATGCCCAGCTGGTAGCCATAGGCCTTGCCGATGGTTCCGTCCCCGCCGGCCCATTCGTCCCATACATGGCTGCCCAGGTCCGCAATGCGGTTGGATTTCTTCTGCCAGATCCACAGCAGCTCATCCACGGCGCTCTTCCAGTAGGTCCGCCGCAGAGTCATGATGGGAAATTCCTCCGCCAGATTGTAGCGGTTGACCACGCCAAATTTTTTGACGGTATGGGCCGGAGTACCGTCCGACCAATGGGGACGGACCTCCAAATTTTCATCGGAAAAGCCGTTTTCCAGGATGTCCCGGCACGTGGCCTTGTAGAGTTCATCTGCTCTGCTCATAGGTCTCCCTCCAAAATTTTAACGTCCCAGCCCTTGAGCTCCAAGGGCTCTCCCTCGTCAAAGTGCTTTCCGGAAAACAGCTCCGTGCCCGTTGCCGGACTGGGAACGACCCGGGAAGCGGGGCTGTAGTGCAGCAAATAGGTGACGCTCTTCCCCTCCCGGTTGGTGCCCCGCTTCTGGATCACCGGCCAGGCGGATTCCGGGACGGGAATGTGCCACATAGCCAGCAGCCGCAGCAGAATGGGCTCAAAGCCCTCCTCGCTGTAGCAGCCGAAATAGGCAGCCTGTCCCCTGCCGAAGCGGCTGCAGCAGGCTGCGGGAACCCCCCGCCAGGCAGGGCTGTCGTAAATCGCCAATCCCATGGCATCGTCAAGCTCCAGCAGCTCCATAAACTCCGAAACCTCGGAAACATACTCCGGCAGGCAGACCTCCTCCGGTACCGTGAACTCGGAATAGGACATTCCGAATACATCCGTCATGCCATAGGGCCGCCGGGCTCTGCGCACCCGCCCCTCTTCATCCGCAAAGAAGCTGCGGAAGGTGGACAGCAGACAGCCGCCCTGGGCAACATAATCCCGCAGAGCTGCGATCAGCTCCTCCGATGCGCTGTACAGGCAAGGGGTCACCAGCAGCGAATAGCCGGAAAAGTCCCGCTTGCTATCCGGCACAAGGTCCACCTCAATGTTCAGCCGGTAAAAGCTGTCGCAGACCCACTGCAGATAGTCGTCATAACTCTTTTCCCCCAGCTTTGGCATAAGCCGGGCGCTGCGGGGACTGACCATAACCGCCACACGGCTGCGCTTGCGCAGAAGGGCTGCATGGTCCCCCAGCCGGGCAACCCCCCCGCCGATCCGGCTGATTTCCCGGTAGGCTCTGCCGGGGATGCCGTCATAGCCGATCACGCCCTGCCAATTTGCACCGGGGCAGCAATCGGAATGCCAGGGCCAGTAGCACAGGCCCTGGGCCCCGCAGGCAATATGGTGAAAGGCCGCCAGCCGCAGCTGGCCGGGGAACGGCAGCTGCCCCAAAGCCCCCTGGCACTGGGTCTCCGAAACCATAAAACACCCCTGCCGGGCGCAGCGTGCAACGTCCGCCTGAAAATTCAGGAAGGACCCCGTATTCTTCAGACCTGCCGGATGAAAAATGCCGCAGCCCATGTGGTCTCCCGGGACGGGCGCGAAGGGATCGTCCGCACTGGAAAGCGGCGTCACCGCTGTGACGCTGCATCCCCTGCTCCGCAGAAAACGGGCCTGGAAGTCCGCCAAGGCTCTGCTGCCCTCGGGGCGGCTATCCACCTGATAGTCCCCCTCCCCTGCCAGGGAATACAACTGCTCCAAAAGCCCCTGGCCTTCCGCCAAAAGCTCCGCCTCAGAGCAGTTTTCCAGCCAGGCCGGTGCAGGCAGAGACGGCACGGCGATCTGAGGCCGAAGTCCCGCCTCTGCGCACAGTGCCAGAGCCCTGCCCAGCTCCTCCAGGGAATAGCGGCCCCGCTCCGGCTCCCAGCTCTGCCAGCAGCAGCCCTGCAGGCGGACAAAGTTCATCCCTGCCGCCTGCATGGCCGCAAGATCCTCCCGGATCTGCTCCGGTGAAACACCGTCTATATAATATGCCGCACCGAAAAACAGTCCGGAATGTTCCATATGCTCAGCTCCCGTATGCGCTCTGCGCGCCTTTAAAGGAAGTCCCGGAGAAAGCTCCGGCGGCAGGATATACACCCGCTGCCCCTTTTCCGGTCTTCCATAGAATTCCGCGCTACATTCTAGCACAGTTTTCCCCGTATTGCTATAGCAAATTTCAAAAAAACTTTGTTTTAGGCAACACTGCACAAAAAATGGTGCCGACGCACCCGAAGGTGCGTCGGCAAATGGAATGGAATGGATTGGTATGTTAGGGAGTGGGGATGGTGCCGTCCACCAGGACATACTGCATGGAGACCCAGCCCAGGCTGGTGCGGCCCCAGGTCTCGCCGCTGTATTCCTTCTGCTCCAGGATCTCCACCCGGGAGTTGACCATGACCTTGCCTACCAGTGCATTGCCCACGCCGGGAGCGGAACGGACATTTGCAGTGTAGAAGCAGCGGGCGATGGTGCCGGCAGTGCCGGAACCGGTGACGCTGGTAGCGGTGTAGGTAATGTAGCTGGTGCAGATCCAGCCTTGATCACAGCGGCCCCAGATCATGCCGTCCTTCAGGACGTGCTCATAAATCACCACATTGGTGTACAGTTTCAGGGTACCGGTCTTGGCATTACCCTGGCCCGCACCGCTGCGAACGGCCAGATTGGCGGTGTTGACAAAACCAACGCCGATGGCTCCGGAGGGAACGGTGGTCAGAATGGTGTTTCCGGAGATGGTGCCGCTGGGAACGGTAGTGGTGGTCCCGTTATTGGCCTTGGAGCTCAGATCCACATACTGCATGGCGATCCAGCCCTGGTCGATACGGCCCCACAGGGCATTATCAACGGTCTTCTGCTCGTAAACGGTGACGGAGGTGCCCCGCTTCAGGGAAGTGACCTTGGCATTGGCAACGCCTGCGCCGCTGCGGACATTGACCTCGTCCGCATTGACAACGGTGCCGGTGGCAGTAGTCGTAGTGGTTCCGGTATTACCGGTGTTGCCGGTATTGCCGGTGTTGCCCGTATTACCGGTGTTGCCAGTGTTGCCCGTATTGCCGGTATTGGTACCGGTACCGGGATTCAGAGAATAGGTAGCCAGGCTGGTACCGGCCAGGTTGACCCAGTAGTCATTCTCGCCGTTGCTGTCCTTCACCGTGATGCGGCCCCAGACGGCGGAACCGACCAGCTTGCGCTCCAGAACACTGACGGTGTCCTTCTGCGCTTGACCAGAGCGGTCTTCGTGGAGAGGTTTCCGGCCTCGGTGTACAGCTCCAGCAGATCGGAGGTCACGGTTGCGGAAACCGCATTCTGATCCACGTTCTCCAGCTTGATCCAGCCGGTCTCTTCGCCGACGGTGATCTTTGCCCAGGTGCCGGTGGTGGTGTAATACCAGGTATCAATGGTGACGGACTGCTTGGAAGCCAGCTTCAGCAGCGTTTCAGCTGTTGCGCTGGGGGTCTTCTTGATCTCGGTGGAGGTGTTGGTCTTGCCGGTAATGGGGGTCACGCCTACGGAGATGCCCTGGCTGCCGCCGCTGATCTGCACGTTCAGCGTCAGGTTGTTCATCTGCACATAGCCCTCACCGCTCTGGAGTCTGCCCCAGACATAGATGCCGTCAGTTACCTGACCGTTTTCTGCGATGGTGACCTTTGTATTCAGGACCAGCGTGTCCTTGACCTCGCTGTCCAGAGAAGCGGACTTGTAGACATTCAGGCTATTGACCTTAACCGTGCCGGTGATGGCGGGCAGATCGACGGTATCGCCCTTGACCCAGCCGGTGTAGCTGCCGACGGTAGCCTTATACCAGACGGTATTGTTGATGACGGTACGGTCGCTGACGGTGAACTCGCTCTTCTCCACCAGGGTCAGGATCTCTGTACCGGCCTTTTCCAGCGCGGCGGCGTACATGGTGGCTTCCTTGCCGCTCTGGATCTTGCCCACGACGGAAACATTGGTATAAGTGGTAACGGGGGCATCGCCCTTGCTGTTGCCGCCGACATTGCTGCCATTCTTGATGGCTTCCTCAGCACCGGCATCCAGCTTGACGTACTGCATGTAGACCCAGCCCTTGCCGTCTACCAGGCCCCAGCCGTCCTGCAGCTTGGTAATGGCAACGCGGGTACCGACCTTAATGGTGGTAACGAGGCGGCCGGTGATCTTTGCGGCATCCCGGACGTTTACGGCCACGGAGCAATTGGCAACAACGCCGTTCTCCTTTGCGCCGGAGGCGGTCTCATTGGAGCTGCTGCTCTGGATCTGTACATAGGTCATGCAGACCCAGCCGGTCTTCCCGTTGAACTTGATGCGGCCCCAGCTTGCGCCGTTGTGGTTGCCGATTTCATAGAACTCCAGCTTCGTGCCGGTGGGCAGAGAGCCGATCTGATTCAGGACGCTGATCTTGGGTTCGCTGCGGACACGCAGATTCATGGAGCTGGTGACCGTACCGGTGGCGATAACGCCATTGTTGGCTGCAGGGACATCCACGGCACCGGTCTTCTTGCCGGAGGCCAGGGAGACATAAGACATATCGATGGTACCGGCGCCGGACAGGCCCAGGCGGGTTGCCTCTTCTGCGTCGATGTAGCCCTTGACGATTCTGCCGTTCTCCTCGGTGAAGGGGCTGACCTTCTTGCCGTCAGTGCCCTTGGTATAGTAGAAATTGATCTTTGTGCCCTTGGGCAGACTGCCCACGGACTTATTGCCGCTGTCGCGGACGATGGTGCTGACCTGAGCCGTTACGGTGCCGACATCTGCCAGCTCCTTGGCGGGAGCATCAGGGGTGCTCAGGCTCTGCTGGTCACCGCAGCCGAAGACAGGAATGGAACTCACTTCACCGTCAACGGTCTGCACCCACTTGTTCTCCGTGGCGCTGATGCGGCCCCAGTTGCCCTGGACTTCGTAGATATACAGGGTCTCGCCCTTGGCTACGGAACTCACCACGGCGCTGGTATCGGAGTGGCCGGAGCGGACGTTCAGGCGGCCGTCTGTGGTGACGGTCACGATCTTCTGCAGACCGGTATAGGCGGTGTAGACAGGCACAGTGCCAGGATCTACTTCCACGCTGTCAATTGCAACATAGTATTCGCCGCTGGCAGAAGTCTTGCCATATACATCCTTGAACGCAGACACCTTGTAGCGGCTGCCGTACTTCACATTGGCAAACTCAAAGGTCACACCCTTGGCCAGGTACATGACCACAGTATTGCCGCTCTCGCTGTTGTAGACAGGTGTCAGGTCCTTGGTGATGCGGCCCTGCTTGGAATAGGGCGTCAGCTTTGCGGTATGCACGGTCTCCGCCTCGCCGCAAACCTGGCAGTAATGCCTGGCGGTGCCGCAGGTGGTCTCCGTAGCATCCTTTACGATCTCCCACTCGCCGTAGGTGTGGGCCAGGGGCTGGCTGTAATCGCCATACTGCTCATAGCCGCAGCCGGGGATATTGCAGGTATACACGGTATAACCATAGCTCTTGCAGGTAGCGGTGTGGACCTCTGCTACCAGGTTTGCACTGGTACCAATGTGGTCATGCTTGCCCGCGCTGGCGGAAAGGGTAAAGCTTCTCTTGCAGGTGGTGCAGGTGTACTTAATGTCACCGTTGCTGAGGGTCTCCTCCTGGTAGTTGTGACCCAGCATCCCCTTGTAGCTGCCATAGAAAACCTGGCCGCACTCCTTGCAGCTGTACTCCGTATAGCCCGGAGTGGTGCAGGTGGGTGCCACAGTCTTCACAGCCTTGACCGTATCGTTGGTCGCAGCTGCGGTGTGATTGCACACGGAACTGACTTCCGAGACCGAATAGGTCGCAATGCCATCCTCTGCCGCAGCAGCCACCGGCATGGCCACGATCAGCGCGGCAGCCAGCAGGCCCGACAAAGCGCGGGTGAATGTCTTCTTCATGATTTGTTTCCTCCAATCCATTGTTTCCATTTTTCCATTATCCATTATCCATTGCTGTTTTAATTGCTTTCCATTTTCACATACTGCATACAGACCCAGCCCTGGCTTATGTGTCCCCAGAGGACACCGCCGACTCTTGTCTGCTCGGTGATCTTCACCCTTGCACCGGGCTGAAGCTGACCGACTCTGGAATAACTCGTTCCGGGACCGGAACGGATATTCAAAACGGTGCTGCTGATAACCGTGCCTGTTCCGGAAGAAGTCTCCGTACCAGACTGGCGGGAGAGCTGAACATAGGTCATGCAGACCCATTGGCTGGTGCCGATGCGGCCCCAACGGACACCGCTCACATCCTTGTACTCGTAAACGGACACCGCCGTTCCGGGGGCCAAGGTCTTGATCCTTGCGTAGCCGGTGCCGGGACCGGATCGGACGTTCAGTCCCGTTGTACTGATCACCGAACCCGTATCCTGCACCGTTGTACTGCCGTCTCCGTTTGTGGAGGCATTGGACTCGCTGCCGGGCTGCGGCGTCACCGCTTCCCCGGAGCCATCCAGCCGCACATAGGCCAGGCAGATCCATTGGTTGTTGCCGATGCGGCCCCAGTTCAGGCCTCCGGCGGTTTTTCGCTCATAAACGGTAACCGTATCTCCGGAGTTCTTCCGGCCCACGATTCCATAGCCCGTACCGGCACCGCTGCGGACATTCACATTGCTGCCCGTGACGGTTCCGGAGGTCTGCGCAGCCCCGCTGCTGTCTGTCCCGCTCTGGGAACCGGAGCTCAGGGACACATAGTCCATACAGATCCAGCCGTTGGCCATCCGGCCCCACTGAGAGGAACCGACCCATTTGGTCTGGTAGATCTCCGCTTTGCTCCCGGCTGTGGCTCTTGCCAGGATGGTGTAGCCGGTGCCCGGACCCTTTCGAACGTTTACATAGGAGGTGCATTTCACGGTGCCCTCGGCGATGACCTTGGTGGTGCCGTCGCTGCCCTCCAGCTCCGTTCCGCCGGTCCAGCCGCTAGAGCCGTTGGAAGAATACTGTGCATACAGCGTCACGCCTGCGGTGGAGCTGTCCAGAGTCGTGACCCTGGTGCCGCCGCTGCGCTGGGTGAACCAGCCCGCGAAGCTATAGCCGCTGAGGGTGGGATCCGCAACCAGAATCTGGGTGGAGCCGTCCCGGCGGTAGCCCTGCATCTTGTCCTCTCCCCCGCTGCCGGCCGTTCCGCCGTTGGCATCGAAGATGGTGTATGTATAGGTTCCGCTTTTCTTACCGTATACGCCGTTTAAGTAGATATCTGCCTCTGCCATGCGCCGCTGCAGCAGCCCCGGATCCGGGGACGTGCCGTTGTTGGCCCAGAGGCTCATGCCAAAGAGGAACTTAGCCTCTGAGGCCTTGCCCGTAATGGCATCCCGCAGGCGTCCGGAGGTATTCATCCATCCGGTGCCTACATTGTAGGAAAGGCTTGCCAGCGCATCGAACTGCTGCTGGGTAAGCTTCAGATTCCACCCCGCATCGAAGGCATTGAGCTTGTCCTCCACTGCCTTCAGGTGGTCCCGTAGGGCCTTGTCTGCTTCTGCTTCCGTAATGGTCTGTCCGGGGCTGCCGGCTGTGCCGTAGCCGATGCTCCATTGGCCGCCGCTGACATAAGCCTTGGCGCTGAAGCCCTCCAGCTGTTTCAGGACGGCAATCAGGTTTTCGCTGACCGTCCTGGTATCTGCGGAGGCGGTGATCACTGTGGCCGGAAGCATCGCCACAAGCAAACAAACCGCCAGCAAACCGCAGAGGAATCGATTCTTCATGGGACACTTCCCCTCATGGTCTTTAAATTTACTGGTATTATAACAGAGATGATTACAAATTGCAACCCCTATTTTCAAAATAATTACACTTTTGTTACTCTTTTGTTTCTTCGTTTTTCTTTTCTCACATTTTTCAGGCTGTTTTTTCCTGCTCACTCCCATTTTTCCCCAAAATAATGACAAAATTGTAATTATAAAAATTATTTTCTGTAATGAGCATGCCTTGACTTTTTCCCCTCCCCTTGCTATACTCCGAAAAAAGTCCTTAGGAGATTTGATCATGGAAAAAGCGCTTATCGGCATGAGCGGCGGTGTAGACAGTTCCGTAGCAGCCTTTTTGACCCAGCAGGCGGGCTATGCGTGCATCGGCGCCACCATGCGACTGTTCAGCAACGATGTTTTGGGGGAAGATCAGCAGAGCACCTGCTGCTCCCTGGACGATGTGGAGGACGCAAAAAGCGTGGCCCGCCGCATGGGAATGCCCCACTATACCTTTAATTTTCAGGATGCCTTCCGGGAGACGGTCATGGACAAATTCGTCCGCTGCTACGAGCGAGGCGACACGCCCAGCCCCTGCATTGACTGCAACCGCTACCTGAAATTCGGTACCCTGCTGCACCGGGCCCAGGAGCTGGGATGCCAGTATGTCGTCACCGGCCACTATGCCCGGATCCGCCGGGACCCGGATACGGGCCGCTGCCTATTATACAAGGCCGCAGATAAGGCCAAGGATCAGACCTATTTTCTCTACTGCCTGACCCAGGAGATGCTCTGCCACACCCTCTTCCCCTTAGGCGAACTGACCAAGCCCCAGGTCCGCGCCATTGCGGAAGAACACGGCTTTGTCACCGCCCGGAAGCACGACAGCCAGGACATCTGCTTCGTGCCGGACGGGGACTACACCGCCTTTCTGGAACGATACACCGGAAAGACCTATCCCCAGGGAGATTTTCTGGACGAGAGCGGCAAGGTTGTGGGCAAGCACCACGGCGCTGTACGCTATACCATCGGTCAGCGCAAAGGCTTAGGGCTTGCCATGGGCAAACCGGTCTATGTCTGCGGAAAGGATATGCAGGCCAATACCGTCACCGTTGGCCCCAACAGTTCCCTGTTTTCCTCTGCCTTGCAGGCAAACGACTGGAATTGGTTTCCCTTCCCGGAGCTGACGGAACCTATGGATGTCACCGTCAAGATCCGCCACAGCCAGTTTGAGCAGCCGGGCCGGGTGTTCCCGGAGGCAGATGGCTTCGCCCGGGTGGAGTTCGCCCAACCCCTGCGGGCCGTGACCCCCGGACAGGCCGTGGTGCTCTATCAAGGCGACATGGTCCTGGGCGGTGGAACCATTACCGAGGCAATCCGTTAAAAGCGAAAAAATGCGGACACCGTCAAAATTCTGGCGGTGTCCGCATTCAATATGTGCTGTTTTCTAAAACGCACAAGTATTTTCTCACACCCCAACAGACTGTGGGCTGTTGATTACTTAACGCCTCTTACAACCATTGTTATAGACACGTTTGTGTCCCATTGCTTGACGCCCTGGTCATAGAGCAGGATTCTCTTATCATACTTGGCGTTTACCAACCGTTTCAGTTCCTCAACCTCCGAAGCTGTCACAGCCTGGCCTGCGATTTGCAGCAGACTCTGCGCATAATCAAGGTCATTTTGCCGGTTGGCATTTATCATGGCATGGGCCATTTCCGCCGGGTAGCAAGGATCATCCGGCGTCAAGTTTACAGCAATATATTCTGTTGAAACATTCCGGAATCCATACCTTTCCATACAGAGCGGCAATTCCGCCTCGCTCTGCGGATACTTACCCACCCTGTATTTTGCGTGTATTTCCTTGAAATACGCATCTGCCCGCCGCCAAATATCCTGTTCAAATTCCGTTTCTTCTGAGATACAGGATGCAGGAATATTGATTCCTCTTCGTGCGGACAAAACGAGGCATACGCCGTTTTCCCTCAGGACTCTATACTGTTCACCATAAAATACAGAAGGTTCGATATGCTCCGCGACCGTATTGGAAATGGTGACATCGAAGGAGCGGTCCTCAAAGGCCAGCGCCGTGGCGTCGCCCTCCAAAAAATCAACATCAGGCGCTTTTTCCCGGGCAAACGAAATAAAACTGCTGTCCCGATCAACGCCGCATATTCGAGCATGGGGATACCATCGCCGGAGGGACTGCGCCAAAGCGCCCGGACCGCACCCGATTTCAAGCATACTGCTTTTTTCATCAATTTCAAAAGCTTCCATATATCTTTCTTGGAACTGGTCCGCAAATCTCAGAGAACGTGAAAGATAGAGCGTTCCAATATTTTGAATATACTGCGACCAAATCGTATTCATACGGTACCCCCCAAATTTCAATTTATCCTATATCCTACCTGAAGCGAAGTATATCAGAAAAGCACGAAGAAAGCAATCGCATTCGCAAAAGTAAGCCCCCGCCGAAAAAACGGCGGGGGCTGTACATATTATCTGGTTCCCTTGTCGTAGGGAATGCCCTCGGCCTTGGGGGCCCGGGACTTCTTGGAGGTGAAAGCCAGAACGACCAATGTGACAAGATAGGGCAGCATCCGGTATAGATGGGAGGAAATGCCCAGCTGCGCCAGCAGATACACGCCGTCACCGTTCAGGTCCAGGCTGCTGTAGGCCGCTGCGATACATTTGAAGAGGCCAAAGAGCAGAGATGCCCCGGCGATATTCAGAGGCGTCCAGTTGCCGAAGATCATAACAGCCAGAGCCAGGAAGCCGAAGCCCGCCACATCGCCGTTGGCGGTGCAGTTGGTGGTGGTCAGGGCATACACGAAGCCGCCCATGCCTGCCAGAGCGCCGGAAATGGTGGTACCGGCATAGCGCATCTTATAGACGTTGATGCCCAGGCTGTCCGCCGCCTGGGGATTCTCACCGCAGGCCCGCAGCCGGAGGCCGAAGCGGGTCTTGTAGAGGATCACAGACAGGATAATAAACAGCAGGATGCAGACATAGGTTGCCAGGTACACCTTGTTCAGGAAGGTCGCCCCCAGGAAACCGATGTCCTGATTCTTGGGAATGCCGAAGGTGGATTTTTTCAGCATAAACCAGGAGGCTGCATCACCGGTGGCCATCTGCAGGGTATTCTGGTTGGCCAGAATTCGAATCAGGAACAGCACCAGAGCAGGGGCCATCAGGTTCAGGGCCGTGCCGCCGATGGTCTGGTCCGCCTTCAGGTTGATGGAGGCGAAGCTCAGCAGCAGGGAGAACAGTGCGCCCAGGGCCGCCGCCACCAGCATTGCCAGCAGCTCCAGCCCCTGGAGAGTCAGCCACTGTTTATTGGCATAGGCATTGGCAATGGCCTGCACGCTCTGCATATTCCGAACAAACAGAACGCCGATAAAGGCGCCGAAGATCATAATGCCTTCCAAGGCCAGATTGATAATACCGCTGCGCTCGGCAAAGACACCGGCCAGTGCCACGATCATCAGAGGCACCGCGTACAGCAGCGTTTGCTGAATCAGAAAAGTCATGCTTCCTTGTCCCCTTTCTCTGTTTCCGGCTTGGGGGCCGTGGTGGCCGCAGGCTCGGCATTGGCGTTGGGCATTCCCTTCTTCTTCCACTTGGGAAGCATCATCTGAATCACCAGGGAGAAAGCACTTAAGTAGACGATCACGGAGATGATCACATCGGTGATGTACTCATTGTAAGCGGTATAGCCGGTGAGCTGCACACCCACGATATCCAGCATGGCCATAAAAATGCCGGTGAAGATCACGCCGATGGGGTTGTTCACCGCCAGCAGTGCCACGGGGATGCCATTGAAGCCCGCGCTGGGCAGGGTCTGGTAGGTGGACCAATAGAACTCCGTGTTGCCGGCCAGCCAGTACAGCGCTGCACCGCCGCCGGACAGTGCTCCGGCGATGGCCATAGACAGGACGATGTCCCGCTTGTCGTTGATACCGGCGTACCGGGCCGCGTGCCGGTTGGCACCGCAGGCCTTCAACTCATAGCCCAGGGTAGTCCTGTTGATGAGGATATACACAAGGACGGCAATCAGAATGGCAACCAGAATGCCGCCATTAACCTGAGAGCCCGGGAACAGCTTGTCCAGCCCCATTTTGGCTGTGGCAACACCGTTGTAGGAGGTCTTGTAAATATAGCCGGACTTGGTGTTTTCCACCATGTTTTTGAAGTTGCTGGCATCGAAGGCCCAGGTGACAAGATTGGCGGCCAGCCAGTTGGTCATGATGCAGGCCAGAACCTCGTTGATGCCCAGCAGCGCTTTCAGCGCACCGGGAATGGCACCCCACAGCGCACCGGCAACGCAGCCGCCCAAAAAGGCCAGCAGCCAGACGAGCCAGACAGGCACGGAGGTGGTGGGGATGGACAGGGCGATTATCAGAGATGCCATAGTGCCCATCAGGTACTGACCGGGTGCACCAATATTAAACAGGCCCGTCTTATAGGCCACGGCCACGGAAAGGCCGGTCATGATCAGCGGCGTTGCCCGGAATAGCATATTGCCCAGAGCCTGGGCATTGTAGCCCCAGGTCAGGTTGCCCGCCGCGTTCCGTCCGGTGGACAGGATGCCCGCGAAAATCAGCTTCACGCCGTCCCACATGCCCTGATTGGTAATGGTATCCTTGGACAGGCCAACGGCAATGACCACAACAGCACCCACCACCAGGCCAATCAGGATGGAGATCAGGGAAGCAAGCACCTTGCGGGTGCCGCTTTTGTTATAAAGCTCCTGCAATTTGTCTTTCATATTCAGGCCTCTCCTTTTCCGCTGCGTTTCGCGCCGGACATATACAGGCCCAGCTCCTGAACGGTGGTCTTCTTGGGATCCAGCTCGCCCACGATCTCACCCTCGTACATGACAAGAATGCGGTCGGACAGGTTCATGACCTCATCCAGCTCCAGAGAAACCAGCAGCACTGCCTTGCCCGCATCCCGCTGGGCAACCAGCTGGGCATGGACATTCTCAATGGCACCCACGTCCAGGCCGCGGGTGGGCTGAACCGCCAGCAGCAGGGGCGTACCCCGGTCGATTTCCCGGCCGATAATGGCCTTCTGCTGGTTACCGCCGGACATACTCCGGGTGATGGTCACAGGGCCCTGGCCGGAGCGGACATCGTATTCATCGATAATCTTCAGAGCATAGTCCCGGACCTCGCCGGATTTGATAAAGCCCATATGCTGGAAACGGGGATCCGTGTAGCTCTGGAGCACCAGATTGTTTTCCAGGGTATCATCCAGCACCAGGCCGTGCTTGTGCCGATCCTCAGGGATATGGCTGATGCCGCTGAGATTCCGCTTGTGGATGCTCATCCTGGTCAGGTCCTTGCCGTCCAGGGTAATGGTGCCGGAGGTCATCTTTTCCAGACCGGACAGGCCGTAAATCAGCTCCGTCTGGCCGTTGCCGTCGATACCGGCGATGCAGACGATTTCCCCCTCCCTTACCTGGAAGGAAACATCCTTGACTGCATTGTTCTTGTGGAGCTTGGAGGGAACGGTCATGTGCTGCACATCCAGCACCACCTTGCCCGGGTGGGCAGGGCCCTTATGGACTTCCAGCTGCACGGGACGGCCCACCATCATGGCAGAGAGTGCTTCCTTGGTGGTATCCTTGGTGTTTACCGTTCCAACCAGCTTGCCCTTCCGCAGAACCGTGACCCGGTCGGAGACCGCCATGATCTCATTGAGCTTGTGGGTGATAAACAGGATGGACTTGCCCTCTCTGGCAAAGCCCCGCATGATCTCCATGAGCTCGTCGATCTCCTGGGGAGTCAGGACTGCGGTGGGCTCGTCAAAAATCAGAATCTCATTATCCCGGTAAAGCATCTTAAGGATCTCGGTACGCTGCTGCATGCCCACGGAGATATCCTCGATCTTTGCGTCCAGGTCTACGGCCAGGCCGTATTTATCGGACAGCTCCCGGACCTTTTTCCGGGCGTTTTTCCGCTGCAGAAAACCGCACTTGGTATCCTCCGCGCCAAGAATAATATTATCCAGCACGGTGAACACATCCACCAGCTTGAAGTGCTGATGTACCATGCCGATATGCAGTGCCGTGGCATCGTTGGGGTCCCGGATCTGGACCACCTCACCGTTCTTTTTAATGACACCCTTTTCCGGCTGGTAAAGGCCGAACAGGACGCTCATCAAGGTGGATTTTCCCGCACCGTTTTCGCCCAGCAGCGCATGGATCTCGCCCCGCTTCAGCTGAAGGGTGATGTCGTCGTTCGCCACTATGCCGGGAAATTCTTTTCTGATATTGAGCATTTCAATTACGTATTCCGAATCCATAATCTACTTGCCCTCCTCCCTGCGTTTTCACCGAAAGAAAGCCGAAAGCCCCGATACATCCTATAGACGCACCCAGGCCCGGTATTTTCGTATGAAGTTATTGTAACATCGGCGCGGTCAAAATGCAATATCCATTCTTTCCCGTCCCGCATTTTTTCGGCATAAGCACTATAAAGAATGCCCCTGCGGTTGTTACCGCAGGGGCACGGGGTTATGCAAATTACTTGACGATATTGACAGTCACATTGTCGGTGCTGGCGGGTTCGGGAACGTCGGAGCCGTCGATTACGACCTTACCGGCCACGATGTCGGCGAGCATCTGCTCGTACTCTTCCACGGTCCAGCCGTTCAGAGACCAGGTAGCGGTGGGCAGGCCCACAGCGTTGTCCTTCGCGCCCAGGGTAATGGTGGTTGCACCATCGCCAATGAAAGCGTTCCAGGTGTCGTCAGACTCTGCAGCCTTCAGAGCAGTCTCAGCAGCCTGGCCGATGCCCTTCATAGCAGAGGTGATGACGGTATCAGACTCGAAGGACTGGTCAACGTCCACGCCGATGACACTGGCATCCTCAGCGGAAGCGGCAGCGGCAACGGACTGGAACATAGAACCGCCGCAGGCGAAGATGACCTCGGTACCGTTCTGATACCAGCCGGCAGCCATGGTCTGCAGCTCGTTGGATGCCTGGAAGGAAGCGCCGTACAGCCAGGAGTAGTTCATCTCAACCTTTACGCCCTTGGCAGCAGCAGCAGCGTCAGCGCCCTGCACGAAGCCGTAGCCATAGCGGTTGCAGGCAGCATTGGCACCGCCGCCGCCGCCGGTGAAGCCCAGCTTGGTGTAGCCGTCCATAACAGCGGCGTAACCGGCCAGGTAGCCGCACTGCTCTTCCTGGAAGGCGATACCGGCAACGTTATTCAGGCCCAGTGCCCAGCCGTCAATGAAGACAAAGCGGGTATCGGTAAATTCCTCAGCAGCCTTCTGCAGTGCAGTGCCCTGCATGAAGCCTGCGCAGACAACAACCTTTGCACCGTTCTCGACAGCCAGCTTCATGGCATCGTAACGGTCGTCATCGGTAGCCT
>ERZ791905.1174-NODE-1174-length-18601-cov-7.651084_pt1 | contig 18601 bp, 16 predicted proteins | sample MGYA00510147_ERZ791905 | MGnify/ENA primary metagenome ERZ791905 (study PRJEB30046, sample SAMN00792084) | human gut metagenome | study: EMG produced TPA metagenomics assembly of the A metagenome-wide association study of gut microbiota in type 2...
GCTGTCAACCGCGGAATCAGCTGAAAACCCTGAAACACGAACCCGATTTCCTCGCCGCGCACCTTCGCCAATTCGTCAGGCGGCAAGGCTGAAACGTCCCGCCCGTGCAGACGATATACCCCGGAGGTCGGGCGATCAAGGCAGCCAAGGATGTTCATCAGCGTCGATTTCCCCGACCCGCTCGCCCCGACCATGGCGGCATACTGCCCCGGCGGAATGCGCAGCGTAATGTCGGACAGCACCGGCAGCGGCGGCGATTTTCGCTCTTGCGGGGGAAAAGTGCGGGTGATGCGGCGCAGGTCAATCATGCGAATGTTCCTCCATGGGGGACAAAAAAGCCCCTGCACGGGTAGGATGCCCGGACAGGGGAGAATTTATACTATTTCCAAATGATACTATTTCCAGATTCAACTGCGCCATCTGCTTGCGCCTTTTCCCTTCTGGCGTCCGCTCATTCCACTTAGCGTAGCGCTGCTACGCTGCGTTTCATTCACGTTAGCCAGAATGAAAAATTCGCGGCGCATCTTGGCGCATTCTTATCTGGAAATAGTATGAAAAGGCGCAAGCAGATGGTGCAGGTGAATTTGAAAATAGTATTATGAGGGGCAAGGGGATTCCGCGTCTGCGGACGCGGGAGTTAGTGCGCAGGGACGCTTCGCTGCCTGCGACTAAGGGGGCATACTTGAGCGCGTTTGGCATAGCGGGCGGCACGAGCGGGAGTTGGGGCGTTGCCCCAAGCCCCAGCAGGGACGCTGTCCCTGCACCCTGCAAGGGACATTGTCCCTTGACCCTTTTTGGCTGCCCGGCTTGAGTGCGCTTCCGTGACGGTTTTTTCAGTTACTTCAAACGTGCAAAGTACGCCTTCAAATTCCCGCCGCAAATTCTCTCGATTGATTCGTCGTTGTAGCCGTAATTGCGCAGCGCCGTCAGCAGATTCGGCAGCTCCGCCGGATTCCGCACGTCGTCAGGCGACACCTCGATGCCGTCGAAATCACTGCCGAATCCAACAATATCCGAGCCGCCAAGCTGGCAGATATGGTCGATGTGCTGGGCAATCGTCACACTGTCCGCTTTGCAGTCCGCAGACAGAAAACGCGGGTAGAAATTCACGCCGATGTAGCCGCCGTACTGAATCATGGCGCGAATCTGGTCGTCGGTCAGGTTGCGTACATGGTCGCAGAGGGCGCGGCAGCAGCTGTGGCTCGCCATCGGCGGACGCTCACCCTTGGCGAACAAGTCCCAGAATCCGGCTTCGTTCAGGTGCGACACGTCCACACTGATGCCCTGACGCTGCATCACGCGGGCAATGCGGATGCCTTCGGGGGTCATGTGCGTTTCCGCGTCCACGGCGGCAGGGGTGGCGAAAGCGTTCGGGTGATTCCACACCAGCGCGCCGATGCGGATGCCGCGCTGCCGCCAGAAAGCCACCATCTCGTCGCTCTTCTGGAATACCTCGCAGCCCTCGAAGGAGAGCATGAAGGTGTTTTCGCCGGGCTTGACATCCTCCGGGTCATCGACCTGCCGGATGCCCGCGTCGGTGAAGTGGCGGATGGCGGCGTATTCGGCGTCGGCGACGGCTTCATAGTCACCGTTCGGACCTTTCGGACCGCTCCACAGGGCGAGGGTTTGGAGGCTGACGCCGCCCTGTCTCAGGCGGTCAGGGGTAATATCGGTCTGGGCGAAGGTGCGTTTGCCAACGCCAAGGCTGAAGAGGGTATCGGAGTGAGTATCGGCAAGAAACATCGGCAGATTCCTCGTTTCATGAGAAAATTGGCAGAATGCTGGGAAATAGCATTCTGCCGAAAAAAGCTGCTTAAGGTCAGCGTATAAACACGCGGGCGTAGCATGAAAGTGCGCTCAACTCAATCGCGCGGAAGGGTCAAGGGAGGAACTCCCTTGCGGAGTCCAGAGGCAGAGCCTCTGGTGGTTCCCCTCACAGCTCCCTTCGTCCCTCCATCGCCTTCGAGAGCGTCACTTCGTCGGCGTATTCAAGGTCGCTGCCGACGGGGACGCCGTGGGCAATGCGGGTGCACTTGATGCCCATGGGCTTAATGAGCCGCGCAATGTAGGTTGCGGTTGCTTCGCCCTCGATGTCGGGGTTCGTCGCCAGAATCACTTCGCTGACCGGCTCGGTCTGCAGGCGCGTCATCAGTTCCTTGATGTGAATGTCATCCGGCCCGATGCCGTCCATCGGCGACAGCGTGCCGTGCAGGACGTGGTACAGCCCGTGGTAATCGTGCATCCGCTCCATGGCGGCCACGTCGCGCGGGTCGCGCACGACGCAGATTTGCCCGTTATGGCGGTTTTCATCCGCGCACACGGCGCACTTTTCAGCGGAGGAAAAATTGCCGCACACGTCGCAGTAGCGAATTGCCTTGCGTCCCTGCCACAGCGCTGCTGCCAGCGCGTGAACATCCTCCAGCGGCATCCCGACGATATGGTACGCCAGCCGCGCCGCCGTCTTGTGACCGATGCCGGGCAGCCGAGACAGCTCCGACACCATCCGCTCAATCGGTTCGATTTGTCCGGGCATCAGAACAGACCGCCCATACCGCCCATGCCGGGCGCCATCTTGTTCATCGTCTCTTCGCGGTTTGCTTCACCCTTGCGCAGCGCTTCGTTCACCGCCGCCATCACAAGGTCCTGCAGCATTTCCACGTCATCGGGGTCAACGACCTTGGGGTCAATCGTCAGGGACAGCAGCTCGCGCTTACCGTTTACCTTCACGCTCACCACGCCGCCGCCGGACTGCGCTTCGTACTCCTGCGCATCCAGCTTTTCCTGCGCGTCCGTCATCGCCTGCTGCATCTTCTGCGCCTGACGCATGAGCTGCTGCATGTTCGCGCCACCGCCGAAGCCAAAGTTCTGTCGTGCCATAAAAATCGTCCTCCTAATTATTCGTTTTCTGTCAGTTTCTCCGGGGAAATCCGCCGGATGGTCAGGTTGCCCGAAGCCGTCGTCACGCGGACAGACGGTGCGCCATTGACGATGGATACGCCGTCCGTCAGCAGCCGCCCGGACACCGAGCGAAGAATGGCGTCACACTGCGCGCCGGGAATCTCCAGACTGATGCCGCCTGCGACCGAGCCGCCCTTGAAGGTGGAGAACATCTCCGCGAAGGAGAGCATTGCGCCCCGGCTGACCGAGGACAGCGAGATGTTCAGAAACGCAAGGCGCTCCAGACAGAGCATCCCCGTCGTTGTGAACAGACTGCAATCCTGACCGGAGAGGTCGCTGCCGGCAATGTCGCCGCTGCCGTTCTTGACCTTCAGGCTCAGGCTGCTCAAGTCGGAGAGCATCACGAAGCCGGAGAGCGACTCCACGGACAGGTCACTGACCTGCAAACCGCGGACATGCACGCTGCCGGACGTCGTGCGAATCTCGACCCGCCCCTTCCACGCGCGCGGAATGCGGATGGTCACTTGCAGCCAGCGCGCGCTGAGCGGCAAGGGCGAGAGTGCGGCGGCGGACTGCTCCAGCGTCAGCGTATCGCCGTTCTGGGCGAGCGAAACCGCCTTCATATCGTGGTCGTCACCGGATGCCATGACTTGGATTTCCTGCGTGTCATCGGCGTAGAGTTCCAGCAGGGCGCCGGTGAGGTGAATCACCAGCTGCGTAATGGTCAGCGAGGAAAAAGAGTTGCGCGAATTCATACGCGTTCACCTCCGTCATTCGTCCTCATCATATCACGTTTTGGCGCTTGTTGCAAGGGGAAAAGCCAACTATGAAGCAGTTGGATGCTTATGCGGATAGGCATAGTTGACTTCATTTCCATAGTGGTAACTTCCGCGAGTTCCAGAGGGCATAAAAACAGACGAAGTCTGCGATCGCCCTCTGGACTCCTTCGGCGTTCGCCTCCGGATGCTACTTGATTTTTATTGGAAGTTTTTTAGTTTGTGCGCAGGGACGCTTCGCTGCCTGCGGCGAAGTTGCCGGACTTGTTTTTCCTCTTTGAGTAGGTTTAACGGAGCAACAGTTGGGGCGTTGCCCCAAGCCCCATAAGGGGCGCCGCCCCTTAACCCCGCAAGGGGCATTGCCCCTTGACCCTTTTTTCGGCGCCATGCGGGTGCTGTTATTCCAACAGCTCTGCCCCCGTCACCACGTCGTCCATCACCGCGATAACCAGCGGCATTCCGCGATCCTGCTTGCCTTGCAGGCGCACCGCGTCGCGCTCCACCAGCGTCGCGGGGGATTTCGCCTGCTGCACGCGAATCAGGTGATCGTCCTTCTCCAACCGCACCACGCCCGCAAGCTGTTTGCCGTTGCTGCCATTCTTGTTGAAATAGAACGACTTCACGCCCTTGCCGTTGCGGTTCTGCTTCTCGAAATCAACGGAGAGCAGGCGTTTGGCGTAGCCGCGGTCGGTCAGCAGCACGATTTGGTCGCTGTCTTGCAGCTGCCCGCACCAGATGACCTCGTCGCCGTCCTCCACCTGCATACAGCGCACCCCGGCGGCGACGCGCCCCTGCACCGGCACGCTGTCGAGTGAGAAGCGGATGCACAGACCGCTGCGGGTGAACAACAGCAGGTCGTCGCGACTGGCGGCGGGGAGAATTGTCAGCAGACGATCGCCGTCCTTCACGTTCACGGCGGCGAATTTCTTGCTGCGCACGTCGTAATCCGCAGCGGCGGTGCGTTTCACCATGCCCTGCCGGGTGATGAAGAGAATGTCCGGCAGATGCCCGACGTCCGCCATGCGGATGCACGTCATCCACAGCGCCTTCTCGTCGTCCTCCAGCCCGGCCAGCACGCCCGAAAGCAGCTGCCCGCGATCCTTGGGCTTGACTTCGTTCAGCGACGCAACAGGCAGGGGATAGCAGTTGCCGTGGTCGGTGAAGATGAGCAGCGTCTCGTCTGTTTTGGCCATGAACAGGAAGTCGGCGAACTCCTTGTCGTCCTCCGCGCGGGTCGGGAGCGGCGTTTTCTTGTAGAGCGCGGGATTCATGCGCTTCAATTGCCCCGCGCCCGTGAACGCCACGATGACCTCTTCCGGCGCGGCGGTCTCTTCCTCAACTTCCAGCGGGGATTCGTCCGCTTTTTCGATGGTTGTGCGGCGCTCGTCGGCGAATTCCTCGGCAATCTCCTGCAATTCCTTGCGGATGACCGCCAGCAGCTTTTTCTCGCTGTGCAGGATGCCCTCCAAGCGGTCGATGAGCTTCAGGATGTCCTCGTACTCCTTGCGCAGGGCGATGATTTCCAGATTCGTCAGCCGCTGCAAACGCATATCCAGAATCGCCTGTGCTTGTGCGTCGGACAGCTCGAAGCGCTCCATCAGGCGGGTTTTTGCTTCTTTCGGGTTCTTCGAGGAGCGAATCAGCGCGATGACCTCGTCGAGGTTGTCCACCGCAATCATCAGCCCCTGCAAAATGTGCGCGCGGGCTTTCGCCTGCTTCAGGTCGTACTCCGTGCGGCAGGTGATGACGTTCTTCTGATGGCGGATGAAGTGCCCCAGCATCGTCTTCAGCCCCATCTGCACGGGCTTGCCCTCGGCGATGGCGACCATGTTCACGCCGAAGGTGACCTGCAAGTCAGAATACTTGTAGAGCACTTTCAGCACCTTGTCCGGGTCGGCGTCCTTCTTCAGCTCGATGACGGCGCGCATTCCCTCGCGGTCGGATTCGTCGCGGATGTCGTAGATGTTTTGCAGCTGCCCCTTCTTTTCTTCCGACAGCTTCAAAATCTTCTCCAGCATCGCGGCTTTGTTGACCATGTAGGGGATTTCCGTGATGACAAGCAGCTTGCGCCCGTTCACGCCGTCCTCCACATGCACGCGCGCGCGCAGGGACAGCTTCGAGCGTCCGGTCTCATAGCCTCTGCGGATCTCCTCGTTTTTCACCAGCACGCCGCCGGTGGGGAAGTCCGGGCCGGGGATGATTTTCATCAGCTCATCCAGCGGAATGTCCGGATTCTCCATCACAGCAATTGCCGCGCGGATGCTTTCGCCCAGATTGTGCGGGGGGATGTTCGTTGCAAGCCCTACCGCGATGCCGCTCGCGCCGTTGACGAGCAGATTCGGAAAGCGCGCGGGCAGCATGTCCGGCTCTTTGAGCGTGTCGTCGAAATTCAGGCGGAACGGCACGGTGTCCTTCTCAATGTCGCGCAGCATTTCCAGCGCGAGGGGCGTCATGCGCGCCTCGGTGTAACGCATGGCGGCAGCGCTGTCGCCGTCAATGGAGCCGAAATTGCCGTGCCCATCGACCATCGGCCCGCGCATGGAGAAGTCCTGCGCCATGCGCACGAGCGCGTCGTACACGGAGGAATCGCCGTGCGGGTGATATTTGCCCAGGCAGTCGCCGACGATGCGGGCGCACTTGCGGTGCGGCTTGTCGGGCGTCGTGCCCAGTTCCATCATGGTATAGAGAATGCGGCGCTGCACGGGCTTTAAGCCATCCTCGACGCGCGGCAGGGCGCGTTCCAGAATGACATGCTCCGCGTAGGGGATCATGGACTGGTGCATTACGTCCTCGACAGTCGTTTGCAGGATGCGCGACGGGTCGTCCTTGGGAATCGGGCGGTTATCGCTTGTTTTCTTTGCCATCGCTTACTTCGCTCCTTCCCGCTGACCTTCGGGCAGTTCAAAATTATCCGGCTTGTTGAAGTCGGCGTTCTCGATGATGTAGTCGCGGCGCGGCTCGACCTTGTCGCCCATCAGGATGGTAATGCGGCGGTCAGCCAGCGCTGCGTCCTCAATCGTCACCTGCATCAGTTTGCGCTGGGAAGGATCCATCGTCGTCGCCCAGAGCTGTTCGGGGTTCATTTCGCCCAAGCCTTTGTAGCGCTGGAGCGTGTAGCCTTTGCCCGCTTCCTTGATGCACTTCGATAGCTCCTTGTCGTCGTAGGCGTAGAGAACCTTGCTGCCCTTTTGCACCTTGTACAGCGGCGGCATTCCGATATAAACGTGACCGCCGGTGACAAGCTCTTTCATGTAGCGGAAGAAGAACGTCAGCAGGATGGCACGAATGTGCGCGCCGTCCTGATCGGCATCGGAGAGGATGATGACTTTGTTGTATTTGAGGTTGGCGAGGTTGAAATTCTCGTCGATGGACGTGCCGAGCGCGGTAATCAGCGAGCGGAACTCCTCATTGCTCAGCACCTGATCCAGCCGCTTCTTTTCGGCATTGAGGGGCTTGCCGCGCAGGGGGAGAATCGCCTGATAGCGGCTGTCGCGCCCCTGCTTGGCGCTGCCGCCTGCGGAATCGCCCTCGACGATGAACAGTTCGTTGTCTTCCGCCTTTTTGCCGCGGCAGGCGCTGAGCTTGCCGACCAGCGGCGCGGCGTCAAGCTGATTCGCTTTGCGGGCGTTGTCGCGGGTCTTGCGCGCGGCTTCACGCACCTGCGCGGCGCGAATCGCCTTCTGCACAATCTGCTGGGCAATCTCCTGATTCTTGAGGTTCTCCAGCCAGTCCGTCAGCTGCTGGGTGATGATGCCCTCCACCGCGGGGCGAACTTCGCTGTTGCCCAGCCGCCCCTTCGTCTGCCCCTCGAACTGCGGATTCTTGACCATCGTCGTCAGCACGCAGCTCAAGCCTTCGCGGAAGTCCTCGCCCGTCAGGTTGCTGTCCTTTTCCTTCAGGAAGCCGTTGCGGCGGGCGTAGTCGTTGAACATCTTCGTGAATGCCGCCTTGAAGCCTGTTTCGTGCGTTCCGCCTTCACCCGTGGGGATGTTATTGACATAGGAAAAAAGGCTCTCGGTATAGCCGTCGGTGTACTGAATGGCGACGCGGCAGATGACGGAATCCTTCTGCCCTTCGAGGTAAATCGGCTGATCGTGCAGGACGGTTTTGCCGTCGTTCAAATACCGCACATAGTCGATGATGCCGCCCTCGTAGTGGAAGGTCGTTTCGCGGCGGGCGGGGTCGCTCACACGCTCGTCGAGAAAGAAGATTTTCAAGCCCCGGTTCAGGTATGCCAACTCCTGCAAGCGGCGGAAGACTGTATCGTAATTGAAGCGCACGTCCTCGAAAATCGCGTCATCGGGAAGAAAACGCACGAGTGTGCCCTTCTTGCGTGTGTTTCCGACTTTTGCCAAGGGTGCGTCCGGCTTGCCCGCAACAACCTTGCCTTTTTTCTCGTCAAACTGACTTGTGAAGCGCATGGCATAATGGCTGAAATCGCGGTAGATGTCCACGGTCAGCCACTTGCTCAGCGCGTTGACGACCGACGCGCCCACGCCGTGCAGACCGCCGGAATAGCTGTAATTCTCGTTGTTGAACTTGCCGCCCGCGTGCAACACGGTGAAAATGACCTCCGCGCCGCTGACGTGCATGGTCGGATGCTCATCCACGGGCATACCGCGCCCGTTGTCGTACACCGATGCGGAGCCGTCCGTGTGCAGCGTCACGCGCACCTCATCCGCAAAGCCGTTTGAAGCCTCGTCAATTGCATTATCCACAATTTCCCAGAGCAGGTGATGCAGACCGCGCGTCGAGGTGGTGCCGATATACATGCCCGGACGCATCCGAACCGCTTCCAGCCCTTCCAGCACCTGAATATTGCCTGCATCATAGTGATTTGCTTGATTTGCCATGAAAAAACTCCTCTTATAATGAAGGAAGTATATCAAAATCGCAACGGTGACAAAGCACCAATTTTCATTATATCACAATTCCGCCGATTCATCAAGGCGAACAGCAAAATGACGCTCGGACAGCAGAGCGGCGCGAAAAATTTTCACCCGCTCAACAAAAACGTAACATTTTATCAAATATCGGAAACATGTTCATGGGAAAGCAAAAATAGATATTGCAAACGGGCAGATAATTGCCGAATCAAACAGGGGAAAATCCGCGAAAACGCCGCAGAATTTACAATTCACAGGGAAAAAGCCTCTTGACAATGAAACAATTTTGTAATAAAATCAGGCTGTACGGAAAGGAGTGATTTCCCCATGATGAATTCCGGTCTGCGGCGGCTTCTGTCCGGCGCGGTGGCGCTGATGCTGCTGGGCTGTTCCTCCGCCTTGGCGGATACGGCGACGGTCACTGCGCGCAAACTCATTCTGCGCGAAAAAGCATCCTCGACCAGCGATGCCCTGCAAACCCTGCCCAAAGGCACGAAGCTGGAGATTCTCGGCAAAAGCGGCAGCTGGTATAAAGTGACTTACGGGAAATACACCGGCTATGTCTATAAAACGTATGTCAGCGTGACCAAGACGGCCAGCAGTTCCAGTTCTTCCAGCAGCGCGACGCGGCTGGAAAAGGGGAGCACTGGCAGCGACGTCAAGGATTTGCAGACAAAGCTGAAAAAACTCGGCTATTATGATGCTTATGTCGATGGCGATTATGGCGACACGACCGTCGCGGCGGTCAAGGCGTTCCAGAAGAAGTATAACCTGACAGCAGATGGCATTGCAGGCAAAGAGACGCTCAAAAAGCTGGACAGTGTCTACAAGAACGAGGACAGCGACAAGGACGATGATTCGCTCCGCATGGGCGACAGCGGCAGCGCCGTCAAGGACTTGCAGACGAAGCTGAAGAAGCTGGGCTATTACGACGGCACGGTGGACAGCACGTTTGGTTCGGGCACATACGCGGCGGTCAAGGCGTTTCAGAAGAAGTATAACCTGACGGCGGATGGCGTGGCGGGCAGCGAAACGCTCAAAAAGCTCGACAGCGCGTACAAGAACGCGGACAGCGACAAGGACGACGACTCGCTCCGCAAAGGCGCAACCGGCAGCGCGGTCAAGGATTTGCAGACGAAGCTGAAAAAGCTTGGCTTCTACAACGCCTATGTCGATGGCAGCTATGGCGATACGACGGTTGCGGCGGTCAAGGCGTTCCAGAAGAAGTATAACCTGACGGCGGATGGCGTGGCGGGCAGCGAAACGCTCAAAAAGCTCGACAGCGCGTACAAGAACGCGGACAGCGACAAGGACGACGACTCGCTCCGCAAAGGCGCAACCGGCAGCGCGGTCAAGGATTTGCAGACGAAGCTGAAAAAGCTTGGCTTCTACAACGCCTATGTCGATGGCAGCTATGGCGATACGACGGTTGCGGCGGTCAAGGCGTTCCAGAAGAAGTATAACCTGACGGCGGATGGCGTGGCGGGCAGCGAAACGCTCAAAAAGCTCGACAGCGCGTACAAGAACGCGGACAGCGACAAGGACGACGACTCGCTCCGCAAAGGCGCAACCGGCAGCGCGGTCAAGGATTTGCAGACGAAGCTGAAAAAGCTTGGCTTCTACAACGCCTATGTCGATGGCAGCTATGGCGATACGACGGTTGCGGCGGTCAAGGCGTTCCAGAAGAAGTATAACCTGACGGCGGATGGCGTGGCGGGCAGCGAAACGCTCAAAAAGCTCGACAGCGCCTACAAGAACGCGGACAGCAATACCAGCACCGATGACGATTCGCTCCGCAAGGGCGCAACCGGCACGGCAGTCAAGACGCTGCAGACCAACCTGAAGAAGCTGGGTTTCTACACGGCGTATGTCGACGGTTCGTTCGGCTCGACGACCGAGAGCGCCGTCAAGGCATTCCAGAAAAAATACGGTCTGACGGCGGACGGCGTGGCAGGCAGCGCGACGCTCAAGAAGATTGAATCTGCCGTGGCGAGCGCCAGCAGCGGCAAGATTACCACCGAGCGACTGGACTGGTTCAATGGCGGCAAGTACGTCATCCCGAACGGCGCTGTATTCCAGATTAAGGACGTCAGCACGGGGCTGATTTTCTCCGCGCGCCGGCAGAGCGGCGGCAATCACATGGACGCCGAGCCGCTGACGGCGGAAGATACTGCGATTCTCAAGAAAATCAACGGCGGCACGTTCAGCTGGCGCCGCCGCGCAGTGCTGGTGAAGTACAACGGGCATGTGTATGCCGCGTCGATTTACTCCGAACCCCACGGCACAAACACAATTCTGGACAACAACTTCGATGGGCAGTTCTGCCTGCACTTCTACGGCAGCAAGACCCACGGTACAGACCGCGTGGATGCAGATCACCAGAAGTGCGTGGAACAGGCCATGAAGGCGACTTGGTAAAAATCCCAGTCAAAGGGCAAAGCAATGGGCACTGCTGCAGCGCGGCAGTGCCTTTTTGCGCACATCCGAAATCATCCGCCGATGCCCTATTGACAAATCGCCCAAAATCCTTACAATAAAATTGCGGCTGAAATCATTCATTTTTCATTCATTCCGATGGACAGCCGAGGACAAGAGAGAGAGGAAAGTACCATGTTCGGATTTCGACCCGACGGACGGCGCGTGTCGTCCATTGACCCTATCGTCGGCATTACGCCGTACCTGATGCCCATGCGCTGCGACGCGCAGGTTTTCCTGCAGCACCGCGTGGACTATGAGCTGCTGACGCGCTACATTGCGGCGCAGGCGGCGAAGGGCGAGAAAATCACGTTCATGCAGATTATTACCGCCGCGTTCGTCCGCACTGTATCCCAGCACCCGGAAATCAACCGCTTCATCCTCAATAAGCAGTTCTTTGCGCGGAACATGTGCGCCGTGTCCTTCACGATGCTCAAAAACCCGCAGAACGCCGAAATGGGCGAGACAGCGGTGAAGGTGAAGTACGACCTGACTGACACCATCTACGACGTGCGCGACCGCATGGAAAAGGTCATCAACGCTAACCGCGGCGAGGACAAGAAGAATTTCGCGGATAAGCTGGCGAAAGCGGTGCTGGTCGTGCCGGGTCTGGCAACGGGCATCGTCGCGCTGGTTCGCCTGCTTGATCGCTACGGGCTCTGCCCCGGCGCACTGCTGGATGAGCTGCCCTTCCATACCAGCATGTACATCACCAACAATGCCTCCATCGGCCTGCATCACGTCAACCACCACATCTACAACTTCGGTTCGGTTACGCTGTTCTTCGGCATGGGTACCGTGGAGAAGGTTGCCGTGGTAGAGAAGGGCGAGGCGCGCATGAAGCGCTTCCTGCCCATCGGCATCACGGCGGATGAACGCGTCTGCTCCGGCGCGCACTACGCGGCGTTCTTCGGCACGATGTCGTATCTGCTCAATCATCCGGAAGAGCTGGAGAAGCCGCCGGAATCCGTCCGCTTTGACGAAAAGTGCGAATACCACGTCCCGAAAGTTGGCGAGCAGCCGGCGAAGAAGCAGAAAAAGCAGCAGAAAACCACGGTTCAGGCGTAAATCAGCAGGAAAAAACGCATGATACGTCGAAATCCTCCGTTGCAGCGCATTCCTTGAAACGGGAGTGCAGAAGAACGGAGGATTTTTTTCATGCAGAATGTAGGTATTGTCGGCTTGGGACTGATTGGCGGCTCCCTCGCGAAAACCATCAAACTCCACACGCCGTACACGGTTTATGGCACGGACAAGAATGCGGACACGATGCGCCGCGCGTTCCTGATGGAAGCGATTGACGGCGAGCTGACGGCGGAGACGCTGCCGCAGTGCGATGTTGTGCTGATCTGCCTGTACCCGCAGGGGATTATCGACTATGTGACTGCCCACGCGGCGGACTTTAAGCCCGACAGCCTTGTGATTGACTGCGGCGGCGTGAAGCAGGTGATTTGCGATGCACTGTTTCCCGTATCACAGCGGTATGCGTGGCATTTCATCGGCGGACACCCGATGGCGGGGCGCGAGTACAGCGGCTTCAAGTACGCCCGCGATGATCTGTTCGACCATGCGTCGATGATTCTGTGCGGTCACGGCGACGACGACCCGGCGGTTTTGCAGCGCGCCCGCGACTTTTTCATGGAACTGGGCTTTCTGCGCGTGCAGTTCACGACGCCGAAGACGCATGACGAGATGATTGCGTATACGTCGCAGCTGGCGCATGTCGTGTCGAGCGCGTATGTGAAGTGCCCGCTGGCGGATAAGCACCGCGGGTTCTCGGCAGGGAGCTTCGCGGATATGACCCGCGTGGCAAGGCTAAATGAGGATATGTGGACGGAGCTGTTCTTTGATAATCGAGAGGCGCTTCTGCCGGTGGTGGAGGACTTGGTGCAGCGGGTGACGGAGTATCGGGACGCGCTGCGGGATGAAAATCGAGAGGAAATGCGCAAGCTATTGCGTGAAGGAAGAGAAACCAAGGAACGCCTGACGGAGTAACACGCGGGTAAAGTATGGAAGAGCGCTCAACTCAATCGCGCGAAGGGGTCAAGGGGAAAATTTCCCCTTGCGGAGTCCAGAGGCGGCGCCTCTGGTGGGGTTTGGGGCAACGCCCCAACCGCTCCACGGGTGACCAGTATGCCAAATGCGCACAACAAAGGTGCAGGCAGCGAAGCGTCCCTGCCAGTAACTAAAAAGCCTTCCAACACAGTCCAGTAACATGGGAGGCGACCCGAAGGAGTCCAGAGGGCGATCGCGAACTTCGTTCGTTTTCTTTGCCCTCTGGAAGCATGGCAATGACCTGAATGATAGAAAAATCAACCTTGGTTGTCCGAAAAAAGTCAACACCACAAAAAACGCGGTACGCCCCCCAATCCGGGGAAAGCGTACCGCGCTTTTCTTTACACCAGCGTCTTCGTCTGCCACTTGCCGCTGTGCCAGCGAATCAGGAAACAGATGATGCGGAACACCCAGTCAATCTGCATGGCAATCCACACGCCGATGACGCCCATGCCCATCGTCGTCGCGAGGAAAACGCCGAAGCCGATGCGAAAAACCGCCATCGAGAAGACTGCGACCGTCATCGTGTACTTCGCGTCGCCCGCCGCACGGAGCGCGTTCGGCATCGTGAAGGACATCGGCCAGAAAATCACGCAGCCCGCGCCGTGCAGCGCCACAATCTGCCGCGCAAGCACCGTCGCTTCCGGCGAGAGGTTGAACGGCAGGGTAATAATCGGGTTGCAAAGCAGCATCAGGATGTTCAGCGTGCCCATGCAGAGATAGACAATCTGCATGAGTTTCTTGGTGTAGAATTTCGCCTGATCGTAGGCGTGCGCGCCGCAGCACTGCCCGACGACCGCAATCATCGCCAGCCCGATGGCGTTTCCGGGCAGGCACTGGAATGAACCGAGCGTGTTGCCGACGGCGTTCGCGGCGGTGCTGGCGGTGCCGAAGGTGGCAATCATGCTCAGCAGCAGCAGCTTGCCGAGCTGGAACAGCCCGTTCTCAAAGCCGCTGGGAATGCCGACGCTCAGAATCTTCTTGACTTCGCTCGGATGCCACTCGAAGGGGAACATGCCCGGATACGGAATCCGGCAGTGTGGGTCGCGGAGGGCGCGCTGCGTGATGTACGCGCCCACGGAGCGCGAAATCAGCGTCGCCAGCCCCGCGCCCATCACGCCCCAGCCCAGCCAGAAGATAGTCACGCTGTTGCCGATGAGGTTGACGATGTTCATGATGAAGGAGGAGAACATCGTTGCGCGCGGATTGCCAATGCAGCGCAGGAGCGCGCAGTAGGCATTGTAAATCGCCATGACGGGATAGGAGAGCGCCGACATGAGGAAGTAAATCTGGCTTGCTGTCATGACGTCCTCTTCGACATTGCCGAAGATGGCGAACAGCAGCGGTTTGCGGAAAATCAGGCAAACCGCCATAATCGCCAGCGAAACGAGCAAAACGACGTAGAACAGCATCTTTGCGGCAGTTTTCGCGGCATCCGGGCGCTTCTGCCCCAGATACTGGCTGACCAGCACCGCGCCGCCCGTCGCTAAGGCGGAAAACACGCCAATCAGCAGCACGTTGATGCTGTCCACCAGCGAAACGCCGCTCATCGCCGATTCGCCGCTCATTGCCGATTCGCCGCAGTAGGACACCATGATGGTATCCATCATGCCAATCAGCACGACGAGAAACTGCTCCGCCAAGAGCGGCAAAAGCAGCTGCTTCAAGTCCTGTTTGGAGAAAATCATCTCGGATTCAGCCGCCGGGAGTTTTTCAGGGGAAGTACGGAAGAAACGCATGGAAACCTCCTGAAAGAAATTCGGAATGCGGAATTCGGAATGCGGAGTAATTCGCGCGCGAACTGCGTCTGATACTATTTCCAAATGAGAATGCGCCAAGATGCGCCGCGAATTTTTCACGTTGGCTAACGCGAATGAAACGCAGCGTAGCAGCGCTACGCTAAGTGGAATGAGCGGACGCCAACGGGGAAAAGGCGCAAGCAGATGGCGCAGGTGAATTTGGAAATAGTATGAAATCCTCTAACAGAAAACGCCCGACCGACGCATCTCTGCGGCGATCAGGCGTTTCAAAGCGGATGGGGAAGCGATTATTCCGCCACAGGATAGACGGAAACCTGCTTCTTGTCGCGGCCCAGACGCTCGAAGCGGACAACGCCGCTCACCAGCGCGAACAGGGTGTCGTCCTTGCCGATGCCCACGTTCTGACCGGGATGAATCTTGGTGCCGCGCTGACGAACAAGAATGTTGCCAGCCTGAGAGAACTGACCGTCGGCACGCTTCGGGCCAAGGCGCTTGGATTCGCTGTCGCGGCCGTTACGGGTAGAACCCATACCTTTCTTATGAGCGAACAGCTGAAGATTCAACTTCATCATGGTAATACCCTCCAATTTATCTATCAAGGTCGTGGCTCAATGAACCTTGCGGATCGTGAGCCGAAAATACGCGGGGTACTGCTCCGCAATGTCGGAAAAGCCGATGCGAAGCGCCCCAAACAGCAGCTGCGCCTGTTCCATCTGCTTATCGGTGATTCCCGGCGGCAGCAGCACCTCCGCGAAGCCATCTTCACCGCCGTGTTCGATGGGGGAAAGCCCCACGAGGCTGCAAAGCGCTTGGTCGATGGTGATGAGCAGCGTGGAAATGCCCGCGCAGACGATGTCGCTGCCCTCCTCCGCATAGCCGGAATGTCCCTTGACGGAAACACCCGTGATGCGTCCGGCAGCGTCCTCAAAAAGCACAACGCGCGTCATTAGGCGTTGATGGCGGTGATTTCCACCTTCGTGTAGGGCTGACGATGGCCGGCACGACGATGGTAGTTCTTCTTGGACTTGTACTTGTAGATCTTAATCTTCTCGCCCTTGACCTGACCGACGATCTTGCCTTCAACCGTCACACCCGCGACAGTGGGCGTGCCGACCTTGACATCGCCTTCATTGACGACCATGATGGCGTCGAAGGAGATAGCAGAGCCATCTGCCTGATTCACCTTGTCGATGTAGATGGTTTCACCCTGAGAAACCTTGTACTGCTTGTTGCCAGCGCTGATGATTGCGTACATGACAATAAGCACCTCCTATTATATACTCGCCGGAATCTGAGGTTGCGCAAATGCGCATTGTGACAGACCTCTCCCGTGCGGCTCAACGGTAATGATACCACGTTCGCAGGGGGATGTCAAGAGGAAAATGCGGAAAATTCAAGGCTTTGCGTTATTCCAAGCCGAAAAATTCCGTCAGCTTGCCGGGATGCGACACGCACAGCGACTGCCAGCCGCAGAAGAGCGCACCCTCGACGTTTCCCGGCGTGTCATCCAGAAACAGCACGCGCGACGGCTTGTGTCCCGTGGCGGAAATGACGTACTGGAAAATCTGCTCGCTGGGCTTCATCAGCTTCAAGCGCCCGGAAACGAATTTCGCGTCGAAGAGGTTAAAAAAGTCGTACTTGTGCTCGACAACCGCAAAGGCATCGTCGGCATAATTCGAGAGGACGTAGACCTTTTTGCCATGCGCCTTGCAGCTTTGCAGCGTTTTCAGCCCCTCCGGCAGCACTTCCTTCAAGTCCACCCAGTTGTGCATCACGCGCGTGATGTACGGGCGGAGCGACTCGTCGCGCCCGATCATGGCATCAATCGCCTCGTCGCGGGTCATCAGCCCGTGGTCGCGCATCAGCCAGTAGGGGGAACGGAAAATCTTTTCCAGCAAAATCGGGTGCAGGTCGGGGCGATCCGGCACATGCTCATCCAAAATTTCCTGCGGGTTATAGGACAGCAGTACCTGTCCAACGTCGAAGACAACGGCATCCACCGCGTCCCACGGCATGGTTTCGTAAATATCATCAAAAGTGCGGAGCATATGATTCACCTCATCTGCCATGATACACGATTTTTCGCCCAAAAACAAGCCTTTTCAAAGCGGAATTTCTGGTGTATAATAGCGATAGGGAATCCTAAGGTAACACCGCACAAATGAGGTGGTCGGCTGGCGAATGGATTTTTCGTCAGATGCAAATGCAAATTTCGAAGGTTTACTGGCGGTAAATCGAGGAATTTGCATGCCGCAGATGGCGGAAAAGACATCGACAGACGCGCCGCCGAATTGTGCGGTGGTGCCTTAATTGCAATGGATAGGGGCGAATCAAAATGAAACGCATTTTTTTGACGGTTTTGGATGCCTGCGGTGTCGGTGAGCTGCCGGACGCGGCGGATTATGGCGACGTGGGCGCGTGTACAATCGGTCACGCGGTGGATGCCTGCCATCCGTCGCTGCCGAACATGGCGCATATGGGGCTGGGGCAGATTGCGGGCGCGCATTATCCGGCGGATGAAAACGCGGTCGGCGCGTTCGGCATGTGCCGCGAAGCCAGCAAGGGCAAGGACACGACGACGGGACACTGGGAGATTGCGGGCGTGACGCTCGCTAAGCCTTTCCCGACGTTCCCCAACGGCTTTCCGGCGGATTTTATCGCCGCGTTCGAGCAGCGCATCGGGCATAAGGTCATCGGCAACAAGCCCGCGTCTGGCACGGCGATTCTGGACGAACTGGGCGAGGAGCATCTGGCGAAGCGCACACCGATTGTCTACACCTCCGCCGACAGCGTGTTCCAGATTGCCTGCAACGAGGCGATTTTCTCCCGCGAGGAGCTGTACGAGATGTGCCGCATTGCCCGCGAGATGCTCACGGGTGATTTGTGCGTCGGGCGCGTGATTGCCCGCCCGTTCGTGGGGGAAAAAGCAGGCGCGTTCCAGCGCACCAGCGGCCGCCGCGACTTTTCCGTGGAGCCGTTCAGCCGCACGCTGCTTGATGCTGTGAAGGATGCGGGCATGGCATCCTACGGCGTGGGCAAAATTGAGGACATTTTTGCCCTGCGCGGCTTGACTGGCTCGAACCACGCCGCCGGGAATCCCGCGTGCATTGAGGCATGGCTGGACTACATGCGCAAGCCGTTTGACGGGCTGTGCTTCACGAATCTGGTGGATACGGACATGCTCTACGGTCACCGCCGCGACCCGCAGGGGTTTGCCGATGCGCTGGCGTATTTTGACAGTAAGCTGCCGGAGATTATCGACCTGCTGGGGGATGAGGATCTGCTGGTGATTACGGCGGATCATGGGTGCGACCCGACGTTCAAGGGGACGGATCATACGCGCGAGCATATTCCGCTGCTGGTGTATCATAAGGGAATGAAGGGCTTGACGGACTTGGGGGTTCGGAAGACCTATGCGGATATTGGCGCGACGTGCGCGGAGTGGCTGGGGCTGCCGGAGCGGTTCGGCGCGACATCGTTTGCGGATAAATTGAAGTAAAGGGTAAGTAAAAGGATAAACACGCGGAAGAAGTAGGGGAGTGTCACCAACTCAATCGCGCGAAAGGGGTCAAGGGGGGGGACTTCGTCCCTTTTCGTCTGCCCCTTGCGGAGTCCAGAGGCGGCGCCTCTGGTGAGGTTTGGGGCAACGCCCCAACTGTTCCACGGGCGACCAGTATGCCAAAAGCGCTCAACAAGGGCGCAGGCAGCGAAGCGTCCCTGCCAGTAACTTCGCGCGTCCTCAGACGCGCCC
>ERZ791905.1186-NODE-1186-length-18503-cov-8.150640_pt1 | contig 18503 bp, 14 predicted proteins | sample MGYA00510147_ERZ791905 | MGnify/ENA primary metagenome ERZ791905 (study PRJEB30046, sample SAMN00792084) | human gut metagenome | study: EMG produced TPA metagenomics assembly of the A metagenome-wide association study of gut microbiota in type 2...
CGACAAGCGCCCGCACGAGATGTCGGGCGGTGAGCGCCAACGGGTCGCCCTCGCGCGCCTGCTTGCCTTCGGCGGCGATATTTTGCTGCTTGACGAGCCGTTTTCCGCGTTGGATGCGGCGACCAAGGCGCAGATCATCGCAGATTTGCTTCCGCGTCTTGCGGGCAAAACCGTTGTCCTCGTCACCCACAATGCGGATGAAGCCGCGCTTGCGGACACACGCATCGAACTGTAGATTTGTAAAATAAAAGCCCCCGGGTGCAAACACTTGTGTTTGTTGCACCCCGGGGGCTTTTGTATGTCGTTTTTGTTATTTGCCGAGTCCGAGACAGTAGCGGCAGGTGACGTGCCGCGCCCGTGGCAGTTTGTACCGGTGACCCTGCCGCCGATGCAGGACGTGCACTTCTTGGTGCCGCGTCCGAAGCAGCCCGAGCAGGTGTTCATCCCGCCGTTTGCGTAGTACTGTCCCGCGCCGTGGCAGAGCGTGCATTGCTCCAGCCCATCGCCGCCGCAGGTGTGGCAGGTGCTGAAGGTGGCGCCGTGGCTGTTCTGCCAGACGTAGCGGTCGGTTTTCCCGGCGGGGGACTGTTTGTCGCTGTCGGCGTCGCCGATGCGGATACAGTCGGCAAACAGGGCGGCAAGCAATGCTGCAAAGAGCACCGCAGCAGCGCAGCGGCACAGCTTCAAAACAGGTCGCTTCATGGAAGATGCCCTCATTGGTGTATGAAAGGTACGGGGGTGTCCGCCGTGCAGGCGGGGGTTCCCCGGCTTACAGCTTGCCCATGTCGGCAACGTCGAGGACAAAGTAGGTCGCGCCGCCGACCGTGATCTCGGGGGCAACGCCGTCCTTGCGCAGACCGCGCCCGAAGGATTCGGTCGTCGGGACGACCTTCTTGTGCGTGGCGCAGTATTTTTTCAGAATGCCGACAAGCTCCGTGACGCGGTCGTCCTCCGTGCCGATGAGCAGCGTGGTGTTGCCCACCTGCAGAAAGCCGCCGGTGGTGGACAGCTTGGTCACGGAAAAGCCGCCCGCCGTGAGCGCGTTTGCCGCGACGGCGCTGTCGTCGTTGTTGATGATCGCAAGGACCAGTTTCATCAAATCATCCTCTCTGTCAGATCTGTGTGCCGAGCACATGCAGACTGTGTTTGTCAAGCTTGGTGTAATCGGGGATCTCATAGCGGTTGTCGTTGACATCGCGGATCATCACGCGGTTGTCGTAGAACACCTTGATGTCGGTGTTCAGACGGATCTGAAATTCGCACGGTCCGCGGTCGGTCTCCACCCACCACTTGATGCCGTAGCGTTCGGTCGCATCGTTGACGCGTGTGATCTTCGGAATCAGATAGTATTCCTCCAGCGCCTCCCGTATGACTGCCTGACTTTCGGGCAGCAGGGTGTCAAGGTCGCGGATGATCGCCTGCTCGATGCCCTCCTCGTCCAGCAGCGCGATGTATTTGTCGCCGCCGCTGACGGGGAAGAGCCGATGCGGCTCCAGTCTTTTGACCGTCTTGCCGCCGAAGTATTCCATGTCCACAAGGCAGGTGCCGGCGCGGGTGAACCGCACGCTGTCGCCGCCGACGTAATTTCTTGTCATGTTCATGCTTTTCCTCCGTCAGTCGCCGAAGCCTTCTTCACGTCTGCCGGCTTCCGCCTGCTCCGCCATCGTCTGGATCTGAATCAGCTTGTAGTACTTGCCCTTTGCCGCCATCAGCTCCTCGGGCGTGCCCATCTCCAGAATTTTGCCCTGGTCGAGCACGACGATCTTGTTTGCCTTGCGCAGCGTCGAGAGGCGGTGCGCGATCATGATGGTAGTTCTGCCGCTGATGAGGCTTTCGATCGCGCCCTGAATCTGGCTCTCGGTCTCGGAGTCCACGGACGCGGTCGCCTCGTCGAAGATCAGCATGCGCGGGTTCATCAGTACGGTGCGGGCGATCGACAGGCGCTGCTTTTCGCCGCCCGAGAGACCCACGCCGCGCTCGCCCAGCATCGCCTCGTAGCCGTCGGGCTGCCGCGCGATGAATTCATGCGCGTTTGCCACCTCGGCGGCGTGGAAGACCTCCTCCACCTGCGCGTCCGGCTTGCTGAACGCGATGTTGTTGAAGATGGTGTCGCGGAACATCATGGATTCCTGCTGCACGTAGCCGATCTGCGAGCGGTAGTAGGCAAGGTCGATCTTGCGGATGTCCGTGCCGTCCACGAGAATTTCGCCGTCGTAGCCGTCGTAGAAGCGCATGAGCAGGTTGACCAGCGTGGATTTGCCCGCGCCGGTCGTGCCGACGATGCCCACGATGTCGCCGGGCTCAATCGTGAGGTTGATGTCCGAGAGCGTCATTTTGGTGCGGTCAAAGGAGAAGTTGACGTTCTTGAACTCGATTTTGCCGCGGATGGCGGGGCAGTTCCCCTTGCCGGTGTCGGCTTCATCCTCGGCGTCGAGAATGTCGAGCACGCGCTCCGCGCTCGACAGCGCGTTTTGATAGGAGTCGTTGAGCGTGGCGAAGAAGTTGATCGGTGTGTAGAACATCGACGCATAGGACATGAATGCGACGAGCGTACCCACCGACAAAGCGCCGTCGGAGGTGATGACCCAGCCGCCGCCGACGCCCCAGATGAGCATCGTGCCGCAGGTCACAAAGAAGTTGACAATGAAGGGGAACGCCGTGGAGATGCGCGCGCTCCGCTTTGCCACGTCGAGCCACGCGGTGTTGTACTGCTTGAAGGATTCGCCGCTGCGCCGTTCGGCGGAGAACGCCTTGATGACGCGGATGCCGGGCAGCGAGTCGGTCAGCACCGAAGTCACGGCGACCCACTTGCGCCAGATGCGGCGATAGAAGGGCTTGATCTTCTGCCCGAAGATGCGCGAGCCCATAACGACGAACGGGATCGGCGCCAGCGTGAGCAGCGCGAGCTTGTAGTTCATCGCAAACATAATGACCGCGATGCCGATCATCGAGAAGAACTGCGTGACCACTTCCTGCGTGACGCGCAGCATGAATGCCTGGATCGTGTTGGTGTCGCCGCTGATGCGGTTGATGACCGAGCCGGTCGAGGTCTTGTCATAGAAGCGCATCGAGAGGTGCTGCGCCTTGGCAAACACGTCGTTGCGCAGGGCATAGACCACCTTGTCGCCGGACAGGCGCAGACGGTAGCTGCGGAACATGCTGATGATGCAGAAGGAGATGTGCGTCGCCATCAGCAGCGCGACGATGCGATAGAGCCCGTCGAGGTCGCGCCCCGGCAGAATGTCATCCACGAGGGTGCTGATCATCGTGGGGGGAACCATCGTGAGCGCCGTTGTGATCAACGACAAAATAAGACAGACGATGAGGTTCGGGATCTCCGGCTTCAGATACTTCGCGAGCTTTGTGAAGGTCTTGCCCTTCGACTGGCAGTTGATGCATTCCGCGCCGGGGTGTAGGAGACGCCTGCCGCATTTCGGGCAGAAGCGCATCAGCTTGTCATAGGTTGCCTCCACGGTCTCAAAGGCGCGCGCTTCGTCCTCACCGCCGGCAATCGCCGTGATGTAGTCCGCCGCCATGTCGCAGAGCGAGGCGACCGCATAGGTGAAGCGTGTAAGCTCGGTCGTGTCGCCGCCCTTTCGCCTGACCACCAGCCGTGCATTGCCGTACATGCGCCGTACCTTGACTTCCTCGGTATCGGCGTGCACCACGGTGTGCAGCACCTCGCCTGCGTCGTCGAGGACAAAGCTGCGCTTGTCTGTCACACAGAGCAGGTTTGTGCCGTAGTGCGAATTTGCGTCGAGGTCGCAAACGACGATAAAGCGGAGCTTCTCACTGCCGCCTCCGAGTCGCTTCGCCGTTTGCTTTGCGCCGTCAAGCAGCGCCGTCGGTATCTCCTTGTTGATCAGGATGCCGCCTATGTTCAAATTGTTTCCTCCGGCATATCCGCCGCGCGCGAATGGGCGCCGACCGGCAAGACAGCCTTTTTTTTCGGGGTGTAAAAAAGTCGTTTTCTTTGCATCAATTTTACCATACGCCCGCCGAAAAAGAAACCGTTTTCCCACCGAATTGGACGGTTTGCCGATTTTTTCGGGAATTCAACCAAAATTTGCACCGACATTTTGGCAAATGCGATGAAGAAAAGGGTGCTTTTTCGGAGCACCCTTTGTTTTTGGTTGTTCAGTTTTTTAGAATTATTTTGCATGCACGGGCAGGGGGATCGCAGGGTTGCTTTCATACGCGGCGATAAGCGATGCGGTCAGCGCGTAGAGGTCCTCGGTGGCGTTCGGTTTGGCAATTGCGGTGATCGCCTGACGGAAGCATTCGACGCGCGCGGGATTGTGCGTCAGCTGCCAGAAAACATCCTCAAAATGGATGTGTTTGTCCACCTCCATCGCCGCGCCGTTGTTGAGCAGGAAGGAGGCGTTGCGGCGCTCGTGTCCGGGAATCGGGTTGCAGATGATGATCGGCAGGTGCTTGGCAAGCGCCTCCGAGGTGGTCAGCCCGCCGGGCTTGGTGACGATGACGTCGGAGGCGTCCATCAGGAGATCGACCTCCTTCGTGAAGCCGAGATTCATCACGCGTTTCTTCGTGTGCAGCGCATCGATCGCTTCCTTGGCGGCGGTGTTGTTGCCGCAGACCGAAATGATCTGGAAGTCCTGCGGGATGGCGTCCAGCTCCTCGACCACGCCCGCAATATCGCCGTAGCCCATGCTGCCGCCCATCAGCAGCAGGGTGAACTTGTTGTCCAGTCCCAGCAGGGCGCGTGCGCGCTCCTTGGGGATCTTTTCGGAGAACGCCTGGCGGATCGGAATGCCGATCGGCGCGATCTGATCTTCACGGATGCCCTTGCGGAGCAGCTGGGAGCGGAGCAGGTCGTTGGCAATGACGATCTTGTCGGTGCTGCGCGCCTCCTCCCACAGCGGGTGAACGGTGTAGTCGGTGACGACGCCGATCATCGGGATCTGAATGTCATTGCGGGTCTTCATCAGGTCGGTAACCACGCCGAGAAACGGGTGCGTGTAGATGATGGCGTCCGGCGCGTACTGCTTGATGTATTTTGAGAGCTTTTTCGTCAGCTGCATGTTGGCAACGCGGTAGAAGCTGTTGCCGTTCTGTCCGCCGGCGCGTCGGTTTTCCGCCATGGCATAGGATTTTGCAAACAGCGCTTTGAAGTCCTTGGAGACCAGCAGATAGCCCTGCTTGACGATCTCATAGAGCGCCTTGCTGACATAGCGGTAGGCGTCGAACACCTCGGCGGTGTCGCCGTGGGCGGCAAAGCAGTCCTTGATCGCCGCGGCGGTGGAGTTGTGCCCCTCGCCCGCCGTGATGGATAGAATCAGTACCTTCATGTGTATCGCACGCGGGCATGCCCGCGTATTTCCCCCTGTGAACAGAATTCCGCCGCCCTGCAAGACTTGACGGCGCTTCCTTTGCTGTGTTATACTTATCATAGCATACGGGGATGCGAAAATCAACCTTGTATGCGTGTTTTCATAGAACCTTAAAGATTTCGGAGGTTTTCCGCATGGAGAAAATCTATACCATCCCCGTCAACGAGGCGTTTGACGCCTCCGCCGCCGACAAGAGCTGCGGCTGTCCGTTCTGCACGCTGTACAACGGATTGGAGAAGAAGGAGACCGACGCCATTCTGGGGGCGGCGATGATGGAGCCCGACATCCGCATCGAGACCAATAAGAAGGGCTTCTGCCGCACGCATTATGATCTGATGTTCGGCTATAAAAACCGCCTCGGGCTTGCGCTCATCCTCGAGAGTCACCTCGGCGAGAACCGCGCCGCCGCGTTTCCGAAGGGGCTGTCCGCCCTCGGCAAGGATAAGGTCGCGCACCTTGCGGGTATGGCGGACGGCTGCTACCTCTGCGACAAGATCGAGTACCATTTTTCGCGCATGCTGGATACCGCCGTGCTGCTCTACGGCGAGGATGTGAAGTTTCGCGAGAAGTTTGCCGCGCAGCCTTATTTCTGCCTGCCGCATTACACGCGCATGATGCGCTACGCCAAGGTGAAGATGGCAAAGAAGCTTTATCCCGACTTTGAAAAGGCGGCGACGGCGCTGGAGGAGGGCTACTATGCCGAACTGAAGGAGGATGTCTCCTGGTTCTGCAAGAAATTTGACTATCGCTATGAGGATGAGCCGTGGAAGAACTCGAAGGATGCCGTGGAGCGCGCGATCCGCTTCCTCGAAGGCGATCTGCATAAGCTGAATGAGAAATAAGAAAGCAAAGAAAAAACAGCCATTGCGGCAATGCCGCAATGGCTGTTTTGGGTTTTATTTTGCGAACCGCTCGGTCACGCGGACGACTGCCGCGTCACGAATGGTGACGGTTTCGGCGCCGAAGTCGAAGACGATCTTCGTTTCGCTGCCGACGACGACCGGTACATAGACCGTGCCGATGTCGCCCGCCGCACCGGTTCTGGAGAAGGGTACGGATGCATAGGTCTTGCCGTCCACGGTGACCTTCGCATTGACGATCTTGTCCGTCGCGTTGGAGAAGGTCAGCTTCAGCATGGATTCCTTGCCGTCGCCGCCGCGCAGGGTGAAGATGTTGTCTGCCGTGCGGGTGACCTCCGCCGTGCGGGTCTCTTCCACGCGCACGACCGTCAGCTCATCCATCGCCGCCGACTTGTGCGATGCGTTTCCGGCGGGGTAGAGCAGACCGACTTCCATCGTCGCGGCGGTTGCCGTGAAGGTCAGCTCGCGCTTGAGGTACTTCTGGTTGTCGCAGACTGCCGTGCGCACGCCGTCCTTGCCTGCTTTGCGGGCGAAGAGGTAAGCAGTCGTGCCTGCCGAGGCGGACACAAAGGCGGTCACGCGGTAGGTCTTGCCCACGGTGAGCCCGGTGATCTGCTTTGCGATCACGCCGTCGCGGCTCTCGTTGCCCGCGATGCGGGCGGAGTAGCTGCCGGCAAAGGGTGTCTCGGTGCCGGCACTGCCGCCGGTGGTGGTGTAACCGTCGAGGTTTCCGCTCTCAAAGCCATCGGTGGGGAGGACCGTATCGGGTGTGGCAATCGCCGTCTTCGGGATGTAGTACTTGCCGTTTTCGACCTTGCCGCCCGCCTCGACGAGCAGCTTTTCAAAGTTATCGCGGTAGAGGTCTATGATGTCGGTGAGTTTCAGACGTTCGGGCAGACCCGCGCAGTACATGTGGTATGCCGAGTTGGTGCCCGCAACCGGGCGGTTGATGATCTCGCCCTTGCCGTCCTGCCAGATCTTCTCGTCCACGGCGTCGGGCAGATTCTTCATGCCGTTCATCACCGCGACGATCGTGAGCGCGACCGGCGTGGTGCTGTCGCCGCCGTGCCCGGCAAGCGAGCAGATGCGGCAGGTGTCGTAGTAGTCGCCGTCGCCGTACAGCAGGCTGATGAGGATGAAGGAGCAGTTGATGCCGGTCTCGCCCACATAGCCTTCAAGGTCGTAGTGTGCGCGGTGGCATTCCTGTTCCGCCTTGGTGACGGCGCGCCGCCAGTCGGTGGGGTACTCTTCCTTCAGCCGGAAGACGATGTCGATGACCTTACGCTCATAGCTGCCCTCGGGCAGAACCTCCGCTGCATTGCGGATCAGCGTGGGCACATCGTCCTCAAAGTATGCCATCGAGATCATCGCGGCAAACAGCTTTGCCCACTCGGTGGGGTCGCGGTCGCTCGTCACGCCAGCAAACAGGGTGGCAAGCTCCACGGCGCGGTTCGGCATGCCGGGGACGACCAGCCCGAGCGTTTCATTGGCGATGTAGGGCTCGCCGTTGACGTTGAACAGGTTGCCGAACTCGGTCGTGCCGACAAACTGCGGCAGGTAATTCTTGTTTTTGAACAGACCGTAAGCGCCGAACGTGCGGTGTCCGCCGCCCATGTCCCAGACGTCATAGCGCACCCAGTCGTCCTTGATGAGCTTGGAGGCGACCGTGCCGTATTGCGCGTACATGTCGCGCAGGATGTACTGGTTCAGGATGTCGATCGAGTAGTCGTCGTCGTTCCAGATCTCCCACATTCCGGTCTGCGCATTCTTCGTGAGCTTGGTTTCCTTCGGGTTGCGCGAGTTGTAGGTCGCGTAAGGACCGTTGCACATCTCAAACCAGTTGTCCGGCATGGCGATGCGCGCCGTGCCGTCCGCATTCTGCGCAAACTCATAGCCGGACATGAAGCCCACGATCTGCGCGAGGAAGCCGGACTTCATCTTGTCCATATAGGTGTCGGCGGAGAGGACGTAATAGCCGTTTTCCACCGTGTTCTTCTGTGCGGGCTTCTTTGCGGTCTTTGCCGCCTCGCCCGCCGCGGTCAGCTCGTCTGCGGTGAAGACGCCGCCAGCGATCAGGGCATCGGCAACGCGCTTGCCGCTCTTGTTCTTTGCGGAGAGGGTCTGCCAGCAGAGCTTCATTGCGTCGCCGCGCAGGAACTTCGCGCCGTCGCGGATCGTGTCGGCCATGCCGCACTTCTTGGCGAGGTCTTCGGGTTTGTCCCACTTGAAGTCGCCTGCGGCGTCGTCATAGCCGATGGCGCGCAGCATGAACGTGAGGAACTGTGTTTCGGTGACGGTGCCGTTCGGGTCATAGACGGTGTTCGAGCGCCCCTTGGTGATGCCGTTTGCATAGGCATAGCCGATGTATTTGTCCGCCCAGGCGGGAACGTCCTTGAAAGGATGTGTGTAGCTGCCGGCGAGGGCTTCCTTTTCCGCGCCGAGGTAGCGGATGACCTGCACCACAGCCTGTGCGCGGGTCATCGGGTCGGAAAGTCCGAAGTTCGTGCCTGTGTTGTCATAGCCCGCGACGAGATGCAGACGGTAGAGTCCGACTGCCGCGCCGTAGCGCTCGTTGATTTCGGGAATCTCGATCTGCGTGCCGATGTCGGCGTCCTCGCCGACGGCGACGGTCTTGTCAAACTGTGCGGAGATCGTGCCGAAATTGCTTTCTGCGCGTGCGGTGTCCGAGGCTTTCAGCACCTTGCCGTTTTTGTAGTCGATGCGTGCCTTCGGGGTTGCCGCACAGAGGATCTCGCACTTGTTGATGCTGCCCGACCGCCAGATGACGGTGAGTGCGTCCTGCGTGGTCACCTGCGTGGTGCCGTAGAGCGTGCGGATGCGGGCGTTGTCTGTCACTTCCACCTCGGTCTTGCCGACCTTCACGCCGTCCGGGTAGGCGGCGGAGGCGTGCAGCACCGAGACGTCGGCATTGCCGCCGATTTTGATATGCGCCGTGCCGGTGTACTCGCCGAGGATCTCACGCGAGAAGGCGACGATGTAGATCTTGCTGCCCGACAGGACCGTGATGTTCGTGTCCGCGTCGGAGGCAAGCGGGGGATTGTCCTGGTTTTTCTGATAGCCGCCGAGGATGGCAAAGGAGTTGGCGATCGTGCCGCCGGAGAGCTTGACGCCCGTGACGGTCACACCCTCGCCGAGCTTGATGGGATGATGCTGCGCCACGACGAGCAGTCCGCGGTCGAGCGCCTTGAAGTCGATGTTCTCAAAGGTGGTCGCGCCGGAGAGGACAAAGCGTGCGGTGTTGAAGTTCCAGGCAGCGCCGCTCTTGCGGTAGTCCGTGCCGCCGTCCGCTGCCGTGATCGTGACCGAGCCGGTGTAGTCCTTGCCGTACGAGAAGTTTGCGCTCTGCGTGAAGGTGCCGACCAGCACGATCTTGCAGTCCTTCGCAAGGTCAAGCGACGCATAGGCGTCGTCAAGGCTGCCGACCGGGCTTGCAGGCGTCTTGCCGTCGCCGGTGCCGCCGTCTGCGAGGTAGACCGTCGTCAGCGTGCCGACCTTTTCGCCCGTGCCGCCGCCGAGATCCTCCACACGGTCAAACTGTGCGGCAACGGTGGCGAAGTTTGCATTCTGCTTGGCTTTGTCGGTTGCGGCAAGCACGGTTCCGTTTGTGACGGTCAGGATCTTGCCGGGCGTTGCCGAGCAGACCGGCTCATACTTGCCGATCGTGCCCGAGCGCCAGGTCACTTTGAAGGCGTTTGCCGTGATGTTCTGCGTGGTGCCGTAGATGTTGCCGACCTTGGCATCCCCCGTGATCTCCACCTCGGTGGTGCCGAGCTTCACACCGTCCTTACCGGCGGCGGTGAGGTGCAGGGTCGAGACATCGGCATTGCCGCCGATCCTGATGTGCGCCGTGCCGATGTATTCGCCGGTGATGTAGCGCGAGAAGGCGACGATGTAGATCTTGCTGCCGGAGAGCACCGTGATGTCGGTATCGCGGTCATCTTTCGCTTTCGGGTTGCTTTGCCCGTCCTGATAGCCGCCGAGGATGCTGAAGGCGCGCGCCACCGTGTCACCGGTCAGCTTCGCGCGGTCGCCCGTGATGGTCACGCCCTCGCCGACGGTTATCTTGTTGTGCTGCGCCACGACGAGCAGAAAATCGCCGAGCGCCTTGAAGTCCATGTTCTCAAAGGTCGTTTCGCCGAAAAGCACATAGCGCTTGGGCGAAAATTCATAGGCTGCGCCGCTCTTGCGGTAGTCCGTGCCGCCGTATATGCTGGTCAGGGTGACCGAACCCGTATAGTTTGTGCCGTAGGCAAACGTGTCGCTCTGCGTGAACTTGCCGCAGATCACGACCGTGCAGTCCTTCGAGAGGTCAAGCGCGTCATAGGCTGCCTGAAGGCTGCCGACCGGGTTTTTCGCCGACGAGCCGTCTCCCTTGCCGCCGTCCGCGAGGTATACGACGGTATTCTCTGCTGCCGCTGCCGCGATGCTCATTGCGCCGAGCGCAAGAATCAGCAGAAGCAGCGGAAGCCAAATCCGAATCTGTTTCATTTGCAATCTCCTTTGTTCAGTTCTCCTGCAACCCGTTTTCGGGTTGCAAGAAGGCAGACGCCGCAGCGCCTGCCCGCTTTGCCGTAATCATTTTATCAGTTGCTGAAGAAGTCTTTCCAGCTCCTGTTCCGGTACTGTGATGCGGTGTCAAAATCGTTCAGTTTGCCGCGAACCTCGTATTCGCCGGGTTCTTCGCCGCTTGTCAGCAGAATATCGCTTGCTGCAAGCGTCACTTTTTCCAGGGTCGGCGCCGTGTAGAGAGTCTGTTTCATTCTGTTCACGCTTCCTTTCACCCGATAATCGTGTTGACACTCACGCCTGCCGCAATCGGCAGCGTAATCAGCACGCCGTCCGCCTCAACAAATGCCCAGGCGTAGATGGGCGTAGCCAGTTCACTGTGCGGAATCTCGGAAAGGTCGAGGGCAAACGCGGTCTCCGTGCCGACCGTCGCCTTCCACTCTGCAACCTTTGCCGTGCCGATGACATCGGTTCTGGCAACGAAGATGCCGTAGCGGGTCACAGTTGCCTCCTCGGTCGTCGTGAGCTTTGCGATCATGCGGATCGTGCCCACGCCGGCTTTGTCGGTCATTGCCGAGATGCTGCCGAGCTCCAGCTTGGCGGTAAGAGCGGGAATCTCGCGGGTCTCAAAGGCATCGCAGTATGCGCAGGTGCGCTTTTCTTCGCCCTTCGTGCCGAAGCCGGCGGGTGTCGTGGTCGTCCAATCGCCAAAGGCGTGGTCGAGGCATGCGACGCTGTCAAACTGCTCTGCAACGGCGCTGAAATTGCTTGCTGTGCGAACGGCTGCCGCGGCATGCAGTGTGGTGCCGTTTGCAAAGGTAATGCTTGCGTTCGGGGTTGCCGAGCAGACCGGTTCAAACTTGCCGATCGTGCCGGAGCGCCAGGTGAGTGAAAACGCATCTGCCGTCACCTGCTGCGTCGCACCGTAGATGGCGCCGACGGCGGCATTGTCAGTGATTTCCGCAACGGTCTTGCCGTACTTCACATTGTTTCTGTCCACGCCGGTGAGATGCAGGGTCGAGACCTCGGCATCGCCGCCGATTTTGATATGTGCCGTGCCGGTGTACGAGGGAGCACCCTTGTTGCCGCGGGCAAATGCGACGATGTAGATCTTGCTGCCCGAGAGCACCGTGATGTCGGTGTCAAGGGTATTTGCCGCGGTGCTTGCGCCGTCCTGATAGCCGCCGAGGATGGAAAAGGCTTTCGCCACCGTGCCGCCGGAGAGTTTGCTGCCCGTGATGGTCACGCCTTCGCCGACGGTGATCTTGTTGTGCTGTGCGATGGTCAGCATAAAGTCACCGGTCACGTTGAAATCCATGTGCTCGAAGGTTGTCTCACCAAAGAGGTAAAACCGTTTGTTGTTGACTTCATAGACTGCGTTGTTTGTCTTACGGTAGTCCGTGCTGCCGTATACGCTGGTCAGCGTGACCGAGCCGGTGTAGGACGCCGTCCGCGTGAAGTTTGCGCTTTGGGTGAACTTGCCGACGAGCACGACCGTGCAGTCCTTTGTGAGGTCGAGCGCGTCGTAGGCTTTCGTGAGGCTGCCGACCGGGCTCCCCGGCGTCAGACCGTCGCCCGTGCCGCCGTCCGCCAGATACACGACGGTGTTGCCGTCGTCCGTTTCGGCGTAAAACGGCACGGATGACATCCATACCGCCAACAGCAGCAGGGTAAGGGTGAAAAAGAGATGCTTTTTCATAGAAGTGGTTCGCTCCTTTCAATCGCAGACCTGCACGCTCTTTGGCGCAGGTCACCGTATTTGTGTGACGGAGGCTTGCTGTTTTTATCAGAGCCGCAGACCGGCGCCGACGGACGGCGGCACGGTCTGCGGCAAGAAAGGGGTTGCGCGGGGTCAGGTCTTACTTTTCGATGGAGACGGTCTCGTCAAACTGCTCGGAAACGGCTGCGAAGCTCTCGGCTGCGCGGGCGGCATCCGAAACCTTCAGCACCTTGCCGTTTTTGTACTCGATGCGTGCGTTCGGGGTTGCCGTGCAGAGGATCTCGCACTTTTCGATGTTGCCCGAGCGCCAGGTGACGGTGAGGGAATCCTGCGCGGTCACCTGCGTGGTGCCGTAGAGGATGCCAACGCGGGCATTGTCCGTGACCTCAACCTCGGTCTTGCCGACCTTTACGTCATCCGGGTAGGCGGCGGAGGCATGGACGGCCGAGACATCGGCATTTCCGCCGATCTTGATATGTGCCGTGCCCGTATATTCGCCGAGAATCTGGCGCGAGAAGGCGACAATATAGATCTTGCTGCCGGACAGCACGGTGATGTTGGTGTCAGCATCCGAAGCTGCCGGGGGATCGTTTTGATCCTTCTGATAGCCGCCGAGAATTGCAAACGAGTTGCCGATGGTTGTACCTCTCAGCTGATCGCCGGTGATCGAGACACCCTCGCCGACGGTGACGGTATGATGCTGTGCGACGATGAGCAAATTCGTGCCGAGCGCTTTGCAGTCTATGTTTTCAAAGGTGGTTTTACCGAACAGGACGAAGCGGCTGGGAACAAATTCAAAGCTGGCGCCGCTCTCGCGGTAGTCCACACCGTCGTAAACGCTGGTCAGCGTGACGGAGCCGGTGTAGTCAATGCCGTAGACAAAGTGGCTGGACTGCGTGTATCGACCTGTGATGACAACTGTGCAGTCCTTGCTGAGATCTAGTGCATTATAAGCATCGACCATGGTGCCTGTCGGTGCGTCGGGCGATGCGCCGTTGCCCTTGCCGTCGTCCTTGAGGTAGACCGTCGTCAGCGTGCCGATCTTGGCGTCGGTTTCGCTGCCTGCGGGCTCGGTTGCTTTGGTTGCGGCGGTCGTTGCCTTGGTCGCTTCGGTGGTCGCCGCGGGTTTGTCCGTCTTTGCGGTCGTGGCTTTGGTCGCCTCGGTTGTCGCTTCGGTCGTGACGGCGGTCGCAGCAGGCGCTGTTGTTGTCTGCGTGCTGCTTGTCACCGCAGGCGCGGTTGTGCTCTCGGTTTTTTTCGTGGATGCGGTCGTCGCCTCCGGAACGGTGGTGACCTCGGGCTTTTCGGTGCGTTCGGTGGTCGTCTGCGCTTCGGTTGTTGCCGGCGGGTCGGGCTGTTTCGAGCCGCAAGACGGGAAGACGACTGTCAATGCCGCCAGCAGAAGCAGCAGGGCAAGTGTGGGGAACAGATGCTTTTTCATAGAGTTTCTTCCTTTCTATTAGTTCTATTAGTTAGTTCTATTAGTCTGCGGTGCTTTCGCGGAAGAGCTCGTTGATGCCCTCCAGCTTCTGCTCTGCAGCGCTGCGGTTGGTCTCATAGACGTTGGTCAGCGTGTCGCCGAGGCGCAGCATGGAGCAGATCTTGTCCTTGTAGCCGCCGAGGTTGTAGTAGATGCCGACGTCGAAGACGCGGGTCGCGAAGATGATGTCCAGCATCTCGGCGCTCTCCTCGTCGCGCGTGTACTGACCGACCAGCGTCTTTTCGTAGTACGCGGGCGTCAGCAGCTTCTTGCCCTGATATGCCAGCAGCTCCAGCACGATGCCGGTGCGGCTGAGGTCGGAGACGCCGCGCGGTACGCAGAGAAATTCCGAGTGCCATGCGCTGACCGTGTGACCGTATTCCGTCTGCGACTCGTCAAATTTGGGGAAGGGCAGGATGCCGAAATTGGTCTCAATATCGCGCAGATAGTCTATGTAGAACATCATGTGGGGGTAGAACAGAGCGCGGTTCGTGTTCATCATGGCAACGCGCTCTTCGTTGGAGGCGACATTGCCGCTCTTGCCCGTGCGGTAGTCAAACTGCCAGTTGAAGGTGTGGCTGTAGTCGCCGCAGAGCGCGAGGTACTTGTCGTAGATGCTCACGGTGCGCTCATTGTAAAGGGTCAGCACGATGTTGCCGTCGGCGCCGATGGTGGCAATGTGTTCGCGTGCCGCACCCAGCATCGCCAGCTTGTCGTCGTTGGCGGAGAGCAGACCGAAGCAGTCGTTCTGGTCGTATTCACCGTTCTGGTCGAGGTCTTCGCCGACGGATTTTACCATTTCGGCAAATTTGTCAAAGGTCCATTTGTTGTTCCGCACCAGCTCATAGGGGTCATCCAACTCGTATGCCTGGATCATTTCCTTGTTGAAGAACATGACGTTCGTGCTGCGGTTGTCCGAGAGCGAGATCTCGCCCGTGGTGTAGAACATTCTGCCGCTTATCGTCAGATCCTCGTTGGCTTTCTGATCCCAGTAGTCCTTACTGAGGTCGATATAAGGAACCTCGTTGAGGTCTTCAAGCACGCTGCTGTAGGCAAGTGTTGCCACGTCAAAGGTACCGATCATCGCAGCGTCAAACTCGGTTGAGCCGGACATGTAGCCGGTGTACAGCCGCATGAAGCCCTTGCCGCTGCCCATTGCGGTGGAATACTCGACGATGTCTTCGTTCTTGATATCCAAGCCGTAGTTGTCCAGCAGGTATTTGTTGCGGCGGAAGATGGCGCTGTCCACGACAGTGCCCTCCGTGCCGTCGGATTCGTAGTCGTTCCACGCCCAGTTGCCGGCGACGAGGATGTTGAAGTCACCGCCGATGTTCAGATCCCCGGCAGCGGGGATGTCGGGGGTGTCTTCGGTGGCGACAGGCTCGGTCACCGCCGAGGTGTCTGCGGTGTCTCCGCTGTTTTCGGCGGGCTTATCCCCGCAGGCGGCGAAGAGCGGCAGCAGCAGCGCCGCACTCAACAGAAGGGCAATTGTTTTTTTCATTGTTGGTTCAGCTCCTTTTCGTATTTGTCGCGGTCGAATATGTCAAAGCGCATTTCATCCGGGCGCAGTGCGACACCGCAGACGGTCTCGGTGGTCTCCTGTGCCGCATTGTAGAGGATGCGCAGCACTTTTGCGCCGTCCTCGCTGTAGTATTCGCCGCGCTTGATGTAGTAGGGCAGGGCGCTTGTGTCCAGCACGGTGAATCTGCCGCGCAGCAGAAATTCTGCGTATTCGGTCTGTATGTCGGTGTAGCGCTTGACTTCGGCAGCATATTTCGGCGATGCACCAAGGTCGGCGCGGCAGACATAGAGCTCGGCGTCAAGGCGCATGCCGCTGACCAGCGCGCAGCGCAGCTGACGGTCAAAGTCGCCCTCCTCGCTGCGGATGCCGCGCTCGGTGGTGATGACCTCGGGGAAGGTGTAGCGGAACAGCGCGGGGAAGGCATCGCTCTTTACCTTGAAGTCCACGTTGACAAGTCCGTGGATGAACTGCGTATAGGCGGCGGCGATGTCGGTGACGACCTCGACGGCAAACACGCGGTTTTCTTCCTTACAATATTCTACGGCTTTGTCAAAGAATTTGCGGTGGTAGATCCATTCCTCGTCGATGCGCAGCCCGTGCTCATGCCTGTGGTTGAAGCAGGGCTGATAGGGCGTGCCGCCGTAGCAATCGGCAAAGAGGCAGTCGGCTTCCAGTGAGCGGAGCTGCCGCATCTGTGCCATCAGCTGCTCGCGCCAGCGTTCGGTGCCCGCACAGCAGAGCGGGAATTGCTTTGCACCGTAGGTGATACGGAACTCACCCATGCCGGGGTAAGCAAAGGCGGGGCGCACTTCGTTGCCGTTGATGTCGAGGAGCTTCACCTCGTCGCCGTATTGCTTGTAGTAGTCGCCCTGGGGGTCAAGGAAGTGGCAGTTGCATTCGAGAATGACTCTGCCGCCCATGTCCTGCACCTTTTGGATGTTCTTTTTCAGCTCGTCAAACGCGCCGGCGAAGGGCTCCTTGTAGATGGGGTAGGCGCGGTCCATGCCCTCGCGCCACCAGGCGAAGAGGAACAGCGTGTGAATGCCGCACTTTGCACCCTCCTCGTAGATACGGGGCAGATCCTTTGCCGTGTAGTAGTCCTCGCCGTACTGCGAGCGCATGATGATGCGCTGCCAGCCGGTCATGTTCTGCACCCATTTGGCTTTTGGCTGGACCTTGAAGAAGTTTTTGTCCGCCCAGGCACGATAGCGGCGCGCCGCGCAGCGCCAGTCGCCGTCGAGCATGCCGATCACCACGGGCGGCAGTGTCAGCTCCTCGCCGGTGTGCGCCATCGGGAAGTGGTCAAAGCCGACCATGAGGTCGAGCGGCGTGTGGTGGATGCGCTGCCGGATGGTCATGAAGCAGTGGCGCATCTCGGGGTCGTAGCGGGCGACATAGAGGAAGCGGTTGCCGCTCTCGATGCCGAACCAGCCCATCGACGCGCGCGGATAATGTAAATGGATGAAAATCTCGGTGGTGTCGTGCGAATAGTAGTTGCCGGTCAGGCTCTCGAGGTGCGCCCAGGGGTTTTCAACGCGGCGCCCCAGCCCGTTCGGCAGGTAGAGCGCGTCGCTTGCCTTGTCGCCGCCCAGCGTCTCAAAGTCGCAGAGCGGGCAGAAGCATTCGTTGATGCGCACGTCTGCCGCGCCGTTTTTGAGCGTAGGAACAAAGCGGAGCAGCCCGTCCTCGGCAGTCACTGCAACCGAGAAGGTGATGTCATAGCTGTCGCCGTAGTCCGAGACGAGCTTGTCATAGCGCACGGTCAGCACGCCGTCCTTCACGGTGGCTTTGCCCTGCTGCTTTGAGGAGCGCACCGGGATCTCGGTGCGCAGTCCGTCGTCGAGAATCAGCCGCCAGAAATCGCTGCCGCGCACGGCTTCCGCTTCGTGTCCGCTCTGGATGAAACCGGCGTTTCCGCCGTTTCCGTCGATCTCAAATCGTAAATTGTCTGTGGAAATCTGCATGTTTTCTTCCGCCCTTCGTGGATAATGCCCAAAATAGATTGCTTTTGGTTCTTTCTTTTCAACCTTATTATACAGCCGGGAGGGAGAATGCCGCAATACACGCATATAGGCTATTGTTTCAAAATGTGAAACAAATGCAAAATGCCTGTTTCCTTTTTTGCGCGGATGCGTTATACTGGTGTCGGAGGGATGCAAAATGTTCCGATATGACTTTTCCCATCTGCCGTTTGTCAGCATGACCGGCAAGGTGCGCGAGGGGAACGGCTGGAGCCACAACGGCAGACGGATGAACATCAATATGCTGGTGGTCTTTCACCGCGGCAGCTGCCGCTTTACCATCGGAGGGCAGGATTATGATTTTGCGCCGGGCGATGTTGCCATCGTCCCGAAAGGGACGTTTTACCGTCCGCATACCGATGATTTCTGCGAGTATACGTTTTTTCATTTTGACGGCGATTTTGAGCCGATGCCGCCGGATGAAAAGATTCTGCCGTTCGACGCCGTGCCGGTCAGCAAGCCGTTTTACGGGCTGATCCGGTATGAGGCGCCGACGCTTGCGTTTGACCATCGCATCACGCTCGGTGCCTCGCGGCAGGAGGTCGATCTGCTCCTGCACAAATGCGCCGATGTGCAGCGCCGCTATGCCGAGAAGATGACGGTCATCCTGGCGCTGCACTTTTCGGAGCTGATGTTCCGCATCTCGCAGTGCTTCTGCGAGCAGTTCCGCGAGCGCACGCCCGTACCCGCCGCAGTCGCGAAGATCGTCTCCTACATCGGCGACCATTACATGCAGAATATCACCCTCGCGGATGTCTGCAAGGAAACCGAGCTTTCCAAGCAGTACTGCATGCGCGTTTTCCGCAAGTACATGCACACGACCATCGGCGACTACATCCTCGATCTGCGGATGCGCCATGCGACCTATCTTCTGCGCAATACTTATATGAACGTCAATCAGGCGGCGGATTATCTCGGCTTTTCCAGCACGAGCTATTTTTCGCGCGTGTTCAAGAAGTATTACGGCGTGTCCCCGTCGGCGTATTTTGAATAAAAAGAAACAGCCGCGCGTCCGATTCGGT
>ERZ791905.1219-NODE-1219-length-18053-cov-8.016502_pt1 | contig 18053 bp, 9 predicted proteins | sample MGYA00510147_ERZ791905 | MGnify/ENA primary metagenome ERZ791905 (study PRJEB30046, sample SAMN00792084) | human gut metagenome | study: EMG produced TPA metagenomics assembly of the A metagenome-wide association study of gut microbiota in type 2...
GGCAGGGGCGCTGCCCCTGCACCCTGCAAGGGACTTCGTCCCTTGACCCTTTCGCACGATTGCGTTGGTGACACTGGCATAGTGTGCCCGCGTGTTTATCCGCGCAAAAAAATTGCTTCAAGGATGCGTCAACACGCATTTTTGATACAGACAGTCTACGAAAAGCAAGGCTGTCACAGAATATTAAGGGAGGTTTTTTCATGAAGAAGCTGACTGCTCTCCTGCTCGCCATCGCAATGATGGTGACCTGCACCCTGTGCGCTGTCGCCGAAGACGGCAAGACGTACATGGCTGTCTGCATCGCGTCCGAGCCTGATACGCTTGACCCGGCGCTGAACTCCGCTGTGGACGGCGCGACGATGGTCGCTCACCTGTTCGCAGGCCTGTCCACTTGGGCGCAGACCGACGACGGCAAGCTGGAAATCCTGCCGGACTGCGCGGTGGAACTGCCGGATCCGGTGGTCAATGACGACGGCACGGTGACGTACACCTACACGCTCGTTGATGGCCTGAAGTGGTCCGACGGCAAGGATTTGACCGCCAAGGACTTCGAGTTCGCGTGGAAGCGCGCTGCTTCCTCCGAGCTGGGCGCGGACTATGGCTACATGTTTGAAGTCATCAAGGGCTACACTGCGGACGGCTCCGACCCCAAGGCGGAAAACCTCGCTGTGACCGCCGTGGACAACAAGACCCTGACCGTTACCCTGAACAACCCCGTTGCCTACTGGAACGAGCTGCTCGCCTTCCCGGCGTACATGCCCGTGCGTGAGGACGTCGTCGCCAACGAAGCGTGGGCGACCGATCCTTCCACCTACATCGGCAATGGTCCGTACACCATGACCGCGTGGGAACACAACAGCAAGATCACCCTGACCAAGAACCCCTACTATCATGCGGTGGACAAGGTCACGATGGACGAGCTGGACTTCTACCTCTCCGACGACGCGAACAACATGCTGGCGAACTTCCAGAAGGGCGACTGGCAGCTGATCGACGACGTTCCCACCTCTGAAATCGCTTCCCTGAAGGAACAGTATCCGACGGAATTCGTTGTTGCCGGTCAGATTGGTACCTACTATGTCTGCTGGAACATCAACGAAGAAATCCTGCCCGCTGACGTGCTCGCAAACATGACCCCCGAAGAAGCGGAAGCGGCGCGCGCAGAAGTCCGTCAGGCGATTGGCCTGCTGTTTGACCGCAACTACATCGTCACCGAAATCGGTCAGGCTGGTCAGCTTCCTGCGTCCAGCTTCGTCCCGATGGGCATGACCGATGCGGACGGCTCTGAGTTCTACAAGAACGCGGGCCATGTGGAAGGCGTCACCGGCTACTACGACGTGACCGACGACGAAGACGTCTACATGGCGAACTTCGACAAGGCGGTTGAAACCCTGAAGAAGTACTACACCTACGACGAGGCGAACGGCGTCTTCACCAACTTCCCGTCCCTGACCTACCTCTACAACACCTCCGAAGCCCACAAGGCGATTGGCGAATACCTCCAGAGCGCGGTTTCTGCGGTCGGCATCACCATGAACCTGAACAACCAGGAATGGAACACCTTCCTGAACACCCGTAAGGCGGGCGATTACTCCATCGCGCGCAACGGCTGGCTGGCGGACTACAACGACCCGATCTGCTTCCTCGACATGTGGGTGACCGGCTCCGGCAACAACGACGTGCAGTACGGCAAGGGCGCGAATGCGGATCTGAAGATCTACAACCTCGACCTGACCCCCTACGGCTACGACGTGAAGGTGGAGAACGGCACTTGGGCGGAAACCTATGACGTGCTGATTTCTGCTATCAAGAGCTGCACCGACAGCGCGAACCGTTATGCCATGATGCACATCGCGGAAGATATGCTGATGAATACCGGCTGCATCGTGCCGCTGTACTACTACACCGACATCTTCATGATCGACGACTCCGTGCAGGGCTTCTTCTCCAACCCGCTGGGCTACAAGTACTTCATGCACTGCACCATCGCCAAGTAATTCCATCCAAGTTTGGACAAATCCACGGGCGAATCGGCTTCAAAACCGGTTCGCCTTTTTTTCGCATGTTGGAAAGATACACTTTGCCATCCTTGGCAACCGATATTTCCTGCCTTGGAAAGGTGCATTCGGCGGAAAACATGCGCGAATTGACGGGAAAACTGCGTGAATGCAGGAATTTTCAGCAGGAAAAGGGCAGGGAAACGTCCAATTAATCCATTGAATGGCGGTGGTAAACAGCGCTTGCCAATGGTATACTGAAACCAGAAAAGGCGTTTTCCATGTGGAAAAGCCTGCGGAAGCTATCAGCAAGGAGGAAGAAGCATGAAGCGAATCGCACGATGGAGCACCATTTTCCTGCTCTTATGCAGTATCATTTGGGCGGGTACAGCATCGGCGGCCATGATTGTGGAAAACAACATGGGCGCGCTGAACACACTGAACACCATCAACAAGAACCAGACACCGCAGGGCAAGGACTCAGCGCTGGAGCGGCTGGCGAAAGAAATCGGCGCTGGCATGTGGGACAATACGGACTGGGATGACCCGGCGTTTCAGGAGAACATCGGGCGATTTGGCATCACCGTGTTGAAAAAGGACACGCAGCCGCCGGAGTCCTTCATCGGCGACGCGATTTTTGACCATCTGGGCGACACGGAGTTCAATGCGCCGGAAATGAACGGCAATCTGCTGGTTCTCGGCGGGCTGAACGCTAATCTGCCGTCCGGCAAAATCAACCGTCTGTATGTGCTGTCGGACGAGGACGTTCGGCTGAACATCGGCGCGGCGGCAGAGGTTCAGGAACTGATTCTGGGCGCATCGGGGAATGTGTCGCTGAACGGCGAGGGCAATGTCCGCTCCACCATCGTGGTGGACAAGCCGATGAATCTCGATATCGGGATTGCGACGAACCTCGTGAACCTGACGGATGCCCCGCTGCCGACGGGCGATATTGTGCTGAATCCGGGCAAGAACGCGCTTGTGCCGGGGCTGCAGCTGCATATGGGCAGCGAGCTGAAGGTGGAGAAGAAAATCAGCCTGACCGTGCGCTTCCGCCTTGTTGACCAGAGCGCCAAGGACATGCGGCTGGAAACGGCGGATTGGGACGGCGCGCTGCTGACCGAAACGACAGTGCAGTACACGGGCGACAGCTGCCCGATGGGCGCGGTCAACATGATGGACAGCATCGAGGCGGCGTTTGCGGAGAAGTATCCGGATTTGCAGGAGCAGTATGTGCTGCTGCCGGAAATGCGCAGCGCAGACCCGTGGAGCAAGGTCTACCGCCTGAATGGCGGCGAATCTTGCTTTGCCGTGGCGGAAAATTATGTCTATCTCTCCCGCGAGGGCGACGTTGTGTTCCCGCTGACGGATGACAGCACGCTGGTAGCGGAATTCCCGGTGTACGTCTACCGCTATGGCGAGCAGGACGGGCGCATCACCTACCGCGTTCGCATCAACAACGCACGGCCTGAGTACTTCACGCCGAGTTTGACCCTGCGCAGCGGCGCCGTGGCGAGCTTCACCTTCGATAAGGAGCGCGGCGAGTGGGTGACGCAGTTCAAGCGCAGCGACTTCGGGGCGGACGAGCGTGCCCTCATTCACCTGACGGGACTGCGCGGCGAGGAGACGGACACATTCCTGCCCGTAACAGGCCGCGAAGAAAGGCGCATCGTTACGCTGACGTGGACGGCGGACACGCAGCGCGTGACCATCGACGCGCAGAACGTCCTCTGGGGCAGCGACATGTCGGCGGCGGGCAACGACCTGCTGTGCCGCGCGGGTGAGCAGGTGACGGTGCAAATCGCGCCCGCAGCGGGCTATCGCGGCATCCACGTTTTCCTGAGCGACCCCGCTATTTCCCTGAGTATCAGCGAGGGGAACGACGCGGTTTCCTTCCTCATGCCCTACGCGCCGCTGACCTTGACGCTGACGGCGGACAAGCTTTATACCGTCACGATGGACACGGCAGGGGGCGATCCGATCCGTCCCATCCAGTACACGGTGGAATCGGAAGCGTTCCAGCTGCCGACCCCGGTTCGCACGGGCTACATCTTCCTCGGCTGGACGGGCGAGGGCATCACCGAAGCGCAGAAAACCATTGAAATCCCGCAGGGAAGCACGGGCGACCGCACCTACACCGCGAATTGGCAGGTGATTGAATACACCATTACGCTGCTGGACATGGACGGCGCGGGCACGTCGGAAGCGCTTGTCTACACGGTGGAGCAACCCGTAACGCTGCCGACCCCAACCCGTGAGGGCTATGCCTTCCTCGGCTGGACAGTCAACAGCGACATGGCGCCGCAGCTAACGGTTGTTCTGCCGCAAGGTTCGATAGGCAACAGGACATACACCGCGAACTGGGAACTGACAGGATACACCATTACCATGGATTTGAACGGCGGCAGCGGCGAAACAGCACTGCTTTACACCGTGATAGATGATGATTTTGCCCTGCCAACCCCGACCCGCAACGGTTACGAGTTTGTCGGCTGGACGGGCGAGGGCATCACGATGCCGCAGACAAGCGTCAAAATTCCGAAGGGTTCGACAGGCAACAAGGCGTATACCGCAAACTGGCAGGTGATCAAATACACCATCATTACGCTGCTGGAAGGGGGCAATGCGGGCTCATCGGGAGCGTATGCCTACACGGTGGAGGAAACCTTCACGCTGCCGACCCCGACCCGCAAGGGCTACACGTTCTTTGGCTGGACGGGCGAGGGCATCACGAAGCCGCAGCCGAACGTGACCATCCCGAAGGGTTCGACGGGCGACAAGACGTATATCGAGAACTGGGAACTGACAGGATACTACATCACCATGGATTTGAACGGCGGCAGCGGTAAAGAAAAGGTGATTTACACCATAACGGATGAGGATTTCGAGCTGCCGACCCCGACCCGCAACGGCTACGAGTTTGTCGGCTGGACGGGCGAGGACATCACGACGCCGCAGACAAGCGTCAAAATTCCGAAGGGTTCGACGGGAGACAAGGCGTATACCGCAAACTGGAAGGTGATTGAATACACCATCACACTGGACACGAACGGCGGCCCAGTCGTGTCTCCGATAAAATACACCGTGGAGGATTCCTTCACCCTGCCGTACCCTCTCCGTCCGGGCTACGAATTTGCCGGCTGGGTCCTCGATGGCAGCGGTATGCTCCCTGCCACGACGCTCATTATTTACTATGGCACAACCGGCGACCTCCATTACAAGGCGGAGTGGCGTTTGGCGGAGTACACCATCACCATGGATTTGAACGGCGGCAGCGGTAAAGAAAAGGTGATTTACACCATAACGGATGAGGATTTCGAGCTGCCGACCCCGACCCGCAACGGCTACGAGTTTGTCGGCTGGACGGGCGAGGGCATCACGACGCCGCAGACAAGCGTCAAAATTCCGAAGGGTTCGACGGGGAACAAGGCGTATACTGCAAACTGGAAGGTGATTGAATACACCATCACACTGGACACGAACGGCGGTCCAAACGTGTCTCCGATAAAATACACCGTGGAGGATTCCTTCACCCTGCCTTACATTCTCCGTCCGGGCTACGAATTTGCCGGCTGGACCCTCGATGGCAGCGGTATGCTCCCTTCCACGCCGCTCATTATTTATCCTGGCACAACCGGCGACCTCCATTACAAGGCGGAGTGGCGTTTGGCGGAGTACACCATCACCATGGATTTGAACGGCGGCAGCGGTAAAGAAAAGGTGATTTACACCATAACGGATGAGGATTTCGAGCTGCCGACCCCGACCCGCAACGGCTACGAGTTTGTCGGCTGGACGGGCGAGCGCATCACGACGCCGCAGACAAGGGTCAAAATTCCGAAGGGTTCGACGGGAAACAAGGCGTATACCGCAAACTGGAAGGTGATCAGATACACCATCACACTGGTCACGAACGGCGGCGCAGTCATAGCTTCGATACGCTACACCGTGGAGGATTCCGTCACCCTGCCCATCCCTCCCGAGCGTCCGGGCTACGAATTTGCCGGCTGGGTCCTCGATGGCAGCGGTCAGTTCCCTTCAACGCCGATGATTATCCCCGAAGGCTCAACCGGCGACCGCATTTACGAGGCGGAGTGGCGTGTGGCGACGTACACCATTACCTACGTGAGCCACGGCAAAGCATATAATTGGGTTCAATACACCATCAACAACCAAGTTTATTTCGGGGCACCGGAAGAAGACCCGTCCTACTACCTCCCGGGCTACACCTTTGTAGGCTGGAAAATCGACGGCGTATCAGGAACGCCGCGCTCCTACATGCTGCCCAAGGGCTCGTATGGCAATCGAACGGCGACCATGCTTTGGGAGCCAATTCCGTAAGCGTAAACAAGGAGAACAAGGAGGGGCTGCGCATTGGATTACCTCAGCGTAAAGGAAATAGCGGAGCTGTGGGGCGTTTCCATCCGCATGGTGAATTACTACCTGAATACCGGGCGGATTCAGGGGGCAATCCGGAAATCGGGCGGGTGGCTGATTCCGGCGAATACGCCGCATCCGGCGGATTTGCGCAAGAGCGGGCAGCGCGGGCAGGAAAAAATCCCCCCGCGGATGGCAAAGTGCTATATGCCGCTGATTTCCCGCCCGTGCGACAACGGCTTCCAAAATCTCCTGCTGACCATGCCCGACGAGGAAGAACGCGACATCACCCGCGCCATGCACCACTATTTCCGCGATGAGCACGAGGAAGCCCGCGAAATCAGCGAGAAATACCTGACGAGCAAGTGCCCCGAAATCCGCCTGTCCGCGCTGATTACCAACACGATGGCGATGCTGCAGACGGGGGATGCCGCCAAGTGCCGCCGGAATCTCGAAATGATTCAGCGGGACGGGCAGCGCGCAAACGACGATTCGTGGCGGCTGTACAGCAGCATTACCGACGCGCTCATCAGCGTGTTCTTCCACTCCGAGAAGCTCGACTTGACCCCTATCCGCCCCGCTATCGGTATTCTTCCGCCCGGAATGCAGTATTTCGCCATGTACGCCATCGCCCACGCGCTCTATATCCGGCGCGAATACGAACACGCGATGGGCATTGCCGAATCCGCCCTGCTGATGGCGGGCACGCGCTACCCAATTGACAGCATCTACCTCAACATCGTCCTGTGCATGATTTGCATGAGCCTGAAGCAGGATGAACGCGCGGAGCAGAAGTTCGATGCCGCGTGGAGCATCGCCAGCCGCGAGGGGTACATCCACCCGTTTGTGGAGCATCACGGCATTTTGCAGGGGCAGGTGGAGCGCGCGCTGCGCAAGCAGGAGCCGGAAACGTACAACAAGATTGTGCAGTCGGTCTACCGCTTCAGCCGCGGGTGGATGAAAATTCACAACCCCGTGTCGACGCTGCAAGTGACCGACGCGCTCACACCCTACGAGTTTTCGATTGCCATGCTTGCCGCGAAGGGACGTAGCAACAAGGAAATCGCCGCGCTGATGGGCGTTTCCGTCAACACGGTGAAGTCGTACATGGAGAGCATCTTTGAGAAGCTGCAAATCTCCAGCAGGAATGAAATCGACGCGTATGTGAATCGGTAATAAAATCAGCCGCGACGAGCATATTCACTCGTCGCGGCTGTGTTTATCTATGCGCTTCCTTATTCTGATACATCCGCGCGTCCGCCCGCGCCAAGGACTCCGCCAAATCATCCGTCGATGGATTAAAATGCGAAGTACCCACCGATACTGTCGGCAAAACCGGATTCTCCGCCCGCGCCGCATCCATCAGGTGCTGGAAAATCTCCGTCATGGTGTTGTATTGCGCGTTCCGCCGCGTCAGTATCACGCAGAACTCGTCGCCGCCGATGCGGAAGCACGTCCCGTAATTCCCGTACGCGCGGCGGATGCAGCCGGCAATCGCCCGCAGGCAGGCGTCGCCCATCAAGTGCCCATGGCGGTCGTTGACGTCCTTGAAGCGGTCAACGTCGAACATCAAGATGGTGGCAGGAACGCGCAGGCGCGCCAGATAATGCTCGTAGCCCAAGCGGTTGACAAGCTGCGTCAGCCCGTCGGTTTGCAGTACCATGTCGCTGGAGAATTTCGACATCATCAGCGCACCGCAGCTGATGGTAATCCAGTCGATTCTGACCATCGGCAGGAAAAACTGCACCATCAGCCCTAACAGCACGAACAGCGTCGCGAGCAGCAGCTGTGTGCCGCCGGTGTACTGGTAGGCGCGGCAGGCGAACCCAATCTGCACGAGGAAGAACACCGTGCTGCCCCCGTAGGCGAGCATGTAGAGCGCGTAGAGCGCCCCGTGGTGGTAGAAATTCTGCCCATCGACATAGAATATCAGCCCCGTGAACGCCGAGAGCAGCACCAGCAGCGCGTGGAAGCCCGCAAGGCACAGCAGCCTGTGTACCACTTTCCGCGGGCAGGGATGGATAACGCAGCCCGCGAACAGCCCGATTAGCGGCGCAAGCGAAAGTTCGATGGTCTTGACGGCGATATGCAGCGGAATCAGCGCGGGCGGCGTGCCATCCATCTGCACGCCCGACCACTCACACAGCGCGCAAATGGCGATGGTGGCGTACAGGTCGCCGCAGAGCAGGTTTCGGATCTTGGATTGGCTGATGTCGCCGCGCAGGGAGAAGAGCATAATCGCCATGGCGAAGACGCTGAGAGCAATATTTGCCGTGTATAATTCATTCATGCTGATTGTGGAGGCGGTTGACAAGCAATCGCGGCAGATAAGTTTGAAAAGGGCAAATCCCCCCTTCTTATAATAATGATACCACGAAAAAAAGAGGATGAAAAGTTGGTTACATAGGGAAAATTGCAAATGTGGCAGATTTCAACAAATGCGGGGAAAATGGTTACATGGGGCGTCTCCCATCCCCACGAAAAAAGGGACTGACCGAAGCCAGTCCCTTTGATGATTATTCGTATTCGCAAACGCTTGCCCAGCGGATGAGCAGGTCGCGCTCTTCGGGCTTGCCCTTGAGGGACTGGCTCGCGGCGACGATCGGAATCCACTGCTGGACGTACTGCTTGGCGGTGTCGCTCTTCTTGCAGAAGAGGGAGAGGTACTTCTCCGCCAGCGCTTCCTTGCCTTCGAGGACGAAGAGCAGGTAGGTGCGGGCAACATCAGCGGACGCGTTGCCCTGCGTGGCATGCGACCAGTCGAGGATGTACCACTGTCCGTCGGGCTTCAAGATAATGTTGGACGGGTTGAAGTCGCCGTGGCAGACCTTCTTGTGGACGTGCATACTCGCCAAGCGGGTGTGCAGCTCGTAGCGGGTGGTCGCGTCGAGGTCGGTGGCGGAAATCTTGCGCTGCATCTTCTCGGTCAGGCTGTTGAGCATCGGGCAGGTGCAGGCGTGAACCTTCATCTGAATGTCCACAAACAGGTTCAGGTACTCGTCTTCCTTTTCCGGATGCGCCGCCATCAGCGCCGCCAGCGTGTCGCCTTCAACGAACTCCGTCGTAATCGCCCATTGACCGTTCACCGTGTCAACAGCCAGCAGCTTGGGAATCGGCAGGCCCGTCTCTTCCACGCGCGCCGTGTTCAGCGCTTCGTTCAGAATGTCCGCCTTGCTGTACCCTTCGGCAAACACTTTGATGGCCTTGGCGCCGTCGCGGTAAATCTTCTTATTCTCCCGCTCGGCAATCACATGCGTCAAATCCATAGGGAAACCTCCTTCTATATGGTTCATGTTTATTGGGGGGAGAGGCGCAAGGGCGCTGCCCTTGACCTGCCAAAGGGTCTGTGATCCTCTGGACTCCCTTTTCGCGATTGAGTTGAGCATGTTATCATGCTTTGCCCGCGCGCTGATTGGGGCGCCCCGCAAAGTCCGATATTTGTCCTAAATATCTATTCGCCGCCCAAATGCGACATTCCTGCAAGCGGACAAAATTTTTTGTGCTCAAAAATGCCCGGCCCAGCAGAAGCATTCCTGCCAAGCCGGGGAGAATGGCGCATTACTCGCCGTAGTACGCCTTCAGATACATTTCCTTGATTTCGCTGATGAGCGGGTAGCGCGGGTTCGCGCCGGTGCACTGGTCGTCGAACGCCTGCTCGGACATTTCGTCCAGCGTCGCGAGGAACTTCTCCTCGTCCACACCGTAGTCGCGGATCGCATTCTTGATGCCGACGCGCTCCTTCAGGGCATGGATGTTGCGAATCAGGTTCTCCACCGTCTCGTCGTCATTCGCGCCCTTGAAGCCGAGGAATTCGCCGAATTCAGCGTAGCGGCGCTTCGTGTGCGGATAGGCGTACTGCGGGAAGGTGCCCATCTTCGTGGGAACCTCCGCGCTGTTGTAGCGGATGACCAGCTCAATCAGCAGCGCGTTGGCGATGCCGTGCGGCAGGTGATGGAACGCGCCCAGCTTGTGCGCCATGGAGTGGCAGACGCCGAGGAACGCGTTCGCGAACGCCATGCCAGCCATCGTGGCGGCGTTGCCCATCTTTTCGCGGGCAACCGGCTCGTTCTGACCGTTGTCGTAGCATGCGGGCAGGTACTCGAAAATCAGCTGAGCCGCCTGCTTCGCCAGACCGTCGGTGAAGTCCGTCGCCAGCATGGAGGCGTAGGCTTCCAGCGCGTGGGTCAGCGCGTCGATACCGGAGGCGGAGGTCAAACCCTTCGGCGCGGACATCATCATGTCAGCATCCACAATCGCCATCTTCGGCAGCAGCTCGTAGTCCGCAAGCGGGTACTTCACGCCGGTGTCCTGATCGGTAATGACGGCGAACGGGGTGACCTCGGAGCCCGTGCCAGCAGAGGTCGGGACGGCGATGAAGTACGCCTTTTCACCCATCTTCGGGAAGGTGTACACGCGCTTGCGGATATCCATGAAGCGCATTGCCATGTCGAGGAAGTCCACTTCCGGATGCTCGTACATGACCCACATAATCTTGCCGGCGTCCATTGCGGAACCGCCGCCGATGGCGATAATGCAGTCCGGCTGGAAGGAGGTCATCGCCTTGGCGCCTTCCTTTGCGCAGGCGAGGGACGGGTCGGGCGCAACATCGTAGAACGTGGTGTGGACGATGCCCAGCTCATCCAGCTTGTCGGTAATCGCCTTGGTGAAGCCGGATTTGAACAGGAACGCGTCGGTGACGATGAAGCAGCGCTTCTTGCCCATAACTGCCTTGAGTTCATTCAGGGCGACGGGCAGGCAGCCCTTCTTGAGGTAGACCTTTTCAGGCGCACGGAACCACAGCATATTCTCCCTCCGGATGGCAACAGTCTTGACGTTCAGCAGGTGCTTGACGCCGACGTTCTCGGAGACGGAGTTGCCGCCCCACGAGCCGCAGCCCAGCGTCAGCGACGGACGCAGCATGAAGTTGTACAGGTCGCCGATGCCGCCCTGAGAGGAAGGCGTGTTGACGAGAATACGGCAGGTCTTCATGCGCGCGGCGAAGCGGTCAATCAAATCCTTGCGGGTGACGGCGTTCAGGTAGATAGAAGAGGTGTGGCCGTAGCCGCCGTCAGCAATCAGGTGCTCCGCCTTGTCGAACGCATCGTCGATGTCCTTGGCGCGGTACATCGCCAGCACGGGAGAGAGCTTCTCATGCGCGAACTCTTCAGAAATATCCACGGATTCGACTTCACCAATCAGCACCTTGGCGGTTTCCGGCACGTCCACGCCTGCGAGCTTGGCGATGGTGTGCGCCTTCTGACCGACAATCTTGGCATTCAGCGCGCCGTTGATGATGATGGTCTTGCGCACCTTGTCCAGCTCTTCGCCTTCGAGGAAGTACGCGCCGCGCTTGGCGAACTCCGCCTTCACCGCGTCGTAGATGCTGTCCAGCACGATGGTGGACTGCTCGGACGCGCAGATCATACCGTTGTCGAACGTCTTGGAGTGCAGGATGGAGTTGACGGCCACCTTCACGTCAGCGGATTCGTCGATAATCGCGGGCGTGTTGCCAGCGCCGACGCCCAGCGCAGGCTTGCCGGAGGAGTACGCCGCCTTGACCATGCCGGGGCCGCCGGTGGCAAGGATGATGTCGGCTTCCTTCATCGCCATGTTGGTCAGCTCCAGCGAGGGAACATCGACCCACGAGATGATGTCTTCGGGCGCGCCGGCAGCCACAGCGGCTTCCAGCACAACCTTTGCGGCGGCGATGGTGGACTTCTTCGCGCGCGGATGGGGAGAGATGATGATGCCGTTGCGGGTCTTGAGGCAAATCAGCGTCTTAAAAATGGCGGTAGACGTGGGGTTGGTGGTCGGGATGACCGCCGCGACAACGCCGATAGGTTCTGCAACCTTCATCATGCCGAATGCTTCGTCGCGCTCCAGCACGCCGACGGTCTGCGTGTCCTTGTAGGCGTTGTAGATGTATTCAGCGGCGTAGTGGTTCTTGATGACCTTATCTTCCACCACGCCCATGCCGGTTTCTTCCACCGCCATCTTCGCCAGCGGGATGCGCATGTTGTTCGCGGCGAGGGCAGCTGCCTTGAAAATCTTGTCCACCTGCTCCTGCGTGTAGGTCGCATAGACCTTCTGTGCCGCGCGGACGCGGGCGAGGGCCGCCTCGAAGCTCTCCACGCTATCGACGATCGGATACTCTTTCGCCATGATACTCTCTCCTTATGCTTCATCCGTCCTGCGGGGATGCGCCCGCGAACGGGGAATGTCGGTGTTTGTCGGGGTGACGAGAACAGTGTAGCAGATTGTTAAGCTCTTGTCAAGTGGCTGACACGATTTTAACGATATTTTTTTCACAAATTCACACGTTTTCGGAACGGGATGAATGGAATGGCGGATAGATGGGCGAATGGGACAAATACAAAAAGCGCTGTACAACAAAAAAACAGCGGATGAATGTCGAATTTGCTGTTCTTGCTTGAAAATGAGGAGGAGATGCGGTATAATGGAGTGGAAAAGCACTGGAAGGGGAGGGACACTCGTGGACAATGAGGAGAAAAAGGAGGACGGGGCGACTTGTTGTCTGACGCTGCCCCTTAAATTGGAAAAATGGCAGTCCGACCATCTTGAAAAGCGTTTCGAGATTGCGCGGCAGCTGTATAATACGCTGGTTCATGCCGAGTTGAAAAGAATACATCGGATTGAGAGGATGCCGGAATATAGAGAAATTGAGCGGCAGATAGAAGCAACAACCGATAAGAAGGAAAAGTGGGCATTAAAGAATCAAAAGAAGCAGTTTTTGAGGAAAAACGGTATCAACAGAAACACTTTCACAACGGACATGAAGCGGTTATACAAGCATTTCAATGATAATATCGGCTCGAATGTAGCGCAGCATGGTATTGTCTCGCAAGTGTTGACTGCTTTTGAAAAGGTATACATTGAAAATCAAAGCGGCGAGGTGCATTTCAAGAAGCCGGGCGATCTCCGCTCTGTGCAGGGGTACTCGCAGAAGAAAAGTGGCGGCGTGGAGATTATGTTTAGGGAGGGCAAAATCATATGGAATCAGCAAGGAAATAATGACCGAAAAGGGGTTGCCAGAGAATTTCCGTTAAAACTATCGCCTGATAATTCCTATGAAGCCGAAATGCTGAAAAAACATGTGAAATTTGTCCGCATTCTCCGAAATGAAGGAAAAACAAAGCCGCATTGGTATGCACAGCTTGTTTTAGAGGGCAAGCCCGCAATCAAACGCGACCCGGCAAGCGGTGCACCAAAGCATCCCGTCGGGCATGGTGTCGTCGGCATCGACATTGGCACGCGAACGCTGGCATACTCGACCGATAGCAAAGTAGATTTGATAGAATTGGCTGACCGTGTTCAGAATACTGAGCAGGAAAAAATGCTGCTTCAAAGGAAACTGGACAGAAGCCGACGGGCGACGAATCCGGAAAACTATAAGCCGGATGGTACCATCAAGAAAGGAGTGAAGCTGACACGGAACAAGTCCAAGCGATACAGAAAGATTCAGCACCAATTGGCGATGCTGCAGCATCGTCAGGCAGACATCCGAAAGCGTCAGCATAACGAACTGGCGAACTACCTGCTGACGCTGGGAGATTGCTTCTTTGTGGAAGATATGGACTACCGCGCATTAACCCGTAAAGCGAAGAAAACAGAAATTTCCGAAAAGACGGGTCGCTATAAACGCAAAAAGCGCTTCGGGAAGTCCATTGCGAATAAAGCACCGTCGATGCTGATTGCCCTGCTGGATCAGAAATGTAAATCACTGAATCTGGAAGGGGTCAAAAAGGTAGACACGGCGGTAAAAGCAAGCCAGTATAATCATCAGACAGACGAATGCAAGGCAAAGAAGTTGAAAGAACGCTGGAATATTATGCCGGACGGCGAGCGAATTCAGCGCGATTTGTACTCGGCGTTCCTGCTCCAGCATTGCAGAAGAGATTTGCCGGAATATAATAGGAAGAAATTGCAGGAAGCATTCGGAAACGAGCTTTATCGGGTCTTTGACCGCGAAGCACTCCAACGGGACTATCCGAAATTTGTGGAATACCATCGGGAGACGATTCAACGCCTTTCCGCGCTGCCCAAAACGATTGCCAGCATGGGCATCAGGCGAATCATCAGCTAACATGAAAATCCGGTGCGGTTCGCACCAACAAAACCGGTCGATTGTCCGTCCGGGGCTGTCGCTAATGGCAACAAAGGTTGCCTTGACAGCAGAAGAGTTTCGGGAAAATAGTCAGCGCAGCATTGATTTGTTCAATACTGAAAAGCTATCTACCGACTCAACACGCGTTCTGAAAAATGTATATTGCAATTCTGTGCATTTCTGCCGTTGCAATCTGCACGGAGCGTGTGGAGGCAAAGACATTTTGCGTGATGTGTCCAGCGTTTGGAGTTGTTGCAATCTGCACGGAGCGTGTGGAGGCAAAGACCCTTAGCGTTCGGTGGCGTGACACGCTGTCGCGGTTGCAATCTGCACGGAGCGTGTGGAGGCAAAGTTCGTGGTTTATGCTGATGCGAATAAAGAGGCACGTTGCAATCTGCACGGAGCGTGTGGAGGCAAAGCACGTCTGTATTATATTTCTTTCAGTCCTATTTGGTTGCAATCTGCACGGAGCGTGTGGAGGCAAAGCACAAGGGAAACATCGATGGAAATTGGCGGGGTTGTTGCAATCTGCACGGAGCGTGTGGAGGCAAAGTAACGGCTTGCTTGTTTTGTTACGATTAGGCGGGTTGCAATCTGCACGGAGCGTGTGCAGGCAAAGCGAGTAACACGTCTTCCGCGTGATTGGTAACGCGTGTTGCAGTCTGCACGGGATGTGTGGAAAGTATTGCAGTATCCCTCTACGAAAAATCCGAGAAAATTTATGCAGACCTATTGCATTTTTATTCATTTTGGTGTATAATCCATCTTGTCCGGCAGACGGACACAAAAATGATGAAAATCAGGATGAAGATAAAGGAGTCGATTGTTATGGCGAAGATGCGCGTATTGCTGGCTTATTCCGGTGGTCTGGATACCTCGATTATCGTGCCATGGCTGAAGGAAAATTATGACTGCGACGTGGTCTGCGTTGCGGGCGACGTCGGGCAGGGCGAAGAGCTGGAGCCCCTCCACGAGAAGGCGAAAAAGTGCGGCGCGGAAAAGCTGTATATCGAAGACCTGCGCAAGGAGTTCGTCGAGGACTTCATTTGGCCGACGCTCAAGGCGGGCGCGGTCTACGAGGGCAAGTATCTGCTGGGCACGTCCTTCGCACGGCCGCTGATTGCCAAGCGCCTCGTCGAAATCGCCCACAAGGAGAACTGCACTGCCATCTGCCACGGCTGCACCGGCAAGGGCAACGACCAAGTCCGCTTCGAGCTGACCATCAAGGCGTTCGACCCGAATATGCAGATTATCGCGCCGTGGCGCATCTGGGACATCAAGACCCGCGAGGAGGAAATTGACTACGCCGAAAAGCGCGGCATCCCCGTCCCGGTCAAGAAGGATCGCCCGTATTCGATGGACCGCAACATCTGGCACATCAGCCACGAGGGCGCGGATTTGGAAGATCCGTGGAACGAGCCGCCGGAAGATCTGCTGCTGACGATGGTCACGCCCGAAAAGGCGCCTGATCAGCCCGAATACGTCACGGTGGACTTCGAGAAGGGCGTGCCGGTCGCCATCAACGGCGAAAAGCTGGACGCGGTGGATTTGCTGACGAAGGCGAACGAAATCGCGGGCCGCAACGGCGTCGGCTGCGCGGATTTGGTGGAGAACCGTCTGGTGGGCATGAAGTCCCGCGGCGTGTACGAAACCCCCGGCGGAACGATGCTCTACGCCGCGCACGGCATCCTCGAATCCATCACGCTTGACCGCGCCACCAGCCACTACAAGGAGCTGGTCGCGAGCAAGTTCGCGGAGCTGGTGTACGACGGCATGTGGTACACGCCCCTGCGCGAGGCGCTCTCCGCGTTTGTGGACAGCACACAGCAGGCGGTCAACGGCACGGTGAAGCTGAAGCTGTACAAGGGCAACTGCATCAACGCGGGCGTGAAGTCGCCGAACAGCCTGTACATGGAGGAAATCGCCACCTTCGGCGACAGCCACGACTTGTACAGCCACAAGGATTCCGCGGGCTTCATCAACCTGCTCGGTCTGCCGCTGAAGGTCAAGGCGATGGTGGAGCAGAAGAATAAGAAGTAATTTAAAGCAACACCGCACAACTCGGCGGCTGACCGCCTCATTTGTGCAAATGTGATAACTGGGGTGTCCAGCAAGTCGTGCACTGAATTCGGAAGTAGAGCCCCAATAGTATAAACGCGCTCGTCGGAAGGTCGGCGGGCGCGTTTTCTGTGCGAATTTGAAATTTGGAGGGGGTTGAGGCAGCTGATTTCAGAAAAAAACGATTTTCTGAAATGTGGTTACACGCCGACACGAAAGTCGTTGTGAAGACACACAACAATTTGCCATGCTTTTGTTAGAAATGTCAGAAATATATAATTATTCAAGAAAATACTTGACTTTTTTCGGGAGAGGGGTAAAATAGAAGTAGTATATTATAAGGAGGCGGTGGACTGTACTATAAAATATGTATTTGTGAGTAAAACTGCATTGGGGGGAAGAAACACAGAAAACAAGATAAATGGTGGAATATGACGATAAAGAGCAGAATGAAATTACTGTTTTTAACGGAAAGACTATTGAAAACAATGACAAGGAAGGAAAATAATGTCTAATCCGAACAATGGTGGCATGGGGTTCTGGGGCGTTGTTGGCGCAATCATCGTGGCAGTGCTCATACTATCATTCGCTTAATGAATAAATTCAAAAGGATGGGTGATATCAGTAAAATTGTTTGCGTCCTATTCCTATATGCACTAAATCGTTTTTACTTGAAAAATGTCATTGTTATACCCGCAATATCGTACATCTTAAAATGTCATTTTAATGATTTTTTAGGAGGAATTTTCATAATCGCGTATATCAATTTGATTTTAGAGCATAGCAATTATCGTCATTATCGAGTGGATACGGTTTCGATGGCAGTCACAATAACGATAATATGCGGAATATTCTGGGAGTACGTTGCGCCTTTCTTCTTGCATCAAGGAGTTAGTGATGTCTATGACGTTATCGCATATGTACTTGGCGGAATAACTTATTTGTTGTTATGACGTGTTGTTCCAGTCAAGATTAACTGATATTCACATTGTTGAAATAGTTCGATTTCCCTCGTGACATATCGGGGGGATTTTTATTAATGCAGAACTTGTTAAAAGATTAGAAATTAAAAAAGAGCCAGTTTCTCACGAAACTGGCTCATATTTGGCAGGGGCAGAAGGACTCGAACCCTCAACAAAGGTTTTGGAGACCCACGTGTTACCATTACACCATGCCCCTATGCGGTTCGTCCGGGATTGCCGGAACAAGATTTAGTTTAGCACTTTTTCGGGCGTTTGTCAAGCGGTTTTGCGAAAAATGTGCCGAATTGGCAGAAAATCGCCCGGTGCTTTACAAAACCCGCGGCGCATGGTATGATGAGGGCAGGAAAGTCGGCGGGAGGGACGCGCGTGCAGTGGGCGGAACGGGTTCGGGCGTATGTGCGGATGCATGGCGCGGGGTACACGCTGCGCCGCGCGGGTGAAATGCTGGCGGCACGGGTGCTGCTGCGGGACGAATGGCGATTCCGGCGGGAGAAAGCATCCAAGCGCGAACTG
>ERZ791905.1233-NODE-1233-length-17952-cov-12.182656_pt1 | contig 17952 bp, 14 predicted proteins | sample MGYA00510147_ERZ791905 | MGnify/ENA primary metagenome ERZ791905 (study PRJEB30046, sample SAMN00792084) | human gut metagenome | study: EMG produced TPA metagenomics assembly of the A metagenome-wide association study of gut microbiota in type 2...
CTGCACACTTTTGCACATTTTCTGCACATCGCAAGGATGGATAACAGGTGCAAAGGCGTGCAAGCAATGCAAAGGATGCAACAGAATAACAACGGAAAAATAACTGTGATTCGATCAAAACGACGATTTGACGTTGAATGATGAAATGGACAAAATGTGCTATTCGGTTCCTACGAATCAGTAGGCCGGGGGTTCGAGTCCCTTCCATCGCACCAGAAAATGCCGTGAAATCGAAAGATTTCATGGCTTTTTTGTTTTGTAAGCCATGGCTGCACGGTTTCTGCACGGTTTTTGCACGGTCGGTGTTATCCATGTCCGATTATGTAGGGCGCTGTATTGCATTGCAATCAGTGCCCTTTTTTGCATCAGGTGAGCAGTGCCAAGCGGAGCTTTGCCTTCATTTCCGGGTCGGCATCCTTGAGCAATTCCAGCAGAGCCGTCATGGAGATGGTGGGTTCGCCTGCGGCGGGTACAGCCTGCGGGCTGGGGGTGTCGGGCTTGGCATAGAAGCCGCTTTCAAACTTCTTGCCCAGCTCCACACGGGAGGACTGCTGGATATGAGCGTAGGTGTTCACCAGCATATCCGCACTGGCGTGTCCTGTGGTCCCCTGCACCGCCTTGATGTCGCCGCCGGAGATCATCAACTGGTAGGTGGCACTGGAGTGACGCAGCCCATGAAAGACGATACGTGGAAACTCCGGGTGTGCATCCTGCCATTTCAGGAACTTCTTGCGGATGAGCACCGGCTCTACCGCCAGACCGTTGGGCAGACGCAGCAGCATCCCGCTGTTGCGGTATCGCTCCGGGTCGAGGGCTTCTTCCCGTTTCAGGCGTTCCAGCCATTGCTTCAGTTCCTCCCGCAGGGCGGCAGTCATAAAGATGGTGCGGCAGGAGGCCTCGGTCTTGGTGTCCTTCAGGATGAGGGAGGTCTTGCTGCCCTCCAGCTTGTCCGGGAAGATGCGGAGGATGCAGCCCTTGTCCACCTGTGCCAGCGTGTCCTTCTGCACCCGCTGCATGGAACGGTTGACGGTGAAGGTGCCCATGCCGTTGGCGGCATCAAAGTCGATGTCCTCCGGGGTCAGACCGGCAACCTCACCCTCTCGGAGTGCACCCACCAGCGTGAGGTGCACCGCCAGATGCAGGATGGGGTCCTCCATGCTGTCCAGTGCCGCCCGCATCTCCTCCACCTCCCAGATGCTGCGCTCTTGGGTGGTCTTTTTGGGAGCCTCCACAGGGACAGGGCTTTTGATGAGGATGCCCCACTCCACCGCCAGCAGAAAGGAATTGTGCAGCAGTTGGTGGACCTCATGGAGGGTGGTGCCTGAAAGGGTACGCTTCTGCTGCTTGGGCGAGAGGTCTCGCCGCTTGCCGCCCACATACTGCCCGCAGGGGGTCTTGCTCAGGGTGTCGTACAGGGCTTCGATGTGGTAGGGCCGCAGCTTCTGCATCTGCATCTCCCCGATATAGGGGATGATGAGGTTCTGGATGAGGGCCAGATTGGATTGGTAGGTCTTGGGTGCCCACTTGTGCTTGCTGCACTGCTTGGGCAGCCAGTCCATCAGGAACTCTGCCACCGTCACCGTGGACGGAATCAAGAAATTGCCGGTCGCCAGCTCATGCTCGATCTGCTTCTGGCGTTTGACCGCCTCCTCCTTGGTGGAAAAGCTTTCCCATTTGTCGCAGCTCTTGCCGTGCTCGTCCTGATAGGTGTAGCGGACACTGTAAGAGCTGCCGCGTTTCGTGATATATGCCATAGATTTGCCTCCTTATCAAGCTGCCCGGTAGAGCCACGCATCGAAGCTGTCTTTCGGGATGCGGATGCTTCCGCCTGCCCGCAGGACACGGAACTCGGTGGTGCTGTTGCACAGGTTGTAGGCGGCACGCTGGCTGATGGCCAGCATCTGCGCGACCTCCTTTACCGTGTACACCAGCTTCGGGGCTTTAGGGCTGTTGGTCGGAGACTTGACGGCATTGGTTCGAGTGACCACCTCCATTGTAGCCGGATTCGAGTCCGACTGCAAGGACTTTTTCGTATAATCCAAAGATTTCACATTCTCGTACATTTTATTACACATAGGCATTGCTCCTTACTTATCATGGCGCATCGCAGGCTCCTGCGTGCGGTTCTCATAAAATCGAATGACCTCCGGCGGGATGCTGTCCAGCGTTTTCAGGGCGGCTTCGTAGTCCTGCCGCAGCTTGGCATCCTCCAGACGCTTCAAGACGCTCCCTTCCGTCGCTTTGTCCAGCGAGGCAGAGAGCGTCTTGTTTTTCTTTTTCAGTTGTCTGTTCTCGGCGGCGGTTTCCGTAAAGGCGACCTGATAGCGGTTCAGTTCGGTGCGCATTTTGGACACTGCCGGGATATAGCTGTCCAGCACTTTGCTGATCTCCGCTGCACGGCTCTTGCCGTTGAAGGGGGTGATACCCACCAGCAGGGCATCCAGCTGCTCCTTCTGCTTGGTCAGCTGGGTCATCTCCTTGAAGATGCGGGGCGGGATGTGCTCCCGCCCGGTCTGGCTGGCACTTTCGCCCCGTTCCAGCTCCGGGTACTGCTTGACCATGTGCTGCCAGAACTCGTCCTGCCACCTCACAAGATTCTTGCGGTTGCCAATGATCTCTTTCGCGCTCAGCCGTCCGTCAGCAGTCAGGGGCACGAAGCAGAGGTGCAGGTGGGGCGTTTTCTCGTCCATGTGGACAACAGCCGAGATAAAAGTTTGGGCGTTCTGCTTGCTTTTCAGAAACTCCAAGGCATACTCGAAATACGCCTTGATCTCCCGGTTGGTCTTATCCTTGAAAAACTCCGGGCTGGCGGTGACGAGTGCTTCCACCACTCGCACGCTGTCCTTGCGGACACGGCAGTGGGCGGCGGCTATCATGCGGTCGGCTTCTTCCCGGTACCTGCCCTGTGGCTGCACCAGATGGAGGTTGTAGCGGCTCCGGCTCGTGTCGATGTCCGGGTTGCTGGCGTACTGCTCCTTGGTGCGCTCGTTGTGGGCTTCGATGGGGCTGATGGCAGGCCCCTTGTACTTTTTGAACCTTAAAATGCCGTATTGGGCTTTCATAGATCACGCTCCTTCTTGAGGTGTACAAAAAATCTGTACGGACTTCAAATAACCTGTACGGTTCGTACGGTGTACGAAAATCCGAAATTTAAACGATACCACGTTTTAATTTGCGACGATTTGCCGTACAGGTGCGTACAAGTACAGACCGTACAGGTTGTACGAACTTCTTCTGTGAAAAAATGCACTTTTTACGGGCAGGGGTGGACAAGAGGCTCGATGCCTACAAAAAGTAATATCAACTGGTAGACAAGAGGAAAAAGCATGTTAGAATGATAAAAACGGTTTCTTTGGAATGTTGCAGAGGTGCAGAATATGGAATGTGATCATAACGGAATGATTTATTTCGCATTAAAGGAAGAATCTGGCCAAGTGGTACACATCTCTGAGATGGTGGAAAAAGATAGAGGAAAGGCGTGCGAGTGTATTTGTCTCTGTTGCGGTCGTCCGTTGGTTGCTAAATTGGGGCGAGGAAAAAGGACGGCGCATTTTGCACATTTGGCGGAAGAAGGAAGAACAACGTGTTTGGCAGATGTAGCAAATGAAAGTGGACTTCATAAAATAGCAAAAGAAATCGTTTGCAAGAGTGAATACATTTGGCTGCCCCCAGTGCCGATATCGGAACAAAATGATCCGGATCGCAATGTGGAGGACTATAAACAGCAAGAGCCATTATTGTTGGGAGAAAAGTTTAAGCTTCACTATCAAAATGCTAAAACAGAAGTGCCATTTGATGGATTCAAGCCCGATGTTTGCATTTTTCGAGAGCGAAAAAATATCCTTATTGAGATTGCTGTAACGCACTATGTTGATGCAGAAAAATATAGCAAGATAAAAATGGCGCAGATGCCAACAGTAGAAATAAATATCGCTGATTTTATAAAAGACTATAAAGCGGAAGAAACAGAATCGATAAATGATTTTAAGAAAAAACTGAAAAATGCGATAATAGACAACATTGAAAACAAAACGTGGATATATCATCCAAGCGAAAACGAAGGAATCCAAAAACTCTGTGAGCGAAACCGAGAACTTGAAAAAGAATTTCAACAAAATCGCATAAGGATACTGAAGGAGCAGGAAGAACGGAAAAAGCGGGAGGAACAGCAGGAGAATTGGATACAAGAACAGCAAAGGCTCCGGGAGCAGATCGATGTTGAAGTGGAGCGGCTTCACATGGATGAACCGTATTATTTGAACTGCAAGGCTAAAACCAAAGGGGCGGATACTGCCGTTCTGAATTGCATCAATCGTCTGGGAATCTGCAATCTGAGGTTTAAGACAACAGATGAAATACCTTTCTTTTTGAATATCCCAGTCTTTGGAGAGGTTGTGTTTAATTGTGACCGGAGGATCTGGCAAACGATTTTATTTGAAAAAGTGTTCTATCAATGGCAATATGACGATGTGAATAGTGCGAGAATATATTATTGTTTTGCAGGCTCTCGGGAGGGACTGCTGAATCAAAAGTTTGTCTACATTTGGAAAAAGCAAGGAAAACCCCAATTTCCAATCAAGGAAGATCTTCTCCGCTGTGCGATTGAAGAATATCTGGTGCATTTGTCAGCATTAGGCTTTATTGATATTCGGTATTATTTTTACCCATATTCTGGATTGGATCACAGAATCATGCACAGGTCATTAAAGCCGCCGAGAAGAAACTATGCGACCTTCTTAGAAGGATTGTTGATGAAATTTCCAGACACAAATAGTCCTTTTCAATATATACAGGAAAAATGGATTAGCTTAGGAAAAGAAATGGAGTTCATGCAAAATCTCGATACTTAGAAAACTCAAAATTTCTCCTTTGCTCAAAGGTTTTGGCAACGGATCGTTTTGATCCATGCCACGTTCGAAGTCACCAGTGTTCCCCAAATGGGAACTTCGGTGAAGCCGGTCTCCCGTGCTGCCTCCCGACAGGAAATCTTTTTGGACTCTGTGTCGGCCCCATGCAGGGCGCTCGCTCCCCCGATGGGAGGTCTTGGCGGTCTGGGCAGTTCGGACGGTCATTCTGTTCTCAAGGTTCTGGTATGAAAGATATTTCAGAGGGCTTTCGCGGGAAGCCCTTAATATGTTCGCTGCTGGGGAGTTACTATGTTTTCTTTCTGTCTATAGGATAGCACCTCCATGGCCGCTGTGCCGTATATCCATAATGTCGGAAAACAGGTGCAGAAACTGCAAAATTCCACGCTTATGGACAGGAACCGCCGGAAGTGGTATACTGTGCAAAAAACATCGGAGGTGCGACCATGAACATCAAGCTGACACTGGGAGAACGGCTCAAAGACCTGCGTGTGGAGCGGAATCTGAAGCTGGAAACGCTGGCAGAGCAGACGGGTCTGTCCAAATCGGCACTGTCGAAATACGAGAGCGACGACGTGACCGATCTCAGCATTTATGCAGTGACAACGCTGGCTGAGTTTTATGGTGTGACCACGGACTACCTGCTGGGTGTGACGGAAAACAAAAAACGCCCAGATGCAGTCCTTTCGGACTTGCATCTGAGCGATGGTGCAGTGGACATATTAAGAAATGGAAGATTCAATCATCGGCTGCTGTGCGAACTAATCGTGCATGAGAATTTCCGGCGGTTCATGACCGATCTGGAAATCTATGTGGATGGATATGTCAGCGCAAACATTCAAAACCTCAATGCTGGTCTGGAAGCGACCCGGCAAATGCTGAAAAAGAAGTATGCAGCAGATGAAAATGATCTGTACATGAGCACCTTGAAGTTGGGGCAGATCGATGAAGATGAGTACTTTGGCCGGGTCTTGTATGATGAACTGGTGGATATCCTGAAGAACATCAAGACGGAACACCGCAAGGACAAGACCACTTCGGATGGTGCACTGGTCGATAACTTGATGAAGGAACTGGAGGATGCCCAGAAACTTGAAGGGGCCGCGGATGAAAAGAAGATCCGAACGGCGTTGAAGGCAATCGGCATCAACTACGATAAGCTGACAGAAGATGAAAGAAAGCTGATAAAGAAGATTCTTTATAAAACGGCAATGCTAAAACCGGGGACACTAGCGGGAAACCGGGGCAAGCACAGACGTTGATTATTTACCTTGCGGCTTATAGGGGAAAAACGCTGCTGCGGCAGGACGGGAGAACGTACACCATTGGTTCCTCTGAAAGCCTGCGCTGGGTGGGCAGAGACCGTCAACTGCCACGCCCATCCGCGCATCCTTCTGCCGCAGAACATGTGCTTGCCGGAGCCTTTCGCAGCCCCTTTTCCGCATCAGCCGGAACCAAGGTGTAACACACTAGACTTTGCAAGAAAAGTCGTGTGCCAAAGGGGTGCTGCGGCCCCTTTGGAAACCCAAGAGAAACGCCCATCAACTGCGCTGCTCGTCCTCGGCCAGTGCGCTGATCCGCTTGCCCATGGCCTTGACCAGAGGAACGACAAGCGCATTCCCCATGGTGAAATAGCGCAGTCGTTCCGGCATCCCGGCTGTCCAATCATCCGGGATGCCGTTGAGCCGTTCGCATTCGATGGGCGTTAGCGTACGCAGACGTTGGGTCTGTGGGTCTGCGACTACATGGGTGCTGCGGGAAACGGAGCCTTCGCTGGTGAGCATCGTGCGGGCAGGAAGGTCGGAACGATCGGGGAACGCCATGGAGCCTTCCGAAAAGAAATAAGTAGAACCGTTCCTGCGGTGGCGGGTCTCCTGCTTTGCGCCCTTGAGATACCGCCAGTGGTCGATGTCGGCAGCAGAGAGGAAATATCGCTCTGCAAGTGGGGTGGTCTCCAACACGGAGCGGAGCGGCTTATATGGGAATTGAAGAGGGATACTCTCGACGGAATAGAAGCGGCCGTTGACCATAAGCCCGGAGGCATAGAAGTGGCAGGATTGTGCGGCAGACAGAGCCTTTAAATCGAGGTAACGGAACTCGTCGAGCCATCCCTCACTGTATTTCCGTTCAAAGCCATACAAGGGAAAAATGGGAGCAAAGAAGCCATCCTGCAGGAGCAACTGGTGGGCACCCTTCAGCCCCTCCACACAGATGAGCTCCGCCGCTTTTCGGAACAGGGCGGTATCGTTTCGGAAGGCAAAGAGAAAGGTGCGCCGCCTGCGCTGTGCTTCGCCATAGTCGGCGGCATTTATCACCCGCCATTCAACGGCATAGCCTGCTTCATAGAAGCACCGCAGGATGATGGAAAAATCACGCCCTTTTTGCCATGCCGGAGATTTGATGAGCCGGTCTACGTTTTCCAAAAGGACATAGCGAGGCTTGTGTGCCCGTAGGATAGCGTTGATCTCCCACCAAAGAACGCCCTTCTTCCCTTCTATTCCCCGTGCGCCCTTTTTGGCGATGGAGTAGTCCTGACAGGGAAAGCCACCGACCAAAAGGTCATGTGGAGGGATGTTCCCTTTGGCGGTCACGATGTCCTGACAAACGTGTTCTGGGCGATGCCCGAAATGCCGTTCATAGCAATCGAAAGCAAATTGCGCCTGCATGGATGGTTCCCACTGGTTTGCCCAGACAGTCTGAAAGTTGGCAGAAGCCTGTTCCAGTCCAAGGCGAAACCCACCGACTCCGGCAAAAAGCTCAACGACACGAATCTTCTCCATGACAGGCACCTCGTAACGTGTTAAGAAGAAACAAGAAGGATTATAAGGTTTTTCGGAAGTTTTTGTGTGAGAGCGTGATTACCAAGCAGTTCTTATCTCTGCAAATTCATTTTTATCTTGCCCGATTCTCTGCCACCGAAGCAGAATATCCTTCATGTATTCAGAAAGTTTTTCGGTAGACAGTTTTCTAGATAATCTGACCGCATTCCTGCGGATATCTCCCTTTTCTGATGCACTCTCTATGGTATCATTGGGGCCAATAGTGCTTCGGTCAAGCAACTGTGCAAGGCCAGTTGTAATCAACTCTAGTTCTTGAGTGTCAAGAATATTGGCGGCTAATGTGATGAACTGTAACGCATGGACAAGTTGCTGTGAGCCGCTCCAGGCTCCCCACATAATCTGCTGCGCTGCAATTCCGATACCAAGATGAATTTCCTCTTTGGAAAACAAATTTTTTTCCGGGTGGCAGATTGCAGTAGCGAGAGTTTCGTAGACATAATAAGTGCGTTCTTTGCTTGTGGAATGGATGGAGCGTTCGAGCTCCTTCTGAAACGAAAATCCCCATTCCAATACGGAGTAGCAAAAATGTTCTAGTCCGCAATGTCGGATATTATGATCATGGCATTCATTCAGGATGCTTTCTATAACTTTTTTGTCATTCTCAGTAGGTGTCCAGCCGTTTTGACTTGATAAAAGGAGCCATAAGGTATGCAGTGCTTCATAAGTTATCGTAATAGAAAAGTTATCAATCTCCGAAGTTTGTGCATGAGCATTAATATCTTTGAGTAGGCTGGAAAGTTGATTGGAAATCGACAGCAAAATGGTAGTAATTTGTGTCGAATCAAAAGCGTCTACCTGATCAAGAGAAAATCTCGATAGTGACCAGAGAATGCCACGGTATTCCGGAGTATGTGATAAAATGTCTGAAGTTGATACGATTTGGCTGACTAGCGTTTCACGAAGCCAGCGGAACTCTTCTTCTTTTGGCTGTGCCGGCAGATCAAGACAAAGGGTAGGTCGCCAATGTTTCGGAAGGCGAATATTACCGTTGTTCCAGATATAATTGCCTAACTCTATTTTCTGAGAAGTGGTTAAAAGGCTCTGTTGATTGCAATAAATTAGTCGCTCCAGAAGATTCTCTGTATCCTCACTTTTTTCCAGCATAGAAATCCAGTTCGAGATTTCAGGAAACGGAGTCTTTGGGCTATCGTGCTGATGCTCAGTAGAGGTGGACGGTAAGAGACTAAAAGGTTCCGGAGAATCGAAAGGACTTTTTCCTTGTTTGATTGGAAAAGACAGCAATGTTCGTAGCATCTCATCACGCTTTGTAACTGGATAAATAGGAAGGAGGCGCTTCATTAGTGAAAAAATTTTAGGATAGCATTTCTTATTTTCAGAACAGCAAATGTTTTTCAGAAGATTTAGGAGCTTTTCCATTACATCATCAGAGCATTTGCTGCAAAGTCTGGACAGCACCTCAGGAAGTACATTTGCTGCGCGCTTGGAAAAGGTACCATCCTTTGGCCAGTCAGCAGCAGGAAAGTCGGCATCAGCTCGTTCTAAAGCACCAATATAAAGCTGACAGAACAAATCGGCATCTTCTTGAGTCCAAGTGCTGAGAAGACTGCGCGTGAGTGTCTTTTCTACAGTTTTTTCGGCATCGGCGCGGACAAGTGTCAAAATTGCAGTATCAGGATAATATCGTGCTAGACGTTCAGCCGCTCCACCAGCGGCTTTGTTATCGGAGTGCATATGTCCAATCAGGAACGGAATACCAGTTTCATCACGGAAGCGCAAGAAAGTAAGCGCATTGATTACGTTCTTGTCATCGCCGAAAATAGTAGTTGAAGAAGTAACACCGAAATCGAAATCCGCATTTTTTTGGTGGGTTTGGAAGGAGGTCCATTCTGCCTCTAAGCGAGGTATAAAATTCATGTTCTCATCCTCCCACGAAACCTCATACTGTCTGTGAAGCATCTGACGCTGCCGGTTTACGAATTTTTGGACTTCCTGATTTTCTGGCATCGGTTCACCGAAAGAGTTGGCAAAATGCTCGGCTTGTGTAATGTAATCCAATAACTCCATTATGGCACTTTCCAATGACAAAAGAAATCGGTCGGGTATCGATTGATGTGCTAACCGCTTCCGCAGATTTTTAATGGCACTTTGCAGAAGTACTGTAGCCATGTTGGTATCCGAATACTCGGCCAGAAGACCAGCTTTACGTAGTGCCCACAGAGTCATATTGGGAGAAACGGCCCATTCGTCTAAGTCCTTTTTGAGCTGATTGAACTCATATTGTGAGGCGTGGTAAAGACAGCATTCCCATTTGAACTCGTTTCGTTGCTCTTGTGTGAAGTATGGCTCACAGGCAATCAATTCATTGCGTTGCTTTTCCCATTTTTCTGCGTTGCCATCAATTCGGAAAGTCCGAAGGAGAGAAAGCAAGACGGAAATCTTTTTCTCACTATGCTCATCCGGATGTCGTTCTAGGATTTTTTGGTAGCATTTTATCGTGGAATCAAAAAGGGGAAGAAGCGTCTTTGAGTATAACCAGTCGTATTCATACAGATACTCCAGCTCATGTTTGAAATCGATAGACTCCTTCTTACAATAATGCCATAAATGCTGCTCCGCAGGGGAAAGAATGAAACTTCGCAGTTGGGTACGTCTATCTTCCGAAAGGAAAAGTACGTTCGGCAGAGTTTTGTGATTTTTTTGGAGGACAGGGAGAACTTCTTTTATAGGTAGATAACGTTGCGGTCGAGGAATCGGAACATCACTATCCATCAGAAAAGTTGGTTTTTCGGCATAAATCTCAATGGGGTGCGGTTTCCAGTTGCGCCAGCCATCCTGAGAGGCAAGATACTGCTTCCAGAGATATTCGAGAGCTTTTTGGTAAATTTCATATGGCGTTTTAGCAGCAGGGAAGCATTCTTGCAACTCCACGATGATAATGTTTCGTTTATAGAATCGTTTCCGATCCACATCCGAAATGTGCTGATGCGTCAAAAGATACATCTGCGGTGCATTATCCTCGCCTAAATTATCTCGGATCCAGCCGACCCATTTGTTGAAATTAGGGTCATCTCCAGAAAAGCCAATGAGGCAAAGTGTGTTTTCCAGTAAAGACTGTTGTACAGTGTTCACAAAGGGAGCAAACTTTACCGGATAAGTCCGATAGTCTTCCGACGTGATGATGAACGGATGCTGCGAAGGAAAAGAACCATGGAGCTTGACGATTCGTGTGGCACCGGAAGTGCCGACCAAATCGCTCTTGTTGGTGATAACCGTAAACACCTTTTCCGGAAGCGCTTCAGCAGCTCGCTCCAAAAGGGTATCGTAATTTGTTGTAAAAACGTCACTCCACGGCAACCGTAGCAGGTCGCTATGGAGTTGCGATGGAAGGTAGTCGGCGTCCCGGATATTGTCCAAAAGCAACTGGTCTAGTTCGTGGCGTCCATAGGCGATTTCTACGTTTTCTGCGAGAGTAAGTGAGTCAAGCTGCTGGCCATCAAGGCCGAGTTTTTCCCTAAATTTTGTTGCAAGGTCATTCCACAACGGCATAGCTGGCACATCCGATGTTACCTTATCAGCATTGAGACTGAAGCCAGCTCCAACAAAAAGAGCAGCATGGTTTTCCTGCAAATGCTGGCTGATGATGTTTAGATACTGTTTTGCATTTTCGGCCATAAAATAACATCTCCCCGTTTGAATTTCTGTAACTATTGTACCATAAGAGAAAGAAGTTGAAAATACACAGAAAACACTATTGTAAACAGAAATCCGGGATTTTCAAACCGTTTCGGTCTAAAAATCCCGGATTTTGGATCAATATTATAGCGAGACTACTTTACATATCTCTTGCGGTCCATTTATAATATATTCAATAACTGTTTGCCCATCTCAGTGATGAGAGGAACGACCAGAGCGTTGCCCATGATGAAGTAACGCTGACGCTTGGGCATCTCGGTATCCGTCCAGCCAGTCGGGAAACCGTTCATGCGCTCACATTCCTCCGGCAGCAGGATACGCAGTTTCCCGGTCTTGGGGTCGGTGATTGCATGGGAACTGCGGTTCTTGGTGCCCTCACTGGTGAGCATCGTGCGACCGGGACGGTCGAGGGGGTCTGGAAATGCAATGGGACCTTCCGAGAAGGTGTAGGAGAAACCGGTTTTGGAAGTACGCTCAATGGTCTTGGAACCCTTCATATATTTCCACTTTTCCAGATCCTCGTCCTCGATAAAGTAGCTCTTGTCCACATCGCCATCGACGACGATCTCGCGGAGGGTCATCGGTTCTTTGCTCTGAGGGACAGCTTCCAGCGAAAGGATGCTTCCATTGTACAGCACACCACTGTTGTAAAAAGCGGCCTTGAACCGCTTGGTCACATCGACGGTATCGGTATACTCGGTAAAATCCACCTTGGTGATCTTTTTAGGGTCTGCCAATTCGGAATAGACTGGGAACGCCTTTGCGAAGAAACCTTCGTTCGTCAGCCAAGTGCGGTCTTTATTCTCGCCATCGGCAAAGTAGGAAGTCAGGTGCTTATATTGCGGCGTGGTATTTTTGAAGGCAAAGATGAAAGTGCGCCGTCTGCGCTGCACCCAGCCGTAATCGGCAGCATTGATAACGCGCCATTCGACACCATAGCCTTCTTCCTGTAGGCATTTTAGGATGATGCCGAAATCACGGCCACGCTGGGATGCAGGAGATTTCAGCAGGCGATCCACGTTTTCCAGCAGGACATAGTTCGGATGATCCTTCTGGATGATTTTATAGATAGACCACCAGAGAACGCCTTTTTTGCCTTCGATGCCCTTTGCGCCTGTGCTGGCAACGGAATAGTCCTGACATGGAAAACCGCCCACCAGAAGGTCGTGCGGCGGCACTTGATCGATAACAGTGGCGATATCTGCATTCACACAGTGGGAATCCTCGCTAAAATTTTTGTCGTAGCACTTATAAGCCCATTGACCAGCTTGGCCGGGTTCCCATTGGTTTGCCCAAATCGTCTTAAATCTTTCGGAACAACGCTCTAATCCAACGCGGAAACCGCCGACGCCGGCAAATAGCTCTACAACACGAATATCGCTATTTGCTGACACTTTCATAACACCTCATTCTGTGATATACTTAAACATAAGTATACACTTTTTTGAGAAAAAGATCAATCTCTAATTTTGTGGGTTTTGATCTTTTCCACCTAAAATCATTATAGCGGAAAACCGAAAAAAGATCAACCCCTAAAATTGGAGGGTAAATCATGGAACAGCGAAAGTACAAGACCAAGCAGGAAGTTCTCGTTCGCGGACAGGAAGCGGTAGGTAAAACGCTGGGCGAGATCGACAAGACCGGGCGTATCGCAACGGGCAAAGGTGCCGTCGGTACCGTTGTGGAGGAAAGCTGGTTTGGATATAAGCCCAACAGCAGACCGACTCCCGATTTTGAGGAAGCGGGCGTTGAATTGAAGGTGACGCCCTATCGACAGACCCCTCGTGGCATTCAGGCCAAGGAGCGGTTGGTCTGCGATATGCTGAACTATGATGAGGAATACTACAAGACCTTTGAGACCAGTGCGTTCTGGATGAAGTGCGCTTGTATGCTGCTGATGTCCTATGAGCACCGGGATGGGGTGCCCAAGGTCGACTTTACGATTGACAAGGCAGTGCTGTTCCAGTTCCCGGACGAGGATCTGGAGGTCATCCGCAATGACTGGAAGATTCTGATGGATAAGATTAAGGCAGGACAGGCACACCTGATCAGTGAGGGTGATACCATGTATCTGGCAGCGTGTCCGAAGGGTCGCAACTCGCAGGATACCCGGTCACAGCCGTTCAGTCCTATCCCTGCCATGAAGCGGGCGTACTCGCTGAAGTCCAGCTACATGACGCAGATTCTGCGGCGGTATATCTTCGGTGATGAGCCCTGCGAGAAAATCATCAAAGACCCGGCTTTGCTGCGCTCTGGCACCTTTGAGGAACGCTTTGAGGAAATGCTGCGTCCCTACATCGGGAAGAGCCGAACCGAGCTGAAAGCACAGCTTGGGATAACCTCAACAGCAAAGAATATCAATGAGCTGTTGTTGGCCGCTATGCTTGGCTTGAAAGGCAGGCTGGCAAGTACAGATGAGTTCCAGAAGGCTTCTATTGTTCCAAAGACGATAACGATTGGGCTGGGTAATGTAATAAAAGAGAGCATGTCCTTCCCTGCTATGGATTTTTGTGAAATGGTCAACGAAAAGTGGGAAGAATCTGATTTATACAATTGTCTGGCACCGACAAAATTTCTGTTCATAGTTTTCAAAAGAGAAGATGATGGAGAATATTATTTTAGACGCATAAAATTTTGGAATATCCCAATCGAGGATTTAGAAGAAGTACATCATGTATGGCAGCGTACTGTCGATACGTTGCGAGAAGGCGTCCATATCTGGAAGGATGCCAGCGGGCGGAATCGCAATAACTTGCCCAAGGCATCGGAAAGCCGCGTGGCTCACGTCCGCCCCCATGGAAAGGACAGCATGGACACGGCTCCCCTGCCTACGGGTGGTTCTATGACGAAGCAGTGTTTCTGGCTGAACAATTCTTACGTTGCGGAGCAGATAAAGGAAGTATAAAATGGCAGGATATGTATTTGCTATTGGCGGGAATACCGAAATAATAAAAATCTGTGCGGAACGAGGGGTTTATGCGACCCGGTTGAACAGTTTGGCTTCAAGGCCGTTTGAGGCAACGCTAGCGGATTATGTGTCCATGAAACCGGGAGACAATGTTTACTTTTTTAGTGAGCGTAAAATCTATGGTATCGGAGAATTGGTCGCAGTCGGCCCAGACTGCAAATATTCAAACTTCCCGGATTCGTCAGCCTGTGAACCGGTCGCATATGCAGATGTAAAAGATGATTTGCTGGTCGATTCTGGTTCGGACAGTATTTGGTATCGGTGGTTATGCACTTTTAAGGCGGCACCATACTTTTTTGAAGAAGGCATCGACACTGATGAGGTATTGGTCTATAAGCCAGATACATTCAAAATGCTTCGTGCTTTTTGGAAGGTCTCTTTTATCAAACTCGGCGATGAAGAAAATGAATCTCTGAGAGAAATTTTCCTGCTGCGGCACCAGAACGAAATGATAACGGGTCAGCATATCTGGGAAAGAGATGATACCGTACATGACTTGCTGCGTTTACATGACTTGAATCGATATTTGATCACGCCGGAAAGTCTGCTGCGCAATGGTGTGAGAGCAGGTAGAGTAAAACATGAGATGGCATTAGAAGCAGCCGTCGTTTATGATTTATGCCATGAAAGAATCGTAGATTTAGGTCGATGGGATTATGTATCGCATCAGGTGATAGCATCACCTTTTAAGCCAATCGACTATATGGATAAAATCGATGTGCTTGCCGCAAGATATTTGACGGATACAAAGATAACGTGCAAATATCTTACAGTTGAACTCAAAAAGGATGAAGCAGAAAAATCGACGATTGATCAAATACTGAAATATGTCGATTGGGTATGCACAGAATATGCGTACGGTGACTATGAAATGATAGAAGCCTGTATCATTGCAGCCGGTTATGAGGAAGGTATGGACAGGTACTATCGAGAAGTAGTTCAGCGGCATTATACACAGGGAAGTCACCCAGTTCGCAACAAGCAATGGAATAATTTGAAGCTCCTGAAATATACCTGCGTTGATGGTGAAATTGTTTATGAAGATGTGACACCACCTCTGCGTTGACAAAAATCAAATGAAACATCCTAAATCGTATGATACGACCCCGGAAACATCCGAGCGAATGTCTCATGTCCACTTAAAACAAGGAAAAGCCGAGGTGCTTTTAGCAAAACGCCTATGGCACTTCGGCTTTCGATATAGACTGAATGACAAACGCCTCCCCGGTTCCCCAGATATTGCTATCCTGAAGTACCGTATTGCTATCTTCGTGGATGGCGAGTTTTGGCACGGGCAAAACTGGGAAGAACGCAAGCCAAAACTGAAGCGCAACCGGGAATACTGGATAGCCAAAATCGAGGAAAATATCGCACGGGATGTTCGGAATGATAAGGACTTAAAGACGAGAGACTGGTATCCTGTTCACTTCTGGGAAAAGGAAGTGCTGAAGGATACGGATGGATGTATTGAAACGATTCGAGAACTAGCAGAGCAGCAAATCGAGGAAACTATAGAAAATGAAAGAAATATATAGCATCAGATGTCGTTTCAGAAAATAAAGGTGAAGAAGCTGTGAGATTTTTGTTTTGGAATACATACAACAACACTGATATAAATCCCATTATCTGTGAAATTGTTGAAGAACAAAATATAAATACAATCATCCTAGCCGAGTACAAAGATTCGGTTGATGATTTGATTCAACATCTTTTCCAAAAAGGTATTCTTATGCACCCATATATCACACTCGGATGTGATAGAATCACAATGCTTGGAACAAATGAGAACGTCTTTCCGAGTAGACAGGATACGTACTATACAATGCAAATTGTGGAAAAAGATTTCTTACTATGTGCCGTGCACTTGCCAAGTCGATTACATGCAGACCCATCGACACAGCTCATGAAATCTCATTCAATCGCGTATGATATTGAACTTGCTGAAAAAGAAAGCGGATCACTGGAAAGCATTGTAGTTGGCGATTTCAATCAAAATCCATACGACCACGGTTGTTTGGGAGCAACAGGATTCCATAGCATCCCAGTTGCCGCGGAAACAAAACGTCTTTCAAGAAAAATTTTAGGAGAAGACCGGAAGATGTTCTATAATCCGATGTGGAATCTTCTGGGCGATTTTCAATATCCGCCGGGAACGTATTATTACAAATCATCTCAAGAGAAAACGGAATTCTGGAATATATTCGATCAGGTTATGATACGCCCGCAGCTCAGAAATAGATTTGTTGACACAAGCCTGAAAATCATAACTGAAACAGAAACCACAAGTTTGGTGGATAAAAACAGACATCCAAGCAAAAAGATAAGTGACCATCTACCAATAGTATTTGAAGTAAAGGAGAACAATCATGAGTTATGAATTAGGATTAAAGGGAAAACTGGACACCGCAAAACAGGATTTGACCTTACCCAAAACAATTCTTGAAAATATAAGTAACGAATTGAAGGCTGAAACGGATGGAGAAATAGAAGGAATGGTTCTTCCATACAAAGGGCCAATCCAATCTTATACTAAAAAAAGTGGGTTGGCTATGTTTGGCATCCAGACAGAACAGGAAGTAGATATTCAAGATAGTTTGGGCGCGGTAGGAAATAAAATCGAACGGTTTGAATTCTGTATTGCGGCACAGTCGTTCAAGGAATTTAGATATAGGTTGATGTTTATTGAATATGATTTGTCTGTCTATCCTGTAACGGTCGTTTTGGAGGAAAATATTTCAAGACAACTCAAGGACAAAGCATCTCTTGGATATATTGTTATATGTAAAAACCGGGAAGAATTTGAATCTATTGTAGTTGGAGCAATTAAAACCAAGCGCGTTTTGGAAATGATGCGGCAACTCCTCAATGCAGCCGAAAATAAGAGTTTAAATGGAAACGCAGAGAATGAGACGGATGAAGACGATAACGACGATGAAATTCATGTGAATATAAAAAAGTAATGCCTTTAGATGAGTTGTAAAACGAAAGATGCCCACTGGCCCATAGTGAAGCCACAGGCCAGCGGACACCCTGTTCCTTATGAAGTATGCTTAATCTTCCAACCTACCGTGCTCACATCCCAGCGAGAGATACTGCCCCATCTCCCCTCTCAGCACCATCTGTGCGTACTCCAAGGGCTTGTTGTACAGCAGCCAGTCCAGCTCTGCCCGCTGTGCCGGGGTGTTGCTGTACTCGTCCTCGACGGCGATGCAGTCGATGGCAACAGCAGAGCCATCTGCGAACCGGGCTTCCACCCGGTTGGTGTCCATGTTGTAGCGGCAGGTAAGCAATTTTGTCATAGTCGTATCCTCCAAGACTTGATTTTTGGTGTGCGGTCACTCGAACCAATACCGTCAAGTCGTTGTCGGATGAAGTGGTTTTTAGTTTGTCCGGGAGTAAGTGCACGGTTTCTGCACGGTTTTTGCACGGTTTCAAAACGTGCAAAGGGTGCAAATCGTTGCAAAATCGGACAAAGGGTGCAGAAACTTGGAACTCAAAACCTGCGATATGTCGATAAGAAATGACGTTAAAACGTAACTTCCAAAAATTGAGGGAATCGCCCGGTGTGCGCTACGAATCAGTAGGCCGGGGGTTCGAGTCCCTTCCATCGCACCAGAAAATGCCG
>ERZ791905.1240-NODE-1240-length-17888-cov-5.844670_pt1 | contig 17888 bp, 13 predicted proteins | sample MGYA00510147_ERZ791905 | MGnify/ENA primary metagenome ERZ791905 (study PRJEB30046, sample SAMN00792084) | human gut metagenome | study: EMG produced TPA metagenomics assembly of the A metagenome-wide association study of gut microbiota in type 2...
TCCTTCGTATACTGCTTCTTCTGGGGAGCAGGCTTTTTCTCAATTTCGGGGATCAGCGCCACTTGCTTGACAGGAGCAGCTACGGGCTGGACAGGGGAGACTACAAACTCAGGCTGTTCCAGGAGACGTTTCTCGATCTCCATGTTGAGCAGCTTGGCTTTCTCATACTCAGCCATGACAAATTCGATAGGTTGATTGCTGTGTTTAGCAAAAATCGCTGCAAAAATATCCTTATCTTCCAGTGCCATTTTTGCCTCCTTTTTTATATCAAAAATTTCAATAAATATATGCTAAGAACAGTCAATTAGCAATGCTTTGAAGTATAAATTATCCTATCCCGCATGACATTTTTATAGATAAAATACAAAAATGAGTTTCTCCTATAATGAAAAAGGAAGCTATTCTCTCTCTCTCTTTAATCCTTTTGGGGAGCAGGTAGTGGACGACCAGAGAAAAAGTCGGTATCCTTACCAAAACAGGAGAAAGAATGCCAGTTATTTTAAATATAGGGGCATATCGATTTTTCTTCTATTCGAATGAGGGAAATCCGACAAAAGCTCCGCATATCCATGTAAGAAGCCAAAATTTCTCTTGTGGAACCCTATGCTGTGATGCTCAATGCAGGATTTTCAGCACAGGAGCTGCGCAAAATTTGCAAGCTCGTCCAGGAAAAACGAGAGATCCTGAAGGGAGCCTACCATGACTATTTCGCCTAAAACAGTTTGGTTCGATGAGGATTCCATGTGGGTCGGTTTGAATGATGCCAGGGTGATTGGCGTTCCACTTGCTTGGTTTCCTCGCCTGCTTAATGCGACAAAGATAGAACGGGAACAGTACGAGTTAAGCGCTTTCGGGATTCACTGGGACCACTTGAATGAGGATATCTCTGTGGAGGGACTTCTTGCTGGGCAGGGTGATCTCACAAAGACTCCTACCAAAGTAGCTTAAGAATTTGCCAGGAACGACATAAAGCAAGACACCGGGATGGGGCCTCATCCCGGTGTCTTGCTTTATGTTTGCTTGTCTTGAAGTACCTTGTAGAGGGTAGTCCTGCTTACCCCAAAGTGAGCTGCGATTTCCGTTTTGCTTTGCCCATCAGCGACCATCTTGCGAGCTAATTCTGCCTGCTCTGGTGTGAAGGATGGCTTGCGTCCTTTGTACTTCCCTGCGGCTTTCGCGATAGCGATACCTTCTCGCTGCCGTTCCCGAATCATGGCTCGTTCAAACTGGGCGACTGCGCCGATGATTTGGAGCTGGAGCTTCTGGAAGGGGTCTTCCGTTTTGCCTGCGGAAAAGGTGAGTCCTTCCTTGTGGAAGGAGACAGAAACATCCCGTTGGTTCAAGCTCTCGATGATTCGCAAAAGGTCCTGAAGATTGCGAGCGAGTCTGTCGATGCTGTGCACATGCAGCGTATCCCCATCACGGAGGTAGTCCAAGCAAGCAACTAACTGAGGTCTGGACGTGTCCTTTCCACTGCATCTGTCGGTGAAGATCTTGTCTAGGTGAAACCCATCGAGTTGCCGGGCTATGTTCTGATCTGTGCTGCTGACACGGATGTAGCCGATCTGCTTTCCTTCCATGCTTAGCCTCCAAATTGTTCAAATAAGATTATAGAGGCTAAATATATTTGTCAATTAAATACAAAAACAACCCTAGATGAACAGACTTATTCCATTGGAACAGCGTTCATTTAGAGTCTACTCCAAATGCTCATTTCCAAAGAGGAGAAAGGACGTCTACACCTTCCCTTTTCAAGCGTTCACGGATAAAATCATACCGCTATTTTCTCCAGGAGAACGCCATGACCTTTCGTGATATTCTTGCCAAGTTCCGCAACATCTCTTTTTCCGAACGGGATAAAGGGGATCGCTTTGAACGCCTGATGCAGGCTTTTCTGCAAACTGTTCCCTGGTATGAAGGCAAGTTCCAGCATGTCTGGCTCTGGAAAGAGTTCCCCTACAAGAACAACCTGGGTGGCAAGGATACTGGTATCGATCTGGTGGCCCAAACGGTGGAAGGTGACTTCTGGGCTATCCAATGCAAGTGCTATGACGAAAAAGCTCGGATCGACAAACCTGCTGTGGACAGTTTTCTGGCAACATCCAGCAAGCAGTTCGTCAACGACCAGCTGCAAACGACTTCCTTTGCTCTGCGTCTCTGGATTTCCACGACCAACAAATGGGGTAGTGAGGCAGAAAATGCCATCAGGCACCAGGAACCCCCTGTTCAGCGAATTAGTCTTGCTGATCTTGAGAGCGCTCCTGTGGATTGGTCTGCACTGGAGAAAGGAATCAGTGGTGCTCAGGCAAGGCAGAGCAAAAAAACGCCTCGACCGCATCAGCAGGCTGCAATCACAGCATTCCATGAGCATTTCCAGAGCAACGATCGTGGCAAACTGATCATGGCATGCGGTACAGGCAAAACCTACACCTCCCTGAAGATCGCGGAAAATCAAACCGGAGGGAAAGGTCTCGTCCTCTTTCTGGCTCCTTCCATTGCTCTGGTGGGACAAACCCTGCGTGAATGGACAGCGGAAGCCAGCAGCTCCCTTTTCCCCATCTGCATCTGCTCTGATCCTGAAGTCAGCAAAAGCAAGACCAAGGCCGATGATGAGCATGATGGATACAGCGTCACGGATTTGGCATTCCCTGCCTCTACCGATGTGGATGAAATCGTTCGTCAGCTGCGCTTGGCAGAGAAATTCCATACAGATGGATTGACCGTCGTTTTTTCCACCTACCAGTCCATTGCCGTCATAGCTCGTGCCCAGAAGGAATTTCAGCGGGAGTTCGATCTCATCATCTGTGATGAAGCACATCACACAACGGGTGTTACCCTAAAGGATGAAGAAGAGTCCGCCTTCGTCAAAGTTCACGATGATGCCTTCATCCATGCCAAAAAGCGCATGTACATGACGGCTACTCCACGTCTGTATGCGGAAACCAGCAAGAAGAAAGCCCAGGAGGCGGATGCCTATCTCTGCTCGATGGATGATGAAGCCATGTACGGGCAAGAAGTCTTCCGTATCGGCTTTGGTGAGGCGGTGGATAAAAACCTTTTGGCTGACTACAAGGTACTGGTACTGACGCTGAGTGAAAGCCAGATTCCCGCTGCCCTGCAAGCTGCTGTAGCCGATAGAACCAAGGAGATCGATACAGATGATGCAAGCAAGCTCATCGGGTGTATCAATGCTCTTTCCAAGCGGATGCTCATTGACGAGGGTCTGCTGAAAACATCCGATCCCTCCCCCATGCGCAAAGCTGTCGCTTTCTGCCAGAACATCAAGATTTCCAAAAAGATCAGTGCCGTCTTCAATGATTTCAAGGATAGCTATTACGATAGTCTGACCCAGGCGGAACGGGATGAGATGGTGGGTGTGGCAGCACAGCATGTGGATGGAACCATGCCTGCTACAACTCGTGACGAAAAATTGTCCTGGCTCAACGCATCTCCCTCGGATGGCAATGAGTGCCGTATCCTGACGAATGTGCGCTGTCTTTCCGAAGGGGTGGACGTACCTTCCCTGGATGCCGTTCTCTTTTTGTCTGCCAGAAACTCCCAGATCGATGTGGTGCAATCTGTGGGGCGTGTAATGCGTACCGCTCCCGGGAAAAAGTTTGGCTACATCATCATCCCTGTCCTGATTCCTTCCAATGTGAGCCCGGAAGAAGCCCTCAACGACAACAAACGCTTTGCTGTTGTCTGGACGGTATTGAACGCTTTGCGTGCCCATGATGACCGCTTCAGTGCCACGGTCAACAAGATCGATTTGAACCGCCACAAACCTGCTGGGGGTGGCAGTGTCTTGATTGGTCCCATCGGTGGAGATTCTTCACAATCTGATCAGGATGAAAGCGATATCGGACACAAAGGGGATGGGAAACGGCCTCCAGCCCAGCTTCCCTTGCCTATACCGCAGCTGGAAGAGCTGAAAAATGCCATCTATGCCCGCATGGTGCAAAAGGTGGGGAACAAACGCTATTGGGAGCAGTGGGCAGCGGATGTCGCCAAGATCGCACAGGGCTATATCGAGCGCATCAATCGTCTGATTGCGGTTCCTGGTCCTCACAAGGATGCTTTTGACGAGTTCCTTTCCGGCTTGCGCAAAAACATCAATCCATCTGTCACTCCGGGGGAAGTGGTGGAGATGCTGGCCCAGCATCTGATAACCAAACCAGTCTTCGAAGCTCTGTTCGAGAACTATTCCTTTGTCCAGAACAATCCGGTTTCTCGTGCCTTGCAGGGAATGATCGATCTGCTGGAAGAACAGGCTCTGGAAAAGGATACCGTTGTCCTGTCACGCTTTTACGAATCCGTGAAGATGCGTGTTGCCGGGATCGACAACACTGAGGGCAGACAGCGTATCATCGTTGAGCTGTACGACAAATTTTTCCGCACCGCCTTCCCTTTGACTGTGGAAAAACTGGGCATCGTCTACACTCCGGTGGAGATCGTGGATTTTATCAACCGTTCTGTAGCGGATGTTTTGCAGGCGGTATTCGGTCGTTCCCTTTCCGATGAAAACGTGCATATCCTTGATCCCTTTACCGGAACAGGAACTTTTATTGCTCGTATGATCGAAAGCGGTCTCATCACACCGGAAGCATTGCCTCGCAAATACAAACACGAACTCCATGCTAACGAGATTGTCCTGCTGGCCTATTATATCGCCTCCATCAACATTGAGAACGCCTACCACGCTACTCAGGGGGAAAACACTGCCTACACTCCGTTCAATGGCATCTGTCTGACGGATACTTTCCAGCTGGGAGAAACAAACGATACCAATCGGCTCTATACGCCTGCTCTACGGCAAAATTCTGAACGCGTACAGGCACAGCAAAAATCTCCCATCCAGGTCATCATCGGCAATCCTCCATATTCTGTGGGTCAGAAATCAGCTAATGATGATGCCCAGAATCAGTCCTATCCCCGCTTGGAACAGCGTATAGCCAGCACATATGCTGCTGGATCCACTGCTACCAATAAAAATGTGCTTTATGATTCTTATATCAAGGCATTCCGTTGGGCATCTGACAGGCTGGACAAACAGCAGGGGGGGATTATCGCCTTTATCACGAATGCTGGCTGGATTGATGGAAATGCAATGGCGGGATTACGCAAATGCTTGGAAGATGAATTTAGCGCTGCGTATGTCTTCAATCTGCGCGGGAACCAAAGGACAAGCGGAGAGACTTCTCGTCGGGAAGGTGGAAAAATTTTTGGCTCTGGTAGCCGGACTCCCATTGCCATCACTGTCCTTGTCAAAAAGCCTGGCCATCAGGGAAAAGCATTTATCCAGTACCATGACATCGGTGACTACCTGAGCCGGGAAGAGAAACTTGCCATCATCGCTCAAAAGCGCAGCATCCTTGATTCCAGCATGGAATGGACACATCTTCACCCCAATATTCATGGAGACTGGCTCAATCAGCGTAATGATATTTTCGGCAGTTTCATCCCCCTTGGCGATAAGGATAACAAGGGGAATAATCAGACGTTTTTTGTGCCCTATTATTCCAATGGACTAAAAACCCAACGAGATGCATGGTGCTACAATTTTTCTCAGAAAAATCTACATCATAATATCAAAGATACCATTGAATATTACAACAGAATAGTTGGATTAAATATAGTTACACCACTACTTGATCCAAAAAAAGTAAGTTGGACACGAGCTTTTCAAAATGACTTTCTGAAGAAACGTACTAAAAGGTTTGATCATCATGCAACGCATATAGCAACATATCGCCCATTTTGTAAGCAGTATGTATATTTCTCTTCTGAATTGAATGAGATGACATATCAAATTCCGAGACTTTTTCCTTCACTAAGAGCAAAAAATATGATCATCTGCGTCTCTGGTATTTCAGGGACGAAACAGAATACAGCATTTATTACAGAACAGATTCCTGATTTGAATTTATTGGATGCTGGAACGCAATGCTTCCCTCTCTACTACTATGAAAAGCGCTCTGTTTATCATCCGACACTTTTTGATACCGGTAATGAGGAATACACGCGCAAGGATGGCATCACCAACTTCATTCTGGAACGCTGCCGGGAAAGCTATGGCCCCAAAGTGACCAAGGAAGACATCTTCTACTACGTCTATGGTTTGCTGCACTCCCCTGATTACCGGAAAGCCTTTGCTGCGGACCTGAAAAAGATGCTGCCTCGTATCCCCCTGGTGGAGAAACCTGCGGATTTCTGGGCATTCAGTAAGGCAGGAAGAGCTCTGGCAGACCTGCACCTCAACTATGAGACACAGCCCGCATGCGGAGAGGTAGTTGTCGAAGGAACTGAGCATGGCAACTTCCATGTGGAGAAGATGCGCTTCCCTGACAAGAAGGACAAATCTGTCATCGAGTTCAACCCCTGGATTAAGCTGACCAACATCCCTCTGGAAGCCTACGATTACGTGGTCAATGGTCGATCCGCCATCGAGTGGGTTATGGAGCGCTATCAGATCAAGACCGACAAAGCCAGCGGTATTGTAAACGATCCTAACGACTGGGCACAAGAACAGGGTAAGCCAAGGTATATCCTCGACTTGCTCCTGAGTGTAATTACGGTGAGTCTTGAGACGATGAAGATTGTGGAGAAACTGCCTATTCTCTCTATCAAAGGCTAAATTATGCAGGAAAGTATTTATAAGCATCTTGTTCGAAAAAATATTATAAATATCTTAATTGGAGATAAAATAAATAAAAATATACGCATCGGAGAGACAACGATAGATGTATCTATGCCATATCTTTCAGGTCCTCAAATTTGCGATCTATCTGGCAAATTAGGATATCCGATGCGCTATCTTACAAATGGTGGCCCAAGTAGATGGCAGTATTTCGAAAAATTATTAATACATTGCATTCAATACAATAAAGAAGAGATTCTTTTAAGAGAATTATACAATATCGAGAATTTTAAGCATATTTTAAAAGATTGTAGCTTAAATAATATTAAAGAGGCATACGAAAAAACGATTGAGTGTATTATAGAATACATCAATAAAGAACTCTTTTTCTGTGGATGTACGCTTTGTAAAAATGGAGAAAATTTCTATATCACCCCTGTTGATAAGCCTGCTATTATAGTATCTCCCAAAATAAAAGAAATTAGCCACGAATATATTCATGGTTTGATACAAAAAACTGAAAAAGATTTTCAAGCAGGAAATTATGATAGTGTACTTACAAAATCACGAACTTTACTTGAAGAAGTCTTTTGCTTTGTTCTGCAAATAGGGGGGTTGAAAGATCAACTTCTGGGAAGATAACTGGCCTCTATGGCCAAGTTAAACAGCTATACGGAATGAAGCAAGATAAAACCTTAGATAAACGAATAAATAATTTACTATCTGGGCTTGAAAAAATTCTAACTTCAATATCTGAAATGAGAAACGAACAGAGTGATGCTCATGGCGTTGGGTCAAGTAGAATAAGAATAGCAGAACATCATGCCCGGCTATTCGTTAATGCAGCTATTGTTATGGCAGATTTCATTCTTTCTGTTAGTGAACATCAGTTAAGTAGAAAATAACATTAGTAGTTTAATATCACTAAGTAATGCATTCACAATTTAAATAAGAATTCAATTTTGTTCTTTTATATCCTCTGTATTCTGAAGACTAGCTGTCTCTCGAATGGCTTCCTCGTGCCCTGTCAAGGCAGCAAAAGGGGAAAACTGGGCAGCTCTGTTGGCTCTGGGCATACGGGGATACTTGGACTCAGGACGTGGTAGATTGATGATATCATCGTACTTGTTGCTCATGCCTTGTGCCCTCCTATCTGCTGGTTGCGTTCCCTGGTCGTTGCTCCCTCTTCCAGGTTCATGCCCTTCAGCAGGGCATTTTTGCCATAGCGTTCACGAATTTTCAGGATGGCCTCCTGTCTCTTGCGTTCTTTCTGGAGCTGTCCCTGTTCCTGCTCTTCCCGCTTCTGCTTCGCAGCATAATCGGTGAACAAATCGAGTTGCCTGGGCTTTTTGTCTTTGCCTATCTGGCTTTCATGCAAGACATGGGCTGCTACCAGGTTGATACGCCTGACCAGCAATTTTTGGTCCACGATGCGATCAAAAAGCTCCAGAACAGCATGTGTCATCCGTCTGCTGGAAGATGTGAACTGGCCTAGATTGACCGTACCATGTGCATGCTGAGGAAGCTGGCGTCCATAGCTGTCCGTAATCACCAGACCGGTATAACCACGCTCAGGAGACAGACTCTCGATATCATACCCCACCGTCAGTACCAGCTGATCCGTCACCAAACGCTTGTCCACCAAATCCAGAGCAAGCGAGTCCACCATCTCCTTGACCACCAGACGAGCTTTTTCCACCTCATAGGGAGAATGCAGCACCTGTCCTGAACCTATGCTCCTGGAAGATGGCTGGTATGCCTTGATATCTGCCATCGTACACGGTTCATAACCCCAGGCATGATCTATCAGCAGCTCTGCATTCACCCCAAACAGGCGAAAGAGTAAATCCTCGCTATGGATGGAATAGCGGGCAATATCTCCCATCGTTTTGATGCCGTACTTTTCCAGCTTCTGGACATATCCTCTGCCAACTCTCCAGAAATCCCTCAAGGGGGTGTGATGCCACAACTGCTGACGATACGACATCTCATCCAGACAGGCTATACGCACACCATCCTCATCTGCTGCTACTTTTTTTGCCATGATATCCATAGCCACTTTTGCCAGATAGAGATTTGTGCCTATACCTGCTGTAGCTGTGATACCAGTGCTGCGTAGAACATCAAGAATGACAGTCTTAGTGAGTTCATGTACGGATGTACGATAATTTTTCAAATAGGGAGTAGCATCGATAAAGACCTCATCGATGGAATAAACGTGGATATCATCAGGAGAGAAATACTTCAGATATACGCTGTAAACTCTGGTACTGTACTCGATATAGAGAGCCATACGAGGCACAGCTGTCAGATAACTTATGGCTAGGGAAGGATCAGCAGCCAGCTCAAGAGCATCTGAGGATTCTCCCGTGAATCTCCTCCGTGGAGCTTTCTGTCTGCGCAAAGCATTGGCTGCATGTACCTTCTGGATGACCTCAAAATAGCGTGCTCTACCTGGAATACCATGAGCTTTCAATGAGGGAGAAACTGCCAGACAAATGGTCTTCTCTGTCCTGCTGGGATCAGCTACCACTAGGTGAGTAGTCAACGGATCAAGACCACGCTCCATGCATTCCACAGAGGCGTAAAAAGACTTGAGATCAATGGCTATATAACTGCGTGCTGGCATATGAATCATGCTGCTATATCTGTGCCTAGTAGTTCTTCGAGAAATTTCACCTATCATCTTGATATCTTTACTAGTCAGCAGCAAAACTATAGCAATATCAAGAATGGGTTCCAGGGTGATAAAACATATCAATTTGATAAAGTATTCGTCAAGGAAAGCGGATGATATTTTTCTCTGACGATATAAAGACAAATAATATGAAAATATATTATGCAGATGAATCCTCTTGCAAGGATAAAATTGATCTTATACAGATAGCTTTTCTCCCGTAATACTGTGATGATAAAACCCAATAAAAACACGCTCTATCATTTTTGATGAATTTTACAGGGAAGGAGAGAACTCATGAAAAGATCATCTCCTTCCCCTTTTTATACTATCAAGCCTTTATGATCTTTTTAAATGCTTGATCATCTCGTTTGCCTCAGCACCTGTCATATTACTACTACCGTGGCTAAACATATCCATACACAACTGATCTATATGTATACGCTTTCTATCAGCCAACTGCTTTATAAAATCTTTCTGTTTCTCACTAGCCAGTTTGCTTCCACCTCCATGTTTATTCTGAGAAGGTGGTAACGCTGTTGTACTAGAATTGCTATTAACTGGATATGTAGAATCTTTCTGAGCCGTAGATACTGATGGATGATATGCTGCTTGAGACGACATGAAATTCATCTGATCTTGAATCTTTGCCTGAGCATCGTTTCTAGCAGCATTGATAATATCGACTGTGTTGTAAGAATTCACTGTAGCCTGATTTGCACTACCAAAGTTGGATACTGTCATCGTACCATCACAGAGAGATACAGATACGATAGCAGTATGCTCATTTTCAGAATTTGGTGACTGCTGCACTGAAAAACTATAAGATTTTTTGTTTTGAGTATCCATGATAATCTCCTTAATTATTATCAGAATTATGAGAATCTATGTTTTTAGTTTTAGGTAAACGTGACATGCCAAAGTTTCTCTGTCCATCATAGAGAGGACCTTTGGTATATGCTTTTGCCAAATATAAAGCCTGCTGTTTCACCTCATCTAATCTTGAATCAAACTTTTCAATATCAGATGTCCTGGTAATCATTTTACCGTTATAATCCCTATTTGATTTATTCGTGCAGTAGTCTATCAATCCTTTTGAATCTCTATCTATATCCAGAGTAGAATTCCAAATTGTCTCAACACTCTTAAAGATATGATTATAAGTCTTAACTCTAGTACCATCTAACAAGAACAAACAATGGTAGTGAGGATGATCACTTTTGTTTTGTTCACGAACCCAAATATAATACGGATCACATTTACGACGTTTATACTTTTTGACCATATGTGCCATGCAATCAGATATATTTTTTGATGAGGTATCTCCAGTATAATCTTGAGGATATCTAACATCAAACCTGATGGATAATGTTTTACGATGACTACCTGTATAGAAGTCTAACAAGTCATTTACACTATTCTTGATATTATCCAGATACTGTACATTTTTGTTTTTCATATTTTCACCTCATATTTAGAAAAAATAACGTTAAATAACAACAATCCAATACTCTGCAAAATATGTTGATGACATGTTTGCAGTGTATTGGATAAATATACTTCCACATTCCATATTGCTTTTTGTTAAATCAATTACTTCTCTATACTCAACATTCAATTAGAATATTTAGTTACTGTTTTAATGTTTAAACAATTACTAACCATTTCCCATATAAAGTTACTATTTTTGATATTTAAACAATCTAACTACTTCTTATATAAAGTTACTATTTTAATATATTATATTAGTATTACATACCCCCTATATGGTTGAGTGTTACAAACCTTAAGAACAGAGGCCATGAAGAGTAAAACTTCATATTATGTATGTCCGAATTATTTTATACATAAAAAAAGAGCATAGCTTAATACTATGCTCTTTTTTATTCTTATTTGACGAAAACTATATCACAAAAGTAACGCTCTTATATAAACAGAGATCCTTCAAAGCTTACCCATGCACCATAGCTGACTACCAGTTTAAGGAGAGGGGACAGCATTTTTTATCCGATTTTTCCGCTAAAAAATCACTCTACATCATTTTTTCCCTGATCGAGAGAAGATTTCCATAGTTTGAACGGTCTCTTTAGATCATAAAGAGCTTCTATGGAATCCTTGTAACGCTACTTGTAGCCTACTTCTGAAGGACATCATTTTAATACAAGCCTCAAATACTTCCTTATTCTCTATTTGTTTACCAGAAGCTCAGTTCACCCTCGCTATGAGTCTCCCCTTCAAGTAGCAGTGATGCCCTCTTCTGTACGGCAATTTCAATATACTTCAAACGCTTTGAAGAAAGGTTATAACGAGGATGTTTCTTCAGCTTAAAGTTTAGGAGATGCCGTAATCCTTCACGATGTCTTGACTTCATACAAGACTTAGCTACAGAGAAAAAGTTGCTGTAACACACTGGTGCTTGGACATCAGCAAAATTAATAAAATCATTCTTACTCTCCATTTCTATGGGAGAGGCAAAATTAAATAGTGAGTTCCCGTGATCAAACAATGGTGCAGGAGCTTTGAGAGTATTCGTTGCAGCATCCACAAGGAAACCAAAGTTTCCAAAGTGACGATCAGTATTGGCAATGACAGCATCAAAGACGAACATATCCTCCAGCATATCCCTATACTTAGAATCAAGCGTTCCATAGTAATAGATGACTGCCTGCATTCCTCCTTGCTTCACAATCTTGCCCACAGGAACAAATGAAACATCCTTACTGGTGAAAATTTCACACTTTGAGCAAAGTCTCGATTTCCATTTGGCGATATTATACTCGATTGCATTCACACCGAGTATCTGGGCAATCTGCCATGCATAGTATTCTGAATAGGGCTCATTTCCTGTATTTGATGCCCCTACAGTACCACCTTTATAAAGGTATATTTTACCAGATTGCCTGCGCCAGCACTTGGGAAGCATACCGTTCGTTGTGAATTCAGGACTTGATACTACAGATGTACGAACAGAGCTGCCATAGCCGGTAAAAGCAATATTGGCTAACAACTCGCTGAATTTATTGTCATAAAGATTGCACTGGTCAAAGTTTTTGGAATCCCCTTCCCGTACAACCCAGTAGCTGTCGTTGAGAGAAAGCCCCTTACTGACATCGATGATGCCCATTGTGCTATTCGCAGATAGACCGGTCTTTGCCAGAAACGAATGGATGTACGCTCTGTTCCTGGGAATCTTTCTGTGCTTCAGCCAACGGGCAAGGCCCCTATCCGACACTTCCATTCCAAGCGGCATGAGTGACAGAGCATCCTGATCTATGTGCGTTATGGAGATCTCAGGAATATCACCGGTATCCTTAGCGGAAAACCGAATCAGCTCCCTGTCGAAAAGCTTCAAGATATAATCAGCCATACCTGCTCCGTTTCGGGCTACTCGCTTGCCTACCTGAAATTTTTTCCATGTGTCGAGCTGGGTGCAGATGCGAACAAAATACCTTTCTCCTCTCCGTCTCCTGGATGAGGAAGCTCCGTGAACCATCCCCCCAATTAGGGGATACCACAAATCCTGCACACTCTATGCCTCGGGCATACCACGTTTTCCTTAAATCAAAAAGCGTGCTGTTCCTCCCTCAATGCCATGGTGTTGCAAGTCCCCTTTCAGCAATATTTCTCTCGTGCTCCTCCGGAGGAGTCTGGTTAGTGTTGGTTGAGGGAGTAGAGAGAATCCAGGAAAGCACATGGCCAGGAAAAGTCGCTATCCTCCCAAGGCATCGGAAGGGTAAAAGACCAGCCTATCTCAGCAGCAGATGGAATACAGGAGCACCAGGCGAAGAGGAGTTTCAGAAGTGTCCTTTACAGAAAATTATTTCTCCCCAGGCATACTAGATTATCATATTGAAATATATCATCTTTTTTAGAAAGTGGAAAATTATTCGCTTGATTTACGCGCATTGGGCACGCAAACGAAGCGTAAACGGAGACAGCATCTCCAAATTTTCGCCACAGTTCGGCCTCATTCAGGCGAAATTGGTACGGAAGAAACCAGAAAACCCCCTTGGGGGCTCGAACCTCCCAAGGGGGTTTTATAGCTCAACTGCGCTGTTTCCCAGTGGGGTTAGCGGGTAATCGGGGTATAGTAGGTCCCCTTGCCTTGACCGCACTTTGCCAGTCTTTTCTCTGAAACCAGCTTACTAAGGCACTGAATCGTTTTGCTCTTGCTCAGTCCTGTGACATCCTCGATCTCCTGCCTGTTCACGGATATCCTTTCTTCAACTGCCTTCAGCACCTTGTTGGCATCAGGGGAAAGAGAGGCATCCTTGCCCATCTCCTGCTGAGTTTTGACTACCTGCTCACGGGAATTGGGAGTGCTTTCCGTATCAGGGTTTATCGGCTGCTCGAAGTGCCCAGGAGCTCTTTTTTCCCATGTGCCTGCAAGCAGCTCAAAGCGCTGTGCGTTCTCATCGTGTTCCAGCATCAGGGTAGGATGCCATGCCCCCTGCTTCCATTTTTTCACGGACAACTGGACCACAGCATTTCCTTTTTGAAGAGCCTGCCTTACTGGATTCGAGAAACAGTCGTCAACATTCTCCAGGTCGCCTTCACCGACAGTCTTGACGTAGAAAATCGTCTTGCACAGATTTTCCAGCGTGTTGTCTCCACGAGCTTGCCCTGTTTTGTTGGCATGGTGGACGAGCAGCATCGCAATCCCCAGTTTCTTCAGCTCTTCGGCAAAGTCAGTGTAAAATCCTGTTCCTCCATGTGTCGCCTCAGGAATTAGCGAGCTGACGTTGTCGATAATGACGATATCAACGTTCTGCCTGCGTAAGTCCTCAAAGATTTTCTCCTTGTTCTTGAGGAGGTTCATATGGGCTTTCTGGAACAGGAGATTTTCGAGAGAGGAGTTTTCTCCGACCCTGGCAATGATTTCGCACAGTGCCTCTTCATCGTTTTCTCCATCATAGTAGGCTACCCTGTGTTTCCCCATTGTGCTGAGGCCAAACACCTCATGTCCTCCAGCAAGCCCACAGGCGATCTTGGCCGTAACGTGAGATTTGTAGGAATTGGTTGGCCCCCACAGCATGACATACGACGACTGAGAAAACAGCCTCTCCCAAGACAGTGGCTGTTTAGGCATCATCTGTCTCGTGGCCATTATTTCGCTCATAGAGGCCAAGCAGAGTTCCCCAGAAGCCTCTCCGGGAGCTACCTCAGGTGTGGTGATAGCCTTTCTCCATTTCTTGTACTCATCTACGGAGAGAGCCTCCCTCTCGATTTTCTTCAGCAGCAGGACCGGATCTTCCAGATTTGAGAAGTAGTCGTTCTTTTCAGCTCTTGCGTACATGATGCTGTTACTGTGGAAATCCTCTCTCGAATAGGGCAATTCTGTAATGAGCCAAGGGTAAATATACAAGTAAGTTGCGTCCTCAAGTACCTTGATGATATTTTTTAACCCATCAAGACGCTCATCTTCATGAGAAGCAACCAAAACAACTTTCTTCCCGCACAGAATATTTTTCAGATCTACATCCTCATAGTGCCTGTCATCGAATATACCAGAGACTATATATCCACCGTCATCGAGTAACTTATATTTTTTATCAATGAGGCACCATTCTAAAGCAACTTCACTAGAAGCAAAAAATATGATTGTCTGAGTATCATTTTTTTCAATCTTCTCTTTATTGAGGCAGGTTGCTGGTAGAGGAAGTAGACCTATAACTTGCCTTTCTAATGCATGCATTGCTGGAATCCACAAGCGCTTTATACTATTTTCACTTTTATATTCATACTTAATATAGTATATTTTTATTTTTCCAAATATAGTATCTTCGATCTCATCAGAATACTGAATTAGTTTATTTTTATATTCAAAACAGCCTATCTTTTTAAGGCTATAAGGTTTGTATCGATATGCATCATAATTTCTAGTTAAGATGTCACTGATTACAGCAGTTCCTTTTATTTTATGAACATCGAATATTGAGGAACTGCTAATCCCCATTGACTTAAGTGCTTCAAGTAATGCTTGATACAATTCACATTCATAATAAGCCATACAGTTATTGTAGAAATTTTTTTCCTTATCATAATTATTCGTGTAACGCACATAGGCAAAAGTATTTTTACGCCAATAGGTTATATCATCAAAAACAGTACGATACCGATCGCAAGTAGACTTAATATGTTTTGCGGAATCTAGAATAAATTCCTTTAAAAATGCAAACTTCAGAAACTCGTAATCCTTATCACGCAGCATTGTATTCTCCTATAGGTAACTAGAATTTATTTCTTACTAAAACAGTTCCTTGAAATCCCTATCAATTTTTAAAGAGCAGCAGTCAGGACTCAATCCGTGCTAAAGGGTGAAAGGGGAAAAATTCTTACGATATTTGTAGGATAGCTATCCAGAGACTCGAGTGGTGGGTTAAGGGGGGTACAGGTCTATCATGGTGGTTTCTCCTTCGCTGGGCTAGTTCACCGTTCACGACTCAGGGGGATCTACAACTATGGATTTCCAGTTGCAGGAAAAATTTTGTGCTCCTTCATGAAGGCCTCGACATCAGCTAGGGCATAGCGAACAGATTTCCCAAATTTCGTGTAGGGTAAACCACACCTCTTAAAACGGTGGGCACGGAGTGTCGAAAGGCTCATTGCCGTCAAAACACTTACCTGCTTCTCGGTCAGCCACTTTTGCGCAATTTGTTCGGTATCTACTTCATCTCTCACCTTAGAACTCCTTCAGGCTAAGAACCTTTTTCCTGATGACTACTTGTACTGAATGTACAAAAAATGACCAGACTCCCTTTTTCATCAAAAGGGAGTCTGGTGGAAATGAGGCAGACCAGGTGCTCTAGGGAGATAGCGAGAAACGTAGAAGGTAATCCGCAGGCAAGCAGCATGATTACGCACGAAGATTTTTCATCACTTGGACTAGGGGAGCGATAATATTGGCAGCGGGGACCAAGGCCGTCACCTGAGCGTAAGGCAGCGAAGGTCAAGGAATTTCGGGCGCAGAGGCCCAAAAAAGAAAACGCGCGAACGTGCATCATTTCTGCACACGTTCGCGCGTTTTTTGCGCTTTTATTGGCAGCTGGCGAACAGCTTTCTATCAGTATTCCCGGCCGCTCCAGAGAACTTGCCCGATGACGCGGAAGGCGTCGCGCTGCTGATCGCGGATGTCCAGCTCCACAGGCGGATATGCTGGGTTAGCGCTTTTCAGGACGATTTTTCCGGGCAGCATGTCGATACGCTTCAAATAGATAGCCTCCTCAAAGCCCACAGCGAAGATGCGGCCCAGACGTATCTCTGTTTTGCTCTGGTCAATCAGTACCACATCGTTGTTCATGATCTCCGGCTGCATGCTGTCGCCTTCAACGCGCATGAGCACCATGCTGTCCGGGTTCCCCTTTCGATACAAAAAATCTGATCTAAATGCATAGGATCGTTCACTGCATCCATCCGTCTGCAAGCTGCCCTGGCCAGCAGAAAGACGCGCCTCTACCATCGGGACCATTATGAGGTCCACGTCACAGCTTGGGGCTTCATGCAAGTTTTTCTTGTTTTCATCTATCTGCATGGAGCCTCGGCCAAAGAAAAGCCAATCCGCTGAAACCGAGTAGTTTTCGGCGATAATCCGTATCCAGGCATCTGGGATCTTGCCGCGCCGCCTGGCGTCATAGATAGCCTGGGAAGACACTCCCAGTGGGCCGGAAAGTGCCGCTTCCGTAGGAACTCCTGCGGCTTGAAGCAAGCGTGCGAGTATGGATTGGGGGGTTGTATCTTTCATTCTCAAACCTACAACTAAATATACAACCGCCGCTTTAAACATTTTCTTTTTAAACTCAAATACTTGCAAAGTTTTTGAGAAAAATAAACCTACAACCAAGATTTCACGTTGACTATTCAAGCAAAATCTTGCAAGTTTTTCTTGCGGACGGTTTGTTTTCTTACCCAAAAACAAACTAACGCCCCGGGGGCTCCCGGTCAACGTCTCGGTGGACGTTGAAAATGGACCGAAGCATCAACCTCAAGCCCCGTCATGGACGGAAAAGGAAATGCCATGAGCGCAATCAGCTCCACGGACCTGCTGTCCGACCCCCCCCTCAGCCATTGTCCTGACCATATTTCCTCGCCCTTCGGCCTTTTCTACACCCACGCCAGCCGCGGGCAGAAGTTTTTTGACAGTGCCCGCGAAGAGCTGAGGGCCTACTTCGGGGACTATGACTACACCATCATGCAGGTCCCCGGCGCGCCTCGGAGCGGCAAGTACGAGATTCACGCCCACTTCGACCTGCGCGGCGAGCGACGCTTCTTCGTAGACGGGCGCGGCAGCACGCCTGCGGAGGCCCTGCTTTCGGTCAACCAGATGCGGCAATTCCTCCGCAAGCTGGCCATCCTTGCCTGAGCTGATTTCCCACCGGCGGCCAGTGACGCGCTGGCTGCCGGAAACGAAAACGGACCACGAGGACAGCATGAAACAAGCATCACTTTTTGACGGTTACGCCTCGCTGGCGGGGGCCATTCCGGCCATCAAGGCCGCCATGCGTGAGGCCGCCAAAGCTCCGGGCTGTGACGGCCGTAAGGCGCTGCCGGACATGATGAATGAGCTGGCCGTGCTGG
>ERZ791905.1242-NODE-1242-length-17856-cov-8.114376_pt1 | contig 17856 bp, 13 predicted proteins | sample MGYA00510147_ERZ791905 | MGnify/ENA primary metagenome ERZ791905 (study PRJEB30046, sample SAMN00792084) | human gut metagenome | study: EMG produced TPA metagenomics assembly of the A metagenome-wide association study of gut microbiota in type 2...
CTCTCCCCATCCCCGAAAAAACTTTCTTCAGGTCGAGGCGAAAGTCCCCGTCGCTGTCTGGCGGCTGTTTGGAATAAGGCATGCCATACGGCCGGAGAGGAGGGAGGGGATGCCGGGGAGTGAAGAGGGACGGAGTTTTTTTCTCGCGCTTGCTTCCGGCCGCTGGAATAGCTCAGAAAGTATGGGAAGGGCCTTCCTGCGATGAAGAGGCGGATCCCGTCGGGCATACGCTTTGATAAGGCTGGCGGCATGGCACGCCGCAGGGCGGGACGCTATCCGGGCAGATGACGGTCTTTTAGGGCTGACGGGAAGTGAAGGGCGTGTTGGAGGTGCCGGGACGCGGACGACGCCGGGAGGAAGCACGGGAGCTGCCCGGCAGCCTGACCGTTTCGTGGCGATCGCTGGCCGGAGGGGGCGGAAGGCCATCTTGTCTGACATGCGGTCCGTGATGCTCCGGCTTGGGGATGCTCCGGCAGGGAAGGCCGATGTCCTGCCGGACTTTCAGCAAGGTTTGCCCCGGCCCTTACCAGGAAGGGAGGATGTTTCGGAGCCGTGCGGCTGGCTTTTCTCCACGCGGGGAGCGTTCCAGAATGTCCGGTAGGCCGCAGGCCGCAAAAAAGCCCTCCATGCGGAGGGCTTTGTCATTCCCGATGGGCGGACAGGCTTCCGGGACTGTCCTCGGGAGGGCGCACGGTCATGTCTGCAGCCGGGCATGCATGCCGTACTGTCTGAAGAAGGGTCTGATGGGAGCGAGGTTCGGGAGGAAGGGGCCTCTCGTCTCATGCGGGAGAAGCCCCTTCCGTCGATGCTCGTTTCGTCTGTAGCCGGTCTTAGGCCTGGGCCGAAGCGGCAGCCGTTTCTTCTTCCTTGCGGGCGGCGTTGCGGCGGCAGGCGTCGTTGAGGTCGCGTTCCAGCAGGGCCACGATGGTGAAACGGTTGATGAAGGCGCGGGCGAACTGCAGGTAGTTCAGATACAGGTCACTGCTGCGCATGGACAGGCCTTCGGTATCGATGCGCTGCAAAAGCTCGATCTGGATCTTGCTGATGCGGGAAGAGCAGTGGTCGGCATAGGCCGAGAGCTCGGCGCGGGAGCCTTCGCCCGCGGCATAGGCCCGGAAGTGGCGGGCAGCGTCTTCCAGGATGCCCAGCATCTGCTCCAGATTGTCGCCCAGCGCGCCGCTGTAGGGGCGGTGGCGGTTGGCGATGTGGTTGGCGGACATGCCCAGCACCGAGCGCAGCTCATGGCTCAGTTCCTTCATGCCGTTGAAGATGCGGTAGTAGATGTGCCGCGCTTCGTTGTCCAGATCGTCGCCACCGCCGCGCAGGGCCATGCGGTAGTAGGAACCGCGGGAGCGCGAGATGTCTTCGAAAAGGTTCACGGCTTCGTTCTTGCAGCGGTTCAGGACCTTCTCGTCCTCGGCCTGGAAGGCGGTGAGGCCTTCGCGCATCAGGCGCACGGCGGTATCGATGCTTTCGTCCACCGAAGCGCCGATATTGGCGCGGATGCTGTCCTTGTCGGTGTTGTCGGCCACGATGTCGAAGCTGCTCTCTTCCTTCTTTTTGCCGAAGAAGTTGGAGCGCACCAGGCTGACCACGGCCACCAGCATGAAGAGGACGGCCACCACGCTGCCGCCCTCGAACAGGGCCCAGGTGACCAGGGCACAGGCGCTGAAGGCGCACATGGCGGTCAGGAACCAGCCGCTGATGACGGCCAGCACGCCGGAGATGCGGTAGACGGCGCTCTCACGGTTCCAGGCGCCGTCGGCGAAGGAGGAGCCCATGGCCACCATGAAGGTCACATAGGTGGTGGACAGGGGCAGCTTGAGGGACGTGGCCGAGGCGATGAGGATGCTGGAGACCACCAGATTGATGGCGGCACGCACCTGGTCGAAGGGCAGCACGGGCGCGCCCTTGACCTGTTCCACGGGCTGCATGCGGCTCTCAAGGACGGTGAAGAGCGAATTGGGCAGGATCTGGTGCAGGGTCTTGTTGGCGCTCAGGCCCGCGCGCACGATGAGGCGGCCGGGCAGGGAGGAGCCGAACTGTTCCTGATCGCCGCGGGTGCTGCTGCTCAGGTTGATGGAGGTCTGCACCACGCGGTGGGCCTTTTTGGAGAACCACAGGGTCAGCACCATGATCAGACCGGAGAGCAGCAGGTAGAAGGTGGGCGTCTGCACGGCCTTGCGCAGGCCTTCCATGGTGAAGGCATCGGCGGCCATGCCGCTGGCGGTGAACTGCTGCCAGCTTTCCCAGGCGGCCAGGGGCACGCCCACGAAGTTGACCAGGTCGTTGCCGGCAAAGGCGAAGGCCAGGGCAAAGGTACCGGCCAGGATGACGATCTTGAAGATGTTGACGCCGCGGCGCACCATGAGCAGGTGCAGTACCACGCTCAGGCCCGCGAACAGCACCAGCAGGATGGGCAGGGTGTGGACATTGATCCAGGCCAGGTATTCCGGCTTCATGAAGGACGCGCCCTTGGCGCCTTTCATGATCAGGAAGTAGAAGATGGCCGTCAGGGACAGGCCGCCGAAGATGCCGCCGATGCGGCGGTACATGCGCTCATAGTGGAAGGTGAAGATCAGACGGGTGATGTACTGCACCACCACACCGGCCACGAAGGCCACCACCACGGAGATGAGGATGCCGGACACGATAGCCAGGGCCTTCTGGCTGTTGATGAAGTCCCCCAGCTGGGAGAGCAGGATGTCCGAGGTGGAGATCTTGATGAGGGCCGCGGCCACGGCACCGCCCAGCAGCTCGAAGACGATGGACACGGTGGTGGAGGTGGGCAGGCCCATGGAGTTGAAGGCGTCCAGCAGCAGGACGTCGGTGATCATCACGGCAAAGAAAATGATGATGATCTCGTTGAAGGTGAACATCTCGGGATTGAAGACCCCGCTGCGGGCGATCTCCATCATGCCGCTGGAAAAGGTGGAGCCCAGCAGCACACCGATGCTGGCCACCACCATGATGACCTTGAAGCTGGCGATGCGCGAGCCTATGGCCGAGTTGAGGAAGTTGACGGCGTCGTTGCTGACGCCCACGAAAAGGTCCACTGCGGCCAGGATGGCCAGAAATACCAGTATGAGTAGAAAGATGCTTTCCACGTCCCGTCTCCTGCGGAATAGTCTGAGAATGAGGCATATTCTGTGTAGGCAGGTTTTGTTACAAAACGGTGACGGTGGCGGGAAATACTGGCGGGAGAAGGGCTGGAGGGGAAGTTCCCGGGACGTGTACGGTACAGCCCGAGAGCAAAACGTCGCAGTTTTAGAGCGGTTCCCGATGAAGACCGGCATATACGTCGTCTGGCCATCGCCTGCCGATGGACGATGGCCAGATCCTGATGCGTTTGATATTTTCAGAAAACCTTTGGAACCTGATGGGCGGGATTCGGTCTTCCGAACAGTTGTCCTCAATGGTGGGAGGAGAACTCCAAAATGTTGCGTGCCACCTCATCCCAGGAGTGGACTTCGTCGGCGTATTCACTATGCCGGCCATGCTGCAGAGCATGCTCCATGGCTGCGGCACAAGAGGCCGGATCGCTAGGATGGTAGTAAAAGACGCCTTCGCGGTGCAGGTCAAGAAAGTCCGGTGAGACAATAGGCAGGCCGCAATAGCGGTACTGAATGATCTTGAGGGAGTCGGTAAGTGTCGATGCGAAGCCCTTTCGGAACGTTCTGATACCCAGCCCCACATCTGCAAACTTGATGTAGGGAAGTGTTGCCTTAAAGGGCATTTCTCCAAGGAAGCGGACGTTGTCCAGATGCAGAGTATCAGTCATGGGGCCAATAATGTGGAACAGACACTGGGGATGTGCCGTCGCAGCCGCACGCAAGAAATCGCTGTCCATGTATCCTGTCCCCACAAAGATGGCATTATGTGTACCCGATTCATACGGGGACTGAATGCAGGCATCATAGGCTTGCATATCAAGACCATGCCGATCCAGAGCAACGGGGACACCTGGAAACATGTCCAGCATGACGGAGCTGGGAACACTGATGTAGTCAAAATCGGGGACGATCTCCCGTTCCCATTCGATCAGCCGGGGGTGGGTCGATCCCAGGATCCTGATGTCATCCGACACGCGATATACCATGCGCGCGGCAGGATTTGCTTGCTGGAACCGACGGAACAGGAACAGGCCGGGACCGCTTTCAAAGACAAAGATATCTGTCTTTTTGACAAGGGGAAGCAGATTCCCCAGGTCTCCCTGGCCGTAGCGATCCATCCAGCGCATACTCATACGATTCAGGAATGGCAGCAGCAATGTCATGGGGTGCCAGGGAGTAAAATAGACGTAGGAGTCGAGATTTTCCCGCAGGGAAACAACGCGGTTATGATTCTTACGGATGCCTGTGCTGTGGATCCGATAATCGTTCCGCAGATAGGACAGAAGGCTGTAACCGACTGTGATGAAGTTGACATGGTAGCCCAGTCTGAGCGCGGCATCTGCCAGATTGTGAAATCCGGCGCGACGTTTGGACGGGTAGTAATGTCCGGTAATAAATGAGACCGTTTTCACTTTGCACCTATCTGGGAACGGATGGTGTTGCTAGCTTGCAGGATGGCAGACAGAGCCATCCAGGCAATATCGCTGGTGACAGGCCGGGCAGACCAGCTCATCCCCCAGTTTCTCGCCGCACTGGCAGACCCAGCCGTGCTGGCGGGCCGGATTGCCGTAGATGAGGGCATGGTCAGGTACGTCGCGTGTGACCACGGCGCCCGCCCCTACAAAGGCATAGCGCCCGATGGTCGTCCCGCAGACGACTGTACAGTTTGCCCCCAGACTAGCTCCTTTTTTGACCAGGGTCGGTCGGGCTTCGTCCATTCGCCGGATATGGGCGCGAGGGTTGAAAACGTTTGTGAAGACCATACTTGGGCCACAAAAAACGTCATCTTCCAGGGTAACTCCCTTGTAGACGCTGACATTGTTCTGCACCTTGCAGCCGCTGCCTATAACTGCATCAGGGCCAATGACGACATTCTGGCCGATATTGCAGTTTTTTCCGATGACGGAACCGGACATCACATGGCTGAAATGCCAGATCTTTGTTCCGTTGCCGATGCTGACCCCGTTGTCGATCCAGGCGGTCTCGTGGGCAAACCAGGAAGTATCGCTCATGCCAGAGCCTCCCTGAGGGCGATAGCTACCTGCTGCACCTGCCCCTCTTCCAGATAGGGATGGAAAGGCAGCGCCATGATGTTTTGCGAAGCATGCAGGGCCGCGGGCATATCTTCCGGAGCGTAGCCCAGGGAGGCAAAGACCGCCAGGCAATGCTGCGGCTTGGGGTAGTAGACATTGGTGGGGATGCCTTTTTCCTTCATGGCGGCCATGACCCGCGCGCGGGCACCGTCAGGCAACATGATGCAATACTGCGCCCAGGCACTGACATTGCCTTCAGCGACGCTAGGGGGGACCAGGCTCGGGATATTCTGCAGCTGTTCTGCATACCAGGCAGCTACCTGCTGGCGGGCGTTGATTTCGGCAGGAAAGATTTCCATTTTTGCGAGCAGAATGGCGGCCTGCAGGGTGTCCAGGCGTCCATTGAGGCCTAAGCGGATATTATCGTATTTGTCTCCTCCCTTGCCGTGTACCCGAATCGAGCGCAATAGCGCAGCTAGCTCGTCGTCATCGGTAAAGATGGCGCCGCCATCACCGTAGCACCCCAAGGGCTTGGCAGGGAAAAAGCTGGTGGCCGCGGCGTGGCAGCCCAAAGCGCAATTCCGTTTGCCGTGGCGGCTGCCGCCAAAAGCTTGGGCCGCGTCTTCCAGCACAACCAGTTCATGTCGCTTTGCGATATCAAGGATCTTTTCATAGTCGGCCGCCTGACCGAAAAGGTCCACAGGAATAACCGCTCTCGGTGTCAGCTTGCGCTCAAGCGCAGCTTTGGGCAGAGGATAGAGGGAACTGTCCTGCGAGCGTACCGCTTCGATAGCTTTTTCCAGCAGGTCAGGGCGCATATTGAAGGTGACAGGATCTATGTCTACGAAAATTGGGGTCGCCCCTAACAGGGCCGGTTCCTCTACAGTCGCGAAAAAAGTGAAGGGCGGTACGAAAACTGCGTCCCCCTGACCGATATTCCAGGCCATCAGGGGCATGAGCAAGGCATCTGTGCCCGAAGCGCAGGTGATGCAGTGACGGGAACCCGTGAAAGCACAGAAGAGTTCTTCCAGCTCAGCTATTTCCGGGCCCATAATGTATTTTCCATGATCGAGGACGGCCTTGATGCGGGCGTCAATGTTGCTGCGGATGCGAGCCTGCTGGGCTGCGAGATCAATAAATTGCATGGGTGATTTCCTATGAGAAAATAAGAATGGCGGCTACAGCCGCCATCCCAGTAGCTAGTATTCCAGCGGCAGGGAGATGGTCCTGTGATCCCGTGCGCTGCGGTAGGCTGCGATGAGCACTTCCAGGGACTTAAGGCCTTCGCGGCCGTCGGTCTCCGGCTCAGCCTCGCCACGCAGCACATCGATAACATTTTTGTAGTAAAGTGGATGGCCGAAGCCGTACACCGAGGTGGTCGCATAGCTGGCTTCCCGGACGGAAGCGTCATAATCTTTCGGTTCGGCGAAATCCCAGATTTGGATTTCGTTGACGGCCACCCCTCCCACTCGCGCGGTCCCTTTTTCACCGATGATGGTGATGGAACCTTCCAGGTTCTTGGGATAGGTGAGCATCGTCACGGCCATGGAACCCAAAGCACCATTACGCCAGCGCACATTGAGCACACCCGTGTCTTCCACTTCGATATCACGTGCCAGAGTACCGGTCATGGCTTGCACATCGGCGATGGGACCGATGAGCCATTCTAGCAGGTCCACATAGTGACTGGCCTGGTTCATAAAGGCTCCACCATCCATCTCCCATGTCCCTCGCCACTTGGCGGAATCGTAATATGCTTGGGGGCGAGTCCAGAAGACGTTGAGGTGGACCATATAAATTTTGCCAAAGCGTTTTTCATCTATAGCCCGCTTGAGGAGCTGCAGCGTAGCATTACGGCGATTCTGTTTGATGACGAACAGACGGCGGTGGGCTTCATCGCAGGCCTGGATCATGGCTAAGCCATCTTTCCATCGCGTCGCCATAGGTTTTTCAGTCATCACATGTTTGCCGGCTCGGGCGGCCTCGATGACCATCTGCGGATGGAGACCGCTAGGCGTGCAGATGGTCACCATGTCGCAGTCGGATCGTTTCAGCAGCTCGGTAAGCGAGGCATAGCCGGGCACCTGATACTGTTCGCAGTAGGCGGCCAAAACCTGGGGGTTATTATCGCATATGGCCACCAGCTCCATATTGTCAGCGTGCTTTTCGATGGAGCCGAAATGATTTTTGGAAATACGACCACAGCCGATGATGGCATTCTTGATTTTTCTGCCGGTGATGGTGGGGAACATCTTTCACTCCTCAGGCGTTCTTGAGGAAAAAACGATAATCCTTTCTGTCAGGAGGGGCAAGGATTCAGGCTTTGAGGCTGCTGCTTCCTACGGCCTGAATAACCTCGCGGGCTGCCTGACCGGAGCCATATATGTGTGCGGGATAGGGCAGGGGACTACGGATGCTCTGCGCCGCCGACAGGATACTTTCCTTTTGGGGGGAGCAAAGGACATTCCAGCCGCATTCGACAAGCTCGCGCCAGCCCGTGTCGGGCATCATGACCGCGCAGCGCTTGCCCGCGTAATAGGCTTCCTTTTGCAGACCGCCGGAATCACTGATGACGAAACGGGCCGCACTGGCCAGGGACATGACCTCCAGATAGCCCACAGGAGCACAGGTATGCAGGCGTTCCAGCAGGCCGGTGAGGCCGAATTCCTCTGCCCGCTTGCGGGTACGCGGATGCAGGGGCAGCAGGACGGCAAGGCCCAGTTCTTCCTGTACGGCGGTCAGCCCTTCCAGCATGCCGCGCAGGGACGCGGGCGTATCCACATTGTAGTCACGGTGCAGGGTGGCGAGGACGAATTCTCCAGGCATAAGAGACATGCCCGCGCAGGTCGCTTCTGGCGTGAAGCGCGACTGCATGCGCAGGAAGAGGTCATACATGACATCGCCGGTGACACTGACACCAGCGGTCAGCCCCTCGGCTGCCAGATTGCGGCGACCCAGTTCGGAACAGCAGCACATGACTGTCGAGATACGGTCAGTCAGCACGCGGTTGATTTCTTCAGGCATGGTCTTGGGCTTCATGCGGATGCCTGCTTCCACATGGATGACAGGCACATGCAGCTTGGCTGCAGCCAGCGCGCCGGCCAGTGTGGTATTGGTGTCGCCGTAGACCATCAGGGCATCAGGTGTTTCCCTGAGCAGGATGTCTTCCATACCGGTCAGTGCGGCTGCGGTCATCTGTGCATGGCTGCCGCCACCAATGCCGAGATGGTAGTCCGGCTGGGGAATGCCCAGTTCTTGAAAGAAAATGTCGGACATGTTGGCATCGTAGTGCTGGCCGGAGTGGACGAGCACATGCTGCCAGGCGTGGCTCTGCCGGACAGCCGCGCCTACGAGGGCTTCCTTGATGAACTGGGGGCGGGCACCCACAAGAGAGATGATTTTCATGCTATGGCGTACCTTATTTGCAGTGAAACAATCCTGACTTTCCGCACAGTAGCGGATTTATTCCTGTGGGACAAGCTATGGCGCAGGGAAGAAAAATCGGCTTGTGGAGAGGTAAAAGTCTTGCGGATACATTGAAATACATGTATTGTATGTATAGTGCATCAATTGCTTGGAAAAGCATGTACCAAAAGATATGGCAACAGATACTCATGCCTGTGTTACAATTTTTTTTGTAAAGCATGAGGGCTGAGATCACAGGGGGCTTGTGCACCATGATCTTTCAGCAATCTGTTTCTAAGGACATCATTTGTGAAATTCTTGCAGATATTTTCCGGTTCTCTGGGGCGGGATCCCCGTCCGACGCGCTTCTACTCCCTGCTGCGCTCCCTGGGATCTGTTACTGTTTGTGCAGCTCCTCCTGTAGCAGATTTTGAAACGCCAGAAGAGTTCTTTGACCTTTGTCAAACATCCCATTCGCTGTCTCGTCGTATTCGTCGGGCTGCGGGGCTGCTTTGTCACCGCTATGAGCAGGATATCTGGACATCTCGGCGGCGGGAAATTTTTGAATGCCTGAAGGGAAGGGATTTTTCGGCCATTATTTGCCAGGAAGGGCTGCTCGTACCGCTGGCACTGGCCATACGCGAAGCCAGAGCGAATGCTGGCAAGCCCTGTCCGGTCATACTGGATGCCCGGGAATACTATCCCCGGCAGTTCGAGCAAAAGTTTCTCTGGCGCAGCGTGCTGGGCGGAATCAATCGCTATGTCTGCCGAAAGTACTTTCCGCAGCTGGATCACATTTTTACAGTATCTCCAGGCCTGGCCCAGGGCTACAAGAAAGAGTATGGCCTGCATTGTGACCTGCTGCCCAGCTATCCCTATTACCAGCAAATTACGCCAGCTCCGGTGCATGATGGCCCTCTGCGCTGCATTCATCATGGAGCAGCCAGTCCCGGCCGTAAACTGGAAGCGATGATAGAAGCTTTTCGTATGTTGGAAGGTGTGGCAACACTGGATATTATGCTCGTCCCCAATAATCCTGCATACTACGATTCCTTGCGACAGAGGGGGAAATCGGCTACCAACATATTCTTCCGTGATCCTGTCCCCATGATGGAAATCGTCAATTATATTAAACGATACGATATGGGGATATTTTTGTTGCCAGACAATACGTTCAATCATCGACACTGTTTGCCTAATAAATTCTTTGAATATATACAGGCCCGCCTGGGCTTGGTCATCTCTCCCTTGCCGGATATGTCGGCCATACTGCGGCAGCATGACCTTGGTGTGATTACCGAGGATTTTACACCGCAGGCCCTTGCTTCTGCCATCCGTTCCCTCACGCCCGAAAGCATTGCCCGCTTCAAGAGCAATGCGCACAGCGTAGCCCAGAGCCTTTGCTGGGAACAGAATGAGGAACACTTGCGCGAAACCCTTTTTTCCTTGATGAGACCGTAAGATGAGTCAAAAGACATACCAGATTTGTACCCGTTGTGTCATGGATACCAGTGATCCTGAAATTACTTTTGATGCCAATGGGTATTGCAACCACTGCAGCGAGGCGATCCGTCGTCTTGAACAGTCCTATATGCCCGACGCACGCGGGCAGGAGAAGCTGGAAAAGCTGGTTGACGAAATGCGTCGTGCGGGCAGGGGGAAAGAGTATGACTGTCTCATCGGCCTGTCTGGCGGGGTAGACAGCTCGTGGCTGACGTACAAGTCCAAGGAGTGGGGCTTGCGGCCTCTGGTTTTCCATGTGGATGCCGGCTGGAACTCACCTGTCGCGGAGCAGAATATCCAGCGCCTTATCAGCCATCTGGGATATGAACTTCATACCTGTACGATTGACTGGGAGGAAATGCGCGATCTGCAGCGTGCTTATCTGTACTCAGCTCTCGCCAACCAGGATGTTCCGCAGGATCATGTTTTTTTTGCTGTCTTGTTCCATACGGCGGCAAAGATGGGGCTGCGTTACTGGCTGTCCGGCTTCAATCTGGTGTCCGAGTCGGTGCTGCCCCGTGCCTGGGGCTACATGGCAATGGATTCCCGCCAGCTCAAGGCGATCCACAAGCGCTTCGGGCAGCGGCCATTGCGGCATTTTCCCACCTTGAGCTTCTGGGATTGCTGCAAGTTTTATAACGATATCCCGTTGTTCCCGACGGTCAAGGCCGTGACGCCCCTGCACTGGATGCCCTACAACCCTGATGAAGCAAAGCTCGTGCTGCAGCGAGAAGCCGGATGGGAGAACTACGGCCGCAAGCATTCTGAATCCCGGTTTACCAAGCTGATTCAGAATTACTATCTGCCCACGAAGTTTGGCTTTGACAAGCGGCGTGCCCATTTGTCCAGCCTGATCGCGGCCGGCCAGATGACTCGTGAAGAGGCTCTGGCACGGCTGCAGGAACCTCTCTACGATCCGGAAGAACTGCGCGAGGATACGGCGTTTGTGCTTGAGCGCCTGGGGCTTACGGAAGCTGACTGGGAGCGCCTGATGGCATTGCCCAATCGTACCTTCAGGGATTATCCCAACTGGTCAGGCATGTTGCATGCGGCACGAAGTGTAAAGGCGTTTTTGCGGCGCATGGGAATCGTGAAGTAGAGATAGCATGGCAAAAAAATGAGAATGGCTGCTTTTTTTGAAAGTCAGCCTTTCTCTGAAAGTGCTAATAGCTAATGATACTATGTCTTTCCTGTACTCATTAACATGAAGCCTGAAAAGACATAGTATCATTAGTAGCTTGTTTATCTGCTTTTAATCTACATAACAGTATGACTTACGCGCAAATATGGAGAAGTTCTTCAAAAAGTATTTTTTTTGCTTGCGTTTCAAAAAAACTATTGTGCCAGAGTAATGTCATGACGCCATTGAATGCCCTCACCCACTCATTAAGTTTTGCAGCGTGGTCTCTAGCCTGATCTGGGTCTGGTAACTGATGCAGTAACGCGCAGTCCATAATAATGAGGGGATATTCTATGAGATTTAATGTACTCCTTGCAAGAAGATCATAGACAGGGAAAGGGCGGCACGTTCCCATGCGAAATCCTGTGCATCTGCGATAGCCACACGTGGAGTCATAAGATAGTCCTGCGTCGTTCCACATGCGCCATGTCCGGCTTCCAGAAAATCGAAGATAGTGCTGCCTTCCTCCACGAATAGGTTGATCGGATGTCGCCTTGACTCTCTCCAGCTCTTCGAGAAACAGTGTGTAGGAGTCTCTCGTATTGTAACTGGGGTGGAATCCTATCTCATGTCCCTGCTCACAAATATCTAGAAGTAATTTTTTTATATGCTGTTCGTTTAGCTTATAAGGGAAATCATGGCATGTTGCAACAATTCCTCCTTTTATATTGAAACGACCTTGTATTCCATGTGAGGAGAGCTGCTTGAAAATATAGGGAAAAGTAAAAAATAAGTCGCTTTGAATCCTTTTTCTTGCCTTGACTATCGTCATAAATCTTTGCAATGACCGATATTTAATAATTGATGCCACGGCATATCTTGTAAAATCAGAGAATTGGCTATTATACCAAATGGTTGGCGTGTCAACATCACAGCTATAGTGAAATGCATACTGATGCTGACTCCTTGTACAAGGGAATTCATTTTTTTTAAGTAAGATAAATAAATCTTCTATGTAAATATCGACAACAGGCATTGAAAAAAGGTTATTTTTGCCAAGAAAAGTCCCTTCAAGTAAAAGGTTGCCAATTTCATCTCGCGGTAAATCCCATAACTCTTCTATCGCGGTCAAAAAAAAGAAAATACTTCCCAGCAAATCAAATGCATTAAAGGAGGAATCCCCTTGTTGTTGATAGGGGGTAACCATCTTGCCATTTGTAAAGCTGGTAAGAGATGCCTTCGGCTGAGGCATTTTTTCTGTCAACCAGCAGGATGGGTCACGCTCAGGGAAAAAGAGGTTAGGAAAAACAAGATCAGTATTATGGTGCCGGAAAACCCAGCGCCCTTCCATAACACCGGCATAGCGCCACTCTGCTTGCAGAAAACGCTCAAATATAAGTCTAACAATGTAGTCATATTCGTTTCGAAAGTGGTATCCGGGGTAGAAAACATCAATCATGGCTTTCTCATCAAGACATATTTACAAGTGACAACGCTACTTTCTGGATCTTCTCCATGCTACGCTCTCCAGTCAAGATATTTGCTGCCGCATTGCTGTTGTGCTTGTAGGCTGTTATATCCTCAACTGTTAGCTCCATAAGACGTCGTGCCATTTCATCAACAGAAAATTCTGAAGTGTAAAATCCCGTTTTATAAATATCAATGATATGTTTCATGGCTTTTGTTGGCCATACGGCAGTAAGTAGCCGCGCCTGAATGAACTCAAAAAATTTGTTGGCTATTGTATTGTCATGATTGAAAGTATTCGCAGGAAGCATGAACAGGCCTATATCGTATTTGTTCGTCTCCCTGGAAAGTTCCGTCATGGGGACGGGGGCATGCCAAATGACTCCTGGGCAGGCCTGAGCACGCCTTTTGAAGCTTTCGTAGTATTCGTCCTCGCCAACAAGATAGAGATGCAGTTCGAATCGCTCATCAAGCTTGCTCATAAGCTCGAGCATGTTTTCAAGAGAGCGCCCCTTGGCACACTGGCCGTGATGCACCATGCGTATACGCGATGGCTGCACCGGTGACGGCGCCAAATCACAAAAACGGGGGGTATTATAGGTCACGATGGGCTGGATGCCGAATTCTCGCTGATATTCAGCGGCCATCTGCTCAGAGGCCGTCAACCACGCACTGCCTTGCGGGAGATATTCACGGCATAATGCGTAAATACCGCGTTGGAAAAGCAGCCTCCAGCGAAGATTGTCTTCATATAAGCGTGGCAAATAGTCATGAAGATCAAAAATTACTGGAGAATTTTGTGCAATACGGAAGGCAAGAGGAGCTGGAGCAATATCATGCACGATAACGAGATCGAAATGCTGCTGTATCAGCCTATTTTCCGCTGGACAAGAATAGCGAGAAAAGTACGGATGCAGGTTGCCACTCAGCATATATGGAAGCCACAAAACCTTTTGCAGAAAAGATGCCCGGGGAATATTAACAATCTTTTCAAAACAATCTGGACTTCGAGAAGGGCCACAAGCAAGCTCTGTAATATAAAAATGTTCTTTCAATGCTTCAATTTGCTTGTATGGGCGTGGATCATTCAACAGTGAGCAGAAAGATACAAGGAGAAGGCTCTTTTTGTCGTTACTCATAATCTCTCCATGAGATAATATCACATATCGCGTGTGCCGCCTTTCCATCTCCGTAGGGATTGACAGCATGGCTCATGGTCTGAAAGAAGGCCGAGTCCTGCAAGAGGCGTTTTGCACCATCAACAATGCTTTCCTTGCGGGTTCCAACCAGCATGCTGCATCCCGCTGCGACACCTTCCGGCCGCTCGGTCGTATCCCGCATGACAAGCACGGGTTTGCCGAGCGCCGGAGCCTCCTCCTGTATACCACCGGAGTCGGTAAGAACAAAGCGGCAATGGCAGAGCAGGCGGGTGAACGCCAGATAGTCCTGCGGCGGCAGCAGGTAGACATTGGGCAGACCATCAAGAATGGCATGGACTGGCTGCTGCACATGTGGATTGAGATGGACGGGATAGATGATGTCCAGCTCGGGATGGCTTTCCGCAATATGGCGCAAGGCATGGCATATCTGTAGAAATCCTTCACCGAAACTTTCCCGCCGGTGTCCGGTAACCAGAATGTACTGGCGGCATTCCGGCTTGTAGTCGGGTGGCAGTCCGGCGATATATGCTCTGTCCGGGCGTTCTGCCAGAATGTCTCGCGCCATGTGGAGTGCGTCGATGACCGTATTGCCTGTGACATGGATGTTGGGGCGCGGCAGCGCCTCCTGCTTCAGGCGCCGGGCAGCCTGTTCCGTAGGTGCAAAATGCCATGTTGCAATACGGGAAACCATTTGGCGATTGCCTTCTTCCGGAAAGGGGCGGGCAAGATCGTCCGTACGCAGGCCAGCTTCGATATGTCCCACGTCAATGCCGCGCTGGAAGGCAGCCAGCGCTCCGGCAAGACAGGTTGCCGTGTCGCCCTGTACCAGAACGATATCCGGCCGACAGGTCGCAAGAACATCATCCAGACCGGCAAGCAGGCGGGAGAGGAGGCCGTTCAGACTTTGATTGGGCCGCATGACATCGAGATCGTAGTCAGGCTTCAATGAAAAAACGTCCAGCACAGAGGCCAGCATCTCACGATGTTGCGACGTGACACAGACGATAGATTCTGCCTGACGCTTCTCCAGGGCCTTGACCACCGGGGTCATTTTGATGGCTTCCGGACGCGTGCCAAAAATGGAAAGAACCCTAGACATGCGTGACTCCGCAGGTATCCATGACATACACACGGGCAGGGACGGCAAGGGCCAGAAACTCCTTGTGACGCACCAGCCAGACCAGAATGTCGGCCCGTGAAAGTGCTTCCTCGATGGATACCAGCGTCAGGCCGGGAACCTTCGTGCAGTTGGGTTCGCAGCAGAGAACCGTCAGACCGTCCTGCCCGGAAAGACGACGGGCGATACTCAAAGCGGGGGATTCCCTCAAATCTTCGGTATCGGGCTTGTAGGTCAGCCCCATGCAGGCAATGACGGGTGCCTCTTTACCGTGACAGGCTGCCAGAATCTGCCGGAATACGTGCTCGGTCTTGCCGAGATTGACTTTGCGGGCAGTGGCGATGAGCGGGGTTTCCTCAGGATTGTCGTGCACGAGAAACCAGGGGTCAATGGCAATGCAGTGCCCTCCTACGCCAGGGCCTGGCTGGAGGATATTGACCCGCGGATGGCGATTGGTAAATCGGATAAGCTCCCAGGGATCAATGCCATACTTCTCGGCCAGGAGGGAAAGCTCGTTGGCAAAGGCTATGTTGACGTCACGATAGCTGTTTTCTGCCAGTTTGGTCAGTTCTGCCGTACGGGCCGTGGTTTCCATGACCGTACCCTGCACAAAGGTTCGGTAGAATTCGGCGGCCAGACGGGTGGATTCCGGCGCAAGACCGCCTACTACACGGTCATTATGGCGCAACTCATGCAACATATTGCCGGGAATGATGCGCTCTGGCGAATAGGCGAAATGAATGTCGTCCGCGGTACCACGTATATTGGCAACCCACTGGCGTACCTGTTCGGTGGCGCCTACCGGAGACGTGGACTCAAGGATGACCAGATTGCCGGGACGCAAGCAGGGAGCAAGGGACTGGGCTGCGGAACGAACATAGCTCATGTCTGGCGCGGTATCTGCCTCTACCGGCGTGGGGACGGCAATGACAAAGATGTCTGCTTCCACAGGGCTGGTGGTGGCGTGAAAGCGGCCACTGTGCACGGCTTCACGTACCAGTGCATCAAGTCCCGGCTCCTTGAAGGAGGTTTGGCAGGCATTGATGCGCGCAACAGCCGCGTGATTGATATCAACACCGGTGACCGTATGCCCAGAAACGGCAATAAGACTTGCCGTGGGCAGTCCTATATAGCCAAGACCGATAAAGACGACGTGATGCATGGTATAACTCGTTTTTCCTAGTATCAAAGTTTTGGTGTCGCACAGATTGTCTAGAAGGCGGGGCCGCAATATAGTCCTTTTAAATATAATTATTTTTATAAACTTGAGCACTCTTCTGTAATATTTTTTTATGATATGTTTACTGTTTGTTTTGCAATATTTATTGTGTCTCTGAAAGTATATTTAAATATTGATTGGCTATATTTTTATATGAAAATTTATGTATGTATTCCCAATTGAAGTCATTTAGGTCAGAAGTTAAATCAATTTGGCTGAAGAGACTTTCCCAGTTTGTATTTCGTAAATCGACTGCTAAGCCGCAGCGCGCTTTTTCTATAAAATCTGCAGCCTCACCCCCGAAACCAAAGGAGAGAGTAGGTATACCTGCTGCTGCATATTCATATATTTTAGTTGAAGCAGCGGCCTGCATATGGGCGGCATTAAATTGTAATGCCCAGTCTGCTTTAGAAAGAAGTTGAATGCAACTTTCTTGGGAAATAGCACCAAGATATTTAAATTGATTAGAGTCTAGGAGGTCAGTATATTTTTTTAATAAATTTTTAGGGAAATGACCAGCAAATGTTGCCGTATGCTGATTCCCTCTTAGCCAATCTAAAAATTTTTCTGCACAAATCTCTCGTCCTGAGGATATGTTACCAAGGTGGACAAAGTGCAAATTTTGTAAACCTCTTCGACGTGAGGGAAAAAGTTTAAATTTTTCAGGATCATATCCATTTGGAATGACATAAATGGGAGTATCTCCTGATCTTTTTGAGAAGGAGTTCCTAAAGCCTTCTGTAACAGTAACGATAGCATCAGCATTTTGTAATACAAATTTTTCATAATTATTAATAACTGTATATCGAAGCGATGCTGGCGAAATTGATCGTGTGTCATCAAGCCAGAGATCGCGCATATCCTGAATAAGAAATAATTCTGGTAAATCAAGTTTCAATTGTGCCGCATGGACATTATCCATAAATGGATGCCCTGTGGCAATGACCGTTTTGATATTATGAGTTACAATAAACTTTTTGCAGAAGGGAAGTAAATGTCTATCCCAGTGTTGGGCTATATCAATAGGAAAAAATTTGTCAATCAGATGGATGAATAACTTATTGCGTATACCATTCAGTAGGCGATGGCCGAAATCATGAAGAGCAAGATTATGTGGATAGACAGAAGGAATCCTGTGTATATGGATATTGGGATGTTGGACAGCAGATAGCAGGTTATTCTTTCCATGCTGCGCCCAGTTTACGGTAACAACATGGATTTCGACCCCCATTCGAGCAAGATATTTGCATAGTTGTGACCAGCGATACCCCCCTACTCCAGCATAGGGGGGGAATTTGTAGGCAATAAGAAGGACTTTATGCATCTTAGTCTTTTCCCGTTATTGTTTTATCGTATATTTTTGAAAATTTGAATAATATCGTATACTGAAAAGGTTGAAGTCGCAACAAGTTAGAGAATATTTTTTGAAAGAAAGGTCTGTCTAGAAAAGAGAGTTTTTCTGGCATAGGCCAACCTTCTACAAATTTACAAGATTCAAGTTTAAAGCCTAATGTTGAGACAAGTCTTACAAAATGATATGCATCCCATGCCTGTATATGATAGTGTGTTTTATCATAATTTTTTAGAGTGTCATCATTGACCTTAAAAAGTCCATGGTTAAATGTCTTATAGATATGATAGAAAATATGATTAAATGTCATTATATTAGGGATTCCGATAAGTAGTTTGCCATTTATTGTCAGAACCCTGTTGATTCTA
>ERZ791905.1243-NODE-1243-length-17846-cov-7.951380_pt1 | contig 17846 bp, 19 predicted proteins | sample MGYA00510147_ERZ791905 | MGnify/ENA primary metagenome ERZ791905 (study PRJEB30046, sample SAMN00792084) | human gut metagenome | study: EMG produced TPA metagenomics assembly of the A metagenome-wide association study of gut microbiota in type 2...
ACCATCCACGAGCCAACCGCTCCCGGTCAATCCTTCCCAGAATGTCAAAGTTTGGTTTCTCGCGTTCCATGTCATAGACCTCCTTGGATAAATCGTAGTGCTACTTACGATTTTAAGGGTGGACAGCTTGACATGTAATTCTATAAATCGTATAATTTTAACAAGATAAATCCAACTATAAGCGAATGCATTAGGCGTTATGGAAAAGGGGATGAATCGAAAACAGTAAGTTGCAAGGGTTCAATTCTGTGTGGCGGTACATTTGAGAAAGGTTAGAGGAAAAAAGATGGAAATGGTTGTCTTTATCGTGTATTGTGTGTTGAGTTACTGGGCGGTCGGGCAGACCATCTACGCAAACAAAATTCAAATTGGGTCAATGAAGGATATTTTCCTGACAAGATTTGTTCTTGGTGTGCTGCTGGGACTGATTTTGATTCCAGTGGCAATTCTGAAAAAGCTGTTCATCCATTGAGATGGGAGGAAAAACTATGAAAGAACGATTTGAAATCTATGATGGCAGTAAAGAAGCTAAAAAAGCCAAAGGGAAATCCAAAAATCTGAGCGGCTTTCATCCGCTGTTTACCGCAGCTGCCCGCAGAAGCATTGCACTGGATGCCTTAAAGATCTGGCTGCTGCTGGGGTTCGTTGTGGGCGTGGTGACAGGTGTTGCAACCGGTGCCGGAGCGGTGTCGGTGCTTTTGGGGCTTCTGATCGCCGCAGTGATCTACTTCGGTTTCCGGGATGATGTCTACAAAAAAGTATACGGCCCGGAGCATGACAGAGGCCAGCTTCCTTTGCCGGAAGGAATGAGCTGGGAAGAAGCCGTAGACCGCATCCGCCGTGGATTTGCAAACCCGGACGTTGAACAGGTTACGGATACTGCGGATGCCATGACCTTTTACAGCAAAAAGCGTGGTACCTATCAGCTGAAAAACACAGCCGACGGCCTGAAAATGACCATCCTGACCAAACCGTCCAAAAGCAGTAAAAAAGAATACCTGTACGCGGTGTTCAGCAGTGTTCTGCTGTCACAGGTGATCGCCATTCTGTACCCTGAAAAAATTTCTGCGGAGCAGGTGGAAGAAGAAAAGGCGGCGGTCCGAAAGCTGTTCGGCGCACATAAGATGCCTCTGGTCATTGAACTGGCGATTACAGCAGCATTTGTTGCATTCGCAGCGTATGTGCTCTATAGTACGCTCTATTCGGATAGTGCCCGCTCCAAAGGTGTCTCGGACGGCTATATGAACCTGTTCCCGGCAGAAGCCACGGTAGGCGAGGTGCTGGACGGTTTCTTTGCAAACGGCAAGTGGGAAAACTATGAACAGGACGGCGTGACTTTTGTCCACTACAGCGGTGAGTGCGTCAGCACACAAACGGGAGAAAAAACTACCGTTGGCATCTATTTCAAGTTGAATGATGACAGCTCTTTTGAAATCGACCGGATGACTATGGACGGCGAAACACTGAACCTGTTAATGCAGAACATCGCGCTTTCCGAGATCAGTAACAGCTATTGCAACGATCATGGCATTGCCAGCAGCAATGCGCTTGACGAATTGGAAAATGCTTTGGATGATGCGCTTGCAGATTCATCTTCCAGCGTCAGCATGGCAGAACCTGAGAGCGAAACCTACACAGAGGATACGGATTCCGACAATTCTGCCCAGACGGCTACCAGATCAGACCGTAAAGTTGTTAGCACGAATGGAATGGATACCTATTCGGAACTTTCTGGCGAGATCTCTGTAGACGTCAACTCCTATGAGTTTGGAGAAATGCCGGAAAGCACGAAAGAGTACTACCTCAGCTATGGGAGTGATTTTAAGACCGCATGGCTGAATGCAATGTATACGGACGTATACGAATACAGTGGAAAGTATAGCAATCTGGATGCTTTGTCACGATTTATAGAGTATCTGAAGTTTTACGATGAGGCTACTTATTATATGGAAGTTGAGGGGATGATACAAGACCTTCATGAGATATGGTATGATTTTGACATCGAAACATTGACGGAGGAAGATGCAGGAGTATATGTGGACAGAGTGATTCAGATGGCTGAAGCCAACGGTGCTGAAATCCAGATTTGGTAAAAGTACAGAGCGCAAAATTCTTCTTGAAATTTGAGACGAACGCATTAAAAATCAATAAAATTAAATCCCGCTGGATTCCTGCTGCGGGGTCCAACGGGATTCTTTTTGCCCCAAACGAAAGATAAGACTCACTGACATTGGCTCATATACTTGATCAGGTCTTGTTTGTAAACCTTCCAGAGTTTTCCCATCTTGAAGGCGGGAATTTCGCCGCTGTTCAGAAGACGCAGCAGTAGATTTCTGCCAACATGCGTAATTTCCATGACCTGCCGGAAGCTCAGGACATCGGGATAGTTGTCTAGCATTGAAAATCAACTCCATTCTTGTGATTCTGGTGAATTTTCGTTCTGTTTTGCACGGATCATTTTTTGTTCGCTCAAAGCCCTTGTACCCTTGTGCATAAGGGCGCACATGGAAATCTGCCGCATTGACGATCGTTCAGGATGCGGCAAGGGATAATTACATCGTTGATCTCTAATTTTTCCAAAGCCTTTGCGATTTTCTTTTTATGATGTATCTTATCGGTCAGTTCCGGCTCATCCTGCGCTTCGATATACGCAGCGACGAGTTCCTTGGTATCGTCATCAAGGTTGCTCATTTGTACGGCTTTCAGGGCAGTTGGAACGTTATACCATGAATGCTTGCCAAAATAATCGACGGCATACCGATATAGAAAGAACGGAATATCATCGCTGATTTTGTCAAAATAATGAAACAGCGCGTGATTTGCAAACCGGAGTTTTGAAAAATTCAACTTATCGTGCTCAAATTCTTTCAGACTGGGGCGCTTTAATTGAATTTCATATCGAACCAGATTTTTTGAGCGTTCCAGATCATCCGGAGAAATCGGATAGCTCTCCTTTTCGCAATTCAAGAGCTGCTGATGCTTGTCATAGAGTGCAAAATCGTACCACGTTTTTTCAAATTTACAGCTTCGGATCTCATTGTGCTGGTTATAGTGCAGTGCGCGACCTTTCCTGTACGGGTCAACGCTTCCTGCATAACGAATGATTTTTACCATCAGCGAGGGGTCGCATTTCACATAGAAGTCTTGTGTAATATCCAACCGGTGCATTTTCCATTTAATAGAACCCTCAATTTCAAGGAGTCCAAGCTGCTCCAATTCATTCAGAAATGCCTGCTCTTGCATGACCAAACCTTCTGGCGATAAATCTGTTAAACTTAAACGAGACGGATCACCTGCGATCCGAGCGAGGTTCACACCAGATAACGTTATGTATCGCTTCTTAAAATCTGGATAATCTGCCAATGTGATGGCCAAACCGCCATCTTTTCTTTTATAAGAGTAGCCTTTTTTCGAGGAGCCGTGATACGGAATCCGATAGTATTTTCCAGCGGATACCATTTTTTGAATTGCCATAAATACAGTACGCTTCGCTTCGCAATCCGTGTACGTTCCATTCACTTCAAACGTATGAATGGAAGGTGCTAAAAGTGGGAGCTTCTTTGCCATTGTCATAAAAAACACCTCATTTTGTGATTTATCAGGATGTTATGAATCAAATAGAAATTGATCGGGAGGAACAACTACTATAAAAACGCATAGCATTCTATCTGGTGATTTATGACACTGTTATCCATAGATCGAAATCTAATAGGATGATAATAAACTGCTTTTTGGGATTTCTTATAGGGCGATTTGATCAAAGGCAGCGTATTTTCGATCTCTGCCCTTCAATTTCATTGTGACAAATGGAAAAATCATTACAGACTGCAATAAATCCAGTTTCGACATTTGGGATGGTTTTCGTCTGATCGGACAGGTCTGGTTTTCTTTATCAAGAGCCAGCGGGCATTTTGTGTCTTGTTTTGTGAGTGGAAAGAAGGTACAATAATAGCAAATGACTCACATCTGCGAGGTGATACCATGCTGCGGGAAGCTCCGTTTTTTGTATAAATAAAAACTTTTTACTCTTCGGTTTCTCTCTATAAAACTTATATAAGAATGAAATTTTCTAAAATGCTGGAATAAAAATTGAAAATGAGGTATACTAATAACAGGAAGGAGTTGAAAGAATGCTTTGCCAATTTTCTTTTCAGAATTTTAAGTCTTATAAGGATGAAACGACATTTGATTTCCGTGCAATGGCAATTCCTGAGTTTCAGGATGCCTTGATTCGACAGGAGAAAGCGGAAGATTTGCTTCCGGTCAGCGCGGTCTATGGCCCTAATGGTGGCGGTAAGACAAATCTGCTTCAGGCATTCTTTTGCCTGATTAATCTTGTCGTAAAGCCGATTCATGCGTTAGAGAAGAATCGACAGCCGATGATTTTTCAGCAGGGCAGCAGTGTGGCGCCTTTTATGCTGGACGAAAGCTCTGCGAATGAACCTACGATTTTTCAGGTGTTCTTCCGTGTAGGCGAGAAGGAGTACCAGTATTACATTTCACTCAAGGAAGAAATTGTTTTTGAGTCTCTGCTGTGGCGCACTCTTGGGGGCAAGAAGACGGGTCTGATTTTTGAGCGAGATGGTCAGAAGATTGAATTGGGTGCGAGTATCAGTAAGGCGAGCATCAATCTGGATGTCAACCCGAAGATGCCGTATCTTTCTTTTTTGGCGATCAATTACAATATCCCTGTGATTGCAGAAGTGCAAAATTGGTTTGAATCCTGTATTACGCAGAGCTATGCGAACCCCAGAGCGGAAAATATTGTGCTGGTGTCCAAGAATGAAGCAACCAAGGAAAGCCTGATTCATGCACTGAATGATGTAGGCATTGATTTGTCCGGCTATCGCTATGATGAGGACAGCAAGCATTTGTTTACGCAAAGAACGATCAATGGCAAGGTCTATGAGCTTCCCTTTGAAGCAGAGTCGGATGGAACTAAGAAAATGATTGCAGCCTTGCCGGTTCTGATGGTAGCATTGCAGGAAGGACGCACAGTGGTTGTGGACGAGCTGGATGCCAAGCTGCATCCGAAGCTGCTTCGGTATGTGATTCAGATGTTCAAGAACCCGGAACTGAACAAGAAGGGCGCACAGCTGCTGTTCAGTTCTCACGACCTGACCACGATGAAGAATACCGTTTTCCGCCGCGATGAAATTTGGTTTGCCGCGATGAATGACAAGCATGAGAGCGAGATTTATTCGCTTTATGAGTTCCGGCAGGAGGACAACACCCGCGTCAAGAGCACGGCTGCCTTTGATAAGCAGTATCTGGAAGGCCGATATGGTGCAGATCCCTATCTTTCCAATATGCTGACAGGGAGGGATTGGGCATGAGTCTGAAACCTCCAAAGAAAAGTGACCTTGGGAAAAGCTGGATGAAGGATCGCCGCGATAAAGCGAGGATGATTCAGCCGGAGTACCATTTGATTGCATCCGAGGGTACAGAAACAGAACCGCAGTATTTTGGTGCAATTCAAAAAATTATCAATGCTAATTACCGTGATAGAATCCAGCTAAAGGTAGAGGGTATTGGCGACAATACGGTGAACCTGCTGATGAAAGTACGTCAATACGTTCAGAACTACGGAATTGTGTTTAAGCACGTCTGGATTGTCTATGACACAGATGATTTTCCGGCAGAAAATATCGACATGGTGGCACAGTTGTGCAAAGAATACAGTGTGCAGGGTGAAACAATTTACCACGCTGTATGGTCAAACCAGTGCGTAGAACTGTGGTATTTGCTACATTTTATGTATATGGACACTGATATTGATAGATCTCGTTACTGGCCGAAGCTGAGCGATTGGATGAAAAACATTGGTGCAGGTGGTTACGAGAAGAACCGCCCGGATATGTATGAAGTGCTGCGACCTTACATGGACATTGCGATTGCCAATGCAAAGCGCTTGGACAAGCAAAACGAAGGACGGAAGCCGTCTGAATCAGCACCCGGAACGAAAGTCTACGAACTGGTTGAGATGTTGAAACCTTATCTTTCGAACACACAGTGACCATTATTATAGTAGAAGGGTGATTGTGCCTTCTCAAAAGTAAGTTCTTAAATGCCTATGGATTTCCCAATAGAATCCATAGGCATTTTTCTGTGAAGGATGGAAGATTCTTGTTTTATAAGTGGCGGGACGGTATAATTAAGTTACAGCTATGAATATGAAAGGCAGGACTTTTGTGAAGAAGATATTCGTAAAATATAAATGGCTGCTGATTGCGCTGCTTATGATTTCAATAATCGCTATTCCAATGGTGGTTAATATCCTCTTTAAGTTTTCCAGCGCTTTTCCGGCTGAATGGTCGGCAGGAGATGCACTTTCCTATGTTTCTGGATTGCAAGCTTTGCTGGGTACCATTATACTTGGCATTATCACTGTTGAGCAGGGACAAGACGCACAAGAAGTTAATAGGCGCTTAAGCGAAGAAAATAATAGACTCCAAAAAATAATGTCACAAAAACTTTTACCAGCTGTGAAGCTGACAAATCCATCATGCAAACCGACAATGCTTCATCGCGGAGCACTGTCCTATGTGCCATAGTCCAAACAGTTCAGAATTATTCGGTCTTATTATGGAGATTCCGCACAACATGAAACCAGTGAGATTCGAGTGAATATTGATTCCTTGGTTGAAGAAATAAAGTATATTAAAACAATAGAATTTTCCTTGCAAAATATTTCTGAATCAATTATTCGGCATATTCAAGTGGATAGCGTTGATATTGTTGGATTCCAAGGCAAAACAGAGTTAGTGGCGTGTCAAAATTTTGGACAAGGCGGAATAGGAACGCTACTCGCAATGGGCGATTCTGTGGATGTGAGTCTGAAATTGTATTCCAATAATGCTATTTATAAGGAACTTTGGGATGACGATTTGGCTGGAGTGGCTGTTGTGATGCATTTGACTAATACTACGATTTCTGGGACAACATTTTCGGAATATATTGAATTCGGAATGCAGAATAACGGCCATTACCATATCAACTATGGAGAACCCCTCAAGCAGACAGGGCGAGTGAAGGTGGATTGAGCTGAACGCTCTGTAATTTTGGCACCCGCTCAGGCCGTGATCGCAAACGCTTTCGCCTATCTGAAAGGCTTCGCGCCAGAGACCATCGCCACTGCTGTGCTGTTCAGCATGGTGGGTTGTTTCAACGGCAACAACAAGACTGTCTGGGTCATGGTGCAGGGTCTGGTGCAGACCTTGCTGGTACGCCTGCCCATGGCCTACTTCATGAGCATCCAGCCCAATGCGAGCCTGACTATGATCGGTCTGGCCGCCCCTACGTCCACCGCCGTCGGAATCGTGCTGAACATCTGCTTCTACTTCTACTTTGAGCGCACTTCCAGATCCGATTCTTAATGCAACGGCAGCATTTCCGGTTTGCACATCGCAGCCCTGAACCTCCGTCCAGGATCATTCCCTAGTTCACAGCAGTCAAAACCACCGGCTGAGCCGGTTGCTTGAGTAAGCCCTAGAAGGGCATAATACTAGCAAAAACCCTTAAGGGGTCACGAATGGGTCTGCCAACTGCATTCCTTTCTCGTGGCAAAACCCTCAAGGGGTCTTTTATTTACGCCTTGGTTTCCTTGCTACCCGTAAACGGGTCCACGAATTCCTTAAGGCTCAGCTGATCGGCAATCTGGTCCTGTTGCAGCTGATTTCTGCTATACTCTTGGATTTTCTTTTTGTTCTTCCCTACTGTATCCACGAAATATCCTCTGGCCCAGAAATGCCGATTGCCATACTTGTACTTCAAATTCGCATGTCTGTCGAAAATCATCAGGCTACTTTTTCCTTTGAGATAGCCCATGACGTAAGAAATGCTATACTTTGGAGAAAAACTTATCAACATATGGATGTGGTCAGGACATGCTTCCGCCTCGATAATTTCAATTCCTTTCTGTTCACACAGTTGGCGGAGTATCTGACCGATATCTTTTTTAATCTGGCCGTAAATTACCATTCTCCGGTATTTTGGTGCAAACACCACATGGTATTGACATCTCCATGCTGTATGGCTTAAACTATCTATGTCTTTGTTATCTTTCATTTCAAAGATAAACCTCCCTGTTCCTAGAATGTGGTTGGCAAACCCACACTCTATTCTACCGGGAGGTTTCTTTTTGTCTAGGGCTAAAGCTTTTTTACTCCACCAGCATAGCTGGTGGTTGTCGCTCGCTCAAGCTATCCGATGCAAAAGGGCCGCTGCACGATGCAGCGGCCCTTTTAGCGTAAAGGAGGAATCTGCTAAGATGAAAGAAAGCTCTTACTCAAGGTTTTTGCCGTTGGTTGCAATGACGTTCTTATACCAGTAGAAGGAATCCTTGCGGTAGCGCTTACATTCCTTCACGTCGTCATCGGTGCGATCCACATACACAAAACCATAGCGTTTGGCGATGCCGTTGCTCGTGGAGAGCAGGTCGAAGGCAGACCAGGGATTGTAGCCCAGCAGCTTCACGCCGTTTGCAATGGCAGCCTTCATGGCCTTGATGTGCTCACGGATGTACTCAATGCGGTAAGGATCATGGATAGAACCGTCTTTTTCCAGCTTATCATAAGCACCAAAGCCGTTTTCGCAGATCATTACCGGGATGTGGTAGCGATCGTTGATGTCCTCCAGCACATACTCCAGGCCGACCGGGTCGATGGGCATGGAGAAGTCCGTATCACCAATGAACTCGTTCTTGCAGCCTTCAAACAGATCTGGCTGCACTTCGTACACCACATGGCCGCCCTTGCCGATCTTGTTGTTCTGTTTGGAGCGGCGTGCGGCGCCCGGGGTAGGTGCCTTGACGCAGGCGCTCTGATAATAGTTGATGCCCAGGAAGTCGAAGCACTCGGAGCCTTTTTTGATCAGTTCCATATCGCCGGGCTGGATATCGAACATCAGCCCCTGGCGCTTGAGATATGCCAGAACCGATTCGGTGTACTCGCCGCGGATGTAGGCATCCATGTAGAAATAGTTTTTGAAATTGGATGCATTTTTTGCAGCCAGGATATCCTTGGGGTCGCAGGTGTGGGGGTAATAGGGTGCCATATCCAGTGCCGCACCGCACTGGCCGCCAGGCACGATCTCGTGAACCGCGATGGCCGCTCTTGCGTGAGCAAGATTCATGTAGTGGTTTGCCTGGTAGCGGAACTTCGGATCAAATTTCTGCTCGTTGGTCAGCTTATTCTTGCGGTCGATATAGTTGACCACGATGCTCTGCTCGTTGATGGTGAGCCAGTACTTGACCTCGTCCTTGTACTCGTTGAGGATGAAGCGGGCATAATACTCAAAGTCATCCACGATCTGGCGGCTGCCCCAGCCGCCGTACTTGTTCACCAGTGCCATCGGCAGGTCGTAGTGCCACATGGTGACCACCGGCTCGATGTTATGGGCGTGCAGCTCGTGCAGAAGGTTGTGGTAGAATTCCACGCCTTCCGGGTTGGGTTCACCCACACCATCGGGCAGGACGCGTGCCCAGTTGATGGAGAAGCGATAGGAGCTGAACCCCATTTCTGCCATCAGGGCAACGTCCTCTTTGTAGTGATGGTAATGGTCGCTGGCAACGCTGGCATCCGCATAGCCGTATTCATCGTGGATCTCACGGTTGATCACGTCCTGCTGGTTATCCTTTTTGCCATAACCTTCAGCGGCACCCTCGCACTGGTAGGCGCTGGTTGCGGCTCCCCACAGGAATCCTTCCGGGAAACTAGTTACGATTTCCATTGATCTTATCCTCCAGGTTACGGTTCATCTGTATCATCAGGCGGATCATGCTTACCTCCGAAATGATGGTCATAACGGTGTCCTGTGCATGCATAAACAGCAGCGACAGCTCCGTGGGGTTGCCCCGGCACTCGTCCTGGATCACATCGGTCTGCGCATTGTGCGCCTTTTTGATTGCTTCGTCGGCTTCCTTCAGCTTTGCATCGGCTGCAGCGCGGTCTCCCCGCAGCTCGGCCTGCATCGCATCGGCAGCACAAGTCCTTGCGTCGCCGGCATTGATGATAATGCCCATTGCGACCTCTACCATTTTATCGCTCATATGTGGTATTTTCCCTCTTAATTTTATCGAATTTCCGGTTTATGCCTTTGCCAGAGCCTCGGCGGCCTCCTTCTCGACTTCCTGCTTTTCGTAGGTCTTGAAGAATGGATACCAGATCAGCAGATCCACTGCCAGGCACACAGCCCACCAGATTACGCCACGCATATCGCCGGTGAACATCACGGTGGAGAACGGTGCAGGAATGGTTGCGACCATTGCCAGCTCAATGGTGGGAATGGCCAGCAGGCCGGTGCGCATCACGATCCACACGATGGTGGCGTTCACAGTGGTGCAGATCCACATGGGCATCATGAGGATGGGGTTAAAGACGATCGGGGTGCCGAACAGGATGGGCTCGTTGATGTTGAAGATCGCGGGGGCAATGCAGACACGGCCCAGCGTCTTCAGGCGCTTGCTCTTGGAGAACAGGCACCAGATGTTCAGTGCCAGGGTGCAGCCCATGCCGCCTAGGCAGATCAGTGCGATACCGTTGCAGACTTCGGAAGTGGTCAGGTACATTGCAGTGCCGCCGGCTGCCACAGCAGCCACATTAGCAGCCTGTGCGGGGATGAATATGGCGTTGCGGGGGCCAGACCAGGTCCAGCCAGAGATGCCCAGAGAATAGAAGAAGCAGCAGAACAGGTTGAGCAGGATGAAGCCCGGATAGGTCTGTGCAATGGCATTGATGGGTGCAAACAGCTTGAGCACGATGGGATACAGATCCACATCCAGATCGATGATCACGATCTTGAGCAGCAGGATGGACAGGAAGATGGGGATGATGTTCTTGATCCACTCCTGCACAAACTCAGGGATGGTGTTGTTGTTCTTGAACAGGTTCAGCTTTGCGATCAGGTGGAAGATGATGGACACATACAGGCCGATGCAGATCGCAACCACGATACCGGTGGGGCCGAAGCGGTTCCAGGTAACGGAGTAGACGCCGTCCACGGTGGTGCCCTTCATCGCCAGGATGTAGGCGCAGATGCCGGTCAGGCCGCCGACCACCTGATAATTACGATGTTTCAGAGAGCCCATTTCCTGGTAGACCATCATAAACGCCACCAGCAGCGAAAGCATGCTGAACGTATAGTTGGAAACCGCGCTCAGGTTGGGCAGGATGTTGGGGAAGTAGGGCTGCACGACATTGTAGAAGAAGATCAGGCAGCCGGTAAGGATGAAGGGCAAGCACTTGACGATGCCTGCGGAGAAGCCGTGCACCCAGGGCCGCTCGGTAAATTTCTGCACCGCCGGGGTCACTTTATACTGCAGCCAATCCATGAATTTCTGCATGGGTTTTTTACTCATAACATCTTCCTCCTGTCAGCTCTTATTCAGAACATCCAACGCAAAATCGATCAGGCCGTTGCCATCCAGCGAGCCATAGACAGACTGCGGAATGACTGCCACCGGGATGCCGTACTGGCCTGCGAGTTCGTCAAACTCATCCTTGTGGGAAGCGAAGTGCGGGCCGATGAGCAGCAGATCGTAATCCTCGATCACATCTTCTACCAGGCTCTGGCTCTTGGCAGCCACCTTGGTGCCGGGGGCCTTTGTGTTGGCCGCCTTTTGTGCCGCCTGTGCCAGGAAGCCAGAACTCATACCTGCGCCGCAGCAAAGTAAGATCTTGTACGCTTTCATGATAATTTCTCCTTTCATGAGGTGTTTTGAGAAGCAGGGCCGCTGCGCCGCGGCCCTTTTCTTGGCTCTATTATCGCCTGGCAGGATCCGGAAAAAAAGTCTGCGTTTTTTCCGTTATTTTGGAAATTCCAGGTCTTTTTTTTGCGAAAAGGGTATTATATAATAGAATAAAATATTAAGGATTTCTGAACCGAGAGATTCCCGATCACAAAAAAGAGGCCTGCAGTCCCATGCTTTCAACAAAAGATGTCATCCAGTATCTGAACCAGCACGGCAATGTGCAGGCCATAGAGGATATGGCCGCCTTTTTTTCCGTCACACCGCGCACCATCCGCAACCATCTGCGTTCGGTTCAGGACGAATATCCCGCCTGCCTGCAGGTCGGCCGCGGCCAGGTGAAACTTTTGAAGCAGATTCCCGAAGAAAGCTCTCCTTCTGCGCAGGTGCCGTCCTCCCAGCAGGAACGTTCCCGCTATATCCTCCGCGCCCTGCTTTCCCGAAGCGAGCCGATGGATCTGGACGAGCTGGCCGCTTCGCTGTTCATCTCGGAGGTAACGCTGCAGAACGAGGTCAAACTCATCCGGCATGAGATCGCAGAATATCATCTTTCGCTGCGCACCAAAAACAACACCCTGTTTATTTCCGGAAGTGAAAAAGACAAAAAGCGTCTCATGATCCACCTGATCTACAACGAAGCGCAGCACACGCTTGTGAGCATGGAGACGCTCCATGCCATCTTCCCCCGCTACGATATCCAGAAGATCCGCAGCGATATCCTTGCCTGCCTGAACAGCCAGCACTTTTTTATCGACGAATACTCTCTGACCAATCTCCTGCTGCACATGCTCATCACGATGGATCAGCTTGGCACTGCCCCCAATGCCCCGCGGTACGAGGTCTCCACCGACCTCATTGAACTGAACCGGCATTTTGTGTCGATCATCGACAGCATCTGCACAGAACTTGAGCGGGAATACGGCATCGTTTTCACCCGCAGCAACAAGTACCAGTTCACCCTCCTGCTCATGACACGCGCCGTGCGCAACCAGGATGTATCGCTGCCAAGCCGTGCCACGCTTTCCATCCACCCCAGCACGATGCGCCTGGTAGACTCCATCGTTCAGGCTGTGAAGCAGGTGTATGACATCGACCTGACCGACATTGATTTCTTCATTCCGTTTGCACTGCACATTGATAATATGCTTGTGCGCATCCGCCAGAATGTGTCGGTCCACAACCCCCTGCTGCACAGCATCAAAGCAATGTCGCCCATTATCTACGACATTGCGGTCTATATCTCCAACCTGATCAACCACCAGGAGCATGTGCAGCTGTGTGAGGATGAGATCGCCTACATTGCGCTTCACATCGGTGCACGCATCCAGGACATCTATAACCGCCGCGGCAAGCTGTGTGCGGTATTGCTCTGCCCGCAATATTACTCCTACGACCATCGCCAGTTCGACCGGCTGCAGAGCTGTTTTTCGGACGATCTGACCATCGAATCGGTCGTTACCGCCCCGCACGAACTGGCCGGGCTGAAGTGTGATATGATCCTCTCCACCCTTCCGCTCACCGCAGAGCCGCCTGTGGTGCTCATCTCCAATTTTATCAGCAGCAATGACCGCCAGGCCATCAGCGACGTGATCCACCGCCTGAAGGCAGCGCGTGAAAAAGAACGCCTGATCAGCCTGCTGCAAACGCTGATCGATGCCGACCTGTTCACCCCCGGTGCAGACTACGCCGACCGCGAAAGCGCCATCCGCACCATCGGCGGCCAGATGTGCGCCCGCGGCATCGTACCGCAAGAATTTATCGAAAGTACGCTGGAGCGGGAGCAGATCTCCCCCACCAATTTTGGCATGATCGCCATTCCGCACCCGTCTGATTGCCGCGCTGCCCGCTCGGCCATCGCCGTGTCCCTGCTGCGCAAACCGCTGAGCTGGGGCACCAGCAACGTGCGCATCATTTTCATGATCTGCGTTTCCAAGAGCGATCTGTCGGATTTTTCCGACATCTTCTCCTACCTTCCCCGCGTATGCAGCGACTACAAAACATTGGAACAGCTGGCTTCCGCTTCCAGTTATCCGGATTTCATCCAGATCCTTGGCGGCCTGTGCGCCGAATGATCTTTCTGCCTGCCATTCTTTCCTTTCCCCCATATAAAAACGAGATGCAGCACCTTTTCTGTCTTGGAAGGTGCTGCATCTCGTTTTTTGCATCCGGGCCTGCCTGTAAAAAAGCTCTTGACAAATCCTTTCGTGTCATTATATCTTACCAAAGATAATTATCATAAGCAACTTTCAGAAAGGACTTTTTATGACGATCGAGCTTATCAAGCAGCTGATGGATACCTGCTATCTGGCAAAGCGTGCCCGGGACCTGCTGCCTCCCCTGCCCGATGGTGTGACGTCCTCTTACATTCAGTATCTGGATGTCATCCAGAGGCTGGAAGCAAAGGGCGTGCGGGCCAGAGTCTCCGACCTGAGCGATGCGCTGAACCTGCCCCGCCCCGGTGTGACCCGCACCGTAAAGGAGATGGAGCGCAAGGGCTACCTGCAAAAGCAGGTTTCGGCCGAGGATGGCCGGGTGACCTATCTGCTGCTCACAGACGCAGGCAGGCTGCTCTCGAAAAAATACGACAGCGACTATTTCCAGAGTCTTGCCCCCTGTCTGGACGATATCCCGGAGGCAGACGCAGAGTGTACCATCCGGACCATTGAAAAATTCTATCAGGTCATGTGTGAAAGGAGAAACGTCCATGAAAAGTGATAAATCTGATTTTACGCAGGGCAGCATCCTGCAAAAGCTGGTGCTTTTTATGCTGCCCGTTCTGGGTGCACTGGTGCTGCAGGCCGCTTACGGCGCGGTAGACCTGCTTGTGGTTGGACACTTCGGCTCAACCTCTGGCCTTTCGGCCGTGTCCACCGGCAGCCAGGTGCTGAACCTTGTCACCTTCGTGGTAACACAGTTTGCAATGGGCATCACCGTGCTCATCGCCCGGTATCTGGGCGAAAAGCAGCCGCAGTACATCGGGCAGGTCATCGGCGGCTCTATTGTTGTATTCGCGCTGATTTCGGCTGTGCTGTTCGTTGTGCTGGTCGGGTTTGCGCGGCCCATTTCCGTCCTGATGCAGGCCCCGGAAGAAGCCCTCGGCCTGACTTCCGGTTATGTCCGCATCTGCGGTGCCGGCATCTTTTTTATCGTGGCCTATAACCTGCTGGCCGCGATCTTCCGCGGCCTGGGCGACAGCCAGTCGCCCCTGCTGTTTGTGCTTGTAGCCTGCATCGTGAATGTTTTCGGCGATCTGTTTCTGGTGGCCGGGCTGCATCTGGATGCCGCCGGTGCAGCCATTGCCACAGTGGCAGCGCAGGCTGTCAGCGTGGTGTGCGCAGTGATCATGCTGCTGAAAAAGCACCTGCCGTTCAAACTTTGCAAGGCTGATTTCCGCCTGAATCCCCAGTGCCGCAAATTCCTCAGCATCGGTCTGCCGCTGGCTCTGCAGGAGTTTCTGACCCAGCTCTCTTTCCTTGCACTCTGCGCCTTCGTCAACCGTCTTGGGTTGGAAGCATCTTCCGGTTACGGTGTGGCCTGCAAGATCGTCAACTTTGCCATGCTGATCCCCAGCGCACTGATGCAGTCGATGGCAGCGTTTGTCTCGCAGAATATCGGGGCAGGCAGCAAAAAACGTGCCAGACAGTCCATGTTCACCGGCATTGGCATCGGCCTCGCCTTTGGCTGCGCCGTGTTCGCCCTGGTATGGTTCAAGGGCGATGCGCTGGCCGGGGTCTTTACCGCCGACCAGGCTGCGATTAAGTCTCCCCGGAAATAAAATCTGATAGGACAAAGAAGATAAAAGCTCTTGGCTTCTGTAATGGAGGCCAAGAGCTTTTTACATCTTGTTTTGTAAGCTGAAAGAGGGTACAATGATAGCAGAAGTACGCACATCAATGAGGTGATACTATGCTGAGCATTTTTTACGGTGATATGAAGGAAGCAGTGTACAATACGGCTTCTTATTTCAAATATGATTACGAGGAAGCCTGGATCGTTGACCCGATGGTCAAGGAAATGATTGAGGATGTAGATAAGTCTACCGTTATCGACAGTGGTATCATTGACAGCCCGGTCTTGGGTAAAATTCCACCGATTGGTTTGTCTGGTGGTGTAAAGACACTGATTTTGGTAAAGTTTGAGCCAGAGAAAGTGTTCAATATATCGACTTGTGGTGACAATTGCGCAAAGTGGCTGCTTAAAATTGCAGAGAGGGAAGATCGCACAGTGAATCTGCGCCACCTGATGGATTTTGGCAAAAAACCATTTACAATAAAAGTGCTGAATACGAATCAAATCGTTCATAGTATGGAAGAGCTGATTTTGGCCGCAGGTGAGTTTGTGTAAAGGGGCTGACAGAAATGAAAGACATTCACAAAGTGGTCGTTGGCACAAAGTACCTGAAATATGAATTTGAACTGCGGCGCAACTTAACCATCATTCGCGGGGATAGCGCAACGGGTAAAACGACCCTCGTGGATATGATTCGTACGCATATGAACGATGGAGACAGTGGACCGGTCACTCTCAATTGTGATAAAAGTTGCTACGTGGTAGAAGGAAATCTTTGGAAGGGACAGCTTGGCAATATTCAGGATAGCATTGTTTTTATCGACGAAGGAAATGAGTTTGTCAAGACCAAAGACTTTGCACGTGCGATTCAGCAGACAGATAACTATTATGTTATCGTAACGCGGGAAGGGTTGTCGGCTCTGCCATACAGTGTGGAAGAAGTTTATGGTATTAGGACTTCTGGTAAGTATGGTTCTCTGAAGCAGAGTTACCACTCATTCTATCGAATTTACCCGGATAGTACGACTGAAAATATTAAACCGGAGAAGATCCTGACGGAGGACAGCAATTCAGGGTATCAGTTTTTTGAAGCGGTCTGCTCAGAACATCAAATGCGGTGTGATACTGCAAATGGAAAATCAAATGTGTTTTCTTATTTAAAAGCACATAAGGATGAAAAGATTCTGGTGATTGCAGACGGTGCAGCATTTGGACCGGAGATGGACAGAGTATTGCAGTTGGTACAGACAAGAGAAAATTTAGTACTATATTTGCCAGAATCTTTTGAATGGCTGATACTTTCCTCTGGAATTCTAAAAGATGCAGAGATTGTACAGATTTTGCGAACACCATCTAACTACATCGATAGTAAGAAATATTTTAGTTGGGAGCGTTACTTTACAGAACTTCTGACAGAAAAAACTTCTAGAACGTATTTGAATTATACTAAGAAAACACTGAACGAGGCTTATTTGAATGATGGTACGAAAAATGCGATTTTGAGACAGATGGGAAAATTAAAGATAGATTAATCATTATACGAAAGGAGAACCTTTAATGGCTCTTGGTGAAGAACGATTTGTGGGACTTGCTGCGGATTTTGAAGGCAAGTTAAGAATGAAAAACGCAATCCTGTTCATTGGACGGAATATGAAAGAGGATGTAGTGAGACAAATCATAGGTTTGTACCCTTGGAAAATTATTGCAACAAGTCGAAACACACTTCCGTTGGAAGAACTTCAAGATATCCATATTAAGATCTACAGCGATGAAGGCGACATTACGGCGGCAAATCTATGGAAAAATGATGAATTTCCGGTTGTGTACGTTTGGAAAAAAGATGAGTCGTTAAATGAGGAAGAATGCCAAACGCTTGATATTACTGGAGAGAGTGAAGAAGAATACCGTGTTCGGCGTGCGCAGGGAATGATGAAGAGACTGTGCAAAATGATTGACAATCATAACGCGATGGTAGTTGTTGGATATGCCCCAGAAACAGACAATGATACAGTATCAGGTTGAAGCAATTGCAAAAGGCGAAAACAGTAGTTCCTGAATTTCATACTGTTGTTCCGAACGCCCTGTAATTTTGGCACCCGCTCAGGCTGCTATTAAAAACCCGAGAGCATAAGGCTCTTATAGCGAATTATCGTTAAAAATAGAGAATAAAATAAGGATCACTGTCAATTTTGGCGGTGGGCCTTATTTGTTTGCTCATGTATTGGTGAATTGCGTTTAACACAGGGCTGCTTTCCGGAAGCATCACAGATACACCTCCACAGTCAGGTCGGTCCACGCTGCACGGCGGAAC